>Ga0207878_100078_pt1 | contig 117540 bp, 103 predicted proteins | sample LinPmetageLP41_FD_184053 | JGI IMG/M metagenome (GOLD analysis project Ga0207878, IMG submission 184053) | Marine viral communities from the Pacific Ocean - LP-41 (SPAdes) | ecosystem: Environmental > Aquatic > Marine > Oceanic | place: Pacific Ocean | collected 2010-08-27
GTCCTTCACGTCCCCATCCCGACCCTTGGCTGAGCCGACACGGTAGGTGGATGGTGGCAGCGCTGCCACCTCGGGGGTGGGTCAAAAGCGTTGGCCGGTACTGGGTCACTTTACTTGGCCATTAACACCGGACGAGATAAGGCGCGAGGAGAAACACCTGAATGATAAGTTCGCCGCTTTCGATGAAGCCTCGCGCACGTTCATTCGCTACGTTGAGGAACGTGGTGATGAGCTTATCGCCTATGATGCCGAGTCAAGTCTGGTTGTAGAGATAGGCGCTGTCGCACTTCTCTTTCTGGCGCTGATCGCCGCACTAATCGTCCGCATCGCGATGATTCGAACCGTGGTAAACCCTTTGCAACAAGCAATCGATCATTTTGATTGTATAGCCCAGGGTGACCTAACAGCCCAGATTGAGCATCGAGGGACCAATGAGATCGGCAAACTGTTCAGCGCGCTGAAGAACATGCAGGGCAAGCTGAGCGAGTTGGTGATATCCCTGCGTAGCAGCAGCGATAGCGTCTTCACCGGTGCCGGTGAGATTGCCAGCGGGAGCCAGAATCTGTCGACGCGCACCGAGGAGCAGGCCTCCGCTCTCCAGGAAACGGCTTCCAGTATGGAGCAGATGGCGTCCACTGTACGCCAAAATACCGAATCGGCAATTGAAGCTGATCGCCTCTCATCTAGCGCCTCGCAGGCCGCTGAAGCGGGGGGGGCAGGAAGTCCAGCGCACCGCGGACCTGATGCGCGACATCGCTGCGAGTTCGCGTAAGATTCAGGAAATCATCGGAGTCATCGATTCGATTGCGTTCCAAACCAACATTCTAGCGCTGAATGCTTCTGTGGAAGCGGCCCGAGCCGGCGAGCAGGGGCGTGGCTTCGCTGTAGTCGCCAGCGAAGTAAGGTTGCTGGCAAGTCGTAGCGCCGACTCCGCCAAACAGATCCGTACCATGATTGCGGACACTACATCCAAGATCGAAATAGGCGCTGAGCAGGCAGAGCGCAGCGGACAGACCATCAACGAGACCGTAGATTCGATTCGCCAAGTATCTGCGTTGATGAATGAAATCGCTACGGCGACGCGTGAGCAGAACGGTGGTATCGACCAGATCAATGTGGCGGTGAGGCAAATGGACTCAGTGACCCAGCAGAACGCCTCTCTCGTTGAACAGACGAGCGCCGCAGCCGCCTCGCTTGAGGATCAAGCCAAGTATTTGGCGAAGCTGATCACCACATTCCGGGTGGAGAGTATTGTCGCCACGGCCACTACGGCTAGCCTGGTTAATGACACCCAGCAGCCTTCTTTGCCACCGGCCCCGTCGCGCAAGCCGAAGACGAGCTCTCGCCCTGTTGCGACGGCGGATGAATGGGGCGAGTTCTAACTCGGCCACACTGAAAGTCGTCATCGAGCCCACCTCGATGAACTGCTCCCCGAACGCTGGATACCAATCCCGCCTTCGGGGTGTTTTATTGCCAGCTGACTTACTTACGCGCTCCGTTATCGATGCGCCGAGCCGCAAGATCGTGGCGTTCGATCGAGGCCGTGCAATAATTCCTATATCTTCCCGGGCTTTGGCTTGATTGCTGCCAATGCGATACGCGTCATCGACAACATGTTGATGGCGGTATCCAATGCGCTCGCCAACAGGGCACCGATCGTCAAGACCGGCGAAGGCGCGCCGTTGCCGGCGCTAAGCGACATCCGCGAGATCAGTCAGCAGATCGCCTTCGTCGTCGGCAAGCAGGCCCAGGAAGACGGCGTCGCGCTCTCCTCCAGCGACGAAGTCCTGTGGAACGCGATTCACGGCCACTTCTGGTATCCGCGCTATCGCCAGTATCGTCGGCGTTCGATTTGACGCGATACCTTTTACGACAAAGCCCCGCCGAGTGCGGGGCTTCGCCATTATGGGTGACAGATCGTGGGTGGCAGGTCATCACGTCTTGTTGCGACGGGGTCAGCGCTCGGCGCCCTGTACGTCAACGAAGATGCGATAGAGCGAGGTGGTGCCGGTTATGAACAGACGGTGCCCGTCATGGCCGCCGAAACAGAGGTTGGAGACCGTTTCGGGGACGTGGATCTTGCCGAGCAGTGTGCCCTGCGCGTCAAAGCAGTGGACGCCATCAGCGGCGGAAGACCACACATTGCCTTCGCTATCGGTACGGATTCCATCCGGAAATCCGTTGTCGATGGTGGCGAAGACGCCTGCGTCCTTCAGCGCGGCGCCCTGCACGTCGAATTGGCGAATCACGCTCGGCACGCTGTCGTCGTGGCTGGCCCCGCTTTCGGCCACATAGAGTCGTCGTTCGTCGGTCGCGAAACAGAGTCCGTTGGGCTGCACGAAATCCGCGATCACCGCCGCCAGTTCGCCCGTTATCGGGTCGATGCGAAAGACATGGCAGGCCGGCTGTTCCTGATTGGCACGGTAACCCTCGAAGTTGGACAGGATGCCGTACGTAGGATCGCTGAACCAGATAGCGCCATCGGAGCTTACGACCACATCATTGGGTGAATTCAGGCGCTTGCCGTTATAGACCGAGGCCAGCACCGTCAGTGAACCGTCGGGTTCGGTACGCACCACGTCACGCGCACCGTGACGGCAACCCACCAACCGGCCCTGATGGTCGCGGGTGTTGCCGTTGTTGAAGCCCGACGCGTTGCGGTAAACACTCAATCCTTGCGTGTCCGACCAGCGCATGACGCGCTGCGAGGGAATGTCGGAGAAGAGCAGGCACTGGTGGTCGCCGAACCAGACAGGGCCTTCTGTCCAGGTGAACCCGGTCGTGAGTTGTTCCAGTTGCGACATGGGGTGGACCAGCCGGATGAAGCGGTGGTCAATGATGTCGATATGATCGGGAAACTGGATCATGCAGGATTCCTTCTGGCGCTGGCGGCGATGACAATGCCAATGATGATGACTCCGGTCAGCACGCTACGTGCGCCGGCTCCGGCGCCATAGGTATTGAGCATCGATACGACCAGGAACATGAAAAAGGCTGCACCCCAGATGCCCGGTACATTGGAGAAGCCGCCAGCGATCGATGTGCCGCCGATGATGACCACAGCGATGGACATCAGCAGATACTCCGTCCCCATGTTGAGAGCGGCACCTCCAGAAAAGCTCGCCAGCAGAAAACCGGCGACGGTGGCGAACACCGAAACGGTCACATACGCGGTGGCACGAACCCGCTCTACCGGAACTCCGGCAAGTCTCGCGGCGCGCGGATTCTGTCCTGCGGCAAGCAGCCAGCGTCCCCATACGCCGCGTTCGAGCGCGATCCAGACCAAAAGACTTAGCAACAACCCCACGAGCGCAACGTTGGGAATACCCAGCGTGCGCCCTGTGGCGAAGTCCGCTAGCGCTTCCGGCGGTTTGACGCGCAAGCCGCGGTTGGACCAGATCGCGAGAGATTGGTAGACCAGCGATGCCGCCAAAGTGGCCACGATAGGCGGTAGACGCAGCAGTAGGATCAAAGCGAAGTTGGCCGCGCCCGTACCGAGCCCTACAAGCAAGGCGACCCCTAGCCCCAAAAGCACTGTGCCCGGTGCGCCATCCATTGCCTTTAGCGCCAAAGTGGCCGAGAGCGTCATAGTCGCCGGAATCGATAGGTCGACGTTACCCGGTCCAAGACTAATGACCAGCATCTGTCCGACACCGACGATGGCGGCGAACGCGCCGAAGGATAGGGCAGCATAGGCCAACCCTCCGGCTCCGCGTCCCGAGCTCAGAACGACGGTGGCGGCAAAGGTAACAACGGCGGCAAGCCAGGCCCAGATCCATGGGCGCTGCAAAACGTTTTGCATCTTGATCTCCTCAGCGCCTGGCGCCGTCGCGTCGGTTGAATAGCAGGCGTGCGGCCAGTACGGCTATGAGAATTGCCCCTTGGGCGCCGATCTGCCAATCAGGAGAAAGGCGCATGAAACTCAGGAAAGAGGCCGCAAGTGCTAGCGTCAGCGCACCGATGACGGCACCGACAGGGCTGACCTTGCCGCCGATGAACTCCCCTCCGCCGAGAATGACACCGGCGATGCTCAACAAGGTGTAACGCAGAGCGATGTTGGCGTCGGCCGATGTGGTAAGACCGACCAGCGCCATGCCCGCCAGTACGCCAAACAGTCCGGCGAGTCCATAGGCCAGGGCCTTCAGACGCACCAGCGGCCAGCCAGCACGACGAACGGCATCGGCGTTGCCTCCCATACCTCGCAGTACGGTTCCGATGCCGGAGCGGGCGATTAGCCAGTGGGTCACGCCGGCGATCAGGCAAGCGGCCACTAGCGCCATCGGGATCAGCGGAGGTTTGACGGTCATGATCTCTCGAAGCCACGGAGGGCTAGCACCGCCGGGCGACGGCAAGAGAAACAGTGCCAGCCCGCCCCAGACGAACGACATGCCCAAAGTCACTACAATGGCGGGCAGAGCGAGCACATGGATCATTGCACCCATCAGGGCGTAGGCGGCGATCAGTGCCACCATGATCGCTGTGCCTGTTGCCGTCGAATGCTCGAGAAAGGTCGCGGTGACGCACGCGGTCAGGCTGACGAAAGCGCCAATACCCAAGTCGATGTCGTTGACCATGATGATTAGCATCTGGGCAACGGTGGCGAGTGCGATGGGCACCGCTAGATTGAACAGGAGATTTAGTCCGAAGTAGCTCAGCGTGCGGGGTTGCACGTAGAAGGTGACCGCCATCAATAAGGCTAGGGAAGCGATCGGCAGCAGGATGCGATAGCGACTGAAGATGTTCATGCAACGGGCTCCTGCATCTCGAAAGACGCTTCGAGAACCCGCGCCTCTGTGAGTTCGTCACCACTCAGCTCCGCAGAGATCAACCCATTTCGGTAGACGAATACCCTATCGCACTGACACATCTCTTCGGTTTCGGTGGAGTACCAAAGGAAGGTTCGGCCCTTCGCGGCTTCGGCGCGGACGAGAGCGTAGACATCTTGCTTGGTCCCTACGTCTACGCCACGCATTGGGTCGTCCATGATGACGAGCGGTGCTCGTGAAGCCAGCGCCCGGGCAAATAACGCTTTCTGCTGATTGCCGCCGGACAGTGAAAGAATAGGGTTGGACAGGGTCTCGGTGCGAATACCGATTCGACGCTTCCATTCATCTCCGGTTCGGCGCTCGCTCTTGTGATCGACAAGCCCCCATCGAGCAGTGGCAGCGAGCAGCGAAAGGCTCATGTTATTCAAGATCGACCAGAGAGGTAGGACGCCGTCGCGTTTGCGATCTCCTGCGATGAATACCATTCGTGGACTTCCGATGTTGCGCCAAGTGGAGGTGGCGTCGAGATAAAGCTTAGCCAGCGCTTCGGCCTGTCCGTGGCCTGCAAGTCCCGATAGTCCTACGATCTCGCCACGACGCGCTTCCAGGCCGTCCTGAGCGATGACGGTTTCTCCCAGTTCGCGATGAATCTGTTCTTGGCTTGTCTCAGGCTCGGTTGCGACATGCCCCATGACGTCCACCAGGCCTTGCCGGGTGAAGTGCCGAGCGGCTTCATCGGCAACGATATGCCCATCCTTCATCACCAGAATGCGATTGGCAACCCGGAATATCTCGCCGAGCATGTGAGAGATGAAGATGATCGCGCCGCCCTGATCGCAGAATCGCGTAATGGCATCAAGTAGTTGACTTGAGATACCGGCATCGAGCGACGAGGTGGGCTCGTCGAGGATCAACAGTTTCGGCGTTCCGCCGAGCGGCGCGAAGCGGATCGCAATCTCGACCATCTGGCGCTGCGCGATGGAGAGTGTTTCGACTTGGGCATCGACGGCGATGCCATGGCCGGGAAAGAGTGCATCCAGGCTCTGTCCAATCTCGACGCCGGCGCGCCGACGCCAACCCCATCCGCGGAGGTCGGCGTGGGCGATACGCAAATTCTCCGCCAGGCTCAAGTTGGGGCAGAGCGATAGTTCCTGAAAGACTGAACGGACCCCGGCGGCCAAGGCATCATTGGTGGCGCTTGCGGGGAATTCGACGCGACCCGAAGAGGCCGGTAGCGCCCCGTTGATGACACTCACTAGCGTCGATTTCCCCGCGCCATTGTGACCGACGAGGCCGAGACATTCGCCGGCATGTATCTCGAGATTCACGTCATTTAAGGCAGCAACCGCACCGAAGCGCTTGGCCACATCGGTAAGAGCCACTAGTGGTGAATTATCAGATGCATCGCGCTTCGGCATGGTGTCTCCTCAGCGTGTCGCGGCAGCGGCGATGACGGACTGAGCATCCTGCAAGGTATAGATCTTGTTGGCTACTGAACCCTTTGGCGTTTCGCTGAGTACCGAGTCCAACGTTTCCTGGGTTACTTTCAGGAAAGGGACTGTGAGGTCCTTGGGTACGTCCTCACCTGCGAGGATCTGCTGTGTCACCCAAAAGGCTAGGGACGCGACACCCGGTGCAATCGACATCGACAGCGTCTGATAGCCGTCCTTTGCGTGTTTTTCCTTCCACCACTGAAGTTCGTCCTGACGATTGCCCAGCACGATGATCGGCATGACGCGACCGGCGGCCTCGAAGGCCTGGGCCGTGCCGTAGCCATCCCCGCCTTGTGTGACCACACCTGCGATCTCGGGTAACGAGGGCAGTAGACCGGAGACCCCTTTCTGGGCCACTTCCTGCGCCCAGTCGCCGTGGATCGAGCCAGCGATGTGGAAACCGTCATGGGCCTTAACGCCGCCCTCGATGCCGGCATGAATCTGCTCATCGACGGAGGTCCCGGCCAGTCCTCGGATCTCAAGAAGATTACCGCCTTCGGGAAGGCGCGAGTCGAGATAGTCCACCTGCTGATGTCCCATTTCCTGAAAGTCGACAGCGATGCGCCAAGCGCATGGCGCGGTGACGATGCCATCGAAGCTGACCACTGTGACGCCGGCATCGCAGGCTTCTTGAACGGCACCGTTGAGCGCCGTGGGCGATGCGGCATCAATGATGATGGCATCGTAGCCTTGCAGAATCAGGTTTTGGATCTGGGCGGCCTGCTCGGTGGCCTGATTTTCGGAGGTTGTGTAGACGTCGGCCTCGGCGACGATGCCCTGCGCCTTGGCCTGATCCGCCGTCTCCTCGAAAGACTGCAGCATGACCTGGCGCCAGGAGTTACCGGCGTAGTTGTTGGAAAGTGCGACGCGCTTATCTGCCGTTGTTTCCTGTGCTTGTGTCGCGCCACCCCCGATGACGAGGCTGATGGCTCCGATCAAAGTGGCAGAGAACAGCATTTTATTGTGAATCATGGGTTTCTCCCGTTGGTTTTGCCGCGCGTCCTACCCGCAATTTCGAGTACGCCTGCGCCACGAACGTTCATATCGATGGTTGGCTTTCAAGGGAAAAACTGTAAAGGCGGCGAGCCGCACAAATCCTGCGGGCTCCCGCACTTTCTACCTCAACTTAGGGATGAGAAGCGGTGACTCGTATAAAGATCGCGACTTATGGATGAAGGGAGCGGCGGCCGGTTCCCGGTATTCTGCAAGGCTGTGCGACGATCAGAGTGAGCCAATGAATGAGCGAGACCACTGAGCACCCGCCGCTGGACGATATCTGGATGCGGATCCCCGCACGTTTGAATCAGGAACGCAGTATCCAATCGGCACTCGATGCCGTCGCTGAGGATATTGCCCGGCTCGTACCGTTCACTCATGCAGATCTCTGCCTGTTTGATACCCCTGGCTGGGTCGTGAGCTACGAGGTGGGTATCAGCACCTACTGGTCAGACCGTCGCACGCGCCTCGACTGCTCGCCGGTACGCGATGTGCTTATTGGGAAGTTCCCGCATATGCTGGCTGACAACGCGATGAAAGATCTACGCCAGACTTTCGTTGGTGCCTGTTGCGAACCAATCTTTATACATGGTTTGCGCAGCCGGGTTCACGTACCGCTATACGGCATGGGGCATGTGATAGGCACACTCAACATCTCTCATCACGAAGCGAATCGCTATACACTGGCGACGGTCGTACTGGCTGCCCGCCTCGCAGGTCTGCTCGCCCCGGCTTTCCAGTCGCTGCATATTGACGCCAATCTTCGTCAGATGCGTCGAATTCGAACAGAAACGCAGGCGCGCGAAGAGGGGCTACGCCGTGGCTCCCTCCAATTGACACAGGCACTGGAACAGGAGCACCAGCGAATCGGCATGGACCTGCATGACCAGACTCTGGCTGACCTCACACGGCTATTGCGTGAGCTGGAGGGTGAGGGGGCTCCGCCGAGCCGTGAGGTGCTTGGTCAGCGCCTAGCCCACTGTATCGACGACCTTCGAAATATCATCGAGACGGCATCGCCGAAACTGCTCGATCTGTTCGGTTTCGTCCACGCCGTTAGAGATCACCTTGAGCGGGCTGCCGAGAGTGATGGTCTAGAGGTCGATATCATTGATGCCACTGACGGTGCTCCCGATCAGCTGCCATCGACTGTGCGAACGGCGCTCTATCGCATCGTCCAGGAGGCGATCAACAACGCTGCTAGACACGCCCGCGCCGAACGCATCTGGGTGAACGTGATGCGAGATTTTGGGGGAGCACTGTGGGTGACTGTAAAGGACAATGGGCGCGGGCTTGGTTGCGGTCATGCCCGCTCGTGTGGCATGGAGCATATGCGTACGCGAGCAAGGTTGATCGCCGCCGAGCTGGATGTTTTCGATGAGGAAGGAACCTGTGTCTCGATCACATTGCGTCCGCATGAGCCAGAGGTCCAAACATGAGGATTCTGGTGGTCGAAGATGATCATTTCCACGCCTCGTTTCTACAAGGCGTCATCGCTGAGGCGTTGCCCGAAGTCTCTGAGACGCTGCGCGCCCAGGATGGCCTGCAGGGTGAGGCGGCGGCTCGCGCCGGACGTTTTGAGGCCGTGGTGATGGATCTGCAGATGGCACGCCGCAATGGTATCGAAGCTGCGCGCAACATTTGGCACGAACGACCGCGCACGCGCATCCTGTTTTGGTCCAATTACTCCGACGAAGCCTATCTGCGAGGCGTCGCCGAGATCGTGCCGGCCGACAGCGCCTACGGCTACGTACTCAAGACCGCTACCCGCGAGCGCCTAAGGCTGGTGTTGCGGGCAGTCTTGCTCGAAGGTCAGGTGATGGTCGACCGCGAGATTCAGCGTCTGCGGCGGCGCAGCGCCTCGCCCCGCCATGTGCTCAACGACAGCGAATATGGCGTGCTACTGGACCTAGCTCTGGGGCTGCAGGACAGGCTTATCGCCGAGCGCCGGGGCATGTCGCTGCGAACGGTACAGAACCGTCTATTGACGCTCTACGACAAGCTCGGCGTGAGCGATGAAGAGCCGGCCGTACCGGGGCTCAATAAGCGTGTTCGGGCCCTGTCGCGGGCGATCTCGACGCGGACCCTCAACGTGGAAATGCTGGAAACGGCGCAGCGTGATCTGGAAAACTGGCTGGTCGAACGGGGTAACTGAAGACGCCCTGCGCTGAGATCCAGATACAAAAAAGCCCCACCGATCGGTGGGGCTATGTCGACCGCTATTCCAGCTAAGCGATGTGCGCTTACAGCATGCTACGCAGCACGTAGTGGAGGATGCCGCCGTGACGGTAATACTCCAGCTCGTTGGCGGTATCGATGCGGCAGAGGGCGTCGATCTTCTTTTCGCCCTTGTCGCCGGCGATGGTCACCTTGACTGTGCTGCCCGGTGCAAGGTCCTTCAGGCCTTCGATGGAGACGGTTTCATCGCCGGTCAAGCCCAGCGTTTCGCGGCTCTCGCCCTCGGGGAACTGCAACGGTAGTACGCCCATGCCGATCAGGTTGGAGCGGTGGATACGCTCGTAGGACTCGGTAATGACGGCGCGCACGCCGAGCAGGCGAGTACCCTTGGCGGCCCAGTCGCGGGAGGAGCCGGTGCCGTATTCCTTGCCGGCGATGACGACTAGCGGGGTGTCGTCCTCGGCATACTTCATCGCCGCATCGTAGATCGACATCTGTTCGCCGCTGGGGACATGGCGCGTGTAGCCGCCTTCGACGTTCTCCAGCATCTCGTTGCGAATACGCACGTTGGCGAAGGTGCCGCGCATCATCACTTCGTGGTTACCACGGCGCGAACCGTAGGAGTTGAAGTCCTTCACCGCCACGCCATGCTCCTGCAGATACTTGCCTGCGGGGCTATCCGGCTTGATCGAGCCGGCCGGCGAGATGTGGTCGGTGGTGACGGAGTCGCCCAGCTTGGCCAGCACGCGGGCATTCTTGACGTCTTCGACCGGCTTCGGCTCCTTGTCCATACCCTCGAAGAACGGCGGGTGCTGAATATAGGTGGAGTCCTTGGACCACGCATAAACTTCGCTCTCCGGGAACTCGATCGACTGCCAGATCTCATCGCCGTCGAAGACCTCGGCGTACTCCTTGCGGTACATCTCGGTCTTGACGTTCTCGACCGCCTCGGCAATCTCGGCCTGGGAGGGCCAGATGTCCTTCAGGTAGACGTCGTTACCCTGCTGGTCCTGTCCCAACGGCTCTTTCGAGAGATCCTTGCGCACATTGCCGGCCAGTGCATAGGCGACGACCAGGGGCGGCGACGCCAACCAGTTGGTCTTGACCAGCGGGTGAACGCGGCCTTCGAAGTTGCGGTTGCCGGAAAGCACGGAGGCAACGGTCAGGTCGCCAGCGTTGACGGCCTTCTCGATCGGCTCCGGCAACGGACCAGAATTGCCGATACAGGTGGTGCAGCCGTAACCGACGAGGTTGAAGCCGAGCGCGTCGAGATCGTCCTGCACGCCGCCGGCGGCCAGATAGTCGGTCACGACCTTGGAGCCGGGCGCCAGGGAAGTCTTGACCCACGGCTTGGTATCGAGTCCTTTCTCCTTGGCTTTCCGCGCCAGCAGGCCGGCGGCCATCATCACGCTAGGGTTGGAGGTGTTGGTACAGGAGGTAATGGCGGCGATCACCACGGCTCCATGATTGAGCGAGAAGCTCTCTCCTTCATACTCGACGTCCTGACTGTCGCCGGTGCGGTACTCGTCGTGATCGGCGGGCGGGGCGCCGATGGCGGAGTCGCCGCCTTCCGATGTCCACTTTTGCTGTTCTTCGGCCGAGGCATCCGGTTTGCCGCCATTCATCAACGACTCGAAGGTGGACTTCATGTCGGTCAAGGCGACACGATCCTGCGGACGCTTGGGGCCGGCCAGAGACGCTTCGACTTCGCCCATGTCGAGCTGGAGCGCATCGGTGAAGGTCGGTTCGGCGCCGGGCTCACGCCATAGCCCTTGGGCTTGCGTATAAGCCTTGACCAGTTCGATCTGCTCTTCTTCGCGACCGGTCAGACGCAGGTAGTTGAGCGTCTCCTCGTCGACCGGGAAAAAGCCGCAGGTAGCGCCATATTCCGGAGCCATATTGGCGATGGTGGCGCGATCGGCAAGCGGCAGATCGTCGAGGCCGTCGCCGTAGAATTCGACGAACTTGCCCACCACTCCCTGTTTACGCAGCATCTGGGTAACGGTCAGCACCAAGTCGGTGGCGGTGATGCCTTCCTTCAGCTTGCCAGTCAGCTTGAAGCCGACCACTTCCGGAATCAGCATCGAGACCGGTTGACCCAGCATCGCCGCTTCGGCTTCGATACCGCCCACGCCCCAACCGAGAATGCCCAGACCATTGATCATGGTGGTGTGGGAATCGGTACCCACCAGCGTGTCCGGGAAGGCATAGGTCTTGCCGTCGACTTCCTTGGTCCACACCGTCTTGCCGAGATACTCCAGATTGACCTGGTGGCAGATGCCGGTGCCGGGCGGTACGACGCGGAAGTTATCGAAGGCGTTCTGGCCCCAGCGCAGGAACTCGTAGCGCTCGAGGTTACGCTCCATTTCCATGGCAACGTTGTCTTTGAACGCGGAGGCGTCACCGAAGTGATCGACCATCACCGAATGATCGATGACCAGGTCGACCGGCGACAGCGGATTGATGCGATCGGCCTTGGCTCCCAGTTGCTTGACGGCGTCACGCATGGCGGCCAGATCGACTACGCCGGGAACGCCGGTGAAGTCTTGCATCAATACGCGTGCCGGGCGATAGCCGATCTCGCGAGTCGATTTTCCTTCCTTTAGCCAGTCGGCCAACGCCTGGATATCTTCCTCTGCCACGGTGGGATCGTCAGCGTAGCGCAACTGGTTTTCCAGCAGCACCTTGAGCGTCATTGGCAACTTGTCGATATTGCCAAGCGTTTCGGCCGCCTTGGGCAGACTGTAGTAGTGAAAGGTCGTGTCTTTGACGTCGAGCGTCGCTAGCGTATGACTCGGGTCTGTAGACATCAGGTTGATCCTCCTCATGGCGGCGGCTGGCCTCGATACTCGGCGCCAGCGAGCCTGTCCGGTTCCTTAGCTACGATTCGGCAGCGCTTCCCGGCTGCCGACCGCGTGTCGATGGGTGTCAGTACACCACTTTTTTGTCTGATTTCTGCCCTGTCTGCCAATCCACTTCGTCCTGCTGAACGAAATCACTCGGTGCCATCCGATGACGGCAAACGCAATCGGGCGCAACGGGGGGCGAATCGGGTTGTCGACAATCATCATGGGCACGATAACATGTATTTTCAATCGGATGCTTCGCGACTATCGTCCGGTGAGACCTTGAAAGCGCCTGTCATCGCCACCAATTTCAGCATAGTTCGTGGTGACCTACTCTGCAGAAGTTACCCATACCGCAGGAGGCTGTCATGTCGCAGGAAACGATCATCGAGTGGCCCGTTCACTGTCCTTACTGCGACGCGCCTTTTTCTTTGCTGCTGGATCTGAGCGCGGGCGGCTATGACACTTGGGAGGACTGCGCCGTCTGCTGTCAGCCGATTCATGTCGCGGTCGAGACGACATATGCGGGGGAGCTGGCAGCCGTCACGCTGGCCAGCGACGACGATGTGATGTAGCTGCCGGCAACGATAGCGATAGCGTAGAGCCCTGATAGTCGATTGCTATATGGCTCATTGGGGCAATTAAATTGGAGCATGAGAGATTAGCCATTAGTCTAACCTCTCTAAAATTCGTAACCTCACCATAACTCATTACAGGAGATGTTCATGAGCGTACTTGTAGGACGCCAGGCCCCGGATTTCGAAACGGCAGCCGTGATGCCCGACGGTTCCATCAAGGACGATTACCGTCTGTCCGACAGCAACGGCAAGCTGCGCGTGCTGTTCTTCTGGCCGTTGGATTTCACCTTCGTTTGCCCGTCCGAGATCATCGCGCACGATAACCGCTTGGCAAAGTTCAAGGAACTCGGCGTTGAAGTGATCGGTGCTTCCATCGATTCACAGTACACCCACCACGCCTGGCGCAAGACCTCTCCGGACGCAGGTGGCATCGGTGAAGTCGGTTTCCCGGTCGTTGCCGACGTCAAGCATGAAATCTGCCAGGCTTATGGCATCGAACATCCGGAAGCTGGCGTTGCGCTGCGCGCCTCTTTCCTGATCGACGAAGACGGTGTCGTTCAGCATCAGACCGTCAACAACCTGCCGCTGGGTCGTAACGTCGACGAGATGCTGCGCATGGTCAAGGCGCTCAAGTACCACCAGACCCATGGCGAAGTCTGCCCGGCGGGCTGGGAAGAAGGCCAGGAAGGTATGAAGGACACTGCAGAAGGCGTGGCCAAGTACCTCGGCACTTACGCCGGCAATCTGTAAGCCGCGTTGAGTTCCTGGGGCGACCAATACGGTCGCCCCATTCATTTCTGGTATCATCCCGCCCACTCATAGCACGAGCATGATAGTCATAACACTTAGCATAAACGCCCTGCGGCATGACTCGGGATTCGGGACATGCCACAGGACGTTGCATATCGATACACGCCAACCGAATCGTTGATTGAATCGAGGTAGTCATGAGCGACGCGCGCCACGAACGTTTGATCATCCTGGGCTCTGGACCGGCAGGCTATACGGCTGCCGTCTATGCCGCGCGGGCCAACCTCAAGCCGTTATTGATCACCGGCATGCAGGCTGGCGGTCAGCTGACCACGACCACCGATGTCGACAACTGGCCAGGCGATGATGAAGGCGTCCAAGGGCCCGAACTGATGGAGCGCATGCGCAAGCATGCAGAGCGTTTCCAGACGGAAGTACTGTTCGATCATATCAATGAGGTCGAGCTGCGCGAGAAGCTGTTCACGCTCAAAGGAGATAACGGCACCTACACCTGCGATGCCCTGATCATCGCCACCGGTGCCAGCGCGCGTTACCTAGGTCTGCCTTCCGAACAGCAGTTCATGGGGCAGGGCGTTTCCGCCTGTGCCACCTGCGATGGCTTCTTCTACCGCAATCAACACGTCGTCGTGATCGGCGGCGGCAACACGGCGATGGAAGAGGCGCTCTATCTCTCCAATATCGCTTCGAAAGTCACGCTGGTGCACCGTCGCGATAGCCTGCGTGGCGAGAAGATTCTGCAGGATCGTCTGCACGAGAAGGTCGAGAGCGGCAACATGGCGATCGAGTGGAACCATACTCTCGATGAGGTCTTGGGCGATGGCAGTGGCGTCACCGGGGCGCGGCTGCGTTCCACGCTGTCAGGCGAGACCAAACAGCTCGACGCCATGGGCGTGTTCATTGCCATCGGCCACACGCCGAACACCGGCATCTTCGAAGGACAGCTCGACATGGCCAACGGTTATATCCGCGTCCAGTCGGGTCTGGAAGGTAATGCTACAGCGACCAGCGTACCCGGTGTCTACGCTGCCGGCGACGTCATGGATCATGTCTATCGCCAGGCGATCACTTCCGCCGGCAGTGGCTGCATGGCAGCGCTGGATGCCGAGCGCTTTCTGGATGGCCTCGAAGGTTGAGGATGATCCCGTTGCCATGAATCCCAGATTCATGACCCGGATCCATGCCCCCGGATCCGTGACCACAGATTCATGAATAAGGCCCGGCAAACGCCGGGCCTTATTCGTTGAGATTGATCAAGCATGATGTGTTCAGTAGTGCGGCGGCAGCTCGTCTTCAGGTCGTGGTACCTCTCCTCCCAGATCATCGATAGCCTGGCGCTGTTCGCTGAGTCGTTCGCGCATCAGCGTATTGACGCGCGTGAGTCGCTCGAGCTCGTCTGCCTGCTCTCTGACCAGTCGATCAAGGGTTTCCAGCCAGTCGTCCTGGAACGCCAGCCGGCTTTCAAGCGCATCGAGACGGGCTTCCGAGGCCGTGCGCGAGGGGGGCTCTACCGTGTTAGACTTCCAAGGCTGTGCGTCATTTTTCATTCACGGCACCTTCTAGTGAAAGTAGTTAGTTAGTAACAGTAAGTTTGTGATATTAGATAGGAAAACCGTTCCTGCTCGCGGACAAGTGGTGGGGCGTTTTCCTTGTTTCAACGTCTAGAGATATGAGAATCCATGAATAGCAAGGTAATTTTGCGTTGTACGCTGATCAGTCTACTCCTCTCGATACCCTCGCCACTGCTGATTGGTCTTTTGATCACGCTGATCAGCAGCATGTTGGCAACCGATCTGACCTGGTTCTTGAACGTGGAAGGCGTCTCAGCCATGTATGGTGCGACGGTGATCGCCGTCTTCATCGTATTGTGGTTGGGCACTCTGGCCATGGCGCTGTTGTCGCCGGCTACCCCTAGGGCGGTTACTGCCGCGATGCTCGCCGATGTCGAAAACGACGATCGCGAGCTGGGCGAGGTCAAATGGTTCAACGTCAACAAAGGCTATGGTTTCATCACCCGAGCCGATGGCGAAGACGTGTTTGTCCATTTTCGCGCGATTCGCGGCAAAGGCCATCGGACTCTCGCTGAGGGCCAAAAAGTGCGTTATCAGGTGATCGAAAACGAGCGGGGGTTGCAGGCCGACGACGTGACCGTCATCACCTGAGCCGGCTGCTGAAAGACCGCTACCCCTCGAAGGTTTGCCTTCGAGGGGGTTTTTTTTGGGTCAACGGGCACCAGATTCCGGCGGCGTTTCGTCGACCCCGGCGCGAGCTTCGGCCTCGACGAACACGCGCTTGACGCTGTCGTGGGCCTGCTTGATTTCCCGGTCGAGCTTGGCGATGGCGCGCTCGATCCGCTCAGCGGTAGCGCCGCGAGCGAAGCGGACGCTGAGATTGACCAGAATGAAGTTGGGTCCCATATGCATGGTCAGCACTTCGTTGACGCCCTCGACGCCATCGGCCTCACCGGCTAGTTGACGAATGCTCTCAACCACGTCGCGGTTAGCGCTTTCGCCGATCAGCAATCCCTTGGTCTCCATCGCTAACCAGATCGCCGTACCACCCAGAATCAACCCGATCACGACCGAGGCGATGCCGTCGAAGAGCAGAATGCCCGTCCACTGTGAGAGTGCGACGCCGGCCAGCGCCACCAACAGGCCGAGCAATGCCGCCGAATCTTCGAAAATCACCACGAACATCGAGGGATCCTTGCCACGATGCACCGCTTCGACGTAGCTCCACTTGCCCTTGGTCTTGCGGAACTCATTGAGGGCGAAGGCCCAGGACGCACCCTCGAACAGAATGCCGAGCCCGAGCACGACGTAGTTGACCAGCGGTGACTCGATCGGCTCGGGGTTCAGGATATGGGTCACCCCTTCATACAACGAGACGCCTGAGCCGATCGCAAAGAGCAGCAGAGCGACCACGAAACTCCAGAAATAGACCTCCTTGCCGTGGCCGAACGGGAACTGAGGGCTGGGCGGGCGCTTGGCGCGATGCATGCCTAACAGCAACAGGACCTGATTGCCGGTATCGACGACCGAGTGGATACCTTCGGACAGCATCGCCGAACTGCCGGTGATCCCGGCGGCGACGAACTTGGTGATCGCGATGAGCAGGTTGCCGCCCATGGCGGCGTAGATGACCGGTTTGGATTCCGCCATGTGAATGACTCCCTGTCAGATTGGCCGCACTTCGGCGGCGATGGCGTCATTAGCGACCGGAATCCGGCCACTCTATGGTATTTTCGCTACCATCCGGCAGCACTTGCCAGAAGCGATCCGGGTCATCGCCGGGTTGCCAGCCACCGAGCGAGCAACGGGCCTCGCAGCCCAGCTCGCGAGCGGCGTCCCGTGCGCAGTCGGTATCTCTGGGCCAGGGGGTGGCGTCGCAATCGAACCACAGGCTGGCATAGCGATCTGCCGCACGCTCGACCAGCATGACGCCGATGGTGCGCTCGGCGCCAGTCGCTTTGCCACGCCAGATTCCCTTGCCGGCACGGTCGAGTGTCATCTCCCCGTCGCCGAGTGTCTCGCGCAGCCAGCGGGTAATGGCGTCGATATCGGCGACCGCCAGGTAGATTTCGATATCAGGAAAACGCTCCATGGGTTCCTCAGGCAAACAGCCGCTCGAGTGTGGCTTCGTAGATGCGGCTCAGGGTATCGAGGTCGTCGGCACGGATGCGTTCGTTGACCTGGTGGATAGTGGCATTGACGGGACCCAACTCGATCACCTGTGTGCCTAGTGTAGCAATGAAGCGGCCGTCGGACGTGCCGCCGGAAGTCGAGAGCGTCGGACGATGCCCGGTGATCGTCTCGCAGGCGCTTTGCGCCGCTTCGAGCAGCTCGCCCGCTGCGGTCAGGAAAGGTTCGCCGTTGAGCGTCCAGTCGAGTTGGTAATCGAGTCCATGGGCGGCGAGTTTCTGCTCGACCCGCTCACGCAGCTGAGTGTGTGTGACTTCACTGGAGTAGCGGAAGTTGAACGTCACTTCCAGCTCGCCGGGTACGACATTGGTCGCGCCGGTTCCCGCATGGAGATTGGAAATCTGAAAGCTGGTTGCCGGAAAGAAATCGTTGCCAGCGTCCCAGGGCTCGTTCATTAGCTCTGACAGGGCGGGTAGCGCCTGATGAATCGGGTTGCGTGCCAGATGCGGATAGGCCACGTGGCCCTGAATGCCGCGCACCCGCAATACACCGCCCAGCGATCCGCGCCGGCCGTTCTTGATGACATCGCCGAGATGACTGGTGGAAGACGGCTCGCCGACGATGCAATAGTCCAGCGGCTCATGACGTTCCCGAAGTCGTTCGACGACCGCGCGAGTGCCATGTACTGCGAGCCCTTCTTCATCGGCGGTGATCAGAAAGGCGATTCTGCCGTAGTGATCTGGATAGGCGGCGACGAAGCGCTCGACCGCCGTCACCATCGACGCCAGGCTACCCTTCATATCGGCGGCTCCGCGGCCGCAGAGAAAGCCTGCGTCATCGATGAGCGGCTCGAAGGGCGGATGTTCCCACTCGCTTTCCGGGCCGCTGGGCACGACATCGGTATGGCCGGCGAAGGCCAGCATCGGGCCATGCTGGCCGCGAGTGGCCCAGAAATTGTCGATGCCGCCGATCGACATTCGCTCGATCTGGAAGCCGATTCGCTCCAGTCGCTCGATCATCAGCGCCTGGCAGCCATGATCGTCCGGCGTCACCGACGGTCGCTTGAGCAACTCGAGAGCCAGCACCAGCGTATCGGAAGGCGCGGTCGTCTGTGGCGCTTGGGACATGCGGTTCTCCAGGGCAACCGGCCGCGAGGGACGGATCAATTGTGAGCGTGCAGGGATTCGTTGAGAGCGACGGCGCTCTTGTTGGTGCGACACTCGAGCCGCCCGGTCACCGAGTGACGAATGAACAGCAGGTCATCCTGACCCGCGAGTTCACGCGCGGCCACGGTCTGGACCGCTTCGCCCCGGTCGTCGAGCACGGTGATCTTGGAGCCCGCGGTGACGTAAAGACCTGCTTCGACGGTGCAACGGTCGCCGAGAGGAATGCCGAGGCCGGCATTGGCACCGATCAGGCAGTTCTCGCCGATCTTGATCACCACGTTGCCGCCACCCGAAAGTGTGCCCATGGTCGAACAGCCAGCGCCCAGATCCGAACCTTTGCCGACGAATACACCGGCGGAAATACGACCCTCGACCATGCCTGGGCCTTCGGTGCCGGCATTGAAGTTACAGAAGCCTTCATGCATGACCGTGGTGCCTTCGCCCAGATAGGCGCCGAGGCGCACCCGGGCGGTATCGCCGATTCGAATGCCCTTGGGTACGACGTAGTCGGTCATCTTGGGGAATTTGTCGACGCAATCCACGGAGAGCGCGCGTCCGGCGAGGCGGGCCTTGAGGCGGCGCGCCGGAAGCTCCTCGACATCGATAGCGCCTTCGTTGGTCCAGGCGATGTTCTTGAGCAGGCCGAACATGCCATCTAGCTGGGCGCCGTGAGGCTTGATCAGTCGATGGGACAACAAGTGCAGCTTGAGATAGACCTCCGGCACGCTAGTCGGTGCATGATCGTTGCTCAGAAAGACCGCGACCAGCGGACGCTGGGCGTCGGAAAACGTCTCGGCGATATCGGCCTGATCGGCGGCGCCGCCCTCGCGCAGCGCCTTGGCGAGGGTGGTGGCGTGTTCCGGCAGAAAGCTGACGACTTCCTCGGCCGCGTCGGCCCCCAGCGCTTGGCGTGCGGCCGCGGTGAGATCGTCGGCGGGCTGGTGAAGCGGGGCCGGATAGTAGACTTCGAGCCAGTCGCCCTGGCTGTTCTGGGTGCCGATTCCTAGCGCGAAGCTCAGCATCGCAGGTTCCTTATCGTGGTCATTGTAAGGTGTCGTCGAGATGGCCGTGGGTCAGACGCGCTGACTCAAGAGGCGAGCGCCGCATAGCGGGCGGGGTCGAAACCGACGATCAGCGTGTCGTCGCCTTCCCGCTCTGTACGTTGCAATACCGGGCGCTTGATCAATGTTGGGTTGGCCAGCATCAGTTCACGAGCCCGCACGGCGTCGAGATCCTGCTTGTCCACGTCATCCAGCTGGCGCCAGGTGGTGCTGCGGGTATTGAGCAGTGTCTGCCACGCTGCGCTGGCCAGAAAAGCGTCCAGTCGCTGCAGATCGAGGCCATCCTCGCGTAGATCGTGGTAACGATACGAGATGCCCAGCTCGTCGAGCCGGCGGCGGGCCTTGCGGCAAGTGTCGCAGGTCTTGATGCCGTAAACGGTGATGGTCATTTCGCTAGCCTGTCGGGCGCTGCCGGAGAAGCGGCAGATTATAGGCGTCCGGGGACGGGAGCTCAAAAAATCGTCGGGAACGGGCCCATCGGGTGACGCGAGCGCTACACGTCGAGTACTTCGTAAAGGCGCGCTCGCAGTCGCGCCTGGGCTTGCGGGTCGGTCAACGGCTGGCCGCGCTTGTCGGTAATGAAGAACACGTCCTCGACGCGTTCGCCGAGGGTAGCGATCTTGGCCGTCGACAGCGCGATGTCCTGCTCCATGAAGATGCGGCCGACTCGGGCCAGCAGCCCCGGGCGGTCGGGGGCGATCAGCTCCAGCGAGGTGCGCGCGTTGGCAGGGTCCTGCTCGATGATCACCTCGACCGGTACCCGAAAATGCTTCAGTTGGCGCGGGGTGTGGCGGCTGACGATCTGCGGATAGTCATCCGGATCGTCGAGTTCTTCCACCAGATGGCGTCGAATCGTCTCCAGTCGGGCGGGATCGCGAATGGCATCGTCGTCGTCATCCAACAGGATGAAGGTGTTGAGCGTCCAGTCGTCGCTGGAGGTGGCGATGCGGGCGTCGTGGATCGACAGGCCCAGCTGTTCGATGGCGGCGGCAGTGGCGGCGAACAGGTCGTCGGCCGAGCGGGTGTGGATGAACAGCTTGGTGCCGCCTTCGGTCATGTCTTCGCTGGGCGCGCTGACCAGAACCAGCGGTAGATGGTCGTCGTGGTGGGCGAGGATGCCCTGGGTCTGCCACACGATCTCGCTGGGCGTGTACTGCAGGAAGTAGTCCTCGCCGAAGGTCCGCCATAGTTCGGTCACGCGTGCGATGTCGGCACCGATGGCTCGCAGTAATCCCGATGCCTCCTCACGGGTTTCGTTGGCCCAACCCTGACGATCGATGGTGTTATCGAGGCCTCGGCGCAGCACGCGACGAGTCTCGGTGTAAAGCTGACGCATCAACGAGGCGCGCCAGCCATTCCATAGCGATGGGTTGGTGGCGCTGATATCGGCAACAGTGAGCACGTAAAGATAGTCGAGATGGGTCTCGTCGCGCACCGTGCGGGCGAAGGCGTGAATCACGTCCGGATCGGAAATGTCGCGCTTCTGGGCCGTCTTCGACATCAGCAGATGATGCTCCACCAGCCACGCGACCAGGCGAGTGTCCCAGTTCGACAGTGCGTGGCGATGGCAGAATTCGGCGGCATCGACGGCGCCGAGCTCCGAGTGGTCGCCGCCGCGGCCCTTGCCGATATCATGATAGAGGCCGGCGATCCACAGCAGCTCGAGCTTGGGCAGCTTCTGGATCACGTCGATGGCGACGGTGTACTCGTCGGTGTCCCGTTCCTCGCGAAAACGCTGGAGGAAGCTCAGCAGGCGCAGCGTGTGTGCGTCGACGGTATAGATGTGGAAGAGGTCATGCTGCATCAGGCCGACCGCTTCGCCGAACTCGGGGAGATACTTGCCCAGAACCCCATAACGATTCATACGGTTGAGCTGGGTGGGAACGTCACCGCCACTACGCAGCAGTTCCATGAATAGGCTCTGATGGCGCAGATCGTCGCGGAAAGCGTCGTCGATCAGGTGGCGATGATCGCGGATCTGGCGAATGGTGTCGGCACGTACGCCTTCGATTTCCGGATGTTGGGCCATCACCAGGAACAGTTCCAGCAGGGCGCCGGGCCGGTGCAGAAAGACGTTGGGATGGCGCAGCTGGATGTAGCCACCGCGAATTTCGAAGCGGGCATTGATCGGTTTGATTTCGGGCGATCCGCCCGCATGGAGGATCACCTCATCGAAATGCTGCAGCAGCATGTCGTTGAGTCCCGCCAGTGCGGTAACGTGCCGGTAGTAGGCCTTCATGAACTGTTCGACCGCCAGGCGCTGCGGAGTGTCCGTGTAGCCAAACAGCTTGGCCAGGGCGCGCTGATGATCGAACAGCAGGCGGTCCTCGGCACGCGCCGCGATCATGTGCAGCGCATAGCGAACCTGCCACAGGAATGCCTGGCCCTGGCTCAGAATCCTGAGTTCGGCATCGTTCATGAAGCCCTGCGCGACGACATCCTCGTAGCGAAGCGGTCCGAAGTGTCGCTTGGCCACCCAGCCGATCATCTGGATGTCGCGCAGCCCGCCCGGCGCGCTCTTGAGGTTGGGCTCGAGGTGGTACTCGGAATTGTTGTGTTTGTAGTGACGGGTGATCTGCTCCTGCCACTTGCCTTCGAAAAACGCCGCCGACGACCACATATGCTGGGTCGATAGCCGCTCGCGCATGGCGCTGCGTAAGCTTTCCGGACCCGCCAGGGTGCGAGTTTCCAGCAGATTGGTGATGACGGTGATGTCGCTCCGAGCCTCGCGCTCGCAATCGTTGAGCGAGCGCACGCTCTGGCCGATCTCGAGGCCAATATCCCACAGCAAGGTAATAAAGCCGGTCAACGATTCGCGATAGGGCGTGTCATCGTCCGTTCCGAGCAGCAATAGTAAATCGATGTCAGAGTAGGGGTGCAGCTCGCCACGGCCATAACCGCCGACAGCGAGCAGTGCGACGTCATCGTCCGGCCACTCGAAACGTTGCCAGGCAATCTCGAGCAGCCGGTCCAGGCACCAGGCGCGACCGTAGACCAGGTCTCGCACATCGGCGCCGTTGCGGAAGCGTTCGTCGAGGCGCTCACGGATCGTCTTGAGCGCCTGCTTGAACAGAGGAATCGATTGACGATCCCGGGTCAGCTCCTCGCGAAAGGCCGCTGCATCGAAGAGAGTCTCGTCGGGTTGAAAGCGGTAGTGATGCAGCAGCATGCGACTGGCGTCTCCGATGGCGAGGCAATGGCGGTCGATCAGGCCGTCAGAAAGCTGAAATCTTCGTCGGAGCGGGCCGTCAACACCTCCACGCCGGATGCGGTGATCAGTAGCGTGTGCTCCCACTGCGCCGACAGGCTCTTGTCCTTGGTCACGGCCGTCCAGCCATCCTTCAATACCCTGGTGCGATAGCCACCGGCATTGAGCATCGGCTCGATGGTCAGGCACATGCCTTCGGCGAGTTCGGCATCGGCTTCCGGGGCGTAACCGTCGTAATGCAGTACCTGAGGCTCTTCATGGAAGCCGGCGCCGATACCGTGGCCGCAGAAATCTCGGACCACGGAGTAGCCGGCTTTTTCAGCATGCGCCTGGATGACCTTGGCAATGGTCGACAGCCTGGCGCCCGGACGAACCTCGGCGATACCTTTATACAGACTTTCCTGAGTGACGCGGCACAGGCGCTCACCTTGGATGGTGTCTCCGATCACGAACATCATGCTGCTGTCGCCATGATAGCCGTCCGTCGTCTTGACGGTTATGTCGATGTTCATGATATCGCCGGTCTTGAGCTTCTTGTCGAAATCCGGGATGCCGTGGCAGACGACATGATTGATCGAGGTACAGATCGACCTGGGAAAGCCGTGGTAGTCGAGGGGGGCAGGGGTTGAGCCGAGCTCCTTGACGATAAAATCGTGGCAGAGGCGGTCTAGCTCGCCGGTAGATACGCCAGCTTGAACATGCGGAATGATCATCTCGAACACTGAGGCGGCCTGGCGACCGGCTTCGCGCATTTTCTCGATTTCTTCAGGGGTCTTGCGTGGAATGTTCATGCTGTCTCGCAACGGTAGTCCATGAGGGTAGATTGTCTTGGGCGGCGGTGGAAGGCACGCTCTATACCGGATGTTAGACGACCGGCGACTTCATCTTGCGTGCGTTCTATGGTATAAATCCGCGCGCTCGACTGCAATTGCCCGTCTGTCAGTTCCGAGATAAGGACAGTCAGGCTGGCATGCGATATGCATCACGTCGTGGTTATTGATTACAGTCGAGTCAGTAGCGGCGATGGCTTTCCAGTGATTGCCACGTCATCAAAAACACACACGCACCGACACATGGTCCCGGGTGCCGTGACGGCCTAGCCGAGCGGTCGGATCCATGGGGTGTGTGGAGGCCTAACCCGATTCTTCAGGAGTCATCATGGCACAAGTCAATATGCGTGACCTGCTCAAGGCAGGCGCACACTTCGGTCACCAGACCCGTTACTGGAACCCGAAGATGGGTCAGTACATCTTCGGTGCCCGTAACAAGATCCACATCATCAACCTCGAACATACACTGCCGGCGCTGCTTGAAGCGACCAGTGTCGTCGAGAAGATGGCCTCTTCCAGCAACAAGATCCTGTTCGTCGGCACCAAGCGTTCCGCCAGCAAGATCATCAAGGAAGAAGCTAATCGGGTGGGTCAGCCGTTCGTCAACCATCGCTGGCTCGGCGGTATGTTGACCAACTACAAGACCATTCGTCAGTCGATCAAGCGTCTGCGTGAGCTCGAGACGATGCGCGAAGACGGCACTTTCGAGAAGCTGACCAAGAAAGAAGTCCTGATGGCGACTCGCGAGCAAGACAAGCTCGAGCGCTCCATCGGCGGGATCAAGGAAATGGCCGGTCTGCCCGACGCGCTGTTCGTGATCGACGTCGACCACGAGCGCATCGCGATCAACGAAGCCAACAAGCTGGGCATTCCGGTGATCGGTGTCGTCGACACCAACTCCAATCCGGATGGCGTCGATTACGTCATCCCGGGTAACGACGACTCCATCCGTGCCATCCAGATCTACGTTCAGGCGATTGCCGACGCTTGTGGCAAGGCGAAGGAAGGCCGCCCCGACGAGTTCGTCGAAGTGAACGAAACGAGTGAGACGAGCGACGCCGCCCAGTAAGACAGAATGAAGTGGCATCGAGTCTGCACTGAGCTAGCGCCCGCAGGGTGTCAGCCGGTTTGCCGATCTCAGCGCAGACCGTTGGTGCAGACTACAGGGGGCTCTATAGCCCCCTTTTCACACCCGGAGCGGCGCTCTCGTGGGCCGCTCGACAGACGAAACAGCGATTCTCAGGGGTAAAACATGGCAGCTATCAGCGCTTCTCTAGTCAAGGAACTGCGTGAGCGTACCGGTCTCGGCATGATGGAGTGCAAGAAAGCACTGACCGAAGCCGACGGCGATATCGAGCGTGCGATCGAAGATCTGCGCAAGAACTCTGGCCTGAAGGCCGCCAAGAAAGCGGGTCGTATCGCCGCTGAAGGCGCGATCCTGACTCAGGTCGCCGAAGACGGCAGCTGCGCCGCGATGCTGGAAGTCAACTCGGAGACCGATTTCGTCTCCCGCGACGACAACTTCAAAGGCTTTGCTTCCAAAGTGTTGGCCAAGGTGTTCGAGACCCAGTCCGAAGACATCGCGGCGATCATGGATGGCGAGTTGGAAGATGCACGCAACCAGCTGGTGCAGAAGATCGGCGAGAACATCTCCGTGCGTCGTGCGGTTGTCGTCGAAGCGCCTGAAGGCGGTGTCGTCGGTGCCTACGTTCATGGCGACCGTATCGGCGTTCTGACCGTGCTCAAAGGTGGCAGCTTGGAAGTGGCCAAGGATATCTCCATGCACGTGGCCGCTATCAACCCCGTCGTCGCGCGTCCGCAAGACATGCCGCAGGCGCAGCTCGATAGTGAAAAGGCGATTATCCTGGCGCAGCCGGACATGGCGGGCAAGCCGGCGGAAATCGCCGAGAAGATGGTCCAGGGCCGTCTCAAGAAGTATCTGGCGGAAAACAGCTTGACCGAGCAGCCGTTCGTCAAGGACCCGAATCAGACCGTCGCGGAATATGCCAAGGCGGCTGGCGGTGAAGTCGTCGGGTTCACGCGCTTCGAAGTGGGTGAAGGTATCGAGAAAGAAGAAGTCGACTTCGCCAAGGAAGTGATGGAACAGGCTCGCCGCAGTTAAGTTCTATACGGCTACGTCTTGTAAGGCTAAGTTTCATGCAATGCCTGGGGCTGAGGTGTCAGGTAACATAGCCTGAGTTTCGGCCCCATTGATGGCGTGCGCGCAAGCGCACGCCATCGCGTATCCGGCAGATGAGAAGATCATCTGCCATGACCTGCCGAACCCGACTCGTCAAACCAGGAGAGAGCGTTATGCCTGAAGTCATCGATCGACCCAACAAACCCAACGAGCGTAGCGATAAGTCGAAGTACAAGCGCATATTGCTAAAGCTGTCAGGTGAGGCGCTGACCGGTGAGCAGGAGTTCGGTATCGATCCCAAGGTGCTCGATCGCATGGCGCTGGAAATTGGTCAGCTGGTGGGCATTGGTGTTCAAATCGGGATCGTGGTCGGCGGTGGCAACCTGTTCCGCGGCGCTGCATTGCACGCGGCGGGCATGGATCGGGTCACCGGTGATCATATGGGTATGTTGGCCACGGTGATGAATGCGCTGGCGATGCGCGACGCACTCGAGCGCTCCAATATCCGCTCGCGGGTGATGTCGGCGATTCCCATGAGTGGTGTCGTCGAGCATTATGACCGTCGCTCCGCGATTCGTTATCTCACGTCCGGTGACGTGGTCATCTTTTCTGCCGGTACGGGTAACCCATTTTTTACGACCGACTCTGCCGCTTGCCTGCGGGGCATCGAGATCGACGCCAATGTGGTGGTCAAGGCAACCAAGGTCGACGGTGTCTACGACAAGGACCCGGTCAAGCATCCGGAAGCCGTCAAGTACGAGCGTTTGGGCTACGATGACGTGCTGGATCAAAAGCTCGGCGTGATGGATTTGACCGCCATCTGCCTGGTACGGGACCATGACATGCCGGTTCGCGTCTTCGATATGACCAAGCCTGGGGCGCTGTTGAATCTGGTGGTCGGTGGGCGAGAAGGCACGCTGATTGATTGAGGTTTAGGACATGATCGACGATATCAAGAAAGACGCTGGCGCGCGGATGCAGAAAAGTTTGGAAGCGCTCCAGAGCAATTTCCACAAGATCCGCACGGGTCGGGCACATCCGAGCATTCTCGATGCGGTGATGGTGGAATACTACGGCAGCACCATGCCGATCAACCAGGTCGCCAACATCACGATCGAAGACGCGCGTACCTTGGCGGTAACGCCTTGGGAGCGTCCGATGGTGGCGAAGGTCGAGAAAGCGATCATGACCGCCGACCTGGGGCTGAATCCGGCCACGGCCGGCACCGTGATTCGCGTGCCGATGCCACCCTTGACCGAGGAGACGCGCCGCAATTATATCAAGCAGGCGCGTGCCGAGGCCGAGAACGCTCGCGTGGCGATCCGCAGCATCCGCCGTGATGCCAATGGCGATCTCAAGACGTTGCTCAAGGACAAAGAGATCAACGAGGATGACGAGCGTCGCGGTGAAGAGGAGATCCAGAAATTGACCGATAAGCACGTCAGTGAAATCGATCGGCTTCTGGAAACCAAGGAACACGACCTGATGCAGGTATAAGGGCCGGCGCGACCGGACTCGATAGTGACCGGTCGCCGCTACCCACCTGTCTTGCGAGCTATCATGACAGACATGCAGTCGCGTGATGCTCAAGCGATGTCGTCGATGCCTCGCCATGTGGCGATCATCATGGACGGCAACAATCGCTGGGCACGCGCTAGGGGGCTTTCCAGCGCACAAGGACATCGTGCTGGTGTCGAATCGCTGCGCGCGGTCATTCGGCGTGCGGCAGAGCAACGTATCGAGACCCTCACGCTTTTCGCCTTTTCGAGCGAAAACTGGCGTCGACCTTCGGCCGAGGTCAGCGCTCTGATGGAGCTTTTCATGCTGGTGCTCAAGCGCGAGGTGAGAAAGCTCCACGAGAACGGTATCCGGCTTAGCATCATTGGTGATCGCCGGCGTTTCTCGTCCTCGTTACAGAAGCACATGAGTCGTGCCGAAGCACTGACCCGGGATAACTCGGGAATGCATCTCGTGGTGGCTGCCAATTACGGCGGTCGCTGGGACATCGCTTCCGCCGCACAGCGTCTGGCGCGCAAGGTTGCCGATGGCGCAATGAGCCCGGACGCCATCGACGAAGCGACGCTGGACCGCGAGATATGTCTGAGTCAGGAGCCGCCGATCGATCTGTGTATCCGCACCAGTGGGGAGCAACGAATTTCTAATTTCCTGTTATGGCAGCTTGCTTATGCGGAGTTCGTGTTCGCGCCGGAACTGTGGCCTGATTTCGACGGCACGGCATTCGATGCCGCACTCGAGGCCTTTCAGCAGCGCCAGCGCCGTTTCGGTATGAGCCAGCAGCAGTTCGAGGTTCAAGGTGCTTAAACAGCGCATACTGACGGCGCTGGTATTGGCGCCCCTGGCGCTCGGTGGTCTATTCGGGCTGTCGGGAGGCGCCTTTGCGATATTCACGGCATTGGTCTTGTTGCTCGGGGCGTGGGAGTGGGCGCGCCTGTCTGGGTTCGACGACGTCAAGCCGCGGCTACTCTACACTGTCGGTCTCGGACTCTTGCTAGTGATCGCCTGGTTGGCGGGTTGGGCGTTGGCGCGCTGGCCGCTGTGGCTCGGTGCCATCGGCTGGATCGCCAACGCCTGGTGGGTTTCGCGTTACCCCCAAGGGACCGGCCAGTGGCAGCCCCCGGCGCTTCGCCTTGGCATGGGCGCTTGGGTACTGTTGCCTTGCTGGGTAGGGCTCTATCAGTTGCGACAGGAGGGCAGCGAATGGTTGCTGTTCGTGCTGCTGCTGGTGTGGGTCGCCGATATCGGCGCGTACTTTTCCGGGCGTCGCTTCGGGCGTCGCAAGCTGGCGCCTCACGTTAGCCCGGGTAAATCCTGGGAAGGTGTCTACGGTGGGTGGGTTGCCGTGGCCGTGCTGGTGTTCGTTTACGCCGTGTGGCTCTCCTTCGATGTCCGCCAGACCCTGGCCCTGCTGGCGGTCGCGCTGATCGTGGCGTTCATCTCTGTCATAGGGGATCTACTCGAAAGCATGCTCAAGCGCTTCCGGGGGCTGAAGGATTCCAGTCATCTGCTGCCGGGCCACGGTGGCATTCTTGATCGTATCGATAGCCTGACCGCTGCCGTTCCGCTCTTCGCTCTGATTCGCCCCTGGCTGGGATAGTATGCCAATGTCCTCATCTTCTTCCCGTAGGGTCACTCTGCTGGGTGCGACCGGCTCCATCGGCCGCAGCACGCTGGCTGTCATCGCTCGACATTCCGAGGCTTATGAACTCTATGCGGTGACCGCTCAGCGCTCCCGCGAGGCGCTGCTCGAGATCTGTCTTCGCTTCGAGCCGGCAAGAGCGGTGATCGGCACGCAGCACGATGCCGAATGGCTGCGATCGCGACTGCAAGAAGCCGGACTCACTCGTATAGACGTTTGTCACGGGGAAGCCGCACTGCTGGAAGTTTCACAGGCACCAGAAGTGGACACCGTGATGTCAGCGATCGTTGGCGCGGCGGGATTGCTTCCGACGCTGGCGGCAGTGGAGGCCGGCAAGCGTGTTCTGCTGGCCAACAAGGAAGCGCTGGTGATGTCGGGCGGGTTGTTCATGGATGCCGTATCGCGTCATGGTGCCACTCTTTTGCCCATCGACTCGGAACATAATGCCATTTACCAGTGTCTTCCTATGCAGCACCGCGATGGGTTATCTCGTGTCGGGGTGTCCCGGCTGTTGTTGACCGCGTCGGGCGGGCCATTTCGCGAGTGGTCGCTGGCGGCGCTGGAGACGGTAACGCCGGATCAGGCGTGCGCGCATCCCAATTGGTCGATGGGCCGCAAGATTTCGACCGACAGCGCCACCATGATGAATAAAGGTCTCGAGCTGATCGAGGCGTGCTGGCTGTTCGATGCGACGCCAGCGCAGGTCGAGGTGGTAGTACACCCGCAAAGCATCATCCATTCGATGGTTGGCTATGCCGATGGTTCGGTGCTGGCGCAAATGGGGAACCCGGACATGCGCACGCCGATCGCCTACGGTCTGGCCTGGCCGTCCAGAATCGATGCGGGCGTCGAGCCGCTCGATCTGTTTGCGGTCTCGCGGCTCGATTTCGAGTCCCCGGATGAAGTGCGTTTTCCGTGCCTTCGCCTGGCGCGAGAGGCAATGGTGGCAGGTGGCACTGCGCCGGCGAGTCTCAATGCCGCCAATGAGGTCGCGGTGCAGGCGTTCCTCGATGGGAAGCTCTCCTTTCTCGGCATCGCCCGGCTGGTACAGGCGACGCTGGAGGCGACAGAGGTGCGCGCGGCGGATTCGCTCGACGTGGTATTGTGCGAGGATGCGCGAGCGCGGCAGCTGGCCGAACGCCTGTTGCATCAACGGTCTTTCCAGAGGGGGCGGACGTGATGGATACGGTCCAGAACGTACTGGCGGTCATTGTCGTACTTGGTCTGCTGATTACGTTCCACGAGTTCGGACATTTCTGGGTGGCCCGGCGCTGCGGCGTCAAGGTGCTGCGCTTTTCGGTGGGTTTCGGCAAGCCGTTGTGGTCGCGTTTTGATCGTCAGGGCACAGAATATGCCATCGCTGCCATTCCGCTGGGCGGATACGTCAAGATGCTCGACGAGCGAGAAGGGCCGGTGGCGCCGGAAGAGCTCGATCGCGCTTTCAATCGCAAGAGTGTCTGGGCCCGGATCGCGATCGTGGCGGCAGGGCCGATTGCCAATTTTTTACTGGCGCTAGTGGCCTATTGGGCACTGTTCGTTTACGGCTCCACGACGGTGGCGCCGATGATCGGTGACGTGACGCCGGGCTCGCCGGCGGCCCAGGGCGGTTTACGTAGCGGTCAGGAGATCGTCAGCGTCGAAGGGCGTGAGACGCCTTCGTGGAATGAGATCAACCTACGGCTGATCGCCGCGATCGGCGCCGATGGCGATCTCCAGTTCACGACTCGCGACCCTTCGGGCGGCGCGACTCGAACGCACGACGTGCCAGTACAGCAGTGGCTGGTTCGGCAGGATCCGCCGCAGCCGATGGCGTCGCTCGGCATTACACCATGGCGCCCTGAAGTGCCTGCGGTGCTGGGACGTGTACTCGAGGGTAGCCCCGCGAGTCGTGCCGGACTGGAGGCAGGCGACGAAATCGTCAGCGTCGATGGCAAACCGGTAGCCGACTGGGTCGCGTTCGTGAACGTCGTGCGTAGTCATCCTGGCGCCGATCTGTCCCTGAGCGTCGAGCGAGAGGGCTCGACCCGTAGCGTCTCGCTGACGCCGGAATCGAAACAGGCCGAAGACGGTGAGCGCATCGGTTACGTCGGTGCCGCATCGCAAACGGTCGAGTGGCCGGAGACCTACCGTCGGGAGATCCGCTACGGGCCGGTTGAGGCGATCGGACAGGCACTGGGCAAGACCGGCGAGATGACTTGGCTGACCGCGGATTCGATTCGCAAGATGATCGTTGGCTGGATATCGCCCTCGAATCTGTCGGGGCCGATCACCATCGCTCGCATTGCCGGTGACTCGGCGCGTAGCGGGGTAGAGACCTTCGTCGGATTTCTGGCCTATCTGTCGATCAGTCTCGGCGTGCTCAACCTGCTGCCGATCCCGGTGCTCGACGGTGGCCACCTGGTCTATTATCTGATCGAGCTGGTCCGGGGTAAGCCGGTGTCGGAAACGGCACAAGCCATGGGGCTGCGCGTCGGGGTCGCCCTGGTGGGGTGTCTGATGGTGATGGCGCTCTACTTTGATTTGATGCGGCTGTAGTTATTGGGATGATGTGAGTGACAGCAGTGTAATGCGACGTTGGCGCAGCGGTTCGTCAGCGGTCGCCGCCGCAGTGGTGGCGCATGGAAAGACCCCGGGCATGGCGAGCAATGCGCTTGTCAGTCGCAGGGAGAAATGTATAAGGTGCCTGTTCGATACGCGGGCGGACCCCACAGAAGCGATTGATTGCATGAAACTCAAGACCATCGGATTGGCAGGACTACTGCTGGCCAGCTCTCCCGTTGCGCTGGCGGCACCTTTTGAGATTTCGGATATTCGTGTAGAGGGGCTGCAGCGCGTCTCGGCTGCATCCGTTTTCAACGCTTTCCCCGTCAGTGCCGACCAGACGGTAGACGATCAGCAGTTGGGCGAGGCCGCTCAACAACTGTTCGACACCGGGCTGTTCGACGACATTCGGCTATCCCGCGATAATGACGTACTGATCGTCAACGTGGTCGAACGGCCGTCCATCGCCGAGATCAATATCGAGGGTAACTCGCAGATCTCCGATGACGATCTGCGCAAGGGGCTGACGGACGCCGGCCTGGCTGAAGGTCAGGTGCTGCAGCGCTCGACGCTCGAGGAGATGCAGCGCGAGCTGGAGCGCCTTTATCAGTCTCAGGGTCGTTACAGCTCGAACATCAAGACCTCGGTCGAGCAGCTCGAGCGCAACCGGGTTCGCGTCAACATCAATATCAACGAAGGCGAAGTGGCGAAGATTCGCCAGATCAACGTCGTGGGTAACGAGGCCTATGACGACGGCACTCTGAGCGATCTGTTCCAGCTCGAGGACAAGCCGGGCTGGTTCTTTGGCTGGTTCTCCGACGATGAATATTCCCGCGAAGCGCTTTCCGGCGATCTGGAGACGCTGCGTTCCTGGTATCTCGACCGCGGCTACGTCAACTTCGCGATCACCTCGACCCAGGTGTCGATCAGCCCGGACAAGTCGCGGATCTTCGTCACCATCAACGTCGACGAAGGCAAGCGCTACAAGCTCGACGAAATCAACTTCGCTGGTGACCTGAAGATCGACGAGTCGACGGCGCGCTCGCTGGTGACCGCCAAGTCGGGTGAATACTTCTCGCAGAGCAAGCTGACCGAATCGTCGGAAGCGCTGCGTCAGAAGCTCGGCGCCGAAGGTTTCGCCTTCGCCGACATCCAGGCCGTGCCCACCGTCGACGAAGCGGGCGATACGGTGGACATTACCTTCCGTGTCGATCCGGGCCGGCGTGCTTACGTGCGCCGCATCAACTTCGAAGGTAACACCACGACCCAGGACGAAGTCTTGCGTCGTGAAATGGTGCAGATGGAAGGGGCGCCGGCCTCGACCGACCAGATTTCACAGTCGCGCCAGCGCCTCGAACGGCTCGGGTTCTTCAAGCAGGTCGACGTGGACACCCGCCCGGTGGCCGGTGAGCCGGATCAGCTGGACGTGACCTACAACGTTCAGGAGCAGCCTTCGGGTTCGATCTCCGCGAGCGTCGGTTTCTCGCAGACGGCCGGGGTGATCTATGGCGCTGCGCTGTCGCAGAGCAACTTCCTGGGTACCGGTAACCGCGTCAATATCGGCGCACAGAAAAGTGATACGTTCACCAATATCAACTTCGGTTTCACCGACCCGTACTGGACCCTCGACGGCATCTCGCGCGGTTACAACGTCTTCTATCGCGCAACCGATTACGAAGACTCGGATATCTCGACCTACTCGACCGATTCCTACGGCGGCAACATCAACTTCGGTTATCCGATCAACGATCTATCGCGTCTGAACTTCGGTGTCGGGCTCGAGAACCTGTCGATCGATACCTACGACGACACGCCGGCGGAGATCGTTCAGTACACCGACGATCAGGGTGAAGACTTCTTCAACTACAAGGTGACGGCGAGCTGGACTCGCAACAATCTGAACCGCGGCATCATGCCGACGGCCGGTAGCTATCAGCGCGTCTCGCTGGAAGCCGCGCTGCCGGGCTCGGATGCCGAGTACTACAAGCTGCGCTACCGCGGGCAGAAGCTCTTCGAGCTCAATCCCGACTGGTCGTTCAAGTTCAGCAGTAACCTGGGTTACGCCGATACGCTGGGCTCCAACGATCCCTATCCGTTCTACGAAAACTTCTACTCGGGCGGCCTGGGTTCGGTGCGCGGCTACACCGGTAACACCTTGGGTCCGAAGACCACCGAGCGCGGCGATGGTGACGACGATACGCTCGGCGGTAACATCCTGGTCGAAGGCTCCGCGGAGTTGATCTATCCGTTCCCGTGGATCGAGGATCGGCGCTCGCTGCAGACCAGTATCTTCCTCGACGGCGGCAATACCTACTTGACGGACTGCTACGCCGTACCCGATGGCTATACATCGAGCTGTAATAGCGGCGTCAATCTCGACGATCTGCGCTACAGCGTGGGTCTGGGGCTCTCCTGGCTGACCCCGGTGGGGCCGCTGACCTTTAGCGTGGCCAAGCCATTGAATGACAAGGATGGCGACGATCCGCAGGTGTTCCAATTCTCGCTGGGTCAGACCTTCTAGCATCGATGTTCGAGAATCACGGCATCTAGCGGTGCCGTGAATTTGTTTTTCAGACAGTAGTTAAGCTTTGTTTCAAGGAGATGCCGCATGCGCAAGATAGCAGGAGTTCTCGGACTCGGTTTGCTGACGATGGTTTCCGTGCCGGCGATGGCGACGGAAGTGGGCGTGCTCGACTGGCGTGAAGCGCTGATGTCCTCCAGTTCCGCCAAGGCATCGATGAATCAGCTGAAAAATCGTATCAGCGCGCAGCAGCAGCAGGCGCAGTCACTGAGCCAGGAGTTGCAGCAGCTGCAACAGCGTCTGCAGAAAGATGGTGACGTAATGTCGGAATCCGAGCGCACCTCGGTGACCCAGCAACTGCGTCAGAAGGGCGGTCAGTTCCAGCAGTTGCGTGGTCAGATCTCTCAAGCCCAGCAACAGGCCGAACAGCAGTACCTGAAGGGGGCCAAGCCCAAGCTGGATCAGGCGATTCAGCAGGTCGTCGACGAGTATGATCTGGATATGGTCGTCGACCGTGATGCCGTGGTCTATTCGGGTGATAGCCTCGATATCACCGATGAAGTGACGAAGATATTCAACTCGCTCAAATAATGGTTCAACCCGGCGCCCGTTCATGAACAGAGATGCTGCTACCTCCTACACGCTCGGCGAGCTTGCCAAGCGTCTAGATGCGCGCGTGGTCGGTGACGCCAATCTGCGTGTCAGCGGGCTGTCTACGCTGACCGACGCCGGTTCGACGGATCTGGCGTTTCTCGCCAATCGGGCTTACCTCAAGTATCTGGCAGAAACGCACGCGGGTGCCGTACTGGTGCACCCCGCGCATGGCGGGAGCTGCCCCTGTCCGCGGCTGGAACTGGACAATCCTTACCTGGGTTACGCCAAGCTGTCGCGGCTGTTCGATCCGCTGGTCAATCAGCCCTCCCGCGGGGTGCACTCGACGGCGTCGATATCGCCGACAGCAACCCTCGGTGAGCGAGTCGAGATCGGCGCCTACTGTGTCATCGAAGACGGCGCCGAGATTGCCGACGACTGCGTCGTTGGCGCCGGCTCCTTCATCGGTGCCGATACTCGCATCGGCACGGGCTCCCGACTGCATGCCAACGTCACGCTCTATCATGGCGTGCTGGTCGGCGAGCGCGCCATTCTCCACAGTGGCTGCGTCATCGGCGGCGACGGCTTCGGCTTCGCTCATGATGGCAAGCAGTGGGAGAAGATCGCGCAACTGGGTGGTGTCATTCTCGGCGACGATGTCGAAGTTGGCAGCTGCTCCAGCATCGACCGTGGCGCCCTGGGCGATACGTTGATCGGCAATGGGGTCAAGATCGACTCTCAGGTTCAGATTGCCCATAACGTGCAGATCGGTGATCACAGCGCGTTGGCGGGTTGCGTGGGTATCGCGGGGTCCACTAAGGTCGGCCGCCACTGCCTGCTGGGCGGCGGCGTCGGGCTTTCCGGACATCTGACCCTGACCGACGGCGTGCAGGTTACCGGCATGAGCCTGGTCACTAACTCGATTCTCGAACCCGGTATTTATTCCTCGGGGACGGGCTCGATGTCGAATAGTCAGTGGCGAAGAAACGCCGTGCGCTTCAAGCAACTCGACGAGATCGCCAAGCGTTTGACGCGTCTCGAACGCGATATTCGCGACACCTGAGGCCCTGGCCATCGTCTCGGGATGACCCGGGTCGGGCCCAAGGCTGGTAGTCATCAGGTGCGCCTGTATAATGCCCGACCACACGGGCGAACGTCGTTTTGCTGCCCGGTGCCTGCCCTTGGTCGAAATGCCGGGGCGGGCATTTCGTTATTTCAGAGGTCGTATTGATGATAATGGACATCAACCAGGTTCGTGAGTATCTACCGCATCGTTATCCGTTTTTACTGGTAGATCGCGTGATGGAAGTCACGGTGGGCGAATCTATCGTGGCGCTCAAGAACGTCAGCATCAATGAGCCATTCTTCAACGGCCATTTCCCGCATCATCCGATCATGCCTGGCGTTCTAATCATCGAAGCTCTGGCGCAAACCTGCGGAATTCTTGGTTTCAAGACCGTCAATAAAATGCCGGCTGACGGCTATGTCTATTATCTCGTGGGTAGCGATAACGTACGCTTCAAGCGTCCGGTCATGCCGGGCGATCAGCTGCAACTCGAAGCCAATGTCATCAAGGGCAAGCGGGGCATCTGGAAGTTTGCCTGCCGTGCCACGGTCGGCGGTGAGCTCGCCTGCGAAGCCGAAATCATCTGTGCCGAGAGGAAAATCGCTTGATTCATCCCTCCGCCATCGTCGACCCCTCCGCCCGACTGGCCGATGACGTCGAAGTCGGTCCCTTCAGCGTGATCGGCCCCGACGTCGAGATCGACGCCGGCTGCGTGATCGGACCGCACGTGGTGATCAAGGGGCCAACCCGGCTCGGCAAGCGTAACCGGATCTTCCAGTTCGCGTCGGTCGGAGAAGATTGTCAGGACAAGAAGTACGCCGGAGAGTCGACCCGGCTCGAAATGGGCGACGACAATGTCGTGCGCGAAAGCGTGACGATCCACCGCGGCACGATTCAGGATCGCGGCGTCACCACGATCGGACACCGTAATCTGTTCATGGCCTATTCTCACGTTGGTCACGACTGTCTGATCGGCAACGACTGCATTCTCGCCAACCAGGCCACCCTGGCCGGTCACGTGACGCTGGGTGATTTCGCGATCATGGGCGGGCTTTCGGCCATTCATCAGTTCGCCCATATGGGGGAACATTCCATGGCGGGCGGCGGTTCGATCATCTCGAAGGATATTCCCGCTTTCATCATGATCAACGGCAACCCGGCCGCTGCCCATGGCCTGAATTCGACCGGTCTGAGGCGCCGGGGCTTCTCGGAGGAAGCCGTGCGTGCGCTGAGCGAGAGCTATCGGCTGGTCTATCGCAAGGGGCTGACGCTCGAGCAGGCCATCAACGAAATCGAGAGTCGCTTCTCGCTCGACGAAACACGTCGCTTCGTCGACTCGCTGAGATCCTCCAAGCGCGGTATCACACGCTAGACGTCATCTGGCCGGGCCTGGCGACTATTGGCTACTAACTACTACTAGTCAGGCCTTGCCTGCGAGGTTTCGGGCCGCCGGTTATCCAATCTGACCTTTTCACAGGAGCCGGCGTATGCGCGTCTATCTCGTCGCGGGGGAGTTGTCGGGGGATATTCTCGGCGCCGGCCTGATGCAGGCACTGAAACGGCGCCACCCGCGGATCGAGTTTCGAGGCATCGGCGGGCCGCGCATGCAGGTGCAGGGGCTCGAGTCGCTCTACCCGCTGGAGACCCTGTCGGTGATGGGGTTGGTCGAGGTGCTGAAGCATCTCCCGGGGCTGATCAAGATTCGCCGTCATCTCAAGCGTGACGCGCTGGCCTGGCGGCCCGATATCATGGTGGGCATCGACGCGCCGGACTTCAATATCGGCCTCGAGCGTCAACTTCACGATCATGGCATTCGCACCGCGCACTATGTCAGCCCATCGGTCTGGGCCTGGCGGCAGGGCAGGGTCAAGACGATCGCCAAGGCGGTCGACGGGATGCTGACCTTCCTGCCGTTCGAAGCCGATTTCTATGCCGAGCACCGGGTGCCGGTCGCCTACGTCGGCCATCCACTGGCCGACGAGATGCCGCTGGTCAACAATCGAGCGGCGGCCCGCGACGCGCTCGGACTCGCCACAGGGGTGCCGGCGTTGGCGGTGCTGCCGGGTTCGCGCAGCAACGAAATTCGATTTCAAGGGGAGATGTTCCTGCGGGCGGCATCCGCGCTGCGCCAGCGTCTCGGCGCGCTGCAGGTGGCGATCCCGGCGGCATCGCCGGAACGGCGACAGGAGCTCGAATCGCTGCTCGAGCGCTTTCCGAAGCTAGCGGCCAATACGGTCGTCGTCGAGGGCCGTTCGCGAGAGGTGATGACGGCCGCCGATGCGGTGTTATTGACCTCCGGCACGGCGGCGTTGGAAACCATGCTCTGTCACCGTCCCATGGTGGTCGCCTATCGCATGGCGCCGGCGACCTATTGGCTGGCCAGGCGGCTGGTCAAGACCCGCTGGATCTCGTTGCCGAATCTGATCGCGCAGGAGTCCCTGGTGCCGGAGCTGGTCCAGGATGCAGTGACTCCCGAGTCGCTGGTCGAGACTCTGCTGCCGTGGTTCGAGAACGAGCAGGCACGCACGGTGCTCGAACAACGCTTCGCGGCACTGCACGCCGAGCTGCAGCGTGGTGCCAACGAGCGAGCGGCCACGGCCATAACGTCGCTGGCCGAGTACGGCGCGCTAGGCCCCGAAATCAGTAGCGTTTGATGAGAGAAGTCATGTCATTGAAGTCTTCGACAGTCGCCTGGCCGGAAATCATCATCGAGTACGATGGTCACCTGATTGCCGGTGTCGACGAGGTCGGGCGAGGCCCGCTGATCGGCTCGGTGGTGGCTGCCGCCGTGATCCTCGATCCCGACTGCCCGATCGAGGGGTTGACCGATTCCAAATGTCTGAGCGCGGCCCGCCGTGAAGCTCTGGATCTACAGATTCGCGAATGTGCACTGGCTTTCGCCGTTGGTGAAGCCTCGCCGCAGGAGATCGATTCGCTCAACATTTACCACGCCACGCACCTGGCGATGCGGCGGGCCATCGATGCGCTGCCGACACCGGCCGAATATCTGCTGGTCGATGGCAATCGACTACCGGGGCATGCCTGCCCGGGGCAGGCCGTCGTCAAGGGCGACCTGCGCCATCCCGCGATCAGCGCGGCATCGATTCTGGCCAAGGTGGCCCGCGACGCGCAGATGGTGGCACTGGATGCACTCTATCCACAGTATGGCTTTGCTCGCCACAAGGGCTATTCGACCCCCGAGCATCTCGAGGCGCTGATCCGTCTTGGCCCGCTAGCAGAGCATCGTAGCTCCTTCGCGCCCGTGCGTGAGCGGCTGGTGTGGGCTTGATTGCTTGGACCGGTTCGATCGGCTTAATCGCTTGAGCCTACGATTAGCCCATTGTGGCTCGTGTCGCCTTTAGGCATGCTGATCCTGCCAATGCGCGGCCACGGCAAATCGCTCTGGTGTTGTTGGCCGCATTGACGGGATCGCGTAACCCATCTATGAATTCATTCGCCTGACTCGAGTTCGTCATGACAACACCCTTCGTTCACCTTCGTGTCCACAGCGAATACTCTCTCGTCGATGGCCTGGTCCGTCTCAAGCCGTTGATCAAGGCAACGGCCGAGGCCGGCATGCCGGCGGTCACTGTGACCGACGACACCAATCTGTTCGGTCTGGTCAAGATCTACAAGGCGGCCCAGGGTGCCGGGCTGAAGCCTATCATCGGCGCCGACCTGTGGCTGCACAACGCCCACGACGAGAGCCATCCCTATCGTCTGACCCTGCTGGCGATGAACGATACCGGCTACCGCAATCTGACCGAGCTGATCTCACGGGCCTGGACCGAGGGCCAGCGCCAGAACATGGCAATCCTCGACAAGTCCTGGGTGTTCGAGCAGAGCGAAGGGCTGATTGCCCTTTCCGGCGCCCGCGAAGGCGAGATCGGACGCTTTCTGATCGCCGAGCATATCGACACCGCGCGCCAGCTGCTGGAGGAGTGGTGCCGGCACTTTCCCGGCCGTTTCTACCTGGAGCTGCAGCGTACCGGTCGCCAGTACGACGAGGAGTGCGTGCACCATTCGGTCAGGCTAGCAGGCGAGAGCGGTACGCCGGTGGTGGCGACCAACGACGTGCGCTTTCTCCAGCGTGAGGACTACTGGGCCCACGAGACGCGCGTCTCGATCGGCGAGGGCAAGGCGCTGGCCGACCCCCGGCGCGAACAGCGCTACAGCGAAGAGCAGTACCTCAAGACGCCGGAAGAGATGGCCGAACTCTTCTCCGACGTACCCGAGGCGCTCGAAAACAGTATGATGATCGCCGCCCGCTGCAGCGCCAGTGTGCGCCTGGGCGAGATATTTCTGCCGGAATATCCGATTCCCGAAGGGCTGACCCAGGACGAGTTCTTCCGCAAGATCTCTCACGATGGTCTTACCGACCGTCTGAATCAGCTGTTCGCGGGCGATACCCCGATCTATCCCGGGCGTTCGCTGGCCGAGCACGAACCCGCCTATCGCGAGCGACTCGATTTCGAGCTCGATATCATCCTCAAGATGGGGTTCCCCGGTTACTTCCTGATCGTGATGGACTTCATCCAGTGGGCCAAGGACAACGACATCCCGGTCGGGCCGGGGCGAGGCTCGGGCGCGGGCTCGCTGGTGGCCTACGTGCTCAAGATCACCGATCTGGATCCGCTCGAATACGATTTGCTGTTCGAACGTTTCCTGAATCCGGAACGTGTCTCGATGCCCGACTTCGATGTCGACTTCTGCATGGAGAAGCGCGATCGGGTCATCGACTACGTGGCCAATCGCTACGGCCGTGATGCGGTCTCGCAGATCGTCACCTTCGGTACCATGGCCGCCAAGGCGGTGGTGCGTGACGTGGCGCGAGCCCAGGGCAAGCCCTACTCGATGGGCGACAAGCTCTCCAAGTTGATCCCGTTCGAGGTCGGCATGACCCTGGCCAAGGCGATCGAACAGGAGCCACAGCTCAAGGAGTATCTCGAGTACGACGAGGAAGCCGCTGAAATCTGGGAGATGGCACTCAAGCTCGAGGGGATCACGCGCGGCACCGGAAAGCACGCCGGCGGCGTGGTGATCGCGCCGACCAAGCTGACCGACTTCTCGCCGCTGCTGTGCGACCCGGATGGCTCTGGCCTGATGGTGCAGTTCGACAAGAACGACGTCGAGGACGCCGGGCTGGTCAAGTTCGACTTTCTCGGCCTGCGTACGCTGACAATCATCGACTGGGCGCTGGAAATGGTCGATGTAGTGCGCGCCCGCGACGATGTCGGTCCGCTCGATATCAGCACCATCCCGCTGGACGACAAACCGACCTTCGACATGCTCAAGAAGGCCGAGACCACCGCGGTCTTCCAGCTCGAATCCCGCGGCATGAAAGAGCTGATCAAACGCCTGCAGCCGGATTCGCTGGAGGACATGATCGCGCTGGTGGCGCTGTTCCGTCCCGGTCCGCTGCAGTCGGGCATGGTGGACGACTTCATCAACCGCAAGCATGGCCGCGCCGAGCTCGCCTATCCCAGCGCCGATTATCAGCACGAACTGCTCAAGCCGGTGCTGGAACCGACCTACGGCATCATTCTGTATCAGGAACAGGTGATGCAGATCGCCCAGGTGCTGGCCGGTTACACCCTCGGCCAGGCGGACATGCTGCGCCGCGCCATGGGCAAGAAGAAGCCGGAGGAGATGGCCAAGCAGCGCCAGGGCTTCATGGACGGCTGTGCCGACAATGGCATCGACAAGAATCTGGCCGGCAACCTGTTCGACCTGGTGGAAAAGTTCGCCGGTTACGGCTTCAACAAGTCACACTCGGCGGCCTACGGTCTGGTGTCGTACCAGACCGCCTGGCTCAAGGCGCATTATCCGGCGCCGTTCATGGCGGCAGTACTCTCGACCGAGATGGACAACCTCGACAAGGTGGTGCCGTTGATCGAGGAGTGCCGCCATATCGGGCTGACGGTGACGCCGCCGAACGTCAATGTCGGCGCCTACAAGTTCACCGTCGATGAAGGTGGTCAGGTCGTCTACGGGCTCGGCGCGATCCGCGGTGTCGGTGAAGGCCCGATCGGTGCCATCGTCGAAGCCCGGGAGGCGGACGGCGAGTTCACGGATCTGTTCGACTTCTGTCGTCGCATCGATGGCAAACGCATGAACAAGCGAACGCTGGAAGCGCTGATCCGCTCCGGCGCCCTGGATACGCTGGGGCCGTCCCGCGCCGTGCTGGCGGCCTCGCTGGATGCCGCGATCAAGGCCGCTTCACAGAATCAGGCCAACCAGAACCTGGGCATGATCGACATGTTCGGCGAGGCCTTTGCCGATGCCGACGACAGCAAGGATATCTACGCCGACTACCGCCACGCGCGAGACTGGAGCGACAAGGAGCGTCTGTCTGGCGAGAAGGATACGCTCGGGCTTTATCTGACCGGGCATCCGATCGACGAGTACGAGCACGAACTCAAGCGCTTCGTGGCGACACGCATTGTCGATCTCAAGCCTTCCCGCGAACCCCAGCGCGTCGCCGGGTTGGTCGTAGCCATGCGGACCATGAAATCGAAGCGTGGCGATACCATGGCTTTCGTTACTCTCGACGACCGTACCGGGCGGATAGAAGCTTCGCTGTTCGGCGAACTGTTCGATCAGGTGTGCGGGAAGCTAACCGCCGATCAGGTGCTGATTATCGAGGGTGAAGTCTCCAGCGACGATTATTCCGGGGGTTTGCGTCTGCGCAGCAAGGACGTCACCCTGATGGCTGACGCTCGCGCGCGTTTCGGCGAGGCGGTGGAGCTATCGGTGGATGGTGGTCAGCTCAACGGTCGGTTCTCACGCTCACTGCACGATAGCCTGTCACCATGGTTGAGCGAATCCGGTCTGCCGGTTCGCGTGCGCTACCGCAATGCCAAGGCCAGCGGCTGCTTCGAGCTGGCGGCGGCATGGAAAGTCTCGCCCAGCGATGAATTGATGACCGCGCTTCGCGAGGTCGAAGGTTATGAAAAAGTCGCGCTACGCTATCGGGGCGGCTGACTTGTTGCAGCAGGGCGCTTCCTTGCCAACACTCGTGAAGGTGCGATAATAATCCGTTTCGCGACACGCCAGTGGCCCGCGTACCAGACATCGAAGCTTGCCAGGATCACACAGTAGAAGCTCTATGAATCCCAATTATCTAGACTTTGAACAACCGATTGCCGAACTCCAGGCCAAGATCGAAGAGCTGCGACTGGTCGGTAACGATAGCCGCATCAGCTTGAGTGACGAAATCGGTAAGCTCGAAGAGAAAAGCCGTAAACTCACCGAGCAGATCTTTCGTGATTTGACCGCCTGGCAGGTGACGCAGCTTTCGCGCCATCCGCAGCGCCCCTACACGCTCGACTATCTCGACAGCATTTTCACCGATTTCGACGAGATGCACGGTGATCGCCATTTCGCCGATGATGCCGCCCTCGTCGGTGGTGTAGCACGTCTCGACGACAAGCCGGTCATGGTCATCGGCCATCAGAAAGGCCGCGATGTCAAAGAGAAGGTGCGCCGCAACTTCGGTATGCCGCGTCCTGAAGGGTATCGCAAGGCGTGTCGTCTGATGGAGATGGCCGAGCGCTTCAAGATGCCGGTGCTGACGTTCATCGACACACCCGGCGCCTATCCCGGTATCGATGCCGAAGAGCGTGGCCAGTCGGAGGCGATTGCCTACAACCTGGCCGTCATGTCGCGTCTGAAAACGCCGATCATTGCCACGGTCATCGGCGAGGGTGGCTCCGGCGGGGCGCTGGCCATCGGCGTCTGCGATGAACTGCAGATGCTGCAGTACTCCACCTATTCGGTGATCTCGCCGGAAGGCTGTGCCTCGATTCTGTGGAAGAGTGCCGAGAAGGCCTCTGAAGCCGCGCATGCCATGGGTATTACTGCCTCGCGCTTGAAAGAGCTCGGCTTCGTGGACTCGCTTATCGAAGAGCCACTGGGTGGCGCGCACCGTAATCCGCGCAAGACCGCTAACCAGGTCAAGGAAGCGTTGACGGGCAGCCTCGATCGGCTGCGGGCAATGGATACCGAGAGCTTGCTGGAGCGCCGGTACGAGCGCCTGATGAGCTACGGCGCGCCCCAGTAGTGATGACCGACTGCGCTCACTCATACGGCGTTGAGCGCTCACTCGGCCTGCTCATGTAGCGAACTACACTGCGCGTCCTCGATCGCGCTCGCCTTGTCTGAGTATCGCTCGTACGGTCACGCGGCGGTATTGGGTTGACCCGAGAGGGTAGAGCGTTCAGGAGGGCCTCTCCTTGCAGCAGTCTCCGGAAAATCTCGTCGATAACGCCCTGGCACGCTACGTGCCGGGGCGTGTCGTTTGGGTGGCGCTTTCCGGCGGTCTCGATTCCTCGTTGTTGTTGAACGTGGCGGCGCCGCTGGCACGCCAGCGTGGTGTCGAGCTCCGTGCCATCCATGTCAATCACGGTTTGCAGGCGGCGGCGAGCGACTTCGAGACGGTCTGTCGCGAGCTGTGCGATTCGCTGGCCGTGTCGCTGACCGTCGCCCATGTCCTGGTCAATCTTGATGGTCAAGGGATCGAGGCGGCCGCTCGAGAAGCCCGCTATCAGGCATTTGCCGAGCATCTCTCCCGCGGTGACCGTTTATGGCTGGCGCAACACGCTGATGACCAGGCCGAAACATTCCTGTTGGCCGCGCTGCGCGGTAGTGGCGTGCGCGGTCTGGCGGGTATGCCTTCCCAGCGTGAGTGGCAGGGCATCCAGATCGAGCGTCCCTGGTTGAGTTTCACACGATCGACCTTGGAGCGAGAAGCGGAGCGCCGCGGACTTGTCTGGTGCGAAGACCCGACCAATGCTGACTTGACGCTCGATCGCAACTATCTGCGCCATCGCGTAGTGGCCCCGCTGCGGGAACATTGGCCGGGTGCTGCCGAGGCATTCGCGCGCAGTGCCAGCTGGCTGCAAGAGGCCGACGATCTGTTGGCGGCATTGGCGGCGATCGATCTGCAGGGCGCAGGTGGTGATCCCAGCCGTCTGCGGTTGTCGGCGCTGGTGGCGCTGAAAGCCTCTCGACGCCGGCTGCTGATTCGTCATGCGCTCGAACGGTTGGGTCTTCCCGCGCCGCCAGCCGCGCGTTTGATCGAGCTCGAACGCCAGCTTGAAACGGCGGGAAGGGATCGCCTGCCGTTCATCACCTGGACGGGTGGCGAGGGACGAGTCTGGCGGCATCATCTCTATTTCATGGCCCCGCTAGCGGAGGTCGATCCGGCGTGGCAGACGGTCTGGGATGGTCGAGCGCCGCTGGCAACGCCCTGGGGCGTTCATCGGTGGGGGCTGCGATCACTGCAGCATGCTGTCACGCCGCCGCTGCGCGTCGGTCTGCGTCAAGGCGGGGAAATTTTACGATTGCCCGGTCGCGGCGCCCGCGATCTCAAACGTTTGCTGCAGGAAACGGATGTTCCTCCATGGCAACGAGATCGCCTGCCGCTGGTGTGGTGTGGCGACGAGTTGGTAGCCGTACTTGGCGTTCTGTCGGCGGAAGGTTGGTGTCAGGCGTCGTAAGTCAATGTCAGCCCCGCAGCCTTTTGATAGTCGGCTTCCTGCTCGAGATCGTTGAGTAGCAGCGCCTGATGCTTGGTTTGCGGTAGCGTGAGGTGCAGGATGTCGCCATCGCAAGCGAGGCGAAAGTCGGTGACCGCCTGTTCAGGCCGGGCGTGATTGAGCATGACGGCCAGCCGGAGCAGTCGGGCCAGGCGTTGATAGATAACCTGCACGGCGCGGGGAAGCGCTTCCAGCTCTTTCTGGGCGAATTTACGCCGATGGGCACGAACCAGGAACGCCAATGCTTGCTGCTCGGGGCGGGAAAAGCCGGTCAGATCGGAATATTCGATCAGATAGGCGCCGTGGCGATGAAACTGGCTGTGGGATATCGCCAGGCCAATTTCATGAATCTGGGCTGCCCAGTAGAGGAACAGGCGCTGTTCTTCGCCGAACGCCCAAGCGTCTTTGACCTGATCGAATGCAGTCATGGCGGTTTCCGCCACGTGGTCGGCATGAGCCGTCTCGACGCTGTAGCGGCGCATCAATAGCTCGGCGCTGTGGCGGCGGGTGTCCTCGGGCGTGTTGCGACCGATCAGGTCATACAGCACACCTTCCCGTAGCGCGCCGTCGGAATAGCGCATGCGTTCCAGGTCGAAGGCTTCGAAGACGGCGCAGAGAATGGCAACGCCGGCCGGGAAGACTCGCGCTCGATCTTCCTTGAGTCCTTCCATCGCGACCTTGTCCAGGTGGCCGAAACCAATCAGTTTCTTGCGTAGCTTCATCAAGGCATCGCGCTCGATCAGCGTGGCGTCGCCATCGCCTCGGGCGGAGATGGCCGCTGCCGCGGCCTTGATCGTGCCACTGGAGCCGATCGGATCCTGCCACCCCAATTGGCGGTAATGACGCTGGATATTGGCCAGCTCGGAAAGTGCGGCCATCTCGGCTCGCCGGAAACGCTTTTCGCTGAGTTCGCCATCGGCGAAAAAGGCGCCGGTATAAGCGACGCATCCCATGTGGAGACTCTCCAGCGCCTGCGGTTCGAAGTCTTCACCGATGATGAATTCGGTGGATCCACCGCCAATGTCGACGATCAAGCGCCGACCATGTACTTCGGCCAGCGCGTGAGCGGCACCGAGATAGATCAAGCGAGCCTCTTCACGCCCGCCGATGATCTCGATCGGATGGCCGATCAAGGCTTCGGCACGCTCGATCAGCGCACGGGCATTGTGCGCCGATCGAAGGGCATTAGTACCGACGATACGCAAATCGGTGGAGGGAACGCCTTCAAGAAAAGGGGCGAAGCGCTCGAGACACCCGAGTGCCCGATCCATGGCCGCCTCGGTAAAGTTCTCGTCATCATCGAGGCCGGCGGCGAGCTGCACTTTCTCGCCCATCTTGGCAACGACCTGGAGTTCGCTATCCTGATAGTTGGCGACTAGCAGATGGAAGCTGTTGGAACCGAGATCGATGGCGGCCAGACGGCGCGTCGCGTCTTTGGCGGTCGGCTTCCCGCTCATGGCGTGGCGTCCTCGAAAGCTGGCAAAGGGGATGTGGGGCAACTGAGCATGTTCCGACGTCACGCCGTGTCCGGCGTAGTGGCAAACGCGTCGAGTCTCTCAAGACTGCGGTGGGGGCGTGGTCTTGTCAATCGATGAGGGGGCAGGCATGCTGGCAATAGGCACTTCCTCTGATCGAGACTCGAGACCATGCAGCCACAGCGGCGCCATCTGGACAGTGAGGCTTTCGAGTTGCAGCGTGAAGGCCAGGAATCGCCGTGGTTGGCGGTCTTCATTGCCGATTGGTGTCAGCCGTGTGAAACGCTGTTGTCTCGACTGTCTTCGGCCTCGCCGGAGTCGATTCGCGATTTGCCGGTAGGCGTGGTGGATGTCGACCGTGAGCCGGCGCTGGCCGAGCGTTACGGGGTCAAGGGAACGCCGACGCTGATCCTGTTCATCGACGGCGAGCCTCGTCTGACGCGAGTCGGGGCGTTGTCGGAACCGCAACTATTGCAGATCGGTGAAGAGTGCGGGCGCCATTAGTCGGGGGCACTTGATAAAGCAGCCGGCGATCGCCATATCGCTACTTGCTTTCATCGGATAGCTTGTCTACCATCTGGACGTTCGCCTGTTCCGAATGCTTCTCGACCGCGTCGCGGTCCCCCAAGTCGTCAGTCAATCCCAGTACCGATTTTTGGCCGATGCCGATCTTTGGTTAGTGACAACTCTCTTTGGACAGTGACAACTCTTTCGGATGACTTACTTCCGCGAGATGGCAGGCGAATCGAACCGCTCTCCCGGCACCTTCGTCATACGGCCAGTCGGCATCCCGACATGCTTCGACGCTGGGCCAACAGACCATGTGAATGTCTGGCACCCTGGGACGACTGAACGCGCCGCGCGGCGTTTGAACTGACCGCCTCTTGTCCTTCTTTTCTATCTCGGCAAAAGTCATTGCCTGCGACACGAGCCTTCTCTGACCGAACTCATGAATCTAACCGAACTCAAGCAAAAATCCGTTCCTGAACTGCTGGATATCGCCCGTGAAATGGGCATCGATAATCTGGCGCGCTCGCGCAAGCAGGACATCATCTTCGCCATCTTGAAAAAGCACGCGAAGAGCGGCGAGGACATCTACGGCGATGGCGTCCTGGAGATTCTGCAGGACGGATTCGGTTTCCTGCGTAGCGCCGATTCATCCTATCTGGCCGGGCCCGATGACATTTACGTCTCGCCTTCCCAGATTCGTCGCTTCAATCTGCGCAAGGGCGACTCGATTTCCGGCAAGATCCGCCCGCCGAAGGAAGGCGAGCGCTACTTCGCGTTGTTGAAAGTCAATGAAATCAATTTCGACAAGCCGGAAAACGCCAAACACAAGATCCTGTTCGAGAACCTGACGCCACTGTTCCCGCAGGAGCGGATGGTGATGGAGATCGGCAATGGTTCCACCGAGGACATCACGGCCCGTGTGATCGACCTGACCGCGCCGATCGGCAAGGGTCAGCGTGGCCTGATCGTGTCGCCGCCCAAGGCCGGCAAGACCTTGATGCTGCAGAACATCGCTGCCTCGATCACACGTAATAATCCCGAATGTCACATGATCGTGCTGTTGATCGACGAGCGTCCGGAGGAAGTGACGGAAATGTCACGGACGGTGCGTGGTGAAGTGGTCGCATCGACCTTCGATGAACCGCCGGCGCGTCACGTTCAGGTGGCCGAAATGGTCATCGAAAAGGCCAAACGTCTGGTCGAGCACAAGAAAGACGTGGTCATTCTGCTCGACTCCATCACTCGCCTGGCGCGCGCCTACAACACCGTGGTGCCGTCCTCCGGCAAGGTGCTGACCGGCGGTGTCGATGCACACGCGCTCGAGAAGCCCAAGCGCTTTTTCGGTGCCGCACGTAACATCGAAGAGGGCGGCAGTCTGACCATTATCGCGACGGCTCTGGTCGATACCGGCTCGAAGATGGACGAAGTGATCTTCGAGGAATTCAAGGGTACCGGCAACATGGAAGCCCATCTCGATCGCAAGCTGGCCGAACGTCGTGTCTATCCGGCCTTCAACATTCGCCGTTCCGGCACGCGCCGCGAGGATCTGATCACCTCCGAGGAAGAGATGCAGCGGATGTGGATCCTGCGCAAGCTGCTCAATCCGATGGATGACGTGGCCGCTACCGAGTTCCTGATCGATCGTCTGAAAGACACCAAGACCAATCTGGAATTCTTCGAAGCCATGAAAAGACGTTGATTCTGGCTGGCTGCACTCGATGATACCGCGTTGGAAAATCGCTCAAGCTGCTCATTTACTAAAGTAAACTCCGCGCTTTCGCGATTTTCCGCCTTGTCTCATCTTCGTTCGCTCAGTCAGCTCTCAACGCTTCGTCGTTTTTTGGCAAAGCAGCAAACGGAGGGCAGCATGTTATGCTGCCCTTTTTGCGTTCTTGGATAGCGGGATACGGGCAACGCCATGAAATATCAGGATTTGCGGGATTTCATTGCGGCGCTGGAAGCGCGCGGTGAATTGAAGCGTGTCACGGTCGAGGTGGATCCCTATCTGGAGATCACCGAGATATGTGACCGCACTTTGCGTGCTGGCGGACCCGCACTGCTGTTCGAGAACGTCAAGGGTAGCGAGATGCCGGTGCTGGGGAACCTGTTCGGCACCCCCGAACGGGTGGCTTTTGGCATGGGACAGGAGAGCGTCGAGGCGCTGCGTGAGGTCGGCAAGCTGCTGGCTTTTTTGAAAGAGCCGGACCCGCCCAAGGGGCTCAAGGACGCTTGGGACAAGTTGCCGATCTTCAAGCAGGTCATGAGCATGGGGCCCAAGACGCTGCGCTCGGCGCCGTGTCAGCAGGTGGTGCTCGAGGGTGAGGATGTCGATCTCGACCGCTTGCCGATTCAGCACTGTTGGCCGGGCGACGTCGCGCCGCTGGTGACCTGGGCGTTGGTGGTCACCAAGGGGCCGCACAAATCGCGCCAGAACCTGGGGATCTATCGTCAGCAGAAGCTTGGCAAGAATCGGCTGATCATGCGCTGGCTGAGCCACCGGGGTGGGGCGCTGGACTTTCGTGAATGGCAGCAGGCGCATCCTGGCGAACCCTTCCCGGTAGCGGTGGCGCTGGGCGCCGATCCGGCGACCATTCTGGGCGCCGTGACGCCGGTGCCGGATACGCTCTCCGAGTACGCTTTCGCCGGGCTGCTACGCGGTTCGCGGACCGAGCTGGTCAAGTGTGGCCACGCTGATCTGGAAGTTCCCGCTTCCAGCGAGATCGTGTTGGAGGGCTTCATCCATCCGGATGACATGGCGGCCGAAGGTCCTTATGGCGATCACACCGGGTACTACAACGAAGTCGAAAGCTTCCCGGTGTTTACCGTCGAGCGAATCACCCATCGCCGCGATCCGATCTACCACTCGACCTATACGGGGCGGCCGCCGGATGAGCCCGCGGTGCTGGGATTGGCACTCAATGAAGTGTTCGTGCCGATCCTGTGCAAGCAGTTCCCCGAGATCGTCGATTTCTATCTGCCGCCGGAAGGGTGCTCCTACCGCATGGCGATCGTCACCATGAAGAAGCAGTATCCCGGTCATGCCAAGCGGGTGATGATGGGCGTGTGGAGTTTCCTGCGTCAGTTCATGTACACCAAGTTCGTGATCGTGCTGGATGACGATGTCGACGCGCGCAACTGGGAAGACGTGATCTGGGCGATCACCACGCGAATGGACCCGGCACGGGATACGGTGATGGTGGAAAACACGCCGATCGACTATCTCGATTTCGCCTCGCCGACGGCAGGGTTGGGCTCCAAGATGGGGCTGGACGCCACCAACAAATGGCCGGGCGAGACCACGCGAGAGTGGGGCGAGACCATCGTCATGGATCCGCTAGTCAAATCACGTGTCGATGAGCGTTGGGAAAGCTACGGTATCGATATCGCAGCGCCGCCGGCGCGAACCGGTAAATCCACGAATGACGGGGCGGCATGACGGCAAACGATGAGGTGAACATGACGGTCAGAACGTTGACCTGCCAAGTGGAAACCGTCGAGGATCTGACGCCTGATGTGTTTCGAGTCGTGCTCGAGTGCCGCGCCGAGGCGATCGCTCACGCCCCGGGACAGTATCTCGAATTGGAGTTGCAGGAAGACACTTGGGTGCCTTTCTCGATTGCCTGCGCCGAGACCGGCGATGGACGACTGGAGCTGCATATTCAGCACTGGCCGGAACGCACCCACTCGGCACGCCTGCGGGAGTTGCTGACCCATCGCAACCGGCTATCGGTTCGGCTGCCTAGCGGTGAGTGTATTCTGTTGGCGGATCGTAGGGAGCCGCTATTGCTGATCGCCGCCGGTACCGGTTTTGCCCAGCTCAAGGCCATTGTCGAGGCGGCATTGGCCGAGAACCCCGACAGGAAGATATCGATCTGGTGGGCGGTACGCGAGCGACGCGATCTTTATGCCGAAACCTTGGCGCGTGAATGGGCCCAAGCGTATCCGAACGTGCATTTCCACGCCGTGGTCGAAACGCCGGAGGCTGAGCTCGAGACGTTGCCGGGCATTCATTGGCATTCGGGACGCATTGACGAGGTGCTGGCGGCACAACTGGAGTCACTGGAAGGGGTCGAGATCTATCTCGCCGGATCTCCGGGCATGGTCTATGCCTGCGTGGATACGCTGGCACCGTTGGGGCTCGTCGAACAGCAGGTGCATTCGGACGTCTTCAGCTATGCGCCACGGGTGCCGTTTTTGCCGCTGCCCGAAGGGGATCCGGCGCAGGCACCGCTGACACCAGGAGAGACGTCTGCGGCAGCGGAGAAGAAGTCGTGAGCCAGTCACCGATCCTGGTTACCGGCGGCGCCCAGCGCCTGGGACGTCACTGTGCCGAACGGCTGCTCGATGATGGCCATCCGGTGATCGTGACCTATCGTCGTGAACGGGAGGCACTGGCGGCGCTGCGAGAGCGGGGCGCGGTGACGCTGGCGGCGGATTTCGGCAGCGAATCCGGCATTCTCGACTTCATTGCCCGGCTACGCGATAGCACGTCGAGTCTGCGCGCCATTATTCACAATGCCGGCGAATGGCTTTCCGACCCCGAGCCAGAGGCGGCAGGGGAGACCTTCGAGCGCCTGTTCCGGGTTCACATGCAGGCTCCGTACCTGATCAATTTGCATGCCAGAAGTCTGCTTGAAGCCTGCCAGGAACCTCAGCGCGACATCGTGCATATCACCGATAGCATGGTGCAGCATGGCGCGGCAGGTCAGGCAGCGTATGCTGCTACCAAAGCGGGGCTCGAAAGCTTGACCCGATCGCTCGCTGCGCAGTTCGCTCCAGCGATCCAGGTCAATGCCATCGCACCCGGCTTGGTGATGCTCAACGATGACCACCAGGGCGGCTACGAGCGGCGTGTGCCGGGGCCGGGAGTGATCTATCAGACGCTGCGCTATCTACTCGACAACGATTTCGTCACCGGCACCATCTTGCCGGTGGACGGTGGGCAGCACCTTACCTGAAGGGGTGCGCCACCAGACTTCGTCCATTCGGCCGTTCACTTCCCCCATTCGCTCTATCAAACCGTTCTACAGCGATACACGTTCTACAGCGATACAGTACCGTTGCGAATCTGAACTAGCTTGCCTTCGTCGATCACCGGTCCGGAGGGCTTGCCTCCCGGTGCTCCGGCGCTGGGCTCCATGCTCACGGCAAAGTCGGCGGTTTTCATCAGATTCAGCATCTTGGCGGGAAGCTGCATGGTGGCTTCGCCGTGGCTCGGTAGCATGCCCAACGAGACCGGCGTGCCATTCTCCATCATCCACAGTTCGCCGCCCTTGCCGGCGGGCATCGGATCCGGCGACACCGCTTGTACCATCATCTTGCCGTTCAGGGTGGCATTGAGAATCCACGCCGTCTGCCCACTGGGCTGATTGATCACGAACACGTACTCGCCCGGCATCATGCCCGATTCCTTCGGCGTCGATGCCAGCACGGCCAGCGCCAGCGCCGCGGCAGTGGCGAGACCGCTGAACGCGCGCCAGAAACCGAGACGTTGTAGCCGGCCGGTCTTGAGCCCCAGACGCGAGGCGAGATCGGACCATAACCGGGTTGGAGGTGTCACCGGCTCGAGCTGCTGATTGAGGAGCTGCAGATGCTCGCGCCAAGCCTCGACGCTCTGTTGCAGCTCGGAGCTGACCGCCAGCAGGGCCTCGAATTCGGCACGCTGGTCGCGGTCCAGCGTGCCGAGGACGTATTCCCCGGCCGCTATTTCGCGCTCATCCGGGTCGCTCAAGCGAAACGTGTCATGCATTCTTTCAACCTCTCGAGGCCTCTCCGGACCCAGCTCTTGACGGTTCCCAGTGGCGTGGTCAGATGTGATGCCAGATCGTGGTGGGTCAGTCCTTCGAAAAATGCGAGTTCGAGTACCTGACGCTGCTGTGCCGTCAACTCGGTCAGGCACTGCTGCAGGGATTCTGCCTGTTGATGGATGTCGCTCTCGTTCTCGACATCGGATGCGCCGGGCAGTGATTCGATGATGGCGTCACCATCGGGTTCCTGAGGGCGCTGGCGTCTGAGCCAGTCGATGCCGATATTACGCGTGAGCGTGGAGAGCCAAGTCATCGGTCGGGCGCGCGAGGCGTCGTACTGCCCCGCCACTTGCCATACACGCAGATACACTTGCTGCAAACAGTCCTGGGCGGCCGCATCCTGCCTGACGATACGCAGCAGTTGCGCATACAGATGCGGACTGGTCGCGCGATAAAGCTTCTCAAAAGCGAAACCATCGCCACGGGCGCTGGCGTGGAGATTGTCGATCAGCACGTCATGAGGCGGATAGGCCATGGAAGTCCTTAGAATGCTTTCTTTTTCTTGCCCATCAGTCTCGCCAACGGGCTCGAACAAGTAAAGCTCGAGTAGAGGCCGGGTAACCCATCGGCGCAAAAGACTTGTCAAAACTCAACGGGACGTTAGGATAGAGCCACGATTTTCGAAAAGAATATCTACGAGAGAATGTCATGATCGAACGCTACGACTCACGTTTCATCGATACTGCCAAGTCTGTTGGCGGCGCGATGGCGTTGGCGTTCTTCGGTTATGGCTATTGGTTTAGGACTGGCGTGCCCGCCGGTTGGTCAAACTGACCTGAACCCGCGAGGCACGCCCGGAACCGGGCTGCCTCCTCGTATCAAGAACCCCCGGATGGCAGACCCGCCCGGGGGTTCTCGCGTTTCAGGCCGCAATCCTGAAAAAGAGAGATACGTGATGGAAGCCGTGAAACCCGCCCCTGACTCCGCCGCACCGGCACTGGCGAAACGCGCCTGTCGCGCCTTGCCATTGCCGACGGCAGCCGAACTGCGACAGCAGCTACCACTTTCAGCTGCACTATCTGATGTCATCGAGAGCCAGCGAAGAGCCGTTCGCGCCATTCTGGATGGCGAAGACGATCGGCTGTTGGTCGTGACGGGCCCCTGCTCGATTCACGATCCCCAGGCAGCTTTCGAGTATGCCGAACGTCTGGTCCAATTGCAGTCTGCCGTTGGGGATCGACTATTGCTGGTCATGCGGGTTTACGTCGAGAAGCCACGCACCACGGTCGGCTGGAAAGGGCTGGCTTACGACCCCCACCTGGATGGTAGCGACGACATGGCGGCGGGCCTGGCCATGGCGAGACGACTGATGCGCGACATTGCCGAGCTGGGCCTGCCGGTAGCGACCGAGCTGCTGCAACCGATGGCGGGCGCCTATTTCGATGACCTGCTGAGCTGGGTGGCGATCGGCGCGCGTACCACCGAATCCCAGATTCATCGTGAATTGGCCAGTGGCCTGGCGGCGGCGGTAGGCTTCAAGAATGGCACCCAGGGCAATGTCGACGTGGCGATCGCCGCGATGCAGTCGGCCGCTCATCCGCATCGTCATTTCGGTATCACTGTGGATGGTGGCCCGGCGATGATCGAGACGCCGGGAAATCCCGCTACGCATCTGGTGCTTCGCGGTGGCCGCCGCGGGTCCAACCATGATGCCGATAGCGTGGCCGCCAGCCGCCGGGCGATGACGCAGGCCGGGCTCGAAGCGAGAATCATGATTGACTGTAGCCATGCCAACTCGCACAAGGATCATCGTCGTCAGACGGAAGTCCTCTACGATGTGCTGGAACAGCGGCTGGCGGGAGATCGCAGCCTGATCGGAGTGATGCTCGAAAGCCATCTGTTCGAAGGCAAGCAGGCGCTCAACCCTGCGACGCTGCGCTATGGCGTATCGATCACCGACGCCTGTCTGGGCTGGGAGGCCACCGGCGCCTTGTTGACGCGAGTCGCCGAGCGCCTGCGCCAGGCTTGATCCGGTTGTCGTCGGGGCAGTCAGCCGTTAGCGACATCATTTCGTCATGTCTCCTGCTTACCCTCGTCACGACGTTCAATCCGTGACGAATGGGGAAGGGAATATGAGCCGGGAAGTCGAAGATCATCGCAGTCATAACAATAGCCAGAACATGCCTTTTGCAGAGGTGATCGATCGTCATCTTTCGCGTCGCCAGATTCTGCAAGGTGGTCTGGGATTGGCAGCAGTCTCGATGATGGGGGGATTCGGCCTCGGTGGCAGCAACGGCACCTGGGCTCAGGACAAGACGCCACTGGCGCTGGCGTTCGAGGCAATCCCGGGTTCGCATACCGATGCGGTCGTGGTGCCTGCAGGATACCGGGCGCAGGTATTGATTCCCTGGGGAACACCGCTCAATGCCCGGGCCGACGAATGGCGGACAGATCTTGCGATGACGCCGGAGCAGCAAGCGAATAGCGTAGGTATGCAGCATGACGGCATGCATGCCTTCCCCTTGGATTCAAAGAACGGTTCGCGCCGTTTTCTGCTCGCGCTCAACAACGAATACATCGATCAAGATGCGCTATGGGCGCCTCGAGGCGGCCCGACCCAGCCGGACGGTGTGCGGCCGGCCGACGAAGTGCGTACCGAGATCAACGCCCACGGGGTCACGATCGTCGAGATCCAGCGCCAGGACGATGGTGGCTGGGCGCACGTGATCGATTCTTCCTACAACCGCCGTATCACCACCGCCACGCCGATCATGCTGTCCGGACCGGTCGCGGGTAGCGACTATGTCAGGACACGCTACTCCGTCGACGGTACCCGAGCGCGCGGCACCAACAACAATTGCGCCAATGGCTATACGCCCTGGGGCACTTATCTGACCTGTGAGGAAAACTGGCCGGAAGTCTTCGTCAACACTGGCGAACGTTTCAGCGACGATGCTCGTCTGGGGATGCCGACCGATCGCGGGCGCTATGGTTGGGAGACGGCGGCCGGCGACGGCGAGCAGGACGAGGAATTTGTGCGTTTCGATGTCACGCCCGGCGAGGGCGAGGCCAGTGAAGACTATCGCAACGAGGCGAGAACGTTCGGCTACGTGGTCGAAATCGATCCGTATACTCAGGCAACGGCAATGAAGCGTACGGCGCTGGGACGCTTCCGCCATGAGGGCTGCTGGCCGGGCCGGTCCGTGCCGGTGAGCCACTGGTGTTCTACACGGGGCACGACTCGCGCAACGAATATATCTACAAGTTCGTCAGCGCCGCCAAATGGGATCCCGCCGATGCTCCCAAGCCAGGCAACGAAGCGGATCGCCTGTCGATCGGAAGCCATTATCTCGATCGGGGTACGCTCTACGTCGCGCGCTTCGATGAGGATGGGCAGGGTGAATGGCTGGCGCTGACGCCTGACGCCAGAACGTCCTCCGCCCAGACACTGGCCGAAGCCCTCGGCCTGGAAGCCAGCGATGCCGCCGGCGTCATCATCCACACCTGCGACGCCGCCGATCTGATGGGGGCGACACCGATGGATCGGCCCGAATGGTCGAGCGTCGACCCGGTATCTGGCGAGGTCTATTTCACGCTGACCAACAATTCCAAGCGCACCGCGGACGATACCGAGGCCACATTCACCAACGACGGTACGGCGATCAACACCGCCAATCCACGGGCGAACAACGAGAGCGGCCATATCATTCGCTGGCGCGAGCAGCCAGACAATCGCTTTGCCTGGGAAATCTTCGTATTCGGCAGCGACACGGCCAGCGATAGCAATCGCTCCGGGCTGACCCGGGACAACCAGTTCGCGAGCCCCGATGGCCTATGGTACGACGAACGCAGTGATGGTCAGGGCATCCTGTGGTTCCAGACCGACAATAGCGACAACGCCGTCGCCGAGTACACCAACGATCAGCTGCTGGCGGTAGTACCGGGTACACTCGGTGTCGGCAGTGGGCCGGACTCGGTCATCGACGCTGACAACCAGAGCCAACTCAAGCGTTTTGCCGTCGGTCCCAATGGCTGCGAGGTGACCGGCATTTGCGCGACGCCGGATCGCACCACGCTGTTCATCAACATGCAGCATCCTGGCAACTGGCCGGCGGACGGCGATGCACTGATTCAGGACGCGACGCAAGCCGCTGGCGGCAAGGTTCGTCCGCGGGCGGCGATGGTAGCGATCTGGAAGGAGGATGGGGGCCCGGTGGGCGTCTGATCCCGATTCGAGCTGTCGAACGACGACCGGATGAAAACCGACAAGGCCGGATGCTGATGCATCCGGCCTTTTGCGTGATCGATTAACCGCTAACGAATAATCATGGAAGACATGGCACGGCTCACGCCTGACTGGCATAGGCGTAAAGCAGTGTCTCCTGGGCGCTGATCGGTTCGGCATCGCCTGGGTCACGCAAGTGATACTGCCCTGCGGTGTCGAGATCCCAACTCTGGCAGTTATCGAGCAGGTAGGTGTCGAGATCCTTGCGCACCTGTTGTGCGACTTTCTTGTCGAACAGCGGAAAGCAGGTTTCCACGCGATGAAACATATTGCGCTCCATGGCGTCGGCGCTGGAACACCACACTTCGTGCTTGCCGTCGTTATGGAAATAATAGACGCGCGTATGTTCGAGAAAGCGGCCGATGATCGAGCGCACGCGGATGTTGTCGGAGATACCCGGTATGCCGGGACGAAGGCAGCACATGCCGCGAATGATCAAGTCGCAGGTCACGCCGGCCTGGGAGGCCCGATAAAGCGCACGGATCAACTTGGACTCGGTCATCGCGTTGCACTTGATGACGAGCCTGGCCTTTTTACCGCTCTCGGCCAGACTGGCTTCGCGCTCGATCATTTCCACCAGTGTCTTGTGCAGCGTAAACGGGGCGTGCAGCAGCGTATGGATCTTGCGTGGCTTACCCATGCCGGAGAGCTGCTGGAACACTTTGTGCACGTCTTCGCACAGCGCGTCGTTGGCGGTCATCAAGCTGTAGTCGGTATATAGCTTGGCGGTCTTGGCGTGATAGTTGCCGGTGCCTAGGTGTGCGTAATGGCGCAGCTGGCCTTTTTCACGCCGCACGATATGCATCATCTTGGCGTGAGTCTTGTAAGCCATTACCCCGTAGATGACGATGGCGCCGGCTTCTTGAAGACGTGAGGCCAGCACCAGATTGTCGGCCTCGTCGAAGCGCGCACGCAACTCGATGACCACGGTCACTTCCTTGCCGCCACGCGCCGCTTCCACCAGCGCCCCGACGATCGATGAGTCGGCGCCGGTGCGGTAGAGCGTCTGTTTGATCGCCATCACATCGGAGTCGCGTGCCGCCTGACGCAGCAGATCCTCAACCGGGGTGAACGACTGAAAGGGATGATGCAGCAGAATGTCGCCCTGACGAATCGCGGAAAACAGGCTGACCTCGCCGCGCACCGGCTTGGGCAGGCCGGGTGTGAAGGGGCGATAGCAAAGATCGGGCCGCTGCACATCGCCGAGAACGGCCATCATTCGAGTCAGGTTGACCGGACCGTTGACCCGATAGAGATCGGCCTCGCCAAGCTCGAACTGCTTGAGCAGAAAATCGATCAGGCTATCGGGGCAATTGTCGGCCACCTCCAGGCGCACGCCATTGCCGTAGCGTCTTGCCAGCAGTTCGCCGCGCAGTGCGGAGGCCAGATCCGATACCTCCTCGGGATCGACCGAAAGGTCGGCATTGCGAGTCAGGCGGAACTGATAGCAGCCTCCCACCTCCATGCCGGGGAAGACCTCGTGGGCATGAGCATGGATCATCGACGACAGGAACACGTAGTCGGTGAAGCCTTCTTCGCAGAGCGCTACCGGCAGCCGGATCAAGCGTGGCAGCGAGCGCGGTGCGGGCAGAATCGCCATGCCGCCTTCGCGGCCAAAGGCATCGGTACCGTCGAGCTCGACGATGAAGTTGAGGCTCTTGTTGACCAGTCGCGGGAACGGATGCGAAGGATCGAGTCCGATCGGGCTGATGACCGGCGCGATCTCCTCTTCGAAGTAGTCGGCGACCCAGGCTGCCTGTTCGGGGGTCCACTGTAATCGCCGCCGAAAGCGGATCTTTTGTTCTTCCAGCGCGGGTACCAGAACATCGTTGAGGATGCGGTACTGGCGTTCCACCTGCTCATGACCGATACGTGAGACCTCGCTCAACACGCGAGCGGGTGTCATGCCATCGGCGCCGGTTTCTTCATGAAACGAGGCCAACTGGTGCTTGAGTCCGGCGACCCGAATCTCGAAGAACTCATCGAGATTGGAAGAGACGATCAGCAGAAACATCAAGCGATCGAGCAGCGGATGCGAGGCATCCAGAGACTGCTCGAGTACGCGGATATTGAACTGCAGGTGCGACAGTTCACGGTTGAAATAGAGCGCAGGGTCGTCGAGATCCGCCTGAGAAGAGAGCGTCTCCTTGGCGTGGATGCCCCTGCGTGTGCGGTTGACGCGCAGGGGAGCGGTATTCATCTCTTCAACCGTGACCGACAATGGAATATCGATCGAGGCGTTGGGCGTGTCTGGCGTGCCTGAGTCTGTCATCAGAAGTCTCCGGGTACCGGGGAAGACACGCCCGCGGCCCTCAGGTTTTGAGCAATTGTGCGGCGCGTTTGGCGAAGTAGGTCAAGATGCCATCGGCCCCGGCGCGCTTGAAGCAGGTCAACGATTCCAGGATCACGCTGTCCGCATCCAGCCAGCCTTTTTCGAAGGCGGCCATGTGCATGGCGTATTCACCGCTGACCTGATAGGCGAAGGTCGGGACGCCGAAAGACTCCTTCACTCGCTGAATCACGTCCAGATACGGCATGCCGGGCTTGACCATGACCATGTCGGCGCCTTCCTGGATATCCAGGGCGGTTTCATGCAGCGCTTCGTTGGCGTTGGCCGGATCCATCTGGTAGCTGAACTTGTCCGCCTTGCCTAGATTGCCGCTGGAGCCGATCGCGTCACGGAACGGACCGTAATACTTCGAGGCGTACTTGGCCGAATAGGCCATGATCTGCGTCTCGTGCAGCCCTTCGCGTTCGAACGTGGCACGAATTTCACCGATCCGGCCATCCATCATGTCCGAAGGCGAGATCACGTCCGCCCCGGCCTCGGCGTGGGACAATGCCTGCTTGATCAATGCCTCGATGGTGCGATCATTGATCAGATAGCCGTTCGCGTCCGGCACCCCGTCCTGGCCGTGAGTGGTATAGGGGTCGAGCGCCACATCGGTGATGATACCGAGATCCGGAAAACGCTCGCGCAGCGCGCGGATCGCGCGCTGAATCACGCCGTCCGGGTTCCACGCTTCGGCGCCATCGACGGTCTTCTTTTCCGCCGGAGTGAAAGGGAAAAGATCGATCGCCGGAATGCCGAGTTCGACCAGCTCTTCGGTCTCGCGCAGCAGTTCGTCGATGGAGAGGCGTTCGACGCCCGGCATCGAAGCGACCGGTTCGCGACGTTTCTCGCCCTCGAGTACGAAGACGGGGAGGATCAGGTCGTCCGTGGTCAAAGTCGATTCTCTGGCCAGACGACGGGAAAAATCGCTCTTGCGTAGACGACGCAAGCGAGTGGCCGGGTACTGACGTGGCAGGGAATAACGCATGAAGCTCTCCACATAAGCGGCGAACATGCCTGTCGGCACGCTCGCGGCGCCGATAATTACGCTATCAGCGGCGAATGACAAAAAGATGACAATGGGTTCGACGCCCCCAGTATAACAACCGTGGTGGCTGACCGGGTGGGGACGGTTGTCGCAGCGGCTTGCCACAGAAGTGCTGCGCGAACGGATCAGACCGCGTCTTCGGGTTCTTCCTCACGCCGGCGCTGGACGATGCGACCGAAAATGATGCCGACCTCGAAGAGAAGCCACATGGGAACGGCCAGCAGGCTCTGCGAGATGATGTCCGGCGGCGTCAGCAGCATGCCGATGATGAAGCAGATCAGGATGACGTAGGGCCGCTTCTTGGCCAGACTCTTCACGTCGGCGATCCCGGTCCAGATGACCAGGAACGTCGCGATGGGTATCTCGAAGGCCACGCCGAAAGCGAAGAACATCTTCAGCACGAAGTTGAGATAGGCGTTGATGTCCGTCATCACCGTGACATCCTGCGGCCCGGTATGCACGAAGAAGCTGAACAGCAGCGGAAACACGACGTAGTAGGCGAAGGCAGCGCCGCAGTAGAACAGCAGAATGCTCGAGGCGAGCAGTGGAAACGCCAGCGCCTTTTCGTGCTTGTAGAGCCCCGGCGCAATGAACGCCCAGGCCTGATAGAGGATGAACGGAATCGCCGCGAAAACGGCAACCACCATGGTCAGCTTGAACGGCGCCAGAAACGGCGACGTGACCTCGGTGGCAATCATCTTGGATCCGACCGGCAACAATGCGACCAACGGATCGGCCACGAAGCGGTAGATATCGTTAGAAAATGCGTAGAGTCCGAGGAAAATGACCACGACAACGATCACTGCCTTGAGCAGGCGCGAGCGTAATTCGATCAGATGCTCGATTAACGGCGCCTGTGACGGCTGTTCATCCGGCGTTGGAGAGGAGGCGTCGCTCATCGGGAAGCCGAATCCTTGTCCGCAGGTGAAAGAGAGGAGCTGGCCGGTGGCGCATCAGATGTCGTGGATGACGGCTGATCGGGCTCAGTAGAGGTCCCGGTCTGCTCGTGATCGCTGGCGGAAGAGGGCATCGTCTGCGAGGCGGGTGAATCGCGTTTCGACTCGCTTTCGAAGCTCTTTTCGACGCCTCGACGCGCCTGATTGACGCCCTCATCCAGCTTTTTCTGCTGCTCGGCCAGCTTCTGGCGCAGCTCTTCGGCTTCGAGCTGGGAGGTGATTTCCCGCTGCATGGTCGAGACGCTGCGTTTGATCCGGCCGACCCATAGGCCCGCCGTTCGGGCGGCCTTGGGTAGGCGCTCGGGACCGAGCACCAGCAAGCCGACGATGCCGATCAACAAGAGTTCGAAGAAGCCGATATCGAACATGTCGGTTACTTGCGCTCGGCCTTGTCGCTGGACGTTTTCTGTGTGTCGTCGTGGCGACTGTCGAAATTGCTGTCCTGGGCCGTATTGCTGGTCGTGTCGTGAGTCGAGTCCTGGGAGTGGTCGATGCTCTGCTGCGTCGTGCTCCCTTTTTTCTCGTCTTCGTCTTCACCGACGGCCTTCTTGAAGCCTTTGACGGCGCCACCGAGATCGCTGCCCACATTGCGCAGTTTCTTGGTACCAAAGATCAGGATGATGATCCCGAGGACGATCAACAGTTGCCAGATACTGATTCCACCTAGCATGACTTTCTCCTTACCGATGCGCGTTGGCGCGATAATGATGGTTCATGACTCTGGTTGACGCGATGCCTTCTCGTCCAGTCCGGAAACGCCGGAGCGCCGAGCCAGCTCCGTCAGTACCTCGCGATGGTCGATGTCGAGATGCGAGAGCATGACCAGGCTATGGAACCACAAATCGGCAACCTCGCCGATCAGGTCCTGGCGGCTCTGTGCATCATCGACTTCGACATCCTTGGCGGCAAGCAGTGTTTCCGTTGCCTCTTCACCGACCTTTTCCAGAATCTTGTTGAGGCCACGGTGGTGTAGCTGAGCCACATAGGAGCTGTCCGGGTCTGCGCTGCGGCGCGCGTCGAGAACCGCCGCCAGTTGCTCGAGAGTATCACTCATGACGTGACATTCCTGCTATCGGGATACGTATTGGCTTCGAGCTTCGAGCGCCGGCTTTCGGGGCGCTGTAAAAAAGCAGGCTCGAAGGTTCATCATACACTCAGCGCCAGGCGAGTAGCAGTACGCCCAGCCCGGCCGCCACCAGCACCGGCCAAGGTTGCTGTTCGGCCCATTCCAGCATCGGCTGCCATGCCAGTGCCACGGCCAACAGAATGGCGCCCAGACGCAAGCGTCTAGCGCGAGGCGCGGCGCGCTGAAAGCGGGCTTCCAACCCTGTCAGCGCCTCGGTCTGCTGGCGCTGGAGCCGACGCTGCTGTTCGCGATCGGAGAGGGCCTGATAAGCGAGCACCGGCAGTTCCGGAATTTGATGCGCGAGTTCGGGGGCGTGTTTCTGGAGGGTCTTCCAGAAACCCTTGGGGCCGGCGCGCTCGCGCATCCAGCGCTCCAGATAAGGCCTCGCGGTACTCCATAGATCCAGGTCCGGATAGAGCTGACGCCCCAGACCTTCGATATTCAGCAATGTCTTCTGTAACAGCACCAGCTGCGGCTGGACTTCCATATTGAAGCGTCGCGCGGTCTGGAACAGCCCCAGCAGCACCTGACCAAAAGAGATGTCCTTGAGCGGCTTTTCCAGAATCGGCTCGCAGACGGCACGAATCGCCGAGGCGAACTCGTTGGCGCGGGTGCCTTCGCCGACCCAGCCGGATTCGATGTGCAGCACCGCGACTTCGTAATAATCCTGACGGAAGAACGCCAGCAGGTTGCGCGCCAGATAGTCCTGATCCTCGCGGGTCAGGCTGCCGACGATGCCGCAGTCGATGGCGATATAACGGGGCTCGGTAGGATTCTCCCGCGAGACGAAGATATTGCCGGGATGCATGTCGGCATGGAAGAAGTTGTCACGAAAGACCTGGGTGAAGAAGATCTCGACGCCACGCTCGGCCAGTTTCTTGAGATCGGTGCCCTGGGCGCGGAGCGCTTCGATATCCGCCACCGGAATGCCGTTGATGCGTTCCTGGACCATCACCTGGCGGTGAGTCAGCGACCAGTGAATGGCCGGCACGTAGAGCAGCGGTGAGGCTTGGAAGTTGCGCTTGAGCTGCGACGTGTTGGCGGCTTCCTTGTTGAGATCGAGCTCGTCGAACAGCGTCGCTTCGTAGTCCTTGACCACCTCGACCGGCCTGAGGCGGCGCGCTTCGGGAATCCGTCGCATCAGGCGCGCGAAGGTGTAGAGCAGGCCGATATCCTCGCGCATGATGCGATCGATGCCGGGACGAATGATCTTGACCACGACCTGCTCGCCGCTATGCAGCTCGGCGGCATGAACCTGGGCGATCGATGCCGAGGCCATGGGTTCGGTCTCGAACGCTGCGAACGCTTCCTCGACGGTCCTGCCCAGCTCGACTTCGACCATGGCGCGGGCGGTTTCGCCGGGGAAGGGCGGAACCTGGTCCTGCAGCCGTTTCAACTCGTCGGCGATATCCGGTGGCAGCAGGTCGCGGCGAGTGGAGAGCATCTGGCCGAATTTGACGAAGATCGGTCCCAGCGATTCCAGCGCCAGACGTAACCGTTTGCCGCGCGAATGTTGGCCGATCGGAATCAGACGAACGGGGGCAAAGCGCCACAACCAGCGAATGACCGGCGGTAGCCGTTCCGGGGGCACCAAGCTGTCGAGACGATAACGGGAGACGGTCCAGGCGATGCGAAATAACCGCAGGCTCATGAATGCGACTCCTGACGACGTTGCAGGCGAGCCACTCTGGCACCGAGGCGATCGACGGATTGCTGGAGTTCGGTCAGATGATCGCGTGCCACGGCCAACTGGCCGCGTCCGGCCAGCCAGCGCCGCTCCTCGAACAGATAGTCACGCATGTCCTGTCGCCATTCACCGATCACAAAGCGGGTCTGTCCGCCGAGCTGGCGAATGCCGGTAGCGACGCCATGGGCAGTGCCGCTGCCCAAACCGCTGGCGAGTGCGCCTTCCCAGTCGACATCGAGGTCCATGAACAAGGTCTGGATCGGAGACAGCAGTCCCGTCTGGCCGATGACCGGCAGTTGCCCGCTGAACAGTAGGCGTTCGGGCGAGTCGCCTGCCATCAATCGGGTCAGGACATGCTGGGTCACGCTGATCTCGAGGTCGTCGGCGTCGTGCCAGTCATGCACGCGGCCAAGCGTGACGCCTTCGGCATGGAAGCCCACGCGCAGTCCGAGCCGCGCATCGGCGAAAGTCAATCGCAGGGTATGACCAGCCAATGCCGCGAGCCGGACAGGTGCTGCCGGGTCGCGCCGCAGCAGCATGTTCAGCGAGCGCTCCAGGGCGACTAGGGCGAAAGTATCCAGCATTAAGCCAGCCCTCAGAGCTTGATGCCGCGGTGTAGCGCGACGATTCCACCGGTCATGTTGGTATATTCGACACGCTCCAGACCCGCGGCTTGCATCATGCCCTTGAGCGTTTCCTGATCGGGATGCATGCGGATCGATTCTGCCAGGTAGCGATAACTGTCGGCGTCGTTGGCGACCAGTCGGCCCATCTGCGGCAGCAGGCGGAAAGAGTACTGGTCATAGGCTTTCGACAGCAAACCATTGACCGGTTTGGAGAACTCCAGCACCAGCAGACGTCCGCCGGGCTTCAAAACCCGCGTCATCGAACGTAGTGCCGCGTCCTTGTCAGTGACATTGCGCAGCCCGAACGCGATGGTGATGCAGTGAAAGCTATTGTCGGGGAACGGCAGGCTTTCGGCATTGGCCTGCACGTATTTGACGTTGTCGCCGATACCGTGGTCGATCAGCTTGTCGCGACCGACGCGCAGCATGGATTCATTGATATCGGCCAGGATGACGCGGCCCTTCGGACCCACGCGCTTGGCGAACTGGCGCGTCAGGTCGCCGGTACCGCCGGCGATGTCGAGAACGCTGTGGCCGGGGCGAACACCGCTGCGCTCGAGCGTCAGCTGTTTCCAGAGGCGGTGGATGCCGAATGACATCAAGTCGTTCATGACATCGTAGCGCGCGGCCACCGAGTGAAAGACGTCGGCCACGCGGGCGGCCTTCTCGTCGACCGCTACCTTCTCGTAGCCGAAGTCGGTCGTGCGCTTGTCCATGTGCTGTTCTCCGAGATGACGCGAGCGGCGATCGTTTTGCTGTCTAAGCGATCGTTCAGCTGTCGAGAGGATTGCCAAGTGGTTCGAGCCGCTGCGAGCGACGCGCTCGAAACCGCGGCGAATCGATGTGAGCCGATCAAGCCAGCATTGTAGCGTCTGGTCGCAAACTTGTCTTTGCGCATCACTGCCGACAAAAGAAGACGGCGGCCATTTGGCCGCCGTCGGTCTTCGATCTTCTGACTTCAGACTTGATGGATCTGAATCACGCTGGCATCTCGCGATGCGCCGGCGCGCTCCAGACGGGCGAGGTAATCGTCCCACCAAACTTGCTGATGGGTCGCCATGTCGTGAAGGTACTCCCACGTATACAGCCCGGTATCGTGACCGTCGTCGAAATGGAGCTTCAGCGCATAACGGCCGGTCTGGGAAATATCCAATAACCCCACATGACGCTTGCCCGTCTGCAGTACCTCGTCGCCAGGGCGATGGCCCTTGACTTCGGCGGACGGCGAATAGACGCGCAACAGCTCGATTGGCAGGCGATAGCTTTCGCCATCGGGATAACCCAGTTCGAGTTCGCGATCACGCTTGTGGTAGTGGACACGATTGGGGATCGGGGCGGGCATGGGCACCTCCGGTGAGCTGTAAGAGCGGCGCTACGCGCCTGGAAGAGGGGAGTACGCTGCTGCGCAGCTTGAAGAGGGAAAACACTCATTCTCTTCCCTCTTCATTCTTAGCTCTTCACTCTCTTTAGAGAATATACCGCGAGAGATCTTCGTCCACCGCCAGTTCACCCAGCTTTTCGTTGACGTAGTCAGCGTTGACGATCAAGGGGCTTTCGAAATCGCCGCCCTGGAAAGAGGCTTCCTCGAGCAGCCGCTCCATCACCGTATGCAGGCGGCGGGCGCCGATGTTCTCGGTACCGTCGTTGACCTGCCAGGCAATCTCGGCGATTCGGGAAATACCGTCCTCGGTGAACTGAACTTCCAGTCCTTCGGTATTGAGCAGCGCCTGATACTGCTTGGTCAGCGCCGCCGACGGTTCGGTCAGGATGCGCTTGAAATCGTCCGGCGTCAGCGCCGTCAACTCGACCCGGATCGGCAGACGACCCTGGAGTTCCGGAATCAGGTCCGACGGCTTGGAGAGGTGGAAGGCGCCGGAAGCGATGAACAGGATGTGATCGGTACGCACCATGCCGTGCTTGGTAGAGACGGTGGAACCCTCGATCAGCGGCAGCAGGTCACGCTGCACGCCTTCGCGGGAGACATCGCCGCCGCTACCGGATTCACCGCGCTTGGCGACCTTGTCGATTTCGTCGAGGAATACGATACCGTTCTGCTCGACCGCTTCCAGCGCGCGCTGCTTGATCTCTTCCTCGTTGACCAGCTTGGCGGCTTCCTCGTCCTGCAACAGCTTCCAGGCATCCTTGACCGCCACGCGGCGCGTCTCGGACTTCTGCTTGCCCATGTTGGCGAACAGGCTCTGCAGCTGGTTGGTCATCTCTTCCATGCCGGGAGGCGTCATGATGTCGACTCCCTGACTGGCCGGCGTCACCTCGATGTCGATCTCCTTGTCGTCGAGCTGCCCTTCGCGCAGTTTCTTGCGGAACACCTGGCGCGTGGAGGAGTCATCGCGGCCGGCGTCATACTCGCTACCCCGTGGACGCGGCAACAGCGCATCGAGGATGCGATCTTCGGCGGCGTCCTGGGCCTTGTGGCGCACTTCGGTCTTGGCCTGCTCGCGCACCATCTTGATCGCCATTTCCATCAGATCGCGAATGATCGACTCGACGTCGCGACCGACGTAGCCCACCTCGGTGAACTTGGTCGCTTCGACCTTGAGGAAAGGCGCACCGGCGAGCTTGGCCAGGCGGCGCGCGATCTCGGTCTTGCCCACGCCGGTCGGGCCGATCATGAGGATGTTCTTGGGCACGATCTCGCCACGCATGTCTTCATCGAGACGCATCCGGCGCCAGCGATTGCGCAGCGCGATGGCGACGGCACGCTTGGCGTCGTGCTGACCGATGATGTATTGGTCCAGCGAGTGGACAATTTCACGCGGTGTCATTGCCGACTGGGTCAACGCCGGAGCGCTGTCGCCGGTACTGTTCTGGGACGGATTCTGAGACATGGGGTTCGGCCTCGTTACAGCTCTTCGAGCGTGATCTGATGATTGGTAAAGACGCAGATGTCGGCGGCGATATTGATCGATTTCTCGGTGATTTCGCGGGCGCCTAGCTCGGTGTTCTCGAGCAGCGCGCGCGCCGAGGCCTGGGCGAAGTGGCCGCCGGAGCCGATGGCAATGATGCCGCGCTCGGGTTCGACCACATCGCCGTTACCGGTGATGATCAGCGAGGCGGTCTTGTCGGCGACGGCCAGCATCGCTTCGAGACGCCGCAGCGCGCGGTCGGTGCGCCACTCTTTCGCCAGCTCCACGGCGGCTTTGGTCAGGTGACCCTGGTACTTGTCCAGTTGCGCTTCGAAACGCTCGAACAGGGTGAAGGCATCGGCGGTACCGCCAGCGAAACCGGCCAGAACCTGGCCGCGATAGAGGCGGCGGACCTTGCTGGCGTTACCTTTCATCACCGTGTTGCCCAGCGATACCTGGCCATCGCCGGCCAGAGCGACCTGATCGCCACGGCGCACGGATACGATTGTGGTCATGCAATTGACTCCCAATGGCGCGCCGCCAAACCTCCTCGGCGGCGCCGAAAAACGGGTGCGATCGCGTCCGTTTGAAAGGCTCTGGAGAGCGTTACCCGGAACGACGCGATGCAACATGAATCATCAAATGTGGGCGAGTAGCGGGGAAATCAAGCCAACGGGTTTCGACGACGACGGCAACGGAACGGCCGGCAAGGGTTGCCGGCCGTTCCGATGTTCAGCGATGGCGCGCTGTTCGCCACGCCAGGCAGGGGAGTCAGGGACAGGGCTGTCTGAGTCGAGGAAAGCCCGAAAACGACGTCGAGTTCATGGACCCCGATGTGCAGGCTTGGCAGTTCAGTTCTGCAGACGCAGCAGCAATGGCTCGATGCCCTGAGTCACCATCAGGTCCTGAGCGCGCGAGAGTTCGCGCTTGTCTTCGTAGGGGCCGACCTGAACCCGGTGCCACAACTGGTCGCCATTGGCGCGCACGTCGGTGATCTTGGCCAGCAGGCCGAAGTCCTTGAGTCGGTTGGCGAGGCGTTCGGCATCGCCGAGATCGCGGAAAGACGCGGCCTGCAATACATAGCGACCACCGCTGGGCGTCGGCTGTTTGGTCTGGTTGGCGGCGTCGTCGGCAGCGGCTTCCTGGGTCGTCTTGGCAGTCGGCTCCGGCGACGAGCTGTCGCTGTTGGGTGCAATGACCTCTGTTTCCGGCAGCAGCGTGTAGAACTCGAACGTCGGTGTCGCCGGCTGTTGAGCACGACTCTCACCGGCATCGGTATTGCCGCCGCCTTGACCGTTGCTACCGCTAGTCGCCTGACTGGAGGTCGGTCGGGGCACGACCGCAGCTACCGGCTCGGGAGACGAGCGATCGAGGTACTGCGACAGGGCAAACCCGGCAATCAGGCCGGCGATCGCCCACAGCCACCCCGGAATACCCCCGAGACCACCCCCTTGGCTACTGGACGTCCGCGGACGAGACTTCGCCGTCGCTCCCTTGGGTGAAGGACGCGAGGGGGAAGGGCGGCTGTTCTGAGCGGGGCGGCGTGCCATGTTTACATCTCCTCGGGGGCGCTGACGCCGAGTAGCGCCAATCCATTGCCAATGACCTGGCGTGTCGCCAGACCCAGGGCTAAGCGTGCGTTGCGCAGCTCGGCATCGTCGACCATGACTTTCTGGGCGTTGTAACAAGTGTGGAAGTCGCTGGCGAGCTCGGTCAGATACTGCGCGATCTGATGCGGTTCGCGGGCGCGGGCAGCACGTTCGACGATATCGGGATAACGCGCCAGCCGGTTCATCAGCGCCTTCTCCTGGGCGGCATCGAGACGCTCCAGATTGGCCATTGCGATCGCGTGGTCGAACGCGAGGCCATCATTTTCGGCCTTGCGCAGGATGCTACACACGCGGGCATGGGCGTACTGGATGTAATAGACCGGGTTGTCGTTGGTCTGTGAGCGCGCGAGATCGATATCGAACGTCAACTGGGAATCGGCGCGGCGTGCGGCGAGGAAATAACGCGTGGCATCGCGGCCTACCTCATCGATCAAATCGCGCAGCGTGACATAGCTGCCGGCACGCTTGGAGAGTTTTACCTCGACGCCGGAACGGGTCACCAACACCATCTGATGCAGCACGTAATCCGGCCAACCCTGTGGGATTCCGACCTCGAGTGCCTGTAAACCGGCGCGCACGCGGGTGACCGTCGAATGGTGATCGGCACCCTGCTCGTCGATCACGGTGGTGAAGCCGCGTTGCCACTTGTTGAAGTGATAAGCGACGTCGGGCACGAAATAGGTGTAGTCGCCGTCGCTCTTGCGCATCACGCGATCTTTGTCGTCGCCGAAATCGGTGGTGCGAAGCCATAGAGCACCGTCCGCTTCGTAGGTGTGCCCCCCGGCGACGAGGGCCTCGACCGTCTCTTCGACCCGGCCTTCGGCATACAGCGAGGACTCCAGGAAATAGACGTCGAATTCGACCCCGAACGCCTTGAGATCGAGATCCTGTTCGCGACGCAGATAGGCGACGGCGAAGGCGCGGATGGCGTCGCCGTCGTCGGGATCGGCCTTGGCGGTGACCTTGCGGTCATCGGCGATCACCGTTTCGCCGGCCAGATAGGCGGTGGCGACATCGGCGATATAGTCGCCGCGATAGCCATCCTCGGGCCAGCCTTCATCGTCGGGACCGAGGCCGTGGGCGCGGGCCTGAACCGAGCGCATCAGATTGTTGATCTGGGCGCCGGCATCGTTGTAGTAGAACTCGCGGGTGGCCTCGAAGCCGGTCGCTTCCAGCAGCCGGCACAGGCAGTCGCCGATGGCGGCGCCACGGCCATGACCAACATGCAGCGGCCCGGTCGGGTTGGCGGAGACGAACTCGACCTGAACCTTTTCCCCCGCGCCGATCATGCTGCGACCGAAGGTGTCGCCGGCATCCAGGATCTGGCTGACGATACCCGCGATGGCGTCGGTCGCGGCAAAGAAATTGATGAAGCCTGGTCCGGCGATCTCGGTCTTGCGGATGGCGTCATTCTGGGGAATGGCGGCGACCAGCTTGTCGGCGAGATCGCGCGGCTTGCAGCCGGCCGGCTTGGCGAGCATCAGGGCCAGATTGGTGGCGTAGTCGCCATGGGCCTTGTCGCGGGTGGGGTCGACCTTGATCGCCGGGCTCGCGTCCGCGGGAAGGTCGCCGGCCTGTTGCAGGGTGGCGATGGCGGCGTCGAGCAGTTGTGTAATCGTCTCTTTCATGGGCTACTTCGTAGTCGTGGGGCCTGGGCTTGGGGCTCGCAGCCCGACCCGGCGCGGGGTGCCGCGGATCTGGACGTCGTGAATCTGCCGTCACGACGCTGGAAAAGGGCGGCCATTATCGGTGATTGCGCCAGCGCTTTAAACCCTAACCCGACTGCGCCGGTAGTCATAAGTTTAAAGCGCCGCTTCGCGGCTAGAAGATGTAAGAATAAATTTCCCCCGATGGCGTGATGCAGCCCTTTTTCTTCTCTCTTCTCTCTTCTCTCTTCTCTCTTCTCTCTTCTCTCTTCGCTCTGATCTCTTTCAGCTCAACGTCATCGGGTCGATATCCAGCGACCAGCGCACGCGGCGGGACGTGGCGCTTTCCAGCCAGCCGACTAGCCAGGCGCCGGTTTCATGCAGCGCGCTGCGCTTTTCCGATGACAGCATCAACTGCAGATGATAACGATTTTGACGACGTTCCATGGGCGCCGGCACGGGGCCGAGACAGTGCACCGGCAACTGGCGCTCGACGAGCCATTCGCGCACGGCATCGCCGGCAGCCTCCGCGGTCTGACGGGCATCCTCCTCGCGGGTCGCCTCGAAGCGCGCCAGCGCTAGATAGCGGTAGGGCGGCAGGCCGGCCAGACGTCGTTCCTCGAGCATCTGATAGGCCAGGGCGTCGTAGCCGCTATCCGCCAGTAAACGCAGGTTCGGGTCATCGGGGTGCAGGGTCTGGACCAGTACGCGTCCCGCTCGATCCGCGCGTCCGGCACGACCGGCCACCTGCACCAGCAACTGAGCGCTCTGCTCGAGGGCGCGAAAATCGCTGGCGTAGAGTCCGGCGTCGGCGTTGACTACGACCACCAACGTGACATGAGGTAAATGATGACCTTTGGCCAGCATCTGGGTACCCACCAGCAAGCTCGGTTCGCCACGCCGGATCTCTGTCAGCAATTGATCGAACGCTTCCTTGCGCCGCGTGCTATCGCGGTCGATTCGATAGACCGGCACGTCGGGGAACAGCGTGGTCAGCGTCTCCTCGCTACGTTCGGTGCCGGCGCCTAGCGGTCGCAGGTCGGCGCTACCACAGCTGGGGCAGGCGTCCGGCTGCGGCGTGTGATGTTCGCAGTGGTGACAGACCAGGCGTGGAGGCTGGCGGTGCAGGGTCATGCGCGAGTCGCAGTGTCGACACTCGGCGATCCAGCCGCACTGATGGCAGGCCAACGACGGTGAAAAACCGCGCCGGTTGATGAATACCAGTACCTGCCCTTCGGCTTTTAGCGCCTGGCGGATCGCGTCGATCACTGGTGGAACCAGGCCGCCCTGGCGCAGGCGCCCGCGCAGGTCCACCAGCTCCAGCTTGGCGGGAGCATGGCGGCTGGCGCGCTGCGTCAGGTGCAGGTGTCGGTAGCGGCCGCTGCGTGCCTGAGCCAGCGTTTCCAGCGACGGGGTCGCGCTCCCCAGCAGAATCGGCACGCCATCGCGATGCGCACGCGCCATCGCTAGATCGCGGGCGTGATAGCGCAGGCCATCCTGTTGTTTGAACGAGCCGTCGTGCTCCTCGTCGACGATGATCACTCCGGGACGTGCCAGCGGCGTGAAGATGGCGGAGCGAGTCCCGATGACAATCGGCGCGCGTCCGCTGCGGGCGGCCTCCCAGGCATCGAGGCGCTCCAGATCGGTCAGGCCCGAATGCAGCGCGACGACCGGGGCGCGAAAGCGCTTGCGGAAACGCGAGAGCGTCTGCGGTGTCAGGCCGATCTCGGGCACCAGTACCAGCGCCTGACGGCCCTGCCCGAGCACACCTTCGATCAGTTGCAGATACACCTCGGTCTTGCCGCTACCCGTGACGCCGTGGAGCAGACAGGGATGAAAACGATCCAGCCCTTCGTGTAATGCGGCCAGTGCCGCTGCCTGCTCTCGGTTGAGCGGCAGGGCCGGCTCGGCCAGCAGGGCGCCCGACCACTCTTCGCTGGCGGTCAGCGGCTCCCGGGTGCAGGTGATCAGCGCCTTGTCGAGTAGACCCTGCAGTTGGGCACGAGTATATCCCTGGGCGGTAATCGCGGAGGTGATCATGCCGTGGCGATGCTGGGCCAGGAGTTGGACCAGCTCGCGTTGGCGCGGCGCGCGACCCAGTGCATCGAGGGCAAGGGCTTCGGTGGTATCCAGTCGCCATCGCTCACGGATCCGGGCTTCGAGTGGCCGACCCTGGCGTAGCGGCCCGGGCAGGGCGTGATGCAGCGTGTCTCCCAGTGAATGCTGATAGTAGCGGGCGGTAAATTGACAGAGCCACAGCCAGTCCGCCGGTAGCGGCTCGTCATCGAGGCGCTCGGTGATCGGCTTGAGCTGGTGGGCGGGCAGCTCACTATGTGCGGCACACTCCATCACGATGCCGACCAGATGACGCCGGCCAAACGGAATCTTGACGCGCAGTCCCGGTCGCCAGCCGCCAGGGGGCGGTTGGCCGGCAGGGCGATAATCGAAGAGGCGCCTCAGCGGAGTGGGAACGGCGATGCGAAGAATCCGAGGGACGGGCGGGGGCGCGCTCTCGGGGTCGGTGCTGGAATCTGCCAATTGGCCTCCATGAAGAGTTCTGCTAAAATACGCCGCCTTCCGACGTAGGGTGCGTCTCTTATCCGTGGTGCCGTCATCGCCTATCGATGCCGACTACGGGATTCTAGGCGGGCCGGTCGCGCGGGAGTGGACCGCGATTCCCTATCCGTGTACGGTGCCTGGCAGGAGATCAGGTGGCGGTACACCGCAAAGCGAGGCTTCACGATGAAACAGTCTATTCATCCCGAATACAAGACAGTCACGGCGACTTGTTCCTGTGGCGCGACCCATTCGATCGGCACCACGGCCAGCGACGATTTTCACGTCGACGTCTGCTCTCAGTGTCACCCGTTCTACACCGGTAAGCAGAAGCAAGCGACCACCGGTGGCCGCGTCGAGCGTTTCAACAAGCGCTTCGGTGCTGCAGTGCGGCGCGGTTAAAAACGCGCCTCACCGCAACCGACTGGTTGTCGGAAAGCCCGCCTCGATGGCGGGCTTTTTTGTGCCCGTTCGATGACTTTTTAAGTTTTAAAAGAACGCGAATTTGATGTCATCGAATGAATTCAGGAGATGGATAAGGAATGTTTTATGGCTGAGCTCTCAGGTATAAGTGTCGCCAAATGCATCTAAGTGGTTCAAACAGGCGCTTAAAATTCATTAAGTTAAGGAAATGGGCAAAAGTTGTATGGGGGGTTATTTTTCTATAATCTGACGCTACTTGGCGGCATAACGATGCCGAGAACATCCCACTATTGTCTTTGGAAAATATCCCATGAGTGACGATAAAAGACAGGCAGCGCTCGATTATCATGCGAAGCCGATTCCGGGAAAGTTGTCGGTCGAGCTGACCAAGCCGACGGAAACTGCCAAGCATCTGTCGCTGGCCTACAGCCCCGGCGTGGCGGAACCGTGCCGGGAAATCGCGTTGGATCCGGAAAACGCCTACCTCTATACCGGCAAGGGTAATCTGGTGGCCGTCGTGTCCGACGGCAGCGCCATTCTGGGCTTGGGTAACCTCGGCCCGCTGGCGAGCAAGCCGGTCATGGAGGGCAAGGGGGTTCTGTTCAAGCGTTTCGCCGGTATCAACTCAGTGGATATCGAGGTCGAGGCCGATTCCCCCCAGGCCTTCATCGACACCGTGGCCAACATCGCCAACACCTGGGGCGGCATCAACCTGGAAGACATCAAGGCACCGGAATGCTTCGAAATCGAGGCGGCTCTCAAGGCGCGTTGCAGCATTCCGGTGTTCCATGACGATCAGCATGGCACGGCGATCGTGACCGCGGCGGGCCTGCTCAATGCGCTGGATATCGCCGGCAAGACACTGGCGACTGCGCGCATCGTCTGTCTGGGTGCCGGGTCTGCTGCCGTCGCCTGCATGAAGCTTCTGATCGAGTGCGGTGCCAGGGCCGAGAACATCTTCATGCTGGATCGCAACGGTGTGATCCATAGTGGTCGCACGGATCTCAACGTCTACAAGGCGCAGTTCGCAACCGAAACGCCATTGCGCACGCTGGATGATGCGATCGACGGCGCCGATGTCTTCGTTGGTCTGTCCGGGCCGAATCTGTTCAAGCCCGAGCAGCTCAAGAAGATGGCAGCGAATCCTGTGGTTTTTGCCTGCTCCAACCCGGACCCCGAAATTCATCCGGACGTGGCACGCGAGGCCCGCAGCGACGTGATCATGGGGACCGGGCGCTCCGACTACCCCAACCAGGTCAACAACGTGCTGGGGTTCCCGTTCATTTTCCGCGGTGCGCTGGACGTCCGGGCTACGGCGATCAACGAGCAGATGAAGATCGCTGCCGTTCATGCGCTGAAAGATCTGGCGCGAGAACCGGTGACGACAGAAGTGCTGGATGCCTACGAAATCGACTCGCTGGAGTTCGGACGTGGCTACATCATTCCGACGCCGGTGGATTCGCGTCTACTCGAAAGGATTCCGGCGGCAGTCGCGCAGGCCGCGGTGGAGTCCGGCGTGGCGCGCAAGCCCTATCCGTCTCACTATCCGCTGAAAAGCGTCAAGGATATTTACGGTCGGTAATTCATTGATCGTAAAAACAATCATGGAAACGAACATGCCGCCCTCCGGGGCGGCATGTTCGTTTCCAGCGTCCAATACGTGTCTTTTAACGGTTTCGCCAGGATCCTGTGGCTAGTGGTAGTGGTAGTGGTAGTGGTAGTGGTGGCTCGCTACCAGTTGTAGAGGATCGAGACCGACGTCGTGGTATCGGTGCGCGCTTCGGCGTCAGGCGGTGGGTGCGTGTTGCTTCTGACGTCGTAGGACACCCGCAGCGCGAGATGGGAGTTCAACTGCGAGGTGATCGTCGAGAGTGAGCGAGTGGTGACACTGATGTGCGTCGCTTCTGCAGACAGCTCCTGATCGAAAGAGATGTCGTCACTGAAGTTGTAGGTATAGTCCAGTGCCGAGTACGCCAGAGCAAGATTATCGCTACCCCCGGCCGCGTAGGCGTCGTGGCGATAACCGGGGCCGACTTCGGCGGAAAATGTATGCGTTGGCCCGTTCAGCAGCTGGCGTCCGTAGCCGGCGATGGTGGTGAGCTGCGAATCGTAGCCACTGAAACGATCACGCTCCCAGCGCGCAAAGCCAAACAGGTAGTTGTTGTTCGCCAGCTCATAGCGTTCGCGGGCGCCGATCAGATACCGCTCGGAAGTGGTGTCGTCATTATCCTGGACGCTGCGGGTCTCGGCGCGGAAGGTGTGCGTATTGCGCCCGGTCAGCCAGGTCAGGCGGGCCTTGGCGAGTAACGTCTGGGTATTGGTGTTGCCGGTCAACTTCGTATAGCCGAGTTCCGCGCTGCCGCTGAAGTTGGGCGCATTTTCATCAGGTGCCGGCGGCGCGTAGAAAAGCTCTGCGTATGACGGCGAAGCCATCAGGCAGGTAAGCAGTAGCCACCAGCGGCAACTGGGCAGGGGCATGACATCTCTCTCAGCGTCGCTGCGACGTCCTGTTGCGGTGAAGAGCGGGTTTGGAGCAAAAAGCCTTGGAACGAAAAGTCGGGACCCGAGCCCCGACTACGTTGGTCTCGATTAACCGGGGCCCGACAATGTATCAGAAGATAGCTTCAAAAGTGCCAGTGCCTTGCGAACCGCTCTCATTTTCCAGTTCCGGACGAATGCCGCGCGGCTGATAGTCGGGCAGATTGTCCTTACGGAAAATCTCGCTGATGCCGCCGGACTGATCATCGTGCAGACGCTTGCCCGTATCCGGATCGATGCGAACCTGGACGATGTCTTCGGGGGCCTCCGGGATCACCTCGGGCGTTCCTTCCAGTGCCGGACCCATGAACGCTTTCCAGATCGGAAGGGCGGCTTGAGCACCGTATTCCGCCGTGGTGGTGTTGTCGTCCTTGCCGACCCACACCGTGGTCACGATCGAGTTGTTGAAGCCGGAGAACCAGGCGTCGCGCTGATCGTTGGTGGTACCGGTCTTGCCGACGATATCGCTGCGATTGAGCGACAACGCGCCGCGCCCGGTGCCGTGCTCGATCACATCGCGCAGGATGCTGCGCAGGATGTAGAGCGCGTCGGGTTCCACCACGCGAGGCGCGATACGGCGTGGCTCGCCATCGACTTCGGTCTGTGTCGCATCGGGCGCACAGTCGCGGCATGCCACCAGTGGGTTGGCCTGTTCGACCACGGTGTTCTGGCTACCCTGGGTGACCTGTTGTATGTACCAGGGCGAAACCTGAAAGCCGCCATTGGCGAGTACGGCATAGGCGTTGGCAATTTCCAGCGGAGTCAGCGAAGCGCTGCCGAGCGCCAGCGACAGACCGTGCGGTAGACGATCCCGCGAGAAGCCGAAGCGTTCGAGGAAATTCAGCGCATTGTCGAGCCCGAGCGACTGCAGCACGCGGATGGTGACCAGGTTGCGCGACGTATACAGCCCGACACGAAGACGAGTTGGCCCCTGGAACTGGCGCTCGGCGTTTTCCGGACGCCAGTCTTCGCCGCTGTACTGCGACATCACCACCGGCGCGTCATTGATGATGGTTGCCGCGGTCATGCTGCCTTCCTGCAGCGCTGCCAGATAGACGAACGGCTTGAAGTTGGAGCCGACCTGGCGCTGGGCCTGAATGGCACGGTTGAACTTGCTGGCGGCGAAGCTGAACCCACCCTGAAGCGCTTCGATGGCGCCGGTCTTGGGGTCGAGCACGACGATCGCTCCTTCCGCGCCGGGGCGCTGCGACAGACGCCAGTGGTCGCCTTCCTTCAGGATACGTACCAGATCGCCGCGCTGGGCGATCGCCTCGGCGCTCGCGGGTACCTCGCCGCGCCACTTGGCGCTGTGATAGGTCCGAGCCCATTTGAGGCCATCCCAGTCCAGCGTGATCACCTTGCCATCGGCCTCAAGTACACGCATCTGCTTGCCGTCCGTCTCGGTCACGATGGCCGGCCGCAAGGGGCCGTAGTCAGGCGTACGCTGGAGCACCTTGAGCCAGTTACTGACATCGCCGTCGACGCCCTCGATCGTGGCCTCGCTGCTCTGGGCTGCCTGACGCGCCGTCTCGATGACTTCGGGGGACTCGGACAGTTCCTCTTCCAGACCTTGGCGTTCGGTACGGTCCTGCGCTTCGACGAGACTCGGCGGTACGTCTTTTTCTTCCGGGCCGCGCCAGCCATGACGTGTGTCGTAGTCGATCAAGCCCTGCACCAGCGCATCACGGGCCTCGGTCTGCAGGCGGCTGTCGAGTGTAGTGGTAATCCGGACATTGTCGGTGTAGGCCTTATCGCCAAAACGCTCGACGGCATAGGCACGCGCCATTTCCGCCACGTAGGGAGCGTCGACTTCCGACTTGGCGGTATGACGACTGGCGGTGATCGGAGCCTTGACGGCCTGCTCGTAAGTTGCCTGATCGATCGAACCGAGCTGGCGCATGCGGTAGAGAATCCAGTTGCGGCGGATCAGGGCGCGTTCGGGATTGGTCAGCGGATTGAGGCTCGATGGTGCTTTGGGCAGCCCCGCGATCATTGCGTACTGTGGCAGAGTCAGGTCGGCCAGCGGCTTACCATAGTAAGTGTTGGCGGCGGCGGCGATACCGTAGGAACGGTGGCCCAGATAGATCTTGTTGACGTAAAGCTCGAGAATTTCCGGCTTGCTCAGGATCTGCTCCATCTGCAGCGCCAGCAGGATTTCACGGATCTTGCGCGTGAAGGTCTGGTCCAGGGTCAGCAGGTAGTTACGTGCGACCTGCATGGTAATGGTGCTCCCCCCGGACTGGATATTGCCTGTGGCAGCCAGCTCGACCGCGGCGCGCAAAAGCCCCTTGGGATCGACTCCGGGATGGTTATAGAAGTTGGCGTCTTCGGCGGCCAGCAGCGCGTTGATCAGCGGCTGGGGGATTTCATCGTAGCTGACCGGCATGCGCCGCTCTTCGCCATACTCGCCGATCAGTTTGTCGTCTTCGGTATAGATGCGCAGCGGCGTCTGAAGCTCGTAATCCTGGAGCTGGTGCACGTCCGGCAGGCCGGGGGCGAAATAGAGCCCTGCGCCAATGACTGCCAGCACCACGCCAGCGCAAAGCGACAGCAGTAGCCAGAAGGCAGTCGTCAGTAGGCGGGTAAAAAGCTTCATATAAAAGGGTGATCCTTAACTGTGGCGGTCCGGCCGCGTGCGTGCTCGCTATCCCTGACTTCAGACATGATTCGGCATCGGGCATTATATGGATGCGATAGAGCCGGGGCCAGTTTCGCCTCTGCCACTTCCTGCAAGTAAGGAGAAATAAGTGTAACGAAATGTCTCAAGTTGGCTTCTTCGCCGCCGTTAACTCTGATTAGGATTTTCCAGTTCCGGCGAGGTGAGACAGTGTTGCGCTTGAAAAGATCCTCTCAAGGATTGGTAGGAGTGGACATCACCTCCGCCACTGTCAAGTTGCTGGAGCTGGAGCGTCACGCCGGCGGCCTGAGAATCGACAGCTATGCGGTACGCCCGCTGCGGGAGGGTGCCGTCGTCGAGAGGCGCATTCGCGACAAGAGCGAGGTCGTCGATACATTGCGTCGGGCGGTGGAACATGCCCAGCCGCGATCTCGGCGCGCGGTAGTCGCGGTGCCCAGTTCGGCGGCTATCACTCGAGTGCTGTCGTTTCCCGCCTCGCTCAGCGACGACGATATCGAAGCCCGGATCCAGATGGAGTCCGACAAGCATATCCCGTTTCCGCTCAATGAAGTCGCCTTCGATTTTCAGCGTCTGGGGCGCCACCCCCGTTACGAGGATCAACAGGAAGTTCTCCTGGTGGCCTGTCGTCTGCAGGATATCGATACGCTGATATCGACCATGGAGGCGGTGGGTCTCGAGGCGGTGGCTGTGGATGTCGAGGGCTTCGCGCTGGAACGCGTTTGCCGTGCCTTGCAAACCTCTCCGGATGAAGAGGACGACAGCATGGCGTTGATCGATATCGGGGCCAACCTATGTGCGTTTCATGTGCTCAAGGGCGGCCGGATCGTCTATAGCCGCGACAACCTGTATGGCGGGCGGCAACTCACCGACGCCATCAGCAAGCGCTATGGCATGAACTTCGATGAAGCCGGTCGCGCCAAGAAGCGTGGAGGGCTACCCGACGATTATCGTCAGCAAGTCCTGTTACCGTTCATCGATACCCTGATTCAACACATCGGACGCTCGCTGCAGCTCTACTACACCTCTGCGGGGCAGCAGCAGGTCAAGCGCCTGATCCTGGCCGGCGGGTCGAGTGCGCTGCCGGGATTTGCTGAACGCTTGCGCGCCCAGAGCGGGCTGGAAGCGACGCTTGCCAACCCCTTCACGCATATGCGAATCCATTCACGGCTGGACATCGGAGCCTTGGCCGCGGACGCGCCGGCGATGCTGACGGCTTGCGGTCTTGCCATGCGAGCGCTGTCATGACGATCGAAATCAATTTACTGCCATGGCGGGAGCAGCGCCGTCTGCGGAGTACGCGTCGATTCAAGCAGGGATTGCTACTGACGCTGTTGTTCGGATTACTGATCGGATGGGGGGTCGCCGAGTACGAGAAGTCGCAGGTGCGGGCGGGGCAGGCGCGATTGGCAATGATCGAGCGCGACACCGAATCACTCACTCGCGATATCCAGGCCATGCACGACTACCGCGAGCTGCGGGAACGCATGTTGAAACAGATCGACGTGATCGGCGAGCTGCAGTCGAGTCGTCCATTGACCATCCGCGTTCTCGATCAACTGACGGCCACCCTGGTCGACGGTGTCCATTATACCGAGCTGGATCGCAAGGACAGCCGGCTCGAATTGAGTGGTGTTGCGGCCTCGAATCGGCAGGTGTCCGACCAGATGCGGGCGCTCGAAGACAGCACCGCGTTCGATATTCCGCTGCTTTCGGACGTGCAGTCGGCAGAGGGGGCCGCGGCGGCCAAGCGCTTTCACATGAGTGTCGATCAGCACTACGTCGAGGTCACCGGACCGGAGGCGGGATCATGAGGCCTCTGACGCTGGATAGCCCGCTGCTGAAGGGTTGGCGGGATGCATTCAGAGAGCAATGGCGGCAGCTGCGTGAATTGCAGTGGCGTGAGCTCGACATCAAGGAAGCCGGTACTTGGCCGGTCACTCTTCAGTGGCTGATCGCGCTGATCCTGCTGCTGGGGTCGATGTGGGTCACTCAGTGGTTGCTGGCTTCCACGCCTCGAGAAAGGCATCAGCGTCTGGTCGTGCAGGAGCAACAGGCGTTGCAGCGCTTCGAGACGCTCTCCTATCAGGCGGTCAATCTGCCGGCGATGAAGCGTCAGATGGGTGAGCTCCGGTCCCGCATGCAGAGCGTTCTCGAGATGTTGCCCAGCGATGCGGAAGTTCCCGCGCTGCTGGACGCCATCAGCGACGCGGCGCGGGAGCAGCAACTCGATATCGACAGTATCACGCTGCGCCCGGCCGTGGAGCAGGAGTTCTACATCGAGCAGCCCTTCGATATTCAGGTCCGGGGAGATTTTCATCAGATCGCGGCTTTCCTGGCTCGCGTCGCCGCGATGCCACGTATCGTCACGCTTCACGACTTTACGCTGACGCCAGTGGATGATCATCTTCGGCTGGCGATGCTGGCGAAGACCTACCGCTACCGAGAGGATGTCGATCCGAACGGCGACCCGAAAAAGGGAGGAGACAAGTCGTGAGGTCGAACCGCGCTCTCTTCGTTGTATTGCTCACCGCCAGCGCTCTGTTGGCCGGGTGCGAAGACGCCAATCTAGAAGCGCTGCAAACGCATCTGAATACTCTGCGTCACAAGCCCCAGGGGCAAATTGCAGCGCTGCCGGAAATGCCGCAGTACGTCACCGCCAGCTATGACCAGGAGCGTCAGCGCAGTCCTTTCGTGGCCGCACAAACTGAAGCGGTCGAGCCCATTGATGCCTCGCCGCTACCCGATGCCGAGCGCCCGCGTCAGCCACTGGAAGCCTTCGAGCTCGATAGCCTGAGCCTGGTCGGTACATTGGCGGTGGGCAACACTCTTTCGGGATTGATCGCTGCGCCGGATGGCAGGATTCATCGGCTTTTCAAGGGTGACTATCTGGGCCGGGACTACGGCCGGATCATCAGCGTCGAGCCGAGAGAATTGGCGCTGGTCGAGACCGTGCGCAATCCCAAGGGGGGCTGGACCGAGCGCCGCCAGCGTCTGCAAATGGCAGAACAAGAATCCGACGGTGCCAGCCGGCGGCAACAGTAGCAGGGGAACATCATGACTTCTCGACGGCGCTTCGCCGCATGCGCGGCAGTACTGACTTTATGGGGGCTTGCGTTCTCCGCCTGGGCAGCGCCGGCGGTAACGACACCGACGCTGACAGCGATGACGTTTACCGACCGGGGGGCTGGCCGCCTGGACGTCGGACTCAACTTCGTTGGCGGCGTACCGGACATTCGCGGTTATCGCACGGATGCCCCTCCACGGCTGGCGCTGGATCTGTTGCAAGCCGAAAGTGGGCTATCGCAGTCGAACTTTGCCATCGGCAGCGCTGACGTCGATTCCGTCAGAGTGCTGGGAGCCGGATCGCGTACACGACTGGTGTTCGAGCTCGCGTCGCCCACCGACTATCGTCTCGAGCGTCTCGAGGAAAAGGTCATCGTTCATTTCGGCGATGGCACCGATGCCGCGGCGGCGGTCGTTGCCGATTCGTCCTCCGGTGATGCCGAGGCGGCACCGATGCCAGCGACGATGCCGGCCGAGCCAGAGGTGACCTCGATCGATTTCCGTCGGGGCGCGAATGGGGCCGGGCAACTGCAGCTGACGCTCGATCATGCCGGTGTCGCAGCCGAGGTGTCAGGGCAAGGGCGCCAGATCTCGGTTTCGTTACCTGGGGTTATCTTGCCTGATGAGCAGTATCAGACGCTCGATGTCAGCGATTTCGGTACCCGCGTCGAGCGCATCGTGCCACGTCGCAGTGCCAGTGGCGCCACCTTCGACATCGTTGCCTCCGACGCCGTGGAGCCGTTGGTGACCCAGAACGGGCGCCGTTTCACCATCGAGTTGGTGCCTGCAGGCAGCATCGAGCGACCCGAGACGGAGGATCGCCCTACCTATACCGGCCATCGCATCACTCTCGATTTTCAGGACATTCCAGTACGTGACGTGCTCTCGATCATTGCCGAGGAGTCGGGTCTCAACGTGGTCGCCAGTGATGGCGTGCAGGGCAATGTGACTCTTAATCTGACCGACGTGCCCTGGGATCAGGCGCTCGATCTGGTGCTGCGCAATCATGGTCTGTCGGCGCGGCGTGAAGGTAACGTGATGATGGTGGCGCCGACCGGCGAGCTGGCCAGTCTGCAGCGCCAGACGCTGGAAACTCGTGAGCAGTCCGAACAGTTGGCGCCGTTGACCACGGAATTTCTGCAGGTTCGTTACGCCAAGGCCGAGTCGCTTGCCGCATTGCTGCAAGGAGGGGAAGGCGTCGGCATGATGTCGGAGCGCGGCCGTGTCACCGTCGATCCGCGTACCAACACGTTGATTCTGCAGGATACGCGCGACCAGCTCGATGCCATCCGGCGCACCATCGATCATCTCGATGTGCCGGTACGACAGGTGCAGATCGAAGCGCGAATCGTGATCGCCCGGGATAGTGCGTCCCGCGAGTTGGGTGTCAACTGGGGCCTGTCGGCCAATGGCGGGCGCCACTTCGACCTGGGCGGAGCAGCCGATGGCGATGCATCGACGGTACCCACGACGTCGGACGACCCTGCTTCCTATGGCGGCGGACTGGCAGTCGACCTGGGCAATGCGACCAATCCCGCCAGCGCGTTCAGCTTCGGTTATCTCTCCGGCGATATCTTGATCGATCTGGAGCTGCGGGCGCTGGAGAGCGAAGGCAAGAGCCAGACCATCTCCCAGCCCAAGGTGATTACCGCCAACCAGCGTACGGCGATCATCAAGCAGGGCCAGGAGGTGCCGTACCAGGAAGCCTCTTCCAGCGGCGCCACCACCACCGAGTTCAAGGAAGCCGTGCTGTCGCTGGAGGTGACGCCACAGATCACTCCGGACGATCGCATCATCATGGACCTGCGCGTCAACAACGACGATATTTCCGATACGCGCTACGACGGCGCGCCAGCCATCGATACCAACGAGATCCAGACCCAGGTGCTGGTCAACAATGGTGAAACCGTGGTGCTGGGCGGGATTCTGACCTCCGAGCAGCTGCGTACGCTGTTCAAGACACCGTTCCTCGGAGACATTCCGGTGATCGGCAATCTGTTCCGCTATACCCAGGAAAGCAACGAGAAGGTAGAATTGCTGGTATTCATTACGCCCAAGATCATCGAGGACGGACTGGCCATTCGCTGATGCGGTCGCTTCCCAATCTTTTCCTCGTCGGCCCCATGGGGGCCGGCAAGAGTACAATCGGCCGCCTCCTGGCGGCCGAATTGCAGCGCCAATTCCTGGATAGCGATCATCAGATTGAGGGTCGCTGCGGGGCGAATATCCCATGGATTTTTGATGTCGAAGGCGAGCAGGGCTTTCGTGATCGCGAAACCGCGATGATCGATGAAATCAGTCAGCGCAGCGAAATCGTCATGGCGACGGGAGGCGGTGCGATCATGCGCGAGATCAATCGGCAACTGCTGCGGGAGCGGGGCACGGTGATCTATCTGGCCACCACCGTCGATCAACAGATTCGGCGCACCTCGCGGGATCGCAACCGGCCACTGCTGCAGACGGCCAACCCCGAGCAGGTGCTGCGGGATCTGTTCGCGATTCGCGATCCACTCTATCGCGCCACCGCGGATATCATCGTACGCACCGATCGCCGGGGTCCCAGGAGCGTGGTGAGTGACATCTTGCGCCGGGTTTCGCGTCTGGCGGAGCCGCTCGGCGAGCCCGCATCGTTCTCTCATCAAAGGTAATGTTTCTCTCTCAAAGGTAATGCCTCATGTCCTCAGTCTCGTCACTTCCCGTGGAGTCGCTGAACGTTTCGTTGGGTGATCGCAGCTATCCGATCCATGTAGGCGCGGGCATTCTGGCGAGTCGAGAGTATCTATTGCCCCATCTGGCCGGGCGTCAGGTCATGATCGTGACCAACGAAGTGATCGCCCCGCGCTACCTCGCCGCGCTCAAGGAGACGCTCGCCGGCGCCGACCTGGAAATTCGGGAAGTCATTCTGCCCGACGGTGAGGCGACCAAGTCGCTGGCATCGGTCGAGAGGATCTGGGATGCGCTGCTGGCCGCCGGTTTCAACCGTCGCTGTACGCTGATCGCGCTCGGCGGCGGGGTCATCGGCGACATGACGGGCTACGCGGCAGCGAGCTACCAGCGCGGCGTCGCTTTCGTTCAGATTCCCACCACGCTGTTGGCGCAGGTCGACTCCTCCGTGGGCGGCAAGACCGGGGTCAATCATCCGCGCGGCAAGAACATGATCGGCGCGTTCTGGCAGCCCAGGGCAGTGATCATCGATACCGACACGCTGCAAACCCTGCCGGCACGCGAGCTGTCCGCGGGGCTGGCGGAAGTGATCAAGTACGGCTTGATCTGGGATCCCACCTTTCTCGAGTGGCTGGAGAACAACCTGCCGGCACTTCGGGGGCTCGATGAGGCGGCCATTCGTCACGCCATCCGCCGCAGCTGCGAGATCAAGGCGGAAGTGGTAGCCGAGGACGAGACCGAGCAGGGTGTGCGAGCGTTGCTCAATCTGGGGCACACTTTCGGCCATGCCATCGAGGCCCATCAGGGCTATGGCAACTGGCTGCACGGTGAAGCGGTTGGCGCCGGCATGATGATGGCGACTCGGCTATCTGCCGAACGCGGCTGGCTGAGCGAGGCCGATGTCGAACGTGTCGCTGCGATTCTGAAAGCGGCAGATCTTCCGGTTATGGCACCGGCCAACATGTACACCGAGGATTTCCTCTCTCGAATGCGGCTCGACAAGAAGAATCTCGACAGTCGTCTGCGTTTGATTCTGCTCGAGACGCTGGGGCGGGCGTGCATTCGGGATGATACGGATAACGCTCAGCTCGATCGGTTGTTGACGGATTTCCCCCGAGCCTGATCCCTGAGCGGGGTCTAACCTCGTCTTTCCTGTGGTTTCGCCTGTCGTTTCTTCTGTAGTTTCACCCGAGTCCGGCCGCTATTGCTGACGGCCTTCTCTGTCGGCGTCAATTGACGCCGCCTCTCCTTCGTCGTGTCTCGAATGTCTCGCAATGATCCGTTGTGTGTCCCGCTTTGCATCGAGACTCAGGCGATCACGGCCGGTTCGAATCTCCCGGCTAATCGTTTTCTTGGAGCATCCGGCGGCGACGATCTTGTGAAGGGTTCGTTTTTTCGGAGCGTTATCCTTATAATTGGTATGCTCCATGCCGTATCGGTATGGTCTTCGCGCGTCGATCTCACAGTGATCGAGCCACGGCATTAGAGGATGAGACTTTCGTCTACCCGGGTAGTCTAAGCCTTTGTGCTAGCAGCGTATTTTTATATAGATAAAGCTAAGTCGCAGATTTTAAATGTATTTGCGGATTGTGCGGCGGCGCATCGAATTGCGCTGAGGCAGGTAACTGGCTATTCTGTTCGGCCTTTTGGCGACCGTCAGTGGCAAGATTGTCGGTGCCTTGAGACGAAAAATAACCCGCTCGTTCAGCCATAGATGCGGTTATAAAAATAAGAAAAACTTTAATTATCTCTTTTTACTAGACCGGATACAAGCCCCTGTATTCTGACACTGCTTTGTGAGGCACGCCCATGATGAGAGGTCTTCACCAGCCTGGCGAATTCCGCGACAACTGCGGTTTCGGCCTGATTGCTCATATGGAAGGGCAGGCCAGTCATGATCTGCTCAAGACGGCGATCGAATCCCTGACATGCATGACCCACCGCGGCGGCATCGCGGCGGACGGCAAGACCGGCGACGGCTGCGGCCTGCTGCTGAAAATGCCGATGAGCTTCATGCGAGAGCTGGCCCAGGATCAACTCGACGTGACTCTGGGTGAGCGCTTCGCGGTCGGCATGGTGTTCTTTCCCGACGACGACGCGCGCGAGCAGCATGCGCGCGAAACGTTGGAAGGCGAATTGGCCGAGCGCGGCCTGAACGTCAAGGGGTGGCGTGACGTCCCCACGGACTCGAGCGTCTGCGGGCCGATGGCGCTCGAGTGCCTGCCGCGCATTCGTCAGGTGTTCGTCGAAGGGGATACGTCTCAGTCAGATGCCGCTTTCAACGTCGAGCTGTTCATGGCGCGTCGTCTGGCCGAGCAGAAGCTCAGTCAGGAAGAAGAGTTTTACGTCTGTTCGCTGTCGTCCAAGGTGGTTTCCTACAAGGGCCTGATGATGCCCGCGGACCTGCCCACCTTCTATCAAGATCTGGGGGACGAGCGTCTCGAGACCGCCGTGTGTGTCTTTCACCAGCGTTTCTCGACCAACACGGCGCCGCGCTGGCCGCTGGCGCAGCCGTTTCGCTTCATGGCGCACAACGGCGAGATCAACACCATCGAGGCCAACCGCAGCTGGGCCAACGCGCGCAAGGCCAATTTCGTCAACGAGCTGCTGCCGGACATCGAAGGTCTGGACGAAATCGTCAACACGGTCGGCTCCGACTCCTCGAGCATGGACAACATGCTCGAGGTGCTGCTGACCGGCGGCATGGATCTCTACAACGCGGTGCGCATGATGGTGCCGCCGGCGTGGCAGAACGTCGAGACCATGGATGGCGATCTGCGCGCCTTCTACGAGTACAACTCCATGCATATGGAGGCTTGGGACGGACCTGCCGGCATCGTGATGACCGACGGCCGTCATGCCGTCTGCATGCTCGACCGTAACGGCCTGCGCCCGGCGCGCTGGGTGATCACCGATAATGGCTACATCACGCTCTCCTCCGAGATCGGGGTATGGAACTATCAGCCGGAATCCGTGGTGGCCAAGGGGCGTGTCGGGCCGGGGCAGATTCTGGCCGTGGATACCCAGACCGGCGAGGTCCTGCATACCGACGATATCGATCAGCGGCTCAAGTCCGCCTATCCCTATCGCCGTTGGCTCAAGGAGCATGCCCACTATCTCGAGTCCGCGTTGACCGAGCTGGCGCGCTTCCAACCGATGGAGACCGACGAGCTCAACGTCTATCAGAAGATGTTCTCGGTCACGTTCGAGGAGCGTGATCAGCTGCTCAGGCCGCTGGCCGAAAGCGGCCAGGAGGCGGTCGGCTCGATGGGCGACGATACGCCGATGGCGGTGCTGTCGCGGCAGAATCGTCTACTCACCGATTTCTTTCGTCAGAAATTCGCTCAGGTCACCAACCCGCCGATCGACCCGCTGCGTGAAGCGATCGTGATGTCGCTGGAGACCTGCTGTGGGGCCGAGCTCAACGTGTTCGAGGCAACACCCGAGCATGCGCACCGTCTGATTCTGACCACCCCGGTACTCTCGCCACGCAAGTTCACTGCGCTGGTGACCCAGGAAGATCCCGCGTTCGCCTCGATCACCCTGCCGCTGCAGTACGATCCGGAAACGACGTCGTTGCGCCAGGCGCTGATGTTGCTGTGCCAGCAGGCCGAGCAGGCCGCGAAGGACGATAAGGTCATTCTGGTGCTGTCGGACGCCGAGCTCGAGAAGGGCAAGCAGCCGATCCAGGCGCTGCTGGCCACCGGCGCGGTTCACCATCATCTGGCCAAGCTGGCGCTGCGTCCCCGCGTCAACATCGTGGTCGAGACCGGCTACGCTCGCGATGCGCATCAGATGGCGGTGTTCTTCGGCGTCGGCGCCACCGCGGTCTATCCGTATCTCGCCTATCAGGTGATGGCGGACATGCACCGCACCGGCGAGCTGGTCGGCAACCCGGCGGATGCCCGCGAAAACTATCGCAAGGGCATGCAGAAGGGGCTTTACAAGATTCTGTCGAAGATGGGCATTTCGCAGATTTCCTCCTATCGCGGTTCGCAGCTGTTCGAAGCGGTCGGCCTGGGTTCCGAAGTGATGCAGATGTGCTTCGACGGCATGATGTCGCGCATCGAGGGTACCGGCTTCAGCGAACTGCAGATGCAGCAGGCGCTGGCCGCGCGCGACGCCTGGATTCCGCGCAAGGGCATCCGCCAGGGCGGCTTGGTCAAGTTCGTCCACGGCCACGAATATCACGCCTATAACCCCGACGTAGTGATGACGCTGCAACAAGCGGTTCAGCAGGGCGACTACGCCAAGTGGAAGGCGTTCGCCCGCCTGGTCAACGAGCGCCCGGTGGCGACTATTCGCGACCTTTTGAAGCTCAAGCCAGCCGCCGAACCGCTGCCGCTGGGCGAGATCGAACCGGTCGAGGAGCTGCTGCTGCGCTTCGACAGCGCCGGAATGTCGCTAGGGGCGCTGTCACCCGAGGCGCACGAGGCGCTGGCGCAGGCGATGAACGAGACCGGCGGACGCTCCAATTCCGGAGAGGGCGGCGAAGATCCGGCGCGCTACGGCACCATTCGCTCCTCCAAGATCAAACAGATCGCCTCGGGTCGTTTCGGCGTCACGCCGGCCTATCTGGTCAACGCCGAGGTGCTGCAGATCAAGGTCGCCCAGGGCGCCAAGCCCGGCGAGGGCGGTCAGTTGCCGGGTGGCAAGGTCAACGAAATGATCGCGCGGCTACGCTATGCGGTACCGGGCGTGACGTTGATCTCACCGCCGCCGCACCATGACATCTATTCGATCGAGGACCTGGCTCAGCTGATCTTCGATCTCAAGCAGGTCAATCCGAGCGCGCAGGTATCGGTCAAGCTGGTCTCGGAGCCCGGTATCGGCACGATTGCCACCGGGGTGGCCAAGGCCTACGCGGATCTGATCACCGTCTCCGGTTACGACGGCGGCACCGCGGCGAGTCCGATCACCTCGATCCGTCATGCCGGCAGCCCGTGGGAACTGGGTTTGCCGGAAGTCCATCAGGCACTGCGCATCAACGGTCTGCGCGACAAGATCCGACTGCAGACCGATGGCGGCCTGAAGACCGGTCTCGACGTGGTCAAGGCGGCCATTCTGGGCGCTGAAAGCTTCGGCTTCGGCACCGCGCCGATGGTCGCGCTGGGCTGCAAGTATCTGAAGATCTGCCACCTCAACAACTGCGCCACCGGCGTCGCTACCCAGCATCAGGAGCTGCGTGACGAGCACTTCCGGGGGACGGTCGATATGGTCAAGCATTACTTCCGCTTCATCGCCGAGGAAGTGCGTGAATTGATGGCGCTGCTGGGCGTGCGCCAGTTGACCGATCTGATCGGGCGTACCGACCTGCTCGAAGCGCTCGAAGGTGAAACGCCGGCGCAGCGCAAGCTCGATCTGAGCCCGCTGCTGGCCAACGACTTCGTGCCCAAGGACGCGCCGCAATTCTGCCAGGTCAGTCGCAACGTACCGCATGATCCGGGCGCCAAGAACCAGGAGGTGTTCGACGCGCTGCTACCGGCGATCGAGTCGAAGTCCGGTGGCGAATTCGAGTTCAAGATCACCAACTGCGATCGCTCGGTCGCCGCAAGGGTCTCGGGCGAGATCGCCAAGCGCTATGGCGAGGCGGGACTGGAAGACGCGCCGATCACGGCTCGCTTCACCGGTGTCGCGGGCCAGAGTTTCGGAGTGTGGAACGCGCGCGGCCTGAATCTGTATCTGGAAGGCGATGCCAACGACTATGTCGGCAAGGGCATGAACGGCGGCAAGGTGGTGATCGTGCCGCCCAAGGTCAGCCGCTTCAAGAGTCACGAGACGGCGATCATCGGCAACACCTGCCTTTACGGCGCCACCGACGGCAAGCTGTTCGCCGCGGGCATGGCCGGCGAGCGCTTCGGCGTGCGCAACTCCGGCACTCATGCGGTGATCGAGGGCGCGGGCGATCACTGCTGCGAATACATGACCGGTGGCCTGGTCTGCGTGCTCGGCAAGACCGGTATCAACTTCGGTGCGGGCATGACCGGCGGCTTCGCCTACGTGCTCGACGAGGATCGCGGCTTCGTCGACCGCTATAACCATGAGCTGGTGGAAATCCATCGCATCAACACCGAGTCGATGGAGGCTTATCGCCGCCATCTGCGCGAGGTAATCACCGAGTACGTGGAAGAGACGGACTCGCCACGCGGGCATGCGATTCTCGAGGATTTCTCCGACTTCATTCGCCACTTCTGGCTGGTGAAGCCCAAGGCCGCGAGCCTCAACGGTTTGCTGGCGCAGTCCACGCGTCAGCCCGAATGAGCCTGGCTTTGCGCCTGTACACGAGATCGCCGTCGGCCCAGTGAGGAGAGAAGACATGGCAAACCGTTTGAGTAACGACTTTCAGTTCATCGATGTAGGACGGCGCGATCCGCAGAAAAAGGATGCGCGTAGCCGGGCGAAGGAATTCGCCGAGATCTACGAGCCTTACAAACCCAGCGAGGCGGCCAGTCAGGCGCATCGTTGCCTGCATTGCGGCAATCCGTACTGCGAGTGGAAGTGCCCGGTTCACAACTACATTCCCAACTGGCTCAAGCTGGTCAGCGAGGGCAATATTCTCGAAGCGGCGGAGATGTCGCATCGAACCAATTCGCTGCCGGAGGTGTGCGGTCGTGTCTGTCCGCAGGATCGGCTGTGCGAAGGTGACTGTACGCTGAACGACGGCTTCGGTGCCGTCACCATCGGCTCGGTAGAGAAGTACATTACCGATACCGCCTTTGCCATGGGCTGGCGTCCGGACATGTCCAATGTAGTCATGACCGATAAGCGTGTGGCGGTGATTGGCGCCGGACCCGCCGGGCTGGGCTGTGCCGATGTGCTGGTGCGCAACGGCGTCACGCCGGTAGTGTTCGATCGTTATCCGGAGATCGGCGGTCTGCTGACGTTCGGTATTCCCGAGTTCAAGCTCGAGAAGCATGTGATGGAGCGCCGTCGCGCGGTGTTCGAGGAGATGGGGGTCGAGTTCCGGCTCAACACCGAGATCGGTCGCGATATCACCTTCGAGCAGCTCAACGACGAATTCGATGCGGTATTTCTGGGCATGGGTACCTACAAATACATGGTCGGCGGTTTCCCCGGCGAGGAGACGGACGGGGTCTACAAGGCGCTGGATTTTCTGATCGCCAATGCCAACCATCATCTCGGGTTCGAGCAGGATTCGGTCGACTACGTATCGATGGCCGGCAAGCGTGTCGTGGTTCTGGGTGGTGGCGATACCGCGATGGACTGCAACCGCACCTCGATTCGACAGGGCGCGGCCAGCGTGACCTGCGCCTACCGTCGGGACGAGGAGAACATGCCGGGCTCCAAGCGCGAGGTGGGCAACGCGCGCGAAGAGGGTGTCGAGTTCCTGTTCAACCGCCAGCCGGTCGCGATCGTCGGCGAGGACAAGGTCGAAGGCGTCAAGCTGGTGCGTACTCGCATGGGCGAGCCGGATGACAAGGGCCGACGCAGCGCGGAAGTGGTGCCGGGCTCGGAGGAAATTCTGGCCTGCGATGCCGTGATCATCGCCTTCGGTTTTCAGCCCAGCGAGATCGAGTGGTTCGATACGCACCAGATCGAGGTCGATGAGCGCGGGCGCGTACTGGCACCAGAGATTCCGGCGCAGATGGAACGCTTCGCCTATCAGACCAGTAACGAGCGTGTCTTCGCCGGTGGGGACATGGTACGGGGTTCAGACCTGGTGGTGACGGCCGTCTACGAAGGTCGGAAGGCTGCGGAAGGCATTCTCGATTATCTTGAAATCTAGACGACTTCTTGCCGTTTAAGAGACGACGAAAGGTCGACAGTAAACCGGACGATCGATCGCGATAAAGCGCCAACGGTGACGTTGGCGCTTGTCTTTGTCTGTCCGCAGCCCTTTTCGGCGGTGGTATAAAGGGAAAGGAGCCTTTACAGTGGCGCGCTCGAAACGAACCGTAATTCTTGGAAGGTCAAACCATGATCAGGCTTGAACGCAACATTCTCGACCAGGCAAACACCCAACTGCGAGCGCTGGAAGATCATGTGCTGGATCAGGACGGTGGCGATCAGGCCATCATGATCAGTGGTCAACTCAAAGCGCTGTTCTCGTTGGCCAAACTGCACGATAGCGGCATGTCGGACGAGTGTGCGGGAATGCTCGAAGAGATCGAGCGTCGCGCCAAGATACTGGCATCTCGCCTGCCCGAGTCAGAGTGACGCCAGAACCGAAGCGCCTTGGTCATAAAGACGCTGGATAGAAAACGCCAACGTCACTGAACCGCACCCCGAAAGTTGGGCACCCATCCAACCTTCGGGGTGTTTTTCATGGCTAGCATTGCCAATGGGGTCACGGCTGGGCAATACGGCCTATCAGGGTTTCGGCTCGCTGCGGTGAGGTGTCCGCAAGGACCTTGCGCGCCTCATCGAGCTTGTCGGCATCCAAGTTGAGCAGTAGCACGCCTGCAACTCTCTCGTCCTTCAGGTAGTAGTAAATTCCCTGCCCGGATTCGGGGGCGGCGTCCTCGACCACTTCCAGTGAGCTATCGAGCTGGCCGACCGCTTTCCAGGCGAAATCGAAGACATTGGAATAGAAGTAGGGAGTGTGGTCGTAGGTTTCGTCGCTGCCGGCCATGATCCGGCCGACCGTCGCGCCCATCTGGTTGGCGTTATCGACATGCTCGACATGAAAGCGGCCGAGAATGCGATCCGGATAGGTCACGGCATCACCGGCGGCGAAGATGGCGTCGTCACTGGTCTTGAGTCGTTGGTCGACCGCGATGGTGGCGTTTTCCAGTTCGAGACTGGCTTGTTCGGCAAGCGTAATGCGCGGCTTGACGCCAAGACCGAAAACGACGGCGTCGACGTTGAGTTCGCTACCGTCGTCGAGGGAGAGCGTGACCTGTCCGTCACGCTCGACCCCTGTGTTGACCTTGCGCCCGCTCAACAGGTTGACCCCTCTTTCCACGTAGGCGCGATGGTAGCGGTCGGCAAGACTCGGCGGGAACTGACTGCCGCCCAGCACCGGTTCGGGATGAATCAGCGTGACTCGGCAACCGTTCTGAACCAGCGCGGCGGCTAGCTCCGTGCCGATATAGCTGCCGCCGACCACGGCAACGTGCAAGTTGCCGTCGGCCCAGTTTCGGAGCTGATCGTAATCCACCACGGTGCGGAAGTAGCGAACCCGCTCGCTTTCGGGAAGATCGAGCCTGACCGGCTCGCCACCGGTGGCCAAGAGCAGCTTGCCGTAACCGACACGCTCGCCGTTCTCCGTCGTCACCGTTTTTTGCTGACGGTCGATGGCGGTAACCCGAGTATCGGTGTGCAGCGTCGTGCCATCATCCTGCTCTGGCTTCATCCAGATCTTGTCGTAGCCGAATTCGGAATCGGTCCAGAGTTTTTTCGTCAGTGCCGGGCGTGTCACGGGGCCGTTGGGCTCCGCGCCGAGTATGCCTATCGTGCCTCGGGTGTCCTGTTCTCTGATGCCCTGAACGGCGTTGGCGGCGACCATGCCGGCGCCCACGATCAAGTAGTCATAACGCTGCATAACAAACTCCCTGTTGTGCATTGGCTTGCGATAGGTAGATGGGTTTGCCCGTCACGATAACGGCGCCCGCCTGTCTGCGCTTGGCGGCGAAGGTGAGCGGAGTTTTGATGCCACCTATAGGAATCAGCGTAGACGAGTCGGTGGCAACGTTGCGAATGGTCGTTGGGTTTCCATACTGCACCGTCTATATCGACCGGACAGCAGGCCTGCGGGAGCGGTAGAATGCGCCCGCTGGCAACGGCTGCCCGGTGTGAAAGCAGCCGATCGCTTCAACTCATTCTGGAGAACAAGACCGATGTCATCCTGGTTTCCCCGCTGGCAACGTGTCGAGGCTACTCGCCAAGGCCTGGTCGCCCCCGACGAGACGCTGCCGCCGGCGCAGACGTTGCTGATGGGCATTCAGCACGCCGTGGCCATGTTTGGTTCCACCGTACTGGCGCCGCTGTTGATGGGGTTCGATCCCAATCTGGCCATTCTGATGTCGGGGATCGGTACGCTATTGTTCTTCGTGGTGGTTGGAGGGCGGGTTCCCAGTTATCTGGGTTCGAGTTTCGCTTTCATCGGCGTGGTGATTGCTGCCACGGGCTATGGCGGGAGTGGCGGCAATCCGTCAATCGGGCTGGCGCTGGGCGGCATTATCGCCTGCGGTGCGATCTATGCCGTCATTGGCGTGGTCGTCATGGCCCTGGGAACGCGCTGGATCGAGTTCCTGCTGCCGCCGGTGGTGACCGGTGCCATCGTCATGACCATTGGCCTCAACCTGGCTCCGGTCGCGGTGTCCAGCGTGGCGGGGTCCAACTTCGACGCCGCGATGGCGTTGGTGACCATTCTCTGCATCGGTCTGGCCGCGGTGCTGACTCGCGGCATGCTGCAGCGACTGTTGATTCTGGTCGGGTTGATCGCGGCTTACGTGATCTATGCGCTGGTCACCAATGGTTTGGGGTGGGGGACGCCGATCGATTTCGCGATCATCGGCAACGCCGCCTGGTTCGGAATGCCGGCGTTCACGGCGCCTGAGTTCAGCCCGCATGCGATGGTGCTGATCGCCCCGGTCGCGGTGATCCTGGTGGCGGAGAATCTGGGCCATATCAAGGCGGTGGGCGCGATGACCGGTCGCGATCTCGACCCCTACATTGGCCGGGCCTTTCTGGGTGACGGGCTGGCGACGATGGTTTCGGGCGCTTCCGGTGGTACCGGGGTGACGACCTATGCCGAGAATATCGGCGTGATGGCGGTGACGCGGGTCTATTCGACGCTGATCTTCGTCGCTGCCGCCGGGTTCGCCATTCTGCTCGGGTTCTCGCCGCGTTTCGGGGCGCTGATTCAGACGATTCCTGGCCCGGTGCTCGCCGGCGCCTCGATCGTGGTATTCGGGCTGATCGCGGTGGCCGGTGCGCGTATCTGGATTCAGAACCAGGTTGACCTGGGCAATAACACCAATCTGATCGTCGTGGCGGTGACGCTGGTGCTGGGCGCGGGCAATTTCTCGATCGATTTCGGTGGCTTTACGCTCGACGGTATCGGCACAGCGACCTTTGGTGCGATCCTGTTGCATCTCATCCTGCGTCATGGCGCGGGTCGGGCAGGGGACGGTGCATGCTGAAGTCCAGCTAGCGCTTCGTGTTACCCTGACTCGTGCTGGGGGGTATCGGTAAGCCGGTACCGCCCTGCGTTATCCACGAACCGTTCCGTAGAGCCTCCGATGAGTGACCCGCAGCCCAGCGACATACGCGCCGATGAAGACACGCCCGTCGAGCAGTCGATCGCCATGACACGCGAGGTACTGGAGCAGGATCTGATTCGCCATCACTTCGAACACGTCTACCCCGAAGTGGCACTGAAGAGCCATCAGGAGTTGCACAACTCCATCCAGCACATTCTGGCCACGGCGCCGCCTGACGCACGATCCACCGATGGCGTCTATCTGTTCGCCTACGGTTCGCTGATCTGGAACCCCTGTGTCGAGGTCGCCGAGCGCCATACCTGTCGGCTATATGGCTATCATCGCGATTTCTGTCTCAAGCTCGATCATGGTCGCGGCACGCCCGAGATGCCGGGGTTGATGCTGGCCCTGGCGCCGGGCGGTTCGTGCCATGGCGTGGCGCTTCGCGTTCCCGGTGACAATCTGGAGCGCGAGCTGACGCTGGTATGGCGACGCGAGATGCTGACCGGCGCCTATCGCCCGCGCTGGATCAAGCTGAAGACGGACGTCGGCCCGATCTGGGGCGTCGCCTTCGTGATCAACCCGCATCACGAGCGCTATATCGGTCGCCAGCCCGACGAGACGGTGGTGCATCTGCTGCGCACCGGGCGTGGCGTGCTGGGGTCGTGCCGCGAGTATCTCGACAATACGGTCGGCGATCTGCACGCGCTCGGCATTCGGGATCGGCGTCTGGAGTCGCTGCAGCGCGCCGTCGCAAGTTGATTCGGCTTTGATGTGGTGTGCTGGTAGCACGACTTTGATGCCCTAGTATCACTGTCTTGATATTGGGCCGCTCGATCCGAAATTGAGCCTTTCGAACGAGTCTGGTAATCTGACGTCCCATCCTGGCCCGACTTTCTCCCCCGGGTCTTTTCTCACGAGCTTTACGACCACGATTCGACAGGTTTTCCATGACACGATATATCTTCGTGACCGGCGGCGTTGTGTCCTCCCTGGGCAAGGGCATTGCGTCCGCCTCGCTGGCTGCGATTCTCGAGGCACGCGGCCTCAAGGTCACCATCCTCAAGCTGGATCCGTACATCAACGTCGATCCGGGCACCATGAGTCCGTTTCAGCATGGCGAGGTATTCGTCACCGAGGATGGCGCGGAAACCGATCTCGATCTGGGGCACTATGAGCGCTTCATCCGTACCAAGATGACCCAGAGCAACAACTTCACCACCGGTCGGGTCTACGAACACGTGCTGCGCAAGGAGCGCCGCGGCGATTATCTCGGTGGCACTGTGCAAGTGATTCCGCATATCACCGACGAGATCAAGCATCGCGTGATCAAGGGGGGAGAAGGATACGACGTGGCGCTGGTGGAGATCGGCGGTACCGTGGGCGATATCGAATCGCTGCCGTTCCTGGAGTCCATTCGTCAGCTGCGCAGCGAAGTGGGCGCTAACCGTGCCCTGTTCATGCACCTGACGCTGGTGCCCTATATCAAGACCGCCGGCGAAACCAAGACCAAACCGACCCAGCACAGCGTCAAGGAGTTGCGCTCGATCGGTATCCAGCCGGATATTCTGATCTGCCGCAGCGAAGTCGAGCTCGAGGAGAGCGAGCGGCGCAAGATCGCGCTGTTCACCAACGTCGAAGAGCGCGCCGTCATCCCGCTGCAGGATGCCGACACCATCTATCGCATTCCGCTGATGCTGCACGAGCAGGGGCTCGACGATATCGTCTGCGACAAGTTCCGTCTCGAGGCACCACAGGCCGACCTGGCCGAGTGGATTCACGTGCTCGACGCCAAGCTCAATCCGCTCAAGACGATCCACATCGCCATGGTCGGCAAGTACATGGAGCTGCTCGACGCCTACAAGTCGCTCAACGAGGCGTTGATTCACGCCGGTATCCAGACGCGGGTGAAGGTCAACGTCGAGTACATCGACGCCGAGCTGATCGAACGTCACGGCACCGAACGTCTGGCCGGCAAGGACGCCATCCTGGTGCCCGGCGGCTTCGGCGAACGCGGCGTGGAAGGCAAGATCCAGACCGCCCGTTTCGCCCGCGAGAACGACATTCCTTACCTCGGCATCTGTCTCGGTATGCAGGTAGCGGTGATCGAGTTCGCGCGTCACGTGGCGGGTTGGGAAGACGCCAACTCTACCGAATTCACCCGCGAGACCCAGCATCCGGTGGTCGGCCTGATTACCGAGTGGATCAACCCTGAAGGGCAGATAGAACTGCGTGACGAAGCGTCCGATCTGGGCGGCACCATGCGTCTCGGCGGCCAGGAGTGCCGGCTCAAGCCGGGCTCCAGGGCGCATGAAGTCTATGGGCTGGATACGATCACCGAACGTCACCGTCATCGCTTCGAGGTCAACGAGCAGTTCGTCGGCGAGCTCGAAGCCGCCGGCCTGGTCGTGTCGGGCAAGAGCGGCGATCAGTCGCTGGTCGAGATGATCGAGCTGCCGGATCACCCATGGTTCGTGGCGTGCCAGTTCCACCCCGAGTTCACTTCGACGCCGCGCGACGGGCATCCGCTGTTCACCGGCTTCGTCAACGCGGCGCTGGAGCACAAGGCAAGCCGCCAGCGTCAGCATGGCATGGCGCATCAGGAGTGACCGAATGATCTGGCGAGGGATGAAGCGATTCATCCCCCGCTTGCGTTGCGGGGCTGGACCTGGGGTGCCCGGGCTGGCTAAGCTCCAGAACTGCTAACATGACTGGATCATCGCGCCCGGAGCCGGCACGCCACTAACCGGGCGTTTCACCCTCGATCATTGAGTTTTCAACCGACAGGACGACGTAACATGGCTGAGATCGTTGATATCCGCGCCCTCGAAGTACTCGACTCCCGCGGCAACCCCACCGTTCAGGCACAGGTCACGCTGAGTGGCGGCATTACCGGTAGCGCCTGCGCGCCAAGCGGTGCCTCCACCGGCTCGCGTGAAGCGCTGGAGCTGCGTGACGGCGACAAGTCGCGCTATCTGGGCAAGGGCGTGTTGAAGGCCGTCGACGCCGTCAACGGCAAGATCCGCGAGCGTCTGATGGGAATGGACGCCAGCGATCAGCGCGCCCTCGACGAAGCCATGCTGGCTCTGGACGGTACCGACAACAAGGCGAGTCTGGGTGCCAACGCCATTCTCGCGGTATCCCTGGCTGCCGCCAAGGCAACAGCGACCGAAAAGGGCGTGCCGCTCTACGCGCATATTGCCGAGCTCTACGGTCAGCCGGGCCAGTACCTCATGCCGGTGCCGATGATGAACATCATCAACGGCGGCGAGCATGCCGACAACAATGTCGATATCCAGGAGTTCATGGTCCAGCCGGTGGGCGCGCCCAACTTCCGCGAAGCGCTGCGCATGGGGGCCGAAATCTTCCATTCGCTGAAGAAAGTACTTTCCGCCAAGGGGCTCTCCACCTCGGTGGGCGACGAGGGCGGCTTTGCGCCGAACCTGGCGTCCAACGCCGAAGCGCTGGCGGTCATCAAGCAGGCGGTCAGTGACGCCGGCTACACCCTGGGCAAGGACGTCACGCTTGCGCTCGATTGCGCCTCCAGCGAGTTCTTCAAGGATGGCGTCTACGATCTCTCCGGCGAAGGCAAGCAGTATGGCGCCGCCGGCTTCACCGACTATCTGGCCGATCTCTGCGACCAGTATCCGATCGTCTCCATTGAGGACGGCATGGACGAGTCGGATTGGGATGGCTGGAAAGCGCTGACCGAGAAGCTGGGCGACAAGATACAGCTGGTCGGTGATGACCTGTTCGTCACCAATACCAAGATCCTGAAGCGTGGTATCGACGAGAAGATCGGCAACTCGATCCTGATCAAGTTCAACCAGATCGGCTCGCTCTCCGAGACCCTGGACGCGATCAAGATGGCCCAGGATGCCGGCTTCACTGCGGTCATTTCGCACCGCAGCGGCGAAACCGAAGACACGACCATCGCCGATCTCGCCGTGGGTACCGCCGCCGGTCAGATCAAGACCGGTTCGCTGTGCCGCTCCGATCGGGTCGCCAAGTACAACCGCCTGCTGGTGATCGAGCAGGAGCTGGGTGACAAGGCCGCTTATCCGGGGCTAAAGGCCATTAAAGGGCAGTAATGTCGCCTGATTGAATGAAACACAAGAAGGCCGCTCATCGAGCGGCCTTCTTGTATTCCGCGGCAGCGAGCGTCCGATTTGCGCAATGAGCGCAGGCCAGACAAGGCGAAATCAATCTAAAAAGCGGAGCTTACGAGCTGTAAATGAGCACTTTGAGATTGATTTCAACACAGTATGGCCAAGCGCAATAGCAAATCAGCGTTCGAGAAGCTCGATCTTGTTGGCTTTGCCGTCCCACTCCTTGGCATCTTCCGGCGGATCTTTCTGCTCGGCGATGTTCGGCCACACTTCGGCGAGTTCGGCATTGAGCTCGATGAACTGCTGCTGGCCGTCGGGCAACTCGTCTTCCGAGAAGATCGCCTCCGCGGGGCACTCCGGTTCGCACAGTGCACAGTCGATGCATTCATCGGGATGGATGACGAGGAAGTTAGGACCCTCATAAAAGCAGTCCACCGGGCAGACTTCGACGCAGTCGGTGTATTTGCACTTGATGCAGTTCTCGGTGACGACGAACGTCATGGGTGTTCTCTCCTGATTGACGGCCCGGTCGCGGCCCCTGTCTCGATCTCAGTGTCACGGTCTTGACGGATTGATGGTCTTGGCGGATATGAAGGCGTTTTTGACATCACCGTTTCCACGATGCCGCCAGCGCCATCGGAATGGCGCCATATTCTAGGCGGGTGCTGCCAACCACGGCAAGCCAGGGTTGGGAACATCGAGGAATGGCGTTATAGCTTCCCTGCAACTCAACGTTGATCGCGCCAGGCGTAGAGAAGCTCCAGCGCCGCGCGTGGCGTCAGCGAATCGATGTCCAGCGATTCCAGCGCTTCCAGCACCGGATGCGGCGTCGCGGCAAACAGATCCGCCTGCTGCGGTCCGGCGGGCTGAGAGCGCGCGTCAGTCGCGACCGGCAGTACCATGGGCTGCTCGAGACTGGCCAGCTTGTCGCGAGCGCGGGCGATGACGCTCTGCGGAACGCCGGCGAGCTGGGCGACCTGCAGGCCATAGCTCTGGCTGGCCGGACCTTCCTCGACCCGATGCATGAAGACGATGCCGTCCTTGTGTTCGGCGGCGGTCAGGTGAACGTTGGCCACCGTTTCCTGCTGCTCGGCCAGCGCGGTCATCTCGAAGTAGTGGGTCGCGAACAGCGTGAACGCGCGCTGCGCGGCCAGATGTTCGGCACTGGCCCAGGCCAGCGACAGGCCGTCGAAAGTGCTGGTGCCGCGGCCGATCTCGTCCATCAGTACCAGACTTTCGGCCGTGGCGTTGTGCAGGATGCTGGCGGTCTCGGTCATTTCCACCATGAAGGTGGAACGTCCGCCGGCCAGATCGTCGCTGGAACCGATCCGCGTGAAGATGCGATCCACCGGGCCGATTTCGGCGCTGTCCGCCGGCACGAAGCTGCCCGTATGCGCGAGTAGGGCGATCAGCGCCGCCTGACGCATGTAGGTCGACTTGCCGCCCATGTTGGGGCCGGTAATCACCAGCATGCGGCGGTCGTCGTCGAGCACCAGATCGTTGGGTACGAAAGGGTGCTGGCTGACGTGCTCCACCACCGGATGACGGCCGCCGATGATGTTGAATCCGGGTGTCTCCGACAGCTGCGGACGCACGAATTCCAGATGCTGGGCGCGTTCGGCAAAAGCGCAGAGGACATCCAGCGCCGCTAGCGAGCGTCCGGTGGCCTGCAGCGCGTCGAGGTCGGCGTTGAGGGTGTCGATCAGGCTCTCGTAGAGCAGCTTTTCCCGCGCCAGCGCGCGAGACTTCGCCGATAGCGCCTTGTCTTCGAATTCCTTGAGTTCGGGAATGATGAAGCGCTCGGCATTCTTCAGCGTCTGGCGCCGAATGTAATCAGCCGGCACGTCGCGTGCCTGGGCACGCGGAATCTCGATGTAGTAGCCATGGACACGATTGTAGCCGACCTTGAGACCGGATAGACCGGAGCGTTCCCGCTCGCGCAGCTCGAGCTGGATCAGGTAGTCGCCGGCGTGTTCGGCCAGGCCGCGGTACTCGTCGAGCTCGGCATCGAAACCATCGCGGATGACCCCGCCCTCGCGAATGACCACCGGCGGATTGTCGATCAGCGCTCGTGTCAACGTTTCGGCCAGCTCGGGATAGGGACGGATGTGGCGTGCGAGATCGTCGAGCGCACTATCGCCTTCGATACGCTGCAGATCCTGCTGCAGCGTCGGCAGCACATTGAGCGCATCGCGCAGGCGGGCCAGATCTCGAGGACGCGCACTGCGAAGCGCCACGCGGGCGAGGATGCGTTCGACGTCGCCGACCTCGCTAAGTGGCTCGCGGATCAGCAGGTACTGGTCGTTATCCAGCAGCAGCTGCACGGCCGCCTGGCGTGCGCCAATCTGCGCGCGATCCCGCAGCGGTCGATTGAGCCAGCGCTTGAGCAGGCGCGAACCCATCGGCGTGACGGTGGTGTCGAGTACGCTTGCCAGGGTGTTGTCGCCGGTCCCGCCGAGATTGATGTCGATCTCGAGATTGCGTCGACTGGCGGCATCGATCACTACGGCTTCATCACGGCTCTCGACGCCGAGCGCAGTGACATGGGGCAGCCGCGAGCGCTGGGTGTCTCGCGCATAATCGATCAGCACGCCAGCCGCAATCAGCGCGGTCTCGAGATGCGTGCAGCCAAAGCCTCTCAGGTCGGCGACCTCGAACTGATCGCATAGCAGTCGATTGGCGGTCTCCAGATCGAAGTGCCAGTCGTTCTGGCGACGCAGGCCGGTACGCGCGGCAAGCGATGGCGACAGATCAAGACTTTCGGCAGCCAGCAGCTCTGCCGGTTGCAGCCGGTGAATCTCTGCCAGCATATCGGCCTCGCCGTCGACCTCGAGCACGCTGAAGCGGCCGCTGGAAAGCTCGATCCAGGCGATGCCCCAGCGCTCCCCGGTGCAGTGAAGCGATACCAGCAGATTATCGCGGCTGGCATCCAGCAGCGCTTCGTCGAGCAGCGTGCCGGGCGTGACGATGCGCACGACGCGGCGCTCCACCGGCCCCTTGGACGTGGCGGGATCGCCGATCTGTTCGCAGATGGCCACTGATTGCCCGGACTTGACCAGGCGCGCCAGGTAGGACTCGGCACTATGATAGGGAATACCGGCCATGGGAATCGGCTTGCCGCCAGACTGGCCGCGCGCCGTCAGCGTGATATCGAGAAGCTGAGACGCACGTTTGGCGTCATCAAAGAACAGCTCGTAGAAATCGCCCATGCGGTAAAAGAGCAGGACATCGGGATGCTCGCGCTTGATCTTGAAGTATTGCGCCATCATCGGCGTATGCTGGGTGCTCTTGCTGGAGGCCGCGTCCTGCATGGTGTTTCGGTAAGCTCCGTCGGTTCTGGGGCACGGATAGGCAACGCTGTGCCGAGAAATACAGTGAGGCACAAGGTTACCATGCAGCGGCCAGGTCCAACACGAAGTGAGACGTCGGTACCATAGCGTTAGAGGGGATCAGGCATCAGGTCTAGTGATTTCACCCTGAGTGCCCGCCGATAACTCGTTACAGTGTGGAGAAACCGGCATCCGAGGACTCCCATATGGCCCGGTTGGTACTCAACCACCTTAGCGATTCTGCTTATCGGCTACTGGCGATCGAAGCCAACAAACGCAACGTCAACTTAAGCGAGCTGGCCGTGGTACTGCTGGAGATCGCTGTCGCCGAACTGGCGGCTCGTCAACCGACAGTCATGCCGCCAAGCCATGAGCCTCGTGAGCCGGACTGATGCGCTTTTCGAGTAGCGAGATTCGAACAACCCTGCCGCTTCGAGGGCCTGTTGACGGGCCCGAGCGGTCAGACGGGCGTCACATCCCGACGTTTGAGGTCCACCCGCGTCCGCCTCGGGATTGGCCGTCAGCACATGCCGCCATTCACCGCGATCACCTGGCGCGTGATGTAAGCGGCATCCGTCGAGCAGAGAAAGCTCACGGTGCCGGCAACCTCTTCGGCTGTCCCGGTGCGCTGCATGGGTATCAGTTTGCGAACGTCCTCACGCGGAAGTTCATCGGTCATGCGCGTCTCGATCCAGCCGGGCGCCACGCAATTGACCGTGATCCGACGTTTGGCCAGCTCGACGGCGAGCGCTTTGCTGGCGCCGATGATTCCGGCCTTGGCCGCGCTATAGTTGACTTGGCCGCGATTGCCCGTCAATCCGGACATCGAGGAGAGCGCCACGATACGTCCTGGCTGGCGGCGTTGGATCATCGGCATGACCAGCGGACGCAAAACGTTGTAAAACCCGTCCAGATTGGTCCGCAGAACGCTGTCCCAATCCTCGCCCTCCAGCGCGGGGAAGGGTTTGTCCGCGGTGATGCCGGCATTGCAGATCACGCCGTAGTAGCAACCGTGCTCGGCGATGTCCGCTTCCAGCACCGCCTTGACCGTCTCGCGCGCCGTGACGTCGAAATGAACGATGCGCGCGCGACGTCCTTCGCTCTCCACCGCTGTCTTGACCGCTTCGATGTCGCCACCCGGACGTCGGCAGTGCAGCACCAGATCGTAACCGTCCCGGGCCAGACGTTTGGCGATCGCTTCACCGATGCCGCGATTGGCACCGGTGACCAGGAGTGTCTCGCAATGTCGTTCTTCCATGAAGCCTCAGCGCAGAGCCGTCAGTGATGAAATCAAAGCCGTCAGATGTCGTTCAGTGTCGGCATCGAGGCGGGGCGATAGAGTGTCAGACTGCCGTGAGCCAGCGGCGCGCTTTCCGTGGCACCCGTCATGGCATCATTCTCCGAAACATGCAGCTCCCCGTTGACCTGGGTGACGCCGTTGTCGGCAACGAAGTCGATGGTCATCGTGATTCGGATCCGCTGATCGAAGGCAAAGACGGGAACGCGAGCGCGATAGCGCCTGGCCCCCAGCAACAATCCCCGAGCCGGCGTTTTGCCCGAGGCGGCGGCATAAAAGCCGGCCCAGGCGGCGACGGTCTGGGCCAGCCACTCGACGCCGACCCAGGCGGGAATCCCGTCGGCCTCGGCAAACAGATCGTCTCGCCGGGTGAGGGTTGCGGCAGTCGCCCCCGTTTCGTGGACCTCGACCAGATGGGTCAGCAAGCACATGCCTCGGGTGTGAGGAACCAGTGGCGCGATGGGACAAGGTAGTGAAAGCGTATCGGATGCAGTCAAAAGGGAACGTTCCGTTGTCGTCGTTGCGTTGCTTTCTTTCCGGCGTTTCTTTCCAGGCGTTCCTGTCTTCCTAGATGTTGTATCAATCCGGCTCCTGAAGCGCACATTTCAGTCGGTCCGCGTCAACAGCAGGCTGGCGTTATTACCGCCGAATGCAAAGCTGTTGGTCAGCGCATGGCGCAGCCGACGCTCCGGTGAGGTGCAGGAGGTCACCAAGGGTAGTGACGGAATCTCGGAGTCGTACTCACCGTCGAAGACATGCCTGGGTAGCCGTCCCTGGTCGAGCGCCAGCCAGCAGAACGCTGCCTCTAGCGCGCCGGCCGCACCCAGCGTGTGTCCGGTCAGCGCCTTGGTCGAGCTGCAGGCAGGCGGTGTGGGAAACAGCGTCGCCACGGCCGCAGCTTCCATGCTGTCGTTGAGCCGCGTGCCGGTGCCGTGAAGATTGAGATAGTCGATCTCCGATGGCTCGCGTCCGGCCATTTCCAGTGCCTGGCGCATGGCGTCGGCGGCGCCGCGGCCATCGGGTCTGGGCGCTGAAATATGATGCGCATCAACGCTTTCGCCGACACCGGCCAGCTGAACGCCACCGGCTTCCGATGTGACCACGAACAGCGCTGCCGCCTCGCCGAGATTGATACCATCGCGATGACGCGAGAATGGCAGGCAAGGCCTGTCGCTGACGGCTTCCAGACTCAGAAATCCATTGACGGTCAGACGACACAGGCTATCGGCACCGCCGGCGATGACGGCATCGCACTGGCCGCTCTTGAGCAGTCGTCTGGCGCTCGCCAACGCTCTGGCGCTCGAACTACAGGCGGTAGACAGCGCGTAGCAGGGTCCGGTGACGCCAAGGCGCTCGGCGATGAAGCGTGCCGGCGCGCCCAATTCCTGGCGCGCGTAGGCGAAGTCTTCGGGGAGCGGCGCCTCTCGGCCACTAATGGCAAGTGCCTGTTCGGTTTCCCCTATCCCTGATGTGCTGGTGCCGATGACCACGCCGATTCGGTCGCTGGCCGTCGTCGCCAGCAGTGTGTCGATTTCGCCGTCGAGCTGCGCAAGGGCCAGCGCCAGCAGTCGATTGTTACGGCTACGGTGGTCCTGCGGCCATTGACTGTCGTCGGGCAATTCGCAAGCGACCTGTCCCAGCGGCAGTGGCTGGCCGGGCGTGAACGTATCGTCGATCGTCAGGCCGCGCTCGCCGTCGAACAGAGCGCGGCCGATCGTTTCCAGATCGTCGCCCAGCGAGCAGACGACGCCGGGTCGCGAGAGACGGCAATCGAAGACGGCACTCATGGCTCGGCATTCTCCTGTTTGTCGTTCCCCGGTTCGTCGTTCTCCGATTCGCCGCTGTCTTGCATGGGCGCAATCGTCAGCCGGTAGTTGCCCTGGCGATCATTCAGGGTCAGCGTCGCGGGATGGTCGCGATCGGGTACCGGTGTTATGCGCGCGGCCAGCTCCCCATGATAGGAGATATCCCGGCTCGTCGCGCTATCGGCGACCTGCCAGGCGCTACCGGCAAAGGCGTGGCGCAAGGCGTCGAGCGGCCATAGGCTCCACTCCAGGCGCGCAGCCAACCACTGTGGCGGGATCGGCAGCGGAGACTCGCCCGGCGCATCGCCAGCCTCGAAGCGTGCGCCGTCGGCATCGCGAACCAGCGTGGTCAGACGCTGACCATAAGGCGTGACCAGCACGGCACGCAGCTGCGCCGGGGTAATCCGGATGAACGCGATCAGGGTGCGGGCTTCACCCTCGCCCGGCTGGAACGTCAGTTGGCTCTTCAGCGTGTCGGCAGTAGTCGCCGCGGCCAGCGGCGGTGTCGGCGATACCGGTGGGGTCAAGCTGCAGCCGCTCACTACTAAAACCAGGCCGAGCGTCAGACACAGCAACGCTCCGACTCGCCATTGACGCATCACGGCTTGGCCTCCGCGGGCTTGTGAGTATCGGATTGGGTAGCATCAGGCGTGGCGGAACCGGATAACCGCATCTCGCAGACCGCGGCCAGCGTGTCGATATGGCGACGCGAGGCACTGACGAACGGATTGCGGCGATCCCAGGCATAGCCTGCCAGCACGGCGCTGATGCGTGTCTTGATATCGCTCGGCGCGTCGGCATGAAAGATGATCGTCTGCAGACGGCCGTCGTACCAGGCGTCGACGAAGGCGCGAAATGTCTCGATTCCCTCGCGCAGCGGCGCTTCGAACTTGGTCTGCCAGTCGACCGCTTCGCCGGCCAGTTGGCGATCGACCAGTGGTGCGGCCAGGCTGGCCGAGCGCAAGGCAATGGTTACACCGGACGAGAACACCGGATCCAGAAATTCGCCGGCGTTACCCAGCAGCGCATAGCCGGGGCCATGTAGACATGTCACATCGGCGGAATAGCCGCGTAGCTCGCCGACTGCACGGGTCGGCCGGGCGCCCTGAAGGAGCTGACGAAAACGCGGCTCGGCGTCGATCAACGCCTGCCAGCGCGCCGCTGGTGTCGCGCCATGAGCATTGATGCTGTCGGTCTCGCCGACCACACCCACCGAGGCGCGCTGATCGCGAAACGGAATCAGCCAGTACCAGATACCGGCGTCGTCAGGGTGGACGCCAATCAGGATCTTTTCGCGATCGTGGCTCGAATCCTCGGGACAGGCCTCTACATGGGTGAACAGCGCGGTGCGCGCATCCTGTCGTGCGTTACGCTCGAGGTTCTGGAGCCGGGCCAGCACGCGACCATAGCCGCTGGCGTCGAGCACGAAGCGTGCCGTCAGCGTACGGACGTTGCCGGCCTCATCGATGACGTCGACCTGGGGGTAGCGGTCGTCGGCGCGGAAAGCGGTCACGGTGACGCCGAATTCGACGCTCGCTCCCTGGGCGCGGGCCCCCTCGATCAGGCGCTGATCGAAGTCGGCGCGCTCGACCTGGAATGTGGTGCCCCAGCCCGGCGTGGATTTGTCGCGGAAATCGATCGACGTCTCCTCGCCGGCGCGGGTGAATGCGGCACCGTTCTTGGGCTGATAACCCGCGGCCGTGACGGTCTCCAGCAGCCCCGCCTCCTCGAGATGACTCATGCACTGCGGCAGCAGGCTTTCGCCGATGGAGAAGCGCGGAAAGTGGCTGCGTTCGACCACCAGCACGCGCCGGCCACGGGCCGACAGCATTGCCGCGGCCGTGGCGCCGGCCGGGCCAGCACCAATGACGATCACGTCGTGGTCGGCTTCAGCCTTCTCGACTTCAATCATGCTCAACCCCAGTCATGTTCAACCCCAGCCATGCTCAATCTCCCGTGAGGACTGATTTGGAGAATCGTGCTCGGATACGCATCATCGGCCGGCCGTACCCAGGGGACCAGCGCCCAGACGCTGGCCAGCCCGATCAGACACGTCAGCCCGAGATAGTGCAGTGCTGGCGTGGCGCTGAAGGCGAGCATACCGAACGCCAGCAGGCTGGTCAGCGTCGACAGCGTGATTGCCAGCCAGGCCGACGGCCGCCTAGCGTGTTCCACGTTGAAGATACCGGCATCGAGGCCGATTCCCAATACCAGCAGCAGACCCAGTTGATTGAAGATATTGAGCGGAACGCCGCTAACCGCGAACGTGGTCAGCACGATCAGCGTGGCGCCAAAAGGCGGCACGATGACGCGCCAGGCACGGCGACGATAGCGCCATACCAACCCTAGCGTCATCAGCGCCATGGCGAGCGCCACCCATACCGCGGTGTGGCGGCGTAGTTCGCCGAGCAGGGCACCGATCCGGCTGACGCGATCGACATACTCGACCTGGGGCAGTGAATTCGCCAGGACACCCAACGCATTGGTGGTACCTGCATCCCTGGCGCCGGAGATCACCACCGTGGCGGCAACACCGCCGTTGGCTGTCTTGCCCAGCCATAGCCGCTGCTGGAGCGAACCCAGCGGCGTCTCGAGCCAATTCGCCAGCGTCAGCATCGGCGATTTCTCGAGCTGGGCTCTGCCTTTCTCGGCGACCTCGGCCGGCAGCCCGGCACGCTGGATGAGCTCGTCAAGCGGAGCGCCATAGAGCTTGCGCACCCGCGCCAGATTGGCCTGCTGCTCGGCTGCCGTTGGTACCGAACTGGCCAGCGATTGATAGTCGACGTTCAACCCTTCGGCAATGGCTTGATCCAGCGCGGCGTCGAGTTGGTCGAGCCGGGCCAGCAGCGCCTGGGTATCTTCGGCCTGGACCAGGAAATAGCGGCTGCCGGTATCGCGATCGAGCAGTTGCTGGACCCGCGCCTCGTCCTGCATCAGCGCCGCCGGGGAGGGGTTGAGCAGCGCCAGGCTGTCGTCGCTGGTCAGGCGCAGGGCGCAGACGACGATCAGCACGACGGCGCCGGCCAGGGCGAGCCACGGCGACAGTCTCCAGCGGGGCTGACACAGCCGCCACCAGCCCGTCGCCAGGCGGGCGGTGAAGGGGCTGGCGTGAAGCGTGAAGCGCGGCAGCCACAGCACCACGGTGAGCCAGGCGCCAATCAGCCCGAAGGCGGCGAATGCCGCCATCTGCCGCAATCCCGGCATCGGCGTCAGCGCCTGGGCGACATAGGCGATCACGCTCGAGATCAGGCCCAGCGTAAGGCTAGGTAGCAACCGGCGCAGACGAAACTTGTGACCCGCGATGGCGCGATCGCACTGCAGATGGAGCACATAATCGATGGCGATCCCGACCAGACTGGCGCCGAAGGCCAGGGTCAGCAGATGCAGGCGGCCGAAGATACCCAGGGTCAGCGTCAGCGCGAACAGCGATCCGGCCAGTAGTGGAATCATCAATTGCAGCAGCACTCGGGGCGAACGAAACACGAACCCGATGATCAGCAGCACGCCAAGCAGAGAAGCCGCGCCGATGGTGGAGATCTCGTGTTTCGCCTGGCGGGCACCGGCAGCGGCATGAAAGACCAGGCCGGAGCGCAGCAGTTCGGCATCGGGATGCTGCTGCTGAAAGTGCTCGAGCGCCGCGTGCAGGGCGTTCTGCATCGACAGATCATAGGGTGAGCCCTCGAGCTCGCCGATCAGCACGCTCCATTGCCGGCCATCGGCATTCAGCGTCAGCAGGCCATCGGCGGCGCCGATCGGACTCTGCGGTAGCCGTGAAAGCCAGGCATCCAGCAGGCCGAAAGGATCGGCGACGGGATCCGGGCGAGCCGTCGGCGAGAACAGTCGGCGCAGGGCGGGATCGACCAACTGATTGCCGTCGTCATTGTCGATGATCTGCTGCCATTGCGGGGTCAGCAGGCGATAGCGCCACTGCCCCATCCAGCCGTGCGGATCGGCGTCGGCGAGATCCAGCTCGCGCCAGTCGATCGCGGCGAGCTGGCCATCGTCGACCAGCGTCTGCAGCGAGTGTCCCAACGTCTGAGTCGTCGAAACGCGTTCATCGTCGTCAAGCAGCAGCAGGAAGCGATTTTCGAAACCGCGACCCAGTTCGCGATCCGCCTTCTCGACCAGCGGAGCTTGACGATCGGCGGGTAGCAGGGCGGTCAGGTCGGTATCGGCGGGTAGTCCTTGGCGCAGCATCCAGACGAGCCAGAGGGCACAGAGCATCAGTATCGCGAGCCAGAGCCAGCCTAGCCGGCGATAGCCCGTTTTGTTCATGAGTCGCACGATCTTCATGAATCGCTCAGGCCTCATGAACCGTTCAGCGGATGCTGGTCGAACAGGTGGACCTTGAGCCGGTCGCCATTAGGCGTGTGCATATCGAGATGATCGATGGTGCGGTCGCCGCGAAGGGTAATCTTGGCGATACGTTCACGCAGCGCAGCTTCCTTCGGGATCAGCGCCACCTGCCAGGCATCCCGGTCGCCTGAGAGTTGCAGCGTGAAGCGTGATTCCAGCGCTTGCCAGTTGCCTTCCAGTAGCTGCAGAAACAGCTCGGCGACCTGCTCGCCACCGGGTGGCGCGGCCTCGCCGCTGCCATCGGTAATCGCCTGCGGGGTCAGTTCGATGCGTTCCTCGACCGGGGTTTCGAGCTGCCAGACGACGCGCTTGCCGCGCTCGAAGATGAACGTGCCCTGGCTTTTCAGCGAACTATCCAGATCCGCCAGTTCGCGCTGCTGTTCGAAGCGGCCTGCCAGCGAGGGCGTGGCGGCGAGCTGACGCTGCAGGTCATCCAGATCGAAGGCCTGGGCGCACAACGGTACCCACAGCAGCAGACTGATCAATAGTTGGCGAAACAGCATGGTCGGGTCCTTGTGATGTCACACGTCGCGAGGCCGGGTCTTCCTGAGCTAGGCCGACGCTGCTTCGGAATCAGGTGAGCGGGCGCTCGTCCTCATGGCTGGCGTTTGCATGGGCATCATCGCAGTCCAGCCAGAAGGGGAAGAAGTTGAACCACTGCAGCGGCGTCTTCTCGCACTGGCGGGTCAACCAGTCGACATAGCGGCGCATGGCACTGTCGATCCACACTGCCCGATCTCGGCGGCTCAGTTCGCTGGTGTCGTCGAAGTGATCGAAATCGATACGGTAGCTGGTCTCTTCGCGGAAACAGCCGATGGTGTAGACCGGGCAGCGCAGCAGGCTCGCCAACCAGAACGGGCCCTCCGGGAAACGTGCGGGATGACCTAGAAAGGGCAGGGTACGGGCACGCCCGCTGTCGCTGATCGGCACGCGGTCGGCGGCGATCACCACGAAGCCACCTTCGGCAATTCGTCGGCCCAGCTTCATCGCCGTCGATGGCGTGATCTCGCTGACTTCGATGATCTCCGGCGGGTTCTCTCGATGCGTCGAGCGGGCCAGAACCTCGTCGAATTGGCTCGCGTTGCGGGTATGCATCAAAAGCGTCGCCCGGAAGTCGTCCTGCATGTCGCTCATGGCGGTGCAGATTTCCATGTTGCCGACATGAGAGACGAGCATGATGCCGCCGCGCCCGCCGAGGACCGCCTGGCGAAACCGCTCGCGCGTATCGCCTTCGAAGCTGAGCGCGGGCGGAATGCCGCTCCAGGCATCGATCTTGTCCATCAGGCTCTGCCCGAAACTGCGGAAGTGGCGCAGGCTGAGCCAGGTCAGATGACTGGGCGCATGGCCGCAACGATGACGCCATAGCCGGCTCAGATAGGTATGGGACGCACGCCGATGCAGACCGTGGGCGATGTAGTAGTAGACGATCACCAGCGCCAGCATGATCTGAAACGGCAGCCGACCCAGTTTGCGTCGGATCCAGACCATCGCGCGAACGCCACCGGCGGTACCGGTTTCGCGAATTCTCGACCAGTGATTGGGGTTGCTGCTGATCGGTGTCATGAAAGCGTTTCCTGGCGGCGGCTCAAGAGAGTGGGGAGGCGTCTGAGCATGCCGAGCAACAGACGCAGATGCATGCCGGCGAGCAGCACATTGTCTCGCCACAGTTTGAAATGGGAAACGCCATCGATCGGGTAGCGAACCCGTACCGGCAGGTTGTCGACGCGTCCGCCCTGCCAGTGCCAGCGCACCGGAAGCTCGCTGTCGAACTCCATGCGGTCACCGCAGGGGTGTTTGGCGACCAGTCGATTGACGGCGGAGACCGGGTAGAGCTTGACCCCGCACATGGTGTCGCGAAGATCGAACGACAGCGTTGCCAGCCACACCAGTGAATGGGTGATGTAGCGGGAATAGAAGCGATGCCTGGGCACGCTGGCATCGAAGCGCGGATAGCCGAGCAGCAGAACCTCATCGTCGGCGCGAAGCCTGTCGACGAAGGGCGGTAGATCGGCGGCTTCGTGCTGACCGTCGGCATCCACTTGAAGCACGTGGGTCAGCCCGCGCTCGGCGGCTCGTGCCAACCCCGCGCGCACGGCGGCACCCTTACCCCGATTGATCGGTAACCTGACCAGGTCCACGGTGTCCGCCTCCGCTAGAGTGTCCAGCACTCCGGCACAGTGCACGTCGCTGCCGTCGTCGACGAGAATGATCGGCAAATTCAACGCGCGGAGTCCTTCAAGAGTCTGAACAATCGCCTCGGCGTGATTATAGACGGGCACCAGAATCGCGAGGCAGACGCTATTTTCGCTCGACATCGGCTACCTCTCCCACTCTTGCCGGACCGCCAGGGCGATACGACCAGTGACGTGCTTGCCGCGCTGGCTATCGCACTCGATGCGCAGGCTCGCGCTTGAGTCATCCTGACGATGTTCAAGCACCATCTCGAATCGGTCACCGGGCAGCAATGGCTGAGGAAATCGCAGGCGTTCGAGTCCGGTGAAGTCGGACGTCAGCGCGAACAGGCGACGCGCCTGCTGCATCGCCCAGTGCACCAGGGCGATGCCGGGGAGCACCGGCTGGCCGTCGAAATGGCCAGCGACATACGCGCAGCGTTCGGGCACTTCCAGCGTAATCCGCCAGCCGTTTTCATCTGAGTGTTCGCCCAGCCAACGCGGCGCGCGCCGATTCTCCAGGTCCTGGAACAGACGCTGGCGGATCTCTGCGCTCAACTTGCCCTGGGTATTGGTTGGCCAGTGACTCACGAAGCGCCAGTAACGGGGCAGCGCCGGCGTCTCGAAATATGCGGAAAGCGCCCGCCGTAGCCGTTTCACCATGTCGCGATGCTGTTGATGATCATGAGGTATCGCCTCAGGCGACAACTGAATGATCGCGGCCAGACGCAGGTCTCGTCGCTGCAGCGCCCAGGTCTGTGCCCGCTCGACGTCGGGGAGCATGGCGAGAGCACGGTCCATAGCGGTCAGCGAGATCCGCTTGCCGCCGATTTTGACGATGCGATCGACCCGTCCCAGCAGTTCGAACCCGTCAGCCGTCAGCGCGATCCTATCGGCCTGGCGTTGCCACTGGTCCGGCGACTCCAGGTGGCGTGAGCGTAACCACAGACGACTGTCCTCGTCATGTTCTACCTCGACGCCGGGCAGGACGGTCCACGCCGAACCGCGTTGTTGAACTCGCCAAGCGATGCCGCCGGTCTCGGAGCTGCCGTACACTTCGTGAACGGGTTTTCCGAGCAGCTTATAGACCTGGTCGCTGGCACTTTCCGACAGCGGCGCGCCCGAGCTGTAGATCGTTTCCAGCGTGGCGATCGCCGGCTCCCAATCGAGCGCTTCCGGCAGGCGCGACAGCGCCGGCGGCGCGCTGACGAGAATCATTCGATACCCATCCGCTTGGCAGTTCTGAAGCCAGGTATGCAGGGTTTCCGGATAGCGGCAGGCCTGTGCCGAGAAAGGGCTGCCCTCGCAAAGTGGACGCAGGATCGAGAACAACAACCCGTAGATATGCTGATGGCTGACCTGACTGACCACCAGATGGTTCTCCAGCGGCCAAAGTGATGCCTGCGTGGCCAGTTCGGCATCCAACTGATCGAAACGCTTGTCCAGTCGTTGCGGGTCGCCGCTGGAGCCGGAGGTATAAAGCGAGACGGCGACCTCGGTCAGTGGCTGCGAGGACCATCGGGGCGCGCGGCTGGGGAGTCTTGTCGACGTTTCGTCTTCAAGCGCTGACACGCCTAACCCCAGAGCGACGCCCGCCTCACGCAGCAACGACAGCGTTTCTGGCTGACTGTCCGCGGGGAGAATGACGTGCTCGCCGCGCTCCCAGATGGCGATCAGCGCCGCGCTGAACTCGATCGGGTCGGGCTCGAAGAGCCGCCAACTGCCGCTCGCATTAGGTGTGTCGATCAGGTGTTGCTGCCAGGCGCCGATTCGGCCGTGCCATTCACGAACAGTGAACCAACGCGCCGGGGCGCCGCTCTCCGGGGGTATCCACGCGATGGCATCCTCCAAAGGGCGGTCACGCCAGGGACGCTCGATCAACTTACGAAACGTCATGAGGCACTCTTTCTTTACGGGCTTCGTCTTCACAGGCTTCGTTTTGACGGGCTTCTTTCTGGTTGCCATCGTCCAGGCGGGCTTGATTCAGGCATTCTCCGGCCCGGCGTTTGACACGTTGGCGGATACACCACTCGCCCAGGAACATGATCAGCATCAGCACGTAGACGATGCCGCCGTTGTACCAGGCCCAGACGTCGAGATCGTCATGGATCGCGGTGATCAGGGCCACGCTGCCGTTGAGCACGAAAAACACGCACCAGGCTTGAGTGACTCGGCGGGTATAGCGCACGGCATGAGGAGGCAGATCCGGTTCCTGGCGGCGAGCGAAACGCTCGATCAGCGTCGGCGGATGGCGCAGGCCATGGGAGAAGACCAGCAGCAGCGCGAGGTTTACCACGACCGGCCACAGCCGAAGGCCAAGCTCCGCACTGTCGGTCGCTACCAGCATGAGAATCAATGGCAACAGACCCCAGCCCCAGCGACGTTGCGCCGGCGGCAAGCGCCACCAGGCGATGGCGGCGAGCACGATCAACAGAGGCCAGGCACCGTAGTGGGGCAGCAGAAAATGAACGACCAGCGGCCAAAGCAGACCGATGATGGCGACTGCCAGCCATAGAAAGCGCTTGCGACCGTGGGTGGGAGCTGATGGGATCATGATGGCACCGTCGGTGTCATTTCTGCCGACGCGATTCAACCAGAGCCGCCAAGCTTTTGAGATTGGCGAAATGCTGACGGGAAGACTCCGCTTCGGATTCCAGCGTGATACCGTAACGCTTCTGCAGCGCGAGACCCAGTTCCAGCGCGTCGATGGAGTCGAGCCCCAGCCCTTCGACGAACAGCGGCTCGTCGGGATCGATGTCATCCGGTGTGACATCCTCCAGTTCCAGGGTCTCGATGATCATCTCTTTGAGTTCGTGTTCCAGCGCTGTCATCGCCATCGGTCTTGATCGTCCTCGTCACTCATTCATTATCAATTGCTGGCGCCCGAGCTGGTGTCGAGCGCGTTGCCGGTGCCAACCGGCGGGAAAGAGACTCTCATGTCGTCATCAGGAGACTCCATCCCTCATCACTGCTGCGTCATTGGGCAGCGGATCATGGCCGAACGCTCGATAATTGCCAACCACGACGGCTCATCGGACACGCCACAACCTGACGCTTGCCCATCAGCCAGTCGATGATATCGAGTGGCTGCAGGGTCGGTGTCTCAGCCGTGGTTGATGTTTCCGTGAGCTGCCGTGCACCGGGCGTCGGGTCTCGGCCGACGCGAAGGGCGACGGCAGCGGAACACGATTCGGGCGTGTAGGCGGCGAAGCGTTGGGGAACGGGCTGATCACTGAAGACGATCACGATGCTCGACTGACCATCGGCGAGATAGCCGCGCGTCTCCGCCATCAGGGCAGCCCACTCGCTGCCGCTGGCAGCAACCGCCTGCTGGCTGCGCCGATTGCCACAGGCGATGGAGTAGACCCCTACAGTGGCATTGTGCACCGACAGGCCAAAACGTGCCGGCGATAGCGGCTCACCTTCGTTCAGACCGTACAGCATCTCCAGCGTACGCTCGCCGTCACCGTGGCGTGAGGCGTGTAGAACGATGCTGTCAGCGCCTGGGTCAAGTATCGCGAGCATGTCGCAAACCGCGCGCCCGAGCAGGTTGAGACGACGACGCAACATCGACGGAACGGTCGTGCCGGCAGGTTTGTCATTCGTGTCGAGTCGGGATTCCCCAGTGACCTCGCGATGGGGTGTCCAGGCTCGCCAATCGTGTAGGTAAAGGTCCGTCATTGCGTCGTTTCAACGATCCGTATTGCCACAACTTTACGCATCATAACGGAAAAGAAGGCCCGCGCGGTGCAAGCTTTATGCATTCTGAGGGGGCGATACCGCCATGGGTTGGGGAGCGTCAAGCGCCGAACCGGGGTTCGACGCACCCCGAGAGAACGATCCCGTGGCTTGCTAAGCCTACCTTCGGTTACCTGAAATGAACTTGATACAGGTTAATTATGATTGGTGTGCCGGCCGAAAAGCCACTTAGATCATCGTCAAGCGTTGAGGGAACCACACCGTCATGCTCAATCCTTCGCCATTCGTGCTCGATCCTACGCAACCCAGTCACCGCGAGCGCGGCTTGCTCGCCATAAAACGCTCGCTCACAGCCATGAATTCGCAGAAAAGCCTGCGCCGGGAAGTCGGCATCGGCCGGCTTCTTTGGTGTCGTGGGTTTGGGCTGGCCTCGTTCCCGACCAGCTCAAATTACTTAAGCTCGAATCAGAACGCCCGATAGATATCAGCAAAGTGACGCTCCACCTCCCAGCAAAAACGTTTCGGCATTCGGCGCGATTATGTTCAGGCGCAATGGCAGCGACGAGACTTTAGCCAAGCTGGTTATCACTGCAATGGTCTAAGTACCTATTCAAAATTAATCGCGTGATCAGTTCCATAACCATCAAGCAGCCGGTGTACCTCATCACAGAGGCGGTCAAACGAGAGGTACGCACTCAGCGGCAGCCAGGCATACTTCATTCGTCG
>Ga0207878_100080_pt1 | contig 115208 bp, 108 predicted proteins | sample LinPmetageLP41_FD_184053 | JGI IMG/M metagenome (GOLD analysis project Ga0207878, IMG submission 184053) | Marine viral communities from the Pacific Ocean - LP-41 (SPAdes) | ecosystem: Environmental > Aquatic > Marine > Oceanic | place: Pacific Ocean | collected 2010-08-27
GGCGAAGATCGCCGGGGTGGGCAAGGTGCTCAAAGCCGACGACCCCGCCTATGCCAACCAGCTCGCCGAAAACGTCGCGCCGCTGGTCGCCAAGCTGATGGACGGCTTCGACGCGCTGGTCGCGCCCGCCACCACCACCGGCAAGAACATCGCCCCGCGCGTCGCGGCGCTGCTCGACGTCATGCAGATCTCCGACATCCTCTCGGTCGAGGGCGAGAAGAGCTTCACCCGCCCGATCTATGCCGGCAATGCCATCGCGACAGTCGAATCCTCCGATCCCAAGCTGGTCATCACCGTGCGCGGGACCGCCTTCGACAAGGCCGAAGCGGAAGGCGGATCGGCCAGCGTCGAGGACGTGACCGGTGCCGGCGATGCGGGCATTTCCAGCTTCGTCAGCGAGGAAATCGCCGCCAGCGAGCGCCCCGAGCTGACCAGCGCCAAGGTGATCGTCTCGGGCGGTCGCGCGCTCAAGGATGCGGCCACCTTCGAGGAAGTGATCATGCCGCTCGCCGACAAGCTCGGCGCGGGCGTCGGCGCCAGCCGCGCGGCGGTCGATGCGGGCTATGTCCCCAACGACTACCAGGTCGGCCAGACCGGCAAGATCGTCGCCCCGGAAGTCTATATCGCAATCGGCATCTCGGGCGCGATCCAGCACCTTGCGGGCATGAAGGATTCCAAGACCATCATCGCCATCAACAAGGACGAGGACGCGCCGATCTTCCAGGTCGCCGATGTCGGCCTGGTGGCGGACCTGTTCAAGGCGGTGCCGGAGCTGACCGAGAAGCTCTGACCGGCGCGAAATTCGCGCTTGGATAATGCGCCCCTCCTGCAGTAATCGATCTGCAGGAGGGTCGCCCATGTTTCGCCTCACGTTGTGTATCGCTGCAGCCGCTGCTGCCGTCTCCCAGGCAAGCTTCGCGGCGGAGCCCGTGGTCGTGCTCGAACCGAGTTCGGCCTGGCATCTCGACTATGCCGAGCAGAGCTGCCGTTTGGGCCGCACCTTCGGCGATGCCGAGAATATCTCGGCCGCCTTCTTCACCCAGCACGGTCCGAGCGGTAGCTTCGAGATGACGCTCGCAGGCGAACCGCTGCAGCGTTTCTCGTCCAACCGCGACGTGGTCACGCAGTTCGGCCCCATCGGCGGAGAGCGGGAAATCCGGCTGTTCAAGGGCGATGTGGACGGCGTCGGCCCGGCCCTGATCTACTCGGGCGTCAGCCTCGAGGAAAAGCCGGACGAGACCGAGGATGATGCCGAGGACGACACCCCCGAGGTCATGACCAGCCTGCCGGCGATCGACATCGAACGCGCGCAGGGGATGGACTACATCGAGGTCAGCCAGCGCAACCGCCGCGTGCGGTTCGCGACGGGCCCGCTCGACAAGGCGTTTGCGGCGCTGAACGCCTGTTCCGAAGATCTCCTGGCGGCTTGGGGCCTCGACGTCGAACAGCACCGTTCGCTCACGCGCATGGTCGTATTGACCAACGGCGGGGAAATCGCCTCGCGGATCCAACAGGACTATCCGGTGAAGGCCTTGCGGAAAGGCGAGCAGGGCATCATCCGCACGCTGCTTCTCGTCGACGAGAAGGGCGAGGTCAACGAGTGCAAACTGGCCAGTGCGACCGATTCCGAGACGTTGTCTGGCCAAGCATGCCGAGCCCTCGAGGACGCGATCTTCGAGCCTGCATTGGATAGCCGGGGCCAGCCGATGCGCTCGTTCTACGTTACCAAGATCATCTACGTTTTGGGCTGATGCCCACAGGGGTCGAAGGCGGCAGCAGGCAGTGAGCGCGAATGCCTTGCCCCCGGTTGCACCGTTCAATAGGTTTCGCCGCATGAAAGCAGCCTTACTTGCAATCGTCGCAGTGGCGGGATCGAGTTATCCCGCGTTTGCGCAAGCAGATACGCCCTGGGATGTCGATGACGCCGAGGTCTATGAACCGCAGGGGCTCTGGAGCCTGTCTTCGGCGGGCGAGGGTTGCTCGGTCAGGCGGGATTTCGCGCGCGCCGATCAGCAGATAAGCTTCGTCATGCAACGCATGCATCCGGATTCCGAAATCCAGTTCGGTCTGTTCGGCAATGAGATCGCCCGGCGGCTCGGCGTGCTTCGAGCGGGCTTTGTCCCCTCAGCCGAGCTCGGTGAGTTCGAGAGGATGGCAGAGGCGTCGATCGGTGAAACGCCGGGGCTGGTCTTTTCCGGACCACTCTTCCCGGAACCGTCGAAAGCAGAGAACGGTGCCGAGGGCCGGGAGCAACAGGCCCCCAGCACGACCGACCAGGACAATCCGGAGCAGCTGGCTTCGAATTTCGCCGGCGCAGCCGAAAGGACGGAGTATTTTGTCGCGGAGAGTGCCATCAAGCGCCCCATCGCGCTGCACACTTACGCAATCGGCAAGGCGCTGCAGGCGCTCGATGGCTGCCTGACCGGCAAGCTGGCCGAGATGGGAGTCTCGCAAGAAATCATCGCCAAGACCGCAAAGCCCGCGCGACCTGTAGATACTGCGCAATGGGCCGAAAAGATTCAGGAAAGATATCCGAGAGAAGCCCTTCGTTCCGGATTTGACGGACGGGTTCCGGTCAGGCTCGTGATCGGTCCGGACGGGAGCGTGACGCACTGTCACGTGATGAACCAGATGACCGCCAAGGTGCTGCGCGAGGCGGCCTGCTCGTCGCTTATCGAACACGCACGCTTCGAACCGGCACGCGATGCGACAGGCTCTCCATTGCCCGGGCTCTATCGAACCACGATACAATATGTGGTGCAAAGAAGTATCACTGTGGGCGCGGATGGAGTGAGGGCTCGGTAGCGACATCGAGGCGGTGGCGGGTCTGAGCGAAAAGCTCTGCGCGGATCCGAATCCATGCTTGGATGAAGGCCCCCTCCTGCAGTAATCCATCTTCTGGAGGGTCGCCCATGTTTCGGTTCACGTTCGTTATCGCTGCGCTCGCTACCGCTGGTTCCCAAGCGGCAAATGCGGTGGAACCACCGCTCGTGCTAGAACCGAGTTCGGCCTGGCATATCGATTACGACGACGAGAAATGCCGGCTGACCCGTACTTTCGGTGAGGCCGAGAACACGCACTTGCTCTACCTGGATATGGCAGGTCCGGCCATGGCGTTCGACATGACGGTCGCCGGTCCCGGTTTCGTCGATTATTCCGACAATCGCGAAGTCTTGGTGTCGTTCGGAACCAACGAGCCGTTCGTCGAAGACAGCTATTTCATCGGTTCGATAGAGAGCTTCGGGCCGGCGCTGATCATGGACAAGATCCGCGCCGATCTGATTCCTTGGGGCCAATGGAACCGCAGTGAGGAAAAGAATATCGCGCCGGCCTTTCCCATTCTTGCGGTCGAACCCATCGGGTCGAGCGAGCGGATCACGATCACGCAGGAACGCGAAACCCCGGTGGTCTTCGCGACGGGTGAGATGAGGGGCGCTCTGGTCAGCCTGAACGACTGCGTCGTTTCTTTCATCGAACACTGGGGGCTCGACCTTGCGAAACATCGCACCGCTACGAGGCTCCCGGAGTGGGCCAACATGCGTTCTATCGTCCGTCGCATCTTGAGTTCCTATCCGAGCAGCACCATCCGTGGGGGTGAGCAGGGGAATATCCAGATTCGCGTCATCATCGACGAACGCGGCCAGGTCACCGAATGCCACCAACTCGAAACGAACCTGCGCGAAGCTGTGAAATCGCCGCTCTGCCCGCTGATGGAAGACGCGCGCTTCGAACCTGCGCTCGATGCCCAGGGGCAGCCGATGCGCTCCTACTTCCTGCAAACGATCCGCTACACTCTGCCATAGCAATCTGCCCGGGGTGTTGCGGTCGAGGCGCAAACACAGCCGTGGTGGGCGTTTAACGACTGAGCGGGCTCAAAACACCCCGCTCAGGAAATGCAGCGTCAGCCCCACCAGCCCGCCGACCAGCGTGCCGTTAATGCGGATGAACTGGAGGTCGCGGCCGACCGCGCTTTCGACCCGGCCGGTGATGGTGCTGGCATCCCAGCCGCGCACGGTTTCGGACACCAGCCGGACGATCTGCCCGCCGTAGCGGGAGGTCAGGCCCACCGCGGTGCGGCGCGCGAAGCGATTGACCTGCTGCTGGAGCCGCGGATCGTCGCGCAGCGCGGCGCCCATTTCGGCGAGGCTGTCGGTGATCCGCCCGGGCATCTCGCCGGACCCGCCGCGGACCATCTCGATCAACCGGTGGCGCAGCCGCTCCCACACCCCCTGCCACCAGGTGGCGATGGCGGGATTGTCGAGCATCTCGCCTTTCATCCGCTCGACCTTGGCCTGAAGTTCTGGATCCTCGCGCAAGCCCTTCGCGAGGTCGGCCAGCCCGTCCTCGATCTTGGCGCGCAAGGGATGCTCGGGATCGATCAGCACTTCGGCGAGCATGCGGTAGAGCCCGTCGAGCACCGAATTGGCGAGTCGCTCGTCGAGCCCGGTGAATCGCAGCAGCGCATTGGCGCGCTGGTTGATCATCGCGCGGACCATGTCCTCATTGTCCTCGAGCACCAGCCCCGCCCAGCGGATGATGCTGTCGATCAGCGGGCGGTGGCGCCCGTCGGCGATCATCGCCTCGAGCATCTGGCCCAATAGCGGCGCGACCGCGATCCGGTCGAGCCCGGTCTTGAGCGCGCTGCGCACCTGCCCGCCCAACCGGTCGGGATCGAGCGATTCGAGCACTTCGACGAACAGGTCGCCCGCGCCCGCGCGAATGCGCGAACTGCCCTGCTCGGAGGGTTCGGTCAGATAGCGACCAATCGCCTGCGCCAGGTTCATCGCCCGCATCCGCCGCGCCACCACCGCAGGAGTGAGGAAATTCTCGCGCAGGAACTGCGCCATGGTGTCGGCGATGCGATCCTTGTTCTCGGGAATGATCGCGGTGTGCGGGATCGGCAGGCCGAGCGGACGGCGGAACAGCGCGGTGACCGCGAACCAGTCGGCAAGGCCGCCCACCATTGCCGCCTCGGCGAAGGCGTGAACATAGCCCCAAGCGGGATGCAGATCGAGATAGCGGCCCGAGAAGATGAATACCGCGGCCATGACCACCAGCAGGCCGGTCGCGGTCCAGCGCATCCGACGCACCCGGTCCTGCGTCAACATGTCGCCCGAGACGACCCGCGGCAGGGGGCTGGTCAGCCAGCCGCCGCGGGATTTGTCACTCGGCAGGAGCGACCTCCCCCGTGCGCGGGTCGATGTCCTCGTCGCCGGGGCGATAGGTCAGGAACTTGTTGCGCATCCACGGGCCGAGCCGCCGCTCCACCCCGTCGGCGAGGCTGAAGCCCGCCGGCACGATCAGCAGCGTGAGCACGGTGGAGAGGATCAGCCCGCCGATTACCATGGTTCCCATTGGCGCGCGAAAGGCGCCATCGCCCGAGCCGAGCACGCCCGACAGCGAAACGGGGACCATGCCCGCGGTCATCGCCACCGTGGTCATCACGATCGGCTGCGCGCGCTTGTGGCCGGCATCCATGATGGCTTCGAATTTCTCCTTGCCGGCATCCATCGCCTCGATCGCGAAATCGATCAGCAGGATCGAGTTTTTCGACACGATCCCCAAGAGCAGCAGGACGCCGATATAGACGGGCATCGATTGCGGCTGGCCGATGATCCAGACCAGGAAGATACCGCCCAGCGGGGCGAGCAGCAGCGAAGTCATGTTGACCAGCGGGCTCATCAGCCGCTTGTAGAGCAGCACCAGCACCGCGAAGACCAGCAGGAAGCCCGCGAGGATCGCGATGGTCAGGCTGTTGAGCATCTCGGCCTGCCATTCGTCCTCGCCCACCACGTCGCGCGCGACACCCACGGGCAGGTTCTGCAGCACGGGGAGCTTGTCGATCTCGGCCTGCGCCTCGCCCTTGACCACGCCTTGCGCCAGATCAGCGCCAACCAGCACCCGGCGGTTCTGGTTGTAGCGCTGGATCGTCGTCGGACCCGAGCCGAAGCTGATCTCGGCGACGCGCGACAGCGGGACGGTCTCGCCGCTGCGGGTCTGGACCGGCAGGTTCTCGATCGTGACCAGGTTTTCGCGCGAGAGTTCGGGCAGCTTGACCCGGATCGGGATCTGGCGGTCGGAAAGCGAGAATTTCGCCGCGTTCTGCTCGATCTCGCCCATCGTCGCGATCCGGATCGTGCGGCTGAGCTCGGCGGTGGTGACGCCCAGTTCGGCTGCAAGATCGGCGCGCGGTTCGATGATCAGTTCGGGCCGGTTGACGTCGGCGCTGATGCGCGGGGCGACCAGCATGTCGATCCCCTTCATCTGCTCGACCAGCGTCGCCGCGGTCCGTTCGAGCAGTTCGGGGTTGGAACCCGCGAGCATGATCGTCATGTCGCGCCCGCTGCCGAAGCCGCCCGATTGCGAGGCGAAGCGCACCCGCGCATCGGCGATCTGCGACAGCGCGGGCGCGAGGCTGCGCTCGAACTCGATCGAGGTCCGCTCGCGGTCTTCCTTGAGGGTGATATAGAGCGTCGCCTGGCCCTCGCGGACGCGCTCGAGCGCCAGTTCCACCTCGGGCTGCTGGTAGAGCAGCGCCGCGACCTTGTCGGTAACGCGCTCGGTCGTCTCGAGCGTGGTGCCCGGCACCATTTCGATCTCGATGCGCGAGTTTTCGCTGTCGGTGGTCGGCTGGAACTGGGCCGGCACGTTCATGAACAGCAGCACGGTCAGCAGCAGGGCGAAATAGCCGATTCCCACCATCCAGATACGGTGGTCGAGGAATCGTGCCGAGAGGTAACGCCAACTGTCGGCGATCCGTCCGCCCAATAAAGAGGACAAAGATTTGCCGAGCAGCAGCACAAGCAGGATTGCGCCGAAACCGACCGCAAGGGCGATCGCAAATTCGAGGATGGCGAAAAACTTCTCGACCAGGAAAAAGACGGCGCCGGGATTGTTTGCTTCCGCGCCGGGCGCCGCCGCGCCGGCCATGACAGCGGGTACATCGAAACCCGAAACAAAGGAGTAGACGAGAAACACGGTGGCTGCCGAAGCGCCGATCATGGCCAGCACCGTCAGCAACAGGCTGATGGCGTAGAAGAAGCGATGGCGCGGCGGCTCGACCGATTCGCGCCTGGCGAACATCTTGCCGCGATTGAGCGTCCATTCGAGGACCCGCATATAGCGGTCCATCCACTTGCCCTCGCCATGCTCGGCGTGACCATGGGCCTTGAGGAAATAGGCCGCCAGCATCGGGGTGATCATCCGCGCCACCGCGAGCGACATCAGCACCGCGATCACCACGGTGATGCCGAAATTCTTGAAGAACTGGCCCGGAATGCCTGGCATCAGCCCGACCGGCAGGAACACCGCGACGATGCAGAAGCTGGTCGCGACCACCGGCAGGCCGATCTCGTCGGCGGCATCGATCGAGGCCTGATAGGCGGTCTTGCCCATCCGCATGTGTCGCACGATGTTCTCGATCTCGACGATCGCATCGTCGACCAGCACGCCCGCAACCAGCCCCAATGCGAGCAGAGAAAGCTGGTTGAGGTTGAAGCCGAGCAGATCCATGAACCAGAAGGTCGGGATCGCCGAAAGCGGTATCGCGACCGCGGAAATGGCGGTGGCGCGCCAGTCGCGCAGGAAGAAGAACACCACCACGACCGCCAGGATCGCGCCCTCGATCATCGCCGCCATCGAGCTTTCGTATTGCTCGAGCGTGTATTTCACGGTGTTGAACAGCGGAACGAAGGTGACGCCGGGGTTCTCCGCCTCGATCGCGGCGATTTCTTCCACCGCGAGGTCGTAGACGGTCACGTCGGACGCGCCCTTGGCGCGCGACATCGCGAAATTGACGACTTCCTTGTCGCGCACCTTGCTGATCGAGGTGCGTTCGGAATAGCCGTCGCGCACGGTGGCGACATCGGACAGTTTGATGGTGGTGCCATTGCCCAGCTGGATCTGGCGCTGGCCCAGCTCGAAGGCGGTCTCGCTGCTGCCAAGGACCCGAACCGACTGGCGCGTGCCGCCGACCTCGGTCATCCCGCCTGCGGCGTCGATATTGGTCGAGCGCAAGGTGTTGTTGATCTGGCTGGCGGTGACGCCATAGGCCTGCATCCGGTCGAGATCGAGAATCACCTCGATCTCGCGATCGACCCCGGCAAAGCGGTTGACCTCGGCCATCCCCTCGACGCCGAGCAGCCGCTTGGCGACGACATCGTCGATGAACCAGCTGAGCTGCTCGATCGTCATGTCGTCTGCTTCGACCGCGTAGATCGCGAGGAAGCCGCCGGCGATTTCCTGCTTGGAGACGCGCGGCTCGAGAATGCCGTCGGGCAGGCTGCCGCGGATCGTGTCGACCGCGTTCTTGACCTCGACGGTGGCGTCGTTGGGATCGATGCCGATCTCGAATTCGATGAAGGTGTTGGAATTGCCTTCGCTGGCGGTCGAATTGATCGTCTTCACGCCATTGATCGAACGGACCGCCGATTCAACCAGCTGGGTGATCTGGTTCTCGATCTCGGTCGGCGCGGCGCCGGGCTGCGAGATCGAGACGCTGACCGCGGGAAATTCGATGTCGGGGTTGTTGACGACATCCATCTGCGCGAAGGCGAGCAGGCCGGCGAACAGCAGCGCGGTGAAGGCGACGAGCGGAATGACCGGATTGCGGATCGACCAGGCGGAGATGTTCTGGAAGTTCATCGCGCGTCAGTTCCCGCTGTTCTCGGCCAGCTGCGGATTGACCGATTCGCCTTCGGTCAGGAAGCCGCCGGCGCGCAGCACGACGCGCTCGCGCCCGGTCAGCCCTTCGGTCACGACGATGCCCGCGGGCGTCGTCGAACCGGTGGTGACCGAGCGCCGCTGCGCCTTGTTATCGGAATCGATGATGTAGACGAAGCTGCCATCGCGATCGGACAGCACCGCGGATTCGGGCAGAACCGGCGCCACCACGGTACCGCTGGCGATCCGCGCAGTGGCAAAACCGCCCGGACGCAGGCCCGGTTCGTAGGACATGGCGATCCGCGCAGTGCCCTGGCGGTTCTGCGCGTCGATAATCGGCGACAGCTGCCAGACCTGGCCGGTATAGGTCTTCTCGCTACCCACCGGGGTGACTTCGGCGCGAACGCCGGTCGAGAGATTGCTCAGCTGGGTCTCGCCGACCTGCGCGAGCATTTCGATTTCGCCGCCGCGGGCGATAAGGAACAGCGGGGGCGATCCGCCACCGACGGTCTGGCCCGGTTCGACATCGCGCGACAGCACCAGCCCTGCGGCGGGAGCGACGATGTTGAGGCGCTCATTGCGTGCCTGAAGCTCGCCGAGTTGCGCCTGCGCGACCCCCAGCCGGGCGACCGCGCCGTCGCGGGTGGCGGTGAGGCGATCGACATCGGCCTTGGAGATGAAACCGCGTTCGACGAGCTGCAGCGCACGGTCGAGATTGGCCTGCGCGAGATTGGCTTCGGACCGCGCGACCTCGATCTGCGCGCGGGCGCTGCGCACCTGCTGCGACTGGACCGAACGATCGATCACCGCGAGCACCTGGCCCTGGTTGACCCAGTCGCCGGCATCGACGGGTACGGAAACCACGCGACCACCCTCGCCAACCACGCCGACGGGCATTTCGCGCCGAGCGGCCAGCGTTCCGGTAGCGGTGATCTCGCCTTCGACGGTCGTCTGGCCGGGAGCGATCACGGTAACCGTGGGCAGCTGGCCCTCGCGATCGGCGACGGGTACGGCTTCCGAACTGGTCATCTGCCACGCGACCGCAGCCGCGATCAGCGCGGCGATGATGATACCCAGCACGATGAACAGCCGGCGACGGCTGCGCGTGCGATCCTCGGCCTCGAGCGATTCCAGATCGCTGGTCAGGGGTTGCCCCCCCTCGCCCGTGATGGTCGTTTCGTAGTTCATCGCGCCTATGCCTCGGCTTGCAAATCTTGCAGGTGTGTTATCTGACTACATCACTCTGTGCAAGGAGCAGTTCGCGATTCCCCTACTCGCGAGCGGCTCCAAGGGCAATCTACCGTTCGACCGGCGGCGATGCGCAAACCACGAGCGACAGGCAGACAATCGACTGCGACATAGGATTCCGGACGTGAAACCGGACACGAAAAAGGGCGGCTGGCACCAAGCCAACCGCCCTTCATCTGTTGTTTTGCGATGCGCTTAGCGTGCGCGGCCGCGCTGAACCATGTTCACGATCGCGAGAAGCACGACGGCGCCCAGGAACGACATCAGCAGTCCGGGCAGGCTGAACGTGGTCAGGGTTGCGCCGACGCCGATCAGCGAGCCGATGAAGCCGCCAATGAAAGAGCCGACGATGCCGACGATGATATTCCAGAAGATGCCCATAGAGGCATCACGGTTCATCACGAGACTGGCAAGCCAACCGATGATGCCGCCGACGATAATAGCGATAATCCAACCCATAATATTCCTCCTGTTGTATTTACTCGTACTTCCTGATGCCGCCTAAACGGTCGTGCAGGAAAAACGGTTCCCGTGGTGTCGGGCTACAGGGGACTATCCGGTGGACATACAAAAGGTTCCCGCATCGCTGCGAGAACCTTTCGTCAAATTCAGTCGCGGGTCAGTATTTGAGCTGGCGTTCGTAGAGATCGCGATAGTGCTGGATGCGGGTCACGCGCAGACCCTGCATCCCGGACCGGTCGACCGCGCGCTGCCACGAAGCGAATTCCTCCAGCGTCAGGCCGTAGCGCTCGAGCACCTCGTCGATCGTCAGCAGGCCGCCATTGACCGCGGCGACCACCTCGGCCTTGCGCCGGACCACCCAGCGCTTGGTCTGGGGCGAAGGCAGGTCGGCGATCGTCAGCGGCTCACCGAGCGGACCGATGACCTGTGCTGGGCGGATGTCTTGGTTTTCAATCATGTATCGTCCCGGTCGCCATGGGCCGCGTCGTTCGCGGCGGCTGCAGGCTTAGAACGGGTGAATTTGCCATGCCTTAAAATATCCTGGTTACCGTCGCGTTTACCTTTTTCGCCAAGCTCGGGAAGCGAGGTCGAAAATCCGGCGAATCCTGCCTCGCCCGTATGGCCCAGTTCCTCGCGCAAATCGCGAGTCGCGGCGAGCCGCGCGACCAGGTCCGTCCAGCGCAACTGGCGCAGATCCTGCGAGTCGCCCGGGGCGTCCGCTTGCGATGTTTTGATGTGACCCTCGAACATGAGGTCGAGCTATAGGTGGATGTGGTAAACAGTCCGTGAAACATTCGGAGCCGTCCGGTCGAGCTTCGCTTGCTGGCCCCACCGCTAGCCGGCCTCACCGCTAGCTGGCCAGAGCGCGCGCTCGAGTGTATGGGCCGCGGCCCATGACCACCGACGTTCACCCCACCCTTTCCGCAACCGCAGGCGACCCCTGGACCCGTCCGGAGGATGCCGCCGCGCTGTTCGATCTGCCGCGCGCCGCAGCCGAATGCCGTATCGTCGTCGCCATGTCGGGCGGAGTCGACAGTTCGGTGGTGGCCGCGCTGGCCGCGCGCAGCGGCGCAGAAGTGATCGGCATCACGTTGCAGCTCTATGATTTCGGCGCGGCGACCGGGCGCAAGGGCGCCTGCTGCGCCGGGGACGACATTCGCGATGCGCAAGCGGTCGCCGACCGGCTGGGGATCGCGCATTATGTCTTCGACCACGAAAGCAGCTTTCGCGAGGAGGTGGTCGAGACTTTCGCCGACGAATATCTCGCCGGGCGCACCCCGGTGCCCTGCATCCGTTGCAACATGGGTCCCAAATTCACCGACCTGTTCGCCATGGCGCGCGAGCTGGGCGCGGACTGCCTCGCCACCGGACATTACGTCCGCCGGACCATGGGGCCCGCAGGGCCCGAACTGCACCGCGCGCTCGATCCGGCGCGCGACCAGTCCTATTTCCTGTTCGCGACCACCGAGGCGCAGCTCGACTATCTGCGTTTCCCGCTGGGCGGGCTGCCCAAATCCGAAGTGCGGCTGCTCGCCGAACAGGCGGGCTTGCGCAACGCCGCCAAGCCCGACAGCCAGGACATCTGCTTCGTCCCCGATGGCGATTATGCGAAAATCGTTCGCGCCATGCGGCCCGAAGGCGGTGTGGCGGGCGATATCGTCCACGCCGAGAGCGGTGAGGTTCTGGGACGCCACAAGGGCGTGATCCACTACACCGTCGGCCAGCGGCGCGGGCTCGAGATCGGCGGGCAGGCCGAGCCGCTCTATGTGGTGGGCATCGACGCCGCCGCGCGCGAAGTCCGGGTCGGACCGCGGCGGATGCTCGCGGTGACAAGTGCACGGGTCATCGAGACCAACCGTATCGGCCCGCTCCCCGCGACGCCGCTGACCGCCAAGATCCGTTCGCTCTCCAAACCGGTACCGGTGCGGCTCGAAGGGCCGCTTGGCGAGGATGCCACGGTCACGCTGTGGTTCGAGAGCCCCGAATACGGCGTCGCGCCCGGGCAGGCGGCGGTGATCTATGCCGGCGAACGGGTGGTCGGCGGCGGCTGGATCGCCGAGACCGGCGCAAAAGCGTCGGACGCCTGACCCGCAGCTATTCCTCCCACGGATCGAGTACGCAGCCAAAGCCTTCGCGATAACGCGCGGTCTCGCTGGCGATCAGCGGGACGCTCGCGGTGACGCTCTTGTCCTCGGGTATCTCGCTCAGCCGGATCATCTCCATCCCGGCGAGCTTGTCCTTGGCGCAATCCTCCAGACTGCGCCCCGCGACATAGCGGCACGAACACCCGACCCGCGCGGCATAGGCGGTTCCAGCGGCGGCATTGCCGGTGACATTGTCGCGCACATACCACCAGCCGATGCCGAGCAGCACCGCGAGCGCGAGCACCACCCAGGGCCAGCGTCGCCGAGGCCCGATCGATTTAGACCGGGTTGATTTTGACCCCGTCGATTTTGACATTGCCAAGCCGAGAACCCCCATGCGAGTTACGCCGCATGACCATGCGGCTCGCTCCCCTTATCGCCATCCTCGCCAGCGCCTCAAGCCTTGCGTCCTGCTCCGACACCGCGCCGGTTCAGGAACCGCCCCTGACCGAGGCCGCGCTGGCCGCAGTCATGGACGACCCCGGCGCGGCGAAACGCCCGCTGGCGCGCGAGATCGACCAGCTGTTCACCCGCGAAGGTCTGGGCGAGACGCGCGCGGTGGTGCTGCTGCACGAGGGCGAGATCGCCGCCGAACGCTACGCGCCGGGCTACGATGCCGATACGCGCTTCATCAGCTGGTCGATGGCCAAGACCGTGACCGCGGTGATGATCGGCATGCTGGTGGCCGATGGCCGGCTGGAGCTGGACGAGCCGGCGCCGGTGGAAAGCTGGCAGCGCCCCGGCGACGCGCGCAGCGAAATCACCCTGCGCCACCTGCTGCAGATGCGCAGCGGGCTCGACCACACCGAAGCCGGGCCGGTGCCGGTCGAATCGAGTGAAGTGCGGATGCTGTTCCTTGACGGGCGCGACGACATGGCGGGCTGGGCCGAGGAACAACCGCTCGAGGCCGAACCGGGCGAACGCTTCGAATATTCCTCCAACACCACCGTGATCCTCGCCGATATCGCCGCGCGCACGCTGACCGACAGCGAAGACCCCGAAGTCCGGCGCCAGGCGGTGGCGGATTATCTCGATGCGCGGCTGTTCGAGCCTTTGGCGATGAATTCGGTGGTGCCCGAATTCGACGCCAGCGGCACGCTGATCGGCGGCAGCCTGATGCATGCAACCGCGCGCGACTGGGCGCGGTTCGCCGATTTCCTGCGCAACAAGGGTTCCTATCGCGGCGCGCAGCTGGTTCCGCGCGGCTGGGTCGAGCAGATGGTGACCCCGAGCCCCAAATCGCCACACTACGGCTTTCAGACCTGGCTCAACCGCCCGACCGGAGAGGCCGACCACCCGCTGATCCCCGAGCGCGCGCCCGACAGCCTGTTCGCGATGATCGGCCATATGGGCCAATACGCTCTGGTCTCGCCCAGCCAGCGGGTGACGCTGGTGCGGCTGGGCCATTCCGACGCGCCGCAGCGCCGGGCAATGCTGCAACAGGCGGCCGATGTACTGGAGCTCTATCCGCAGCGCTGAGGCCTGGCGACGCCCGGCATCAGTCGGGGAGGTGGAAGGTCCCTTCGACCACGGTCACGCAGGGACCGCCGAGCCAGACCCGGTCGCCCTCGAGCCGACAGGTGAGATCGCCACCGCGCTGCGATGCCTGGTGTGCGGTGAAGGTTTCGCGCCCCAGTCGCTCGGCCCAGAACGGCGCGAGCACTGCGTGGGCCGAGCCGGTCACGCTGTCCTCGGGAACGCCCCAGGCGGGCACGAACACCCGGCTGACGACATCGGCGTTGTCTCCGGGCGCGGTGCAGATCGCCATGCGATCGATCTTTTCGAGCGCGCGCATATCGGGCGCCAGCGCGCGCAGTTGTGCTTCCGATTCGAGCAGGACGATCGCAGTCTCCTCGGTGCCTGCGACCGTGTCGTACACCGGCGCATCGACCCCGAGCGCCTCGAGCAGGCCCGGCACAGGCAGCTCCTCGACGCGGCTGGTCGGCAGCGACAGTTCATACCCCTCCCCCTGCCGACGGACGTGAAGCGTGCCGGCGTGCCGGGTGCGGAAACTCACCGCCTCGCCGCCATCGCGCGTCAACAGGACATGCCCGCTCGCCAGCGTCGCATGGCCGCAGAGCTTCACTTCGCTGGTCGGGGTGAACCAGCGCAAGTCCCAATCCGCCGCGCCGCTCCCGTCGCGCACCACGAAGGCGGTCTCGGCGAAATTGTTCTCCTCGGCGATCGCCTGGAGCACCGCATCGGACAGCCAGCCATCGAGCGGCATCACCGCCGCCTGGTTGCCCGCGAAGGGGCGGTCGGCAAAGGCATCGACATGCCAATAGGGCAGCTTCGTCACGGGATCTCTCCTTCAAGGCGATCGAATTCGTTTTCCTCGACCAGCGGATTGTCCGGCTCGTCGACATGACCCTCGGGATCGATATGGATCAGCAGTTCCATCTCGGGAAAACGGCTGCACAGATCCGCCTCGACCCGCTCGATCACGTCATGCGCCTCCTCGACCGTCATGCTCCCGGGAAGGTCGACATGGAACTGGACGAAATCCTGCGTCCCGCTGGTTCGGGTGCGCAGATCGTGGAGGTTGGAGAGTTCGGGATGGCGCGCCGCGGCCGCGACGAAGGCCTCCCGCTTCTCGTCGGGCCATTCGCGGTCGAGTAGCTGGTCGACCGCGGTCGAGGCCGCCGACCACGCGCCCCATAGCAACCAGGCGCCGATGGCGAGGCCGAACAGCGGGTCGGCGAGCGCGAGACCGAGATATTGGTCGAGCACCAGCGCGGCGATCACTGCCAGATTGAGCAGCAGGTCGGACTGGTAGTGGACATGGTCGGCATGGATCGCGACCGAGCCGGTGCGCGCGATCACCACGCGCTGCCAGGCAAGCAGCGCGAAGGTGGCGACGATGGCGATGGTCGAGACCGCGATCCCCTCCTGCGCGCCGGTGGTCTCGCCGCTCTCGACCAGCCGCAACGCGGCGCGGAAGATGATCGCCGTGGCCGACAGCGCGATCAGCACGACCTGGATCATCGCCGCGAGCGCCTCGGCCTTGCCGTGGCCAAAACGATGCTCGCGGTCGGCGGGCTGCGCGGCGAACCACACCCCCACCAGCGTCGCGACGCTGGCGACGAGGTCGAGCGCCGAATCGGCAAGGCTGCCGAGCATGGCGGTCGAGCCGGTGCGCCAGCTTGCCCAGGTCTTGAGCGTGACCAGCAACAGCGCGACCGCAATCGAGGCGACAGCGGCGGATCTCGCAAGCGTGGAGCGCTTCATGGCCATCACGCAAGGCTCATGGGTAAAGCAGCGTATCGGACCAGCCGTTGCCTGAGCGGCTGAACAGCCGCCGGTCGTGCAACCGGTTGGGGCGGTCGAGCCAGAACTCGATTCGTTGCGGGTCCAGCCTGAACCCCGTCCAATGCGTGGGCCGGGGAATATCGCCCTCGGGATATTGCCGGGCGAGCGCCTCGACCCGCGCGAAATAGGTTGCGCGCTCGTCCAGCGGGCGAGACTGGTCCGACGCCGCAGAGCCGATCTGCGAGACGCGGGCGCGCGAATGGAAATAGGCATCCGCCTCGGCGGCGCTGACCTCTTCGAGCGGGCCCTCGATCCGGATCTGGCGCCGCAGGCTCTTCCAGTGGAACAGCAGCGCCGCCTGCATATTGGCACGGATTTCCTCGCCCTTGCGGCTCTGCGCATTGGTGAAGAAGGTGAAACCCTCGGGCCCGTGCCCCTTCAAGAGCACCATCCGCAGCGAAGGCGCACCCGCAGAGGTGGCGGTGGCAAGCGCCATCGCGTTCGAATCATTGGGCTCGCTTGCCCGGGCTTCGGCGAACCAGGTTTCGAACAGATCGAAAGGATCGCTTTGCGGAATTGCGCTTTTGTTGTCCATGACCCGACGCCCTAACGCCCTCGCCCGCATTGGAAAAGCCATCGTGCTTGCCCTTGGACACTGCTCCACCTAGCTAACACGCCATGGCCGATCCCTATTCCACCCTTGGCGTGCCCCGCACCGCGTCCGAAAAGGACATCAAGAGCGCCTATCGCACGCTCGCCAAGGAGCTCCACCCCGACCGCAACACCGGCAATCCCAATGCCACCGAACGCTTTTCCGATGCGACCAGGGCCTACGACCTGCTCTCGGACAAGGCGAAGCGCGCGCAATATGATCGCGGCGAGATCGATATGGAGGGCAACCCCACCCATCCCTTCGCCGGAGGCGGTGGCGGTTTCGGATCGCGCGGTCAGCCGCGCGGCCAGGGCGGTTACCGGCCCGAGGATTTCCAGCGCGGCGGTGCGGAGGATGTCGATCTGAGCGATCTGTTCGAAGGCCTGTTCGGCGGTGGGCGGACCAGCGGCGCCGGTTTCGGGGGTGCGCGCAGTGGCCAGCAGCCGCCGCCGCGCAAAGGTGCGGACATTGGCTATCGCCTGCGCGTACCCTTCGTGGATGCGGCTGCGCTAAAGGACCAGCGCATCACCCTTTCCGATGGCAAGACCATCGACCTCAAACTGCCCAAGGGTGTGGAGAGTGGCACCCAGATGCGGCTCAAGGGCAAGGGCGAGCAGGGTGCCGGCGGCGCGGGCGACGGGCTGGTGACGATCGAGATCGACAAGCACCATGTCTATCGCCGCGAGGGCGACGATGTCCGATTCGACCTGCCGATCACGCTGGACGAAGCGGTCAATGGCGGCAAGGTTCGCGTTCCCACTGTCGATGGCCCAGTGATGATGACCATCAAGCCGGGTACCGACGGCGGCACCGTGCTGCGGCTCAAGGGCAAGGGCTTTTCCCGGAAATCCGGCGGTCGCGGCGACCAGCTGGTCACGCTCGAGATTCAGTTGCCCGAAGATCTCGGACCGCTCGCCGAGCGGCTGGGGGGGTGGAAGGACGAGAGCGATCCCCGGGCAAAGCTCGGGGTCTAGGCCTTGCCACCGCATCCTCTGCTGAAAACCGCGCAGGATCCCTCACCCGAGGATCCTCTGGACCCTGAGGAACGCCCGATCGAGTCGCTCTCGCCCGAGGCGCGGCGGCACCAGGCCGTCACCCTGCACGGGCGCATGGTTCGCCAGCTCGGCCCGGGTACCAAGGCCTGGCAGGTGATGAAACGCACCGCCATCGGTACCTTCAACGACGGCTTCATCCATGCCGGCAACCTCGCCTACCTGGCGATCTTCTCGATCTTTCCCTTCTTCATCCTGGGCGCGGCGCTGTTCTCGCTGGTCGGCGAGGAGAGCGAGCGCGCCGCCAGCATCAATGCGGTGCTGGTCGCGCTGCCGCCGGTGGTGGGCAATGTCATCGAACCGGTAGCGCGCGATGTCATCTCGGCGCGCAGCGGCTGGCTGCTGTGGGCCGGCGCGCTGGTGGCGCTGTGGACCGTGGGCAGCCTGATCGAGACGATCCGCGACATCCTGCGCCGCGCCTACGGCACCCAGATGATGTATGCCTTCTGGAAATACCGACTGCTCTCTGCCGGGGTGATCGTCGGCGCGGTCGTCCTGCTGATGCTCTCGCTCATCGCGCAATTCCTGATCGGCGCCGCGCAGCAGGTTATCGAGGCCTATTTCCCGCAGCTGGTCGACCGGGTCAGCGATCTGCAGCTGACGCGGATCATCCCCGCGCTCGGGCTGTTCGGGTCGCTCTACCTGATCTTCTACACGCTCACGCCATCGCAATACCGCGCCAGCCGTTATCCCAAATGGCCCGGCGTGCTGCTGACGACGGTGTGGTGGATCCTCGTCGCCATCCTGATGCCGATCGTGCTGCGCAGTTTCTTCACCTACAACCTCACCTATGGCAGCCTTGCCGGGATCATGATCGCGCTGTTCTTCTTCTGGCTGGTGGGGCTTGGCGTGGTAATCGGCGCGGAACTCAACGCCGCGCTGGCCGAGACGCCCGAGGAAGAACAGGGCGCGCCCGACGAGACCGAAGGCGAGCAGCAGGACGACACAACAACCGAAGGGAACGCCGAATGAGCGGATTGATGGCAGGCAAACGCGGCCTGATCATGGGCCTCGCCAACGACAAGTCACTGGCCTGGGGCATCGCCAAGAAACTGAGCGAGCAGGGCGCCGAACTGGCCTTTTCCTACCAGGGCGAGGCTTTGAAGAAGCGCGTCGGCCCGCTGGCCGAACAATTGGGCAGCGATTTCATCTTCGAATGCGATGTCTCCGACATGGACGCGCTCGACGAGGCCTTCGCCACGCTCAAGGCGCGCTGGGAGACGATCGATTTCGTGGTCCACGCGATCGGTTTTTCCGACAAGAACGAACTGCGGGGCTTGTATGTCGATACCAGCCTCGACAATTTCCTCATGACGATGAACATCTCGGCCTATTCGCTGGTCGCGGTCGCCAAGCGCGCCCGCGCGATGATGCCTGCGGGCGGCTCGATCCTGACGCTGACCTATTACGGCGCGGAAAAGGTCATTCCGCATTACAACGTCATGGGTGTTGCCAAGGCGGCGCTGGAATCGAGCGTGCAATATCTCGCCAATGATCTCGGACCCGAAAACATCCGCGTCAACGCCATCAGCGCCGGACCGATCAAGACGCTGGCCGCCAGCGGAATCGGCGATTTTCGCTACATCCTGCGCTGGAACGAGCTCAATTCGCCGATGCGCCGCAACGTCACGATCGAGGATGTCGGCGGTTCGGGGCTGTATTTCCTGTCCGACCTGTCATCGGGCGTCACCGGCGAGGTCCATCACGTCGACGGCGGTTACCACGTTGTGGGAATGAAGCAGGAAGATGCGCCGGATATCGCGCTGGATTGAGGGGGATTGCGGGTTCTCGATTTCCGGAATTGCCACCCTGCAGTCGGGGGTGACACTGCCCCGACCAGCGGCTAGATGCGCGCTCGCAAAAACGGCTCAAATGGTTAAGGATATCGATACGTGAAAGGCATCATTCTGGCCGGCGGTAGCGGCACACGACTCTACCCCGCGACACTGTCGATTTCCAAGCAGCTGCTGCCGGTCTTCGACAAGCCGATGATCTATTATCCCTTGTCGGTGCTGATGCTCGCCGGGATCCGCGAAGTGCTGATCATTTCGACCCCGCGCGACCTGCCGCTGTTCGAGCAATTGCTGGGCGATGGCTCGGCCTTCGGGATGAGCCTCTCCTACGCCGAGCAGGCCAACCCCAACGGACTGGCCGAAGCCTTCATCATCGGCGCCGATTTCGTCGGCGGACAGCCGAGCGCGCTGATCCTTGGCGACAACATCTATCATGGCGAAAAGGTCGGCGAGAAGTGCAAGGCCGCCGCCGCCGAAGCCGCCCGCGGCGGTGCCAATGTCTTCGCCTATCATGTCGACGATCCCGAGCGTTATGGCGTCGTCGCGTTCGATGACAACGGCAAAGCGACCAGCATCGAGGAAAAGCCCGAACACCCCAAGTCCAACTGGGCGGTCACCGGGCTCTATTTCTACGACAAGGATGTCGTCGACATCGCCAAGAACGTCCAGCCCAGCGGGCGCGGCGAGCTGGAAATCACCGACGTCAACCGCGCCTATCTGGAGCGGGGCGACCTGCATATCACCCAGCTCGGGCGCGGCTATGCCTGGCTCGACACCGGCACCCACGAAAGCCTCCACGAAGCCTCCAGCTTCGTGCGCACGATCGAGCATCGCACCGGTATCAAGATCGCCTGCCCGGAAGAGATCGCGCTCGGCAATGGCTGGCTCGACGAGGAGGCCGTGCTCGAACGCGCCGAGACCATGGGCAAGACCGGCTATGGCGCTTACCTGCGCAAATTGGTGGGAACGCGCGCATGACCCGCTTCATCCGTCACGCCATCCCCGATGTCGTCGAGGTGCAGCCGCCCAAATACGGCGATCATCGCGGATTCTTTTCCGAAGTCTTCAAACGCTCCGCTTTCGAGGACGAGGGACTCGCGATCGACTGGATCCAGGACAACCAGTCCTTCTCCGCCGCGGTCGGCACGGTGCGCGGGCTGCACTTCCAGGTTCCGCCGGTGGCGCAGGACAAGCTGATTCGCGTCTTGCGCGGGGCGATCTACGATGTCGCGGTCGATATCCGCAAGGGTTCGCCCACCTATGGGCGCTGGGTCGGCGTCGAACTGTCGGCCGAGAAATGGAACCAGCTGCTGGTCCCCGTTGGCTTCGCGCATTGCTTCATGACCATCGAACCCGACACCGAAGTGCTCTACAAGGTCAGCGCCCCCTATTCCAAGGAGCATGAGGGCGCGATCCGCTGGAACGACCCGGCGCTGGGCATCGACTGGCCCGATCCCGGCGTGGAGCCCACCCTGTCCGAGAAGGACGAGATCGCCCAGTTGCTCGCTGACTTCGACTCCCCGTTCACCTACGAAGGCTGATTGCACCCATGGACACCATCCTCGTCACCGGCGGTGCCGGCTTCATCGGCTCGGCAGTGGTTCGCCAGCTGGTTCGCGATGGCAAGCGCGTCGTCAATCTCGACAAGCTGACCTATGCGGGTAATCCCGAAAGCCTCAAGACCATCGCGAATGCGACCAATCACCGGCTGGTCGAAGGCGATATTCTCGACAGCGAGATGGTGCTGGCGCTGCTGCGCGAGGAGCGGGTCGAGGGAATCATGCATCTGGCCGCCGAAAGCCATGTCGACCGCTCGATCGATGGCCCGGGTGCCTTCGTCGAAACCAATGTGGTCGGCACCTTCAGGCTGCTCGATGCCGCGCTGGAATATTGGCGCGGGCTGGAAGGCGCGCAGAAGCAGGCCTTCCGCTTCCACCATATCTCGACCGACGAGGTCTTCGGCGACCTGCCCTTCGACGATTCGATGTTCACCGAGGAAACGCCCTACGCGCCGTCCTCCCCTTATTCGGCGTCGAAGGCGGCTAGCGACCATTTCGTCCGCGCATGGCACGAGACCTATGGCCTGCCGGTGGTGCTGTCGAACTGCTCGAACAATTACGGGCCCTACCACTTCCCGGAAAAGCTCATCCCGCTGGTCATCCTCAACGCACTCGAGGGCAAGCCGCTGCCGGTCTATGGCAAGGGCGACAATGTCCGCGACTGGCTCTATGTCGAGGATCATGCGACCGCGCTGATCAAGGTGCTGACCAACGGTGCGGTGGGCGAAAGCTACAATATCGGCGGCAATCAGGAGCGGACCAACCTCGCGGTGGTCGAGGCGATCTGCGATGCGCTGGACGAGCGCCGGCCGCTCGATGGCGGCGGCACTCGCCGCGAACTCATCACCTTCGTCACCGATCGCCCCGGTCACGATCGTCGCTATGCGATCGATGCCAGCAAGATCGAACGCGAACTCGGCTGGACCCCGCTGGAAAGCTTCGACAGCGGGCTGGCCAAGACGATCGACTGGTATCTCGACAATGAATGGTGGTGGGGGCCCATTCGTTCGGGCAAATATGGCGGCGAACGGCTGGGGTCCGACAAGACGTGAAAATCCTCGTCACCGGACGCGATGGCCAGGTCGCGCAATCGCTGGCCGAACGCGCGAAAGGGCATGAACTCGTCTTTGCCGCGCGTCCCGGTTTCGACCTTCTCGATCCGGCCAGCATCGAGAGAACCATTGCTGAGGTTCGACCCGAGCTGATCATTTCCGCAGCGGCCTATACCGCGGTCGACCAGGCCGAGGACGAACCCGATCGGGCGATGGCCGCCAATGGCGAGGCGCCCGGGGTGATCGGGCGAGCTGCAGCGAAGATCGACGCGCCGGTGCTGCATCTCTCGACCGACTACGTCTTCGACGGCAGCGGCGAGCGGGCCTGGACTGAAGACGATGCCACGGGGCCGATCGGGACCTATGGCAAGACCAAGCTGGCCGGCGAGAAGGCCCTGGCATCGTCGGGCGCGCGCTTTGCAATCCTGCGCACCGCCTGGGTCTACAGCCCCTTCGGCAACAATTTCGTCAAGACGATGCTGCGGCTTGCCGAAACCCGCGATGCGCTGAACGTGGTCGCCGACCAATATGGCAACCCGACCAGCGCCCTCGACATCGCCGATGCACTGATGGCGGTGGTGAACCGCTGGCAGGGCGATCCGCTTCACGGTGCGGATGCGGTTTATCATTTCGCCGGCACGGGAACGACGAATTGGGCCGATTTCGCCCGCGCGATCTTCGCCGAAAGCGCCAGGCACGGCGGTCCTGCCTGCGCGATCACCGGCATTCCCGCGGCGGACTATCCGACCAAGGCCGTCCGCCCCGCCAATTCGCGGCTCGATTGCATGCGCTTTGCCAAAACCTTCGGTCACGAAGCGCCGGACTGGGAAAGCTCGCTAGCAGGGACGATCGAACGGCTGCTTGCGTAAGCAATCGATGCCATGCCACCTACTTGCCGTTCGCGATCGGTCAAAACCTTCGGAGCGCTCGCTCAGCCCTTCGGAATGACAAAGTCGGGTGCGTCGGCAAATGCGATTGGCCGCTCGAGAAAATAGGGGAGAATTTGCGAAAAGTAGATTCTCTGACCGTAAATGTTGGGATGGTGCATGAAGTCGCCCGTCAGATGGTAAAATCCGTCATGCGTCGGCGAAAACGTTTCAAAGGTTTCGAGGATTTCGACGAAAGGGACTTTTTGCTTAGTCGCGATCTTTTGAATTGCCTCGTTGTACGCTTTCGTGTCGCTTGTACGTTCTTTTATCCATAAAGGGTTCTGCTGGAAAAACCCGACCAGAATAACCGCCTTCCCCTGATCCTGGAAGCGCTTCACCATCGCTTCAAGATCATTTGAAAACCCACCAAGACGTTTCGCGCCCTCAATGTGATCGTTCATTCCCGGGGCAATGATGACCACGTCTGCATCCGCGACATCGATTTCGTACCGGCGATAGAGCTCCGCGAATGAGCCGATACCCGCGCCGCCGAGCGAGATGTTCACGAACTCAATCTCGCCCTTGAACTGCCGCGCCAGCAGCCCGCACCACGACTGGCTATCATTATCTCCATAATAATGCGCGACGGTGTGCGCGCCGGCGGTGATGCTGTCGCCTAGGCATACGACCTTTTGCGCGGCAGGCTGCCAACGCTTCGCATCGATCATGCCGCTCACAACGCTGGCAACATAATCGACATAGACGTTGAATTCGATGGAGAGCGGCGGATTGCGTGGCTCGGATTCGAACCAGAACACGGGTGAGCCATACGGCGTCTCGTTATGCCTGCTCTCACCAGAAAACCGGTCGAGCAACGACAGGAGGCACCTTTTGGAGAAACGCAAACGCGTGCACGGACTGTCGGGCGAATAGCGGTACTCGTCGAAATCGGGAATCGAGGATAAGCGAGTTCGAGCTATTCCACCCTCGATCAGTTCCCAGTCTGCGCCCTCGCGATAATCGACCCGCTGCCCCTTCGTATCGAAGGAATAGACCGCCTCGATCTGCTTTGCTGAGTGCAAGAGATTTTGGGGTATGGAGCCGCGAAGGAGACGAGCCTCGCCCTTTATGAGGAACGGCGAGCCACCTTGCGGTGCTAGCCCAAGTTGCTGTTTTTTTACGGGTTCGGGAGATACGATCATCATCGCCGGGTATCGCGCCTTCAGTAGCCTGACAACGATAATGTTCCCAAGCTCGCGCGAACATCGCGAGGAGGTTTCTTGATGCGCGGGTCATTGCCAGGCCTTCGACGCCAGTTCAGTTGATCGAGTTGCGCACAGAACCGTTTGGCTGACCAGCAGCGCGTTTCGCATCGCCCACCGAATCGCCAAAAACCTGGCTCGATGCCGTGGTCGGGCCTTCATGACGAAGGCCGGTATAGTCCACCAAAGGGGAACTCGGCTTAAATTCGGGCACAAGTTCCTGGATCAATTCGCGCGCGCGCGAGGCATCCCCCTCGTCCAATAGCGCCTTCAGCTTCGAAAGCCCCGGCTCCAGCTGGCTCCAGGGCAGAAAGTCCTCATTGGCGCGCATGATCCGCTCATGTTCGGTCTCCATCGCATCCGTGCCGATCAGCAATTCCTCGTAGAGCTTCTCCGCAGGACGCAGGCCGACGAATTGTACCTCGATATCGCCATGGGGTTCGCCGGGCTCGCGCAGCGTCAGCCCGGACAGTTCGACCATGTTGCGCGCCAGATCGACGATCTTCACCGGTTCGCCCATGTTCAGCACGAAGACGTCGCCACCTTCGGCCATCGCGCCGGCCTGGATAACCAGTTGCGCCGCTTCGGGAATGGTCATGAAATAGCGGGTTATGTCGGGATGCGTTATCGTGATCGGCCCGCCCGCCGCGATCTGGTCGCGGAACAGCGGGACGACCGATCCGCTCGAACCCAGGACATTGCCGAACCGCACCATGGAGAATTGGGTCTCGCCACCCTCGCGGTTGAGCGCCTGAAGGACCATTTCGGCGAGGCGCTTGCTCGTGCCCATGATGTTCGTCGGACGCACCGCCTTGTCGGTGCTGATCAATACGAAATTGCACACCCCGGTGCGCTGGGCCGCGCGCGCCAGTGTCAGCGTCCCGAAAACATTGTTGCCGATCCCCTCGACCGCATTGTGCTCTACCAGCGGCACGTGCTTGTAGGCGGCGGCGTGGAAAATCGTGTCCGGGCGAAAGCATGATAATACCTCGTGCATCCGCTGGCCGTTGTTGACCGAGCCGATGATCGGCACGACGCTATCCGGCCACTTCCCCTGGCTCTCCAGCAAGATCGTGAGTTCGCGATGGATGGCGTAGAGATTGAACTCCGAATGATCGACCAGCACCAGTCGCTCGGGCTCCTGCGCGACGATCTGGCGGCACAATTCGCTGCCGATCGATCCCCCGGCTCCGGTTACCAACACCACCTTGCCAGCAATGTTGCGTTTCAGAAGCGCCCTGTTCGGCGGCACCGCGGCGCGACCGAGCAGGTCGTCGATTTCGAGGTCGCGCAGATCATTGACCGAGACCGAACCGCGAGCCAGATCCACCAGCCCGGGCAAGGTGCGGACATGCAGGTTCAGGTCGCGCAATTGCGCCACGATCTCGCCGCGGCGCCCCCGGGTGGCCGATGGAATCGCCAGCAGGATATCGGTGGCCTTGCGCTTGCGGACGACGGCTTCGAGTTCGGCCGGGTCGTAGACGGGAATACCGTCCACGGTGGAACGCCACAGGTCGCGGTCGTCGTCGATCATTCCCACCAGCCGCATCTCGCCGCTACCGCGAATCGCGCTGGCAAGCTGGCGCCCCGCCCTGCCTGCGCCGTAGATCATCACCCGCGGGACATCGTCGCTCTTCCAGAGGGCGGAATAGGTCTCGCCCAGATAGCTGCGGGCAAACAGCCGTGATGCGGCCACGAACAGGAAAAGAAGGATCGGCTGGATGATCCCAATCGTGCGGGGAACGCCGGACACCCCGATTACCGAATAGATAGTAACATAAGGGATTGTATACAGCGCGACGGCGCGGGCGACGCTGGTGAGCGCGTTGACCCCGGCGTGACGGAAAATCGCGCGGTAGAGCCCCATGCTGACGAAGATCGGCAACGCCAGGGCAATCGCGCCCATGGTGGGGTGCGGCGGACCGACCAAAGGATCCACCAGAACGCCCAGCCGGAGATAGAAAGCCAAATACACCGTTACTGCACAAATGACCGCATCCAGTCCAAGCGCAACCAGCCGCTTGGCTGGTCGCGGAAGCGAGAGGATCAATCTGTTGAGACGCGGATCTTGCACGGATGCAGCCTGAATAACCACTGGAGAGGCTCTGCTTACACGACACTCTTTCGAGCGGGAAGTCGATCAGTCGCGGATGGGGTAACTGTCCCATTCGACAGCTTGCAGCAAACCGTCCTTGAATTCGAGGACGGGCGCGCCATCGCCGGCGCTCTGTCGGTCGGCAACTATCCGCGCACGCCAGACGACCAGCCGTTCGCCATCGCGATCGATATAGGCTCCCGGATAGGGTTTGGTCACTGCTCGAACGAGACGCTCTGCCTCGATGACGCTTCCAGACATATCGAACCGACCATCTTCGGGCTTGCGACCTGGCCACTCGGTTGCCAGCGTATCCTCCTGCGGTCGTGGTTCGATGCGACCGGCCTGGAGTTTGGGAAAGACGTCCTTCATCAGCGCGATGTGAGCGGAGTCGACGGCGCGATAGAGTTCGCCAGCATCGGTTTGCGGCGTCAACGGGATCGCATGTTGCGCGATGATGGGGCCTGTATCGACTCCTTCGTCGAGTTTGAACATGGTTACGCCGGTCTGTTCCAGACCTTTGAGGATCGCCCAGGGAATTGCCGCCCGACCGCGCCCGGTCGGTAGCAACGTTGGATGGATCCCGATCACCCCTTTCGCTGGCGCATTCAGAACGTCGGACCGGGCGATTTGAGACCAGCCGATAATAAATAGCCAATCGATCTCGTGGGTGCGAATGGCCTGGATCGCGTCCGGATGATTGATGTTGCGAACCTTGACGATCTCTGCTGCGTTTCGCCGAAAAAATTCGTCTAGATAGACACGACCGGATTTAGCCTGCGCCATGTCGTCTTCCAGTGTCAGGACCAGATCGAGTTTCCCACCGACATCGTAAATGGCTTCCATACAGGAAAGCCCTAGCTGGACGCAGGTCACGAAACCGAAACGCATGAAACTGCTCCTGACGATCAGTATGTCGGGGGGGGCCTGAAGAAGTAGCCGACGGTTTGCAGAACTATCAAGACATCTCGCATCAGCGAGATTTCGTTGCAATAAACCCCGTCGTAGCGAGCTTTCTCCACCACCGCCATACCATCATAGGACTTCACCTGGGCGAGGCCGGTCAGCCCGGGGCGGCAGGACATCGCGCCATTCGCTTTGCGCAGTTCAAGCAGATCAAGCTGGCTGGGCAAGGGAGGGCGAGGGCCAATGAGCGACATATCGCCGCGCAGAACATTGTAGAGTTGCGGCAGCTCGTCCAAATTACTCCGCCGAAGAAATTTCCCGAATGGCCGGATTTGAACCGAACCCAGCTTGTCCGAAGAGATATCGCCAGTATCGACCGGCATGCTGCGGAATTTGTAGAACTCGAACAGTTCACCGTTCAGCCCAACCCGTTGTTGCCGGAAGATAGCCGGCCCTGGGCTGGATATCCGCGCCCCGATGGCAAGCAATAGCAGGACTGGCAGAAGGACCAGTAGCGCCAGCCCGGCTACGGAAACATCGAGCAACCGCTTGCCAATAGCTTCGTACATCTTCTGGGTCAGTCCAAGCGAGTGCTGAAAACCGTGTGGAAAGCCTCGGCAAGGCCAAGCCCGCATTCACCGCCCCTGACAGCCGCCAATCCACGCACCACCTCGGTGCTTCGCGGATGCGGGAAGGGGCGCATGACCTTGCGATAACAGGCCAGCGCCTCGAGCTTGGCGTCGATCGTATCGTCGATCCCCACGTATTCATTGGCTTCGAATGCGGGTCCGATTTTGGGAAAGCTCCAGTCCGTCGAGGAAGGAATTTCCATGCAATGCAAGGAGCGGAGCGGCTTTACACCGTCGCGGCGCTGAAACAGACGGGCGGCGGCAAAGCATGCCCTCGCAACCTGAACGTGGTCGTCGTTGAGATCGCCAGGATGATGAGTGAAAATCCTGTCGGGTGCAAATTCCTTGATCTGGTTCTCGATGAATTGCACGAGCTCGACATGCGGTACGGTATTCAGCCGGATATTGGGAAAGCTGCCAACGACGGGGGCTTCGAAACCGACCTTTCGGTTCGCATTGTCGATGTCCTCGCAAAGATCGGCGTCGCTGGGGCGCTGGGTGCGGACGTCGACCTGCCCACACAGCAGGACGGGCTGGACGCGCTCGCCGCGCGAAGTGAATTTCGCACCGGCACCGCCAAAGCCGAGGATCTCGTCGTCGGGATGCGCTGCGACGACCAGGTTGACGATTTCGTTCATGCCACTGTCTCTCTGTCGGTTTTGGGAGGGATTAGGGCCATATCCTGAGCGATTATAGCAACGCTTTCCCGGAAAGTGCGGCGCGGAAACCAGCCGAGCAGGTCGCGAGTGCGTGCGGAGTCGAGCTCGAGCGAACCGCATAGGCGATCGACCACGTTCCGCTTTCCGGTCACCGATCCGGCGAGACGAAACGCCAGGGTAGGAACCGGGAAGAGGCGCGCGCGCCGCCCCATTGCTTCCGCCACCAGCTGGATCAACTCAGGCGTGGAGAGGGTTATATCTGCTACCATGAAGGCGGTGTTTTTCGCTTCCGGCCGGGTTGCTGCTAGAACCGCTGCATCAGCGAGATTGCCGACTTCGACCAGGCTACGACGATTGTGAATGGCGCCGAAGGGCAAAGGGATTCCCTTGGCCACCATCCGCATCAGTCTTTCGAAATTCGCCCGGACCCCTGGTCCATATACGAGCGGCGGGCGCAGGATCGCCCATTCCATATCCGCCCCCTCGCAGCGTTTACGAACGAGCTCTTCTGCCTCCAGCTTGGTGATGCCGTATGCATCTTCGGGCACGGGCTGCGCGTCGGGACCGATTGGGTTGCCCGGTGAGGAGCGCTCGCCGATCGCCTTGATCGAACTCATGAAAACGAAACGGCTCACGCCGGCAGCAATCGCGGCGGTCAGGAGCGCATTGGTGCCTGCGACATTGGTGCGACGATATTCCGCCACCGGATCGGCGGCCGTTTCGTTCATCACATGGGTGCGCGCCGCAAGATGGATTATGGCCGACACCCCTGCCAGATCGTCGGCGGACACCTGGCCATCGGCCAGATCGCCCACCACGCGCTCGCCATGGAGGCCGCAGGGTCGGCGCACCAGCGGAACAGACTCGATGCCGAGCTCCGCCATCCGGGCAAGGACGGCCTTCCCGACGAAACCGTTTGCACCAGTGACGGCAATCTTCATCGGCGAGCATCCTTCATCGCAGCCGCAGTAGTTTTGGGAAACCGCGATGACAAGCAGCGGTAAAAGAATGCGTCATCGCGATTGCAGACAGAGCGCAATTCTCTAAAGGCATGGGCGCCAAGGGGCCGGTATGGCCAGCGTTCAATTTGACCCTCAAAGGCGGAGCAATCGTGGATCTTTCCGGCAAACGCATTCTCGTGACCGGAGCCGATGGCTTTATCGGCTCGCATCTGGTCGAGCATCTGGTCGGCCTCGGAGCCGATGTGCGGGCTTTCGTCTATTACAACAGCTTCAACAGCTGGGGCTGGCTCGATCACAGTACGCCGCAGGTCAAGAAGGCGATCGACGTTTTCGCGGGCGATATTCGCGATCCCAACGGCGTGCGCACCGCCATGCAGGATTGCGATGTCGTGATGCATCTGGCCGCCCTGATCGCGATCCCCTTTTCCTACCATTCGCCTGACAGCTATGTGGACACCAACGTCAAGGGCACGCTCAACATCGTCCAGGCGGCGCGCGATCTCGGAACCGAGCGCGTGGTCCACACCTCCACCAGCGAGGTCTACGGCACGGCGAAATTCGTGCCCATCACCGAGGAGCATCCCCTGCAGGGCCAGTCGCCCTATTCGGCGAGCAAGATCGGCGCCGACCAGATCGCCCAGAGCTTCTACCTGTCCTTCGGCACGCCGGTGACGACGATCCGACCGTTCAACACCTATGGGCCGCGTCAGTCGGCGCGCGCGGTGATCCCCACGATCATCACCCAGATCGCCAATGGCAAGGACGAGATCCGGCTCGGTGCGACGCACCCCACCCGCGACTTCAACTATGTCGCGGATACGGTCCGCGGTTTCTGTTCGGTGGCGCAATCGGACCGCGCGCTGGGCGAAGTCATCAATATCGGCAGCAATTACGAGATCTCGATCGGCGAAACAGCGCAGCTGATCGCCGAGAAAATGGGCCGCGACGTCCGGATCGTCAGCGACGACCAGCGCCTGCGGCCCGAAAAAAGCGAAGTCGAACGGCTGTGGGCCTCCAACGCCAGGGCTGCCGAGCTGACGGGCTGGTCTCCGGAATATGGCGGGCGCGAAGGCTTCGGCCGCGGAATCGAGGAGACGATCGAATGGTTCACCGATCCCGGCAATCTCGCGCGATACAAAGCCGACACCTACAATATCTGATAGGATGCTCCCTGCAGGCACCGGCATGAACGATACGGCCCAATCCATTCTCGCAACGGTTCGCCGGGTCATCGGCGACAGGGACGGCTTTGTTCCGCTGCATGAGCCCGAGTTCGCCGGCAACGAAGCGGCCTATGTCGCCGATTGCATCGAGACGGGCTGGGTCTCCTCGGTGGGTGCCTATGTCGACCGGTTCGAGAAGGATCTGGCAGCGTTCACCGGGGTCGGCCATGCCGTGGCCACGATGAACGGGACGGCCGCGCTTCACGTCGCGCTGCTGCTTGCCGGTGTAAAGCCGGGCGACGAAGTTCTCATGCCGACGCTGACCTTTATCGCAACGGCGAATGCCACCTCCTACGCCGGTGCGACGCCGCATTTCGTCGACAGCGAGGCCGAAACGCTTGCCGTCGATCCGGTCGCGCTGGATCGGCATCTTGCCGTGACCTGCGAAATGCGCGGGGACTTGTGCTACAACCGCGAGACCGGTGCGCGGATCGCCGCGCTGATTGTGATGCATGCCTTCGGCCATCCGGCGCAACTCGACGAACTCGTCGCGCTGTGCGAGCGCTGGCACATCCCGCTGGTCGAAGACGCGGCGGAATCGCTCGGTTCGAGCTACAAGGGCAAGCATACGGGCCAGTTCGGGACGATCGCGGCGCTCAGCTTCAACGGCAACAAGGTCATGACAACCGGCGGCGGGGGCGCGATCCTCACCAACGATCCGGCGCTCGCCAAGCGGGCCAAGCACCTCACCACCACGGCCCGCGTCCCGCACCGCTGGAACTTCGTCCATGACGAAATCGGCTTCAATTATCGCCTGCCCAATCTCAACGCGGCGCTCGGCTGCGCGCAATTGGAACGCGTGCCCGAAATGCTCGCGCGCAAAAGGATGTTGGCACAGCGTTATGAAGAGGCGTTCGCGCCGCTCGACGGGGTGCGCTTCCTGAGCGAACCGCAGAACGCCTCGAGCAATTACTGGCTGTGCACGCTGCTGCTCGACCGGGCGGATGTTGCTGTCCACGAACAGGTGCTCGAAGCGCTCAACGATGCCGATCTGATGGCCCGTCCGGTGTGGACGCTGATGCACCGGCTCACGATGTTCGCCGATTCGCCGCGCGCAGACCTGGCTCGCGCGGAAGACCTTGCCGCAAGAATCATCAATATTCCCAGCAGCCCGAACCTGGTCGGACCGCCCGGAAGCGGACAATGACCCTGGCGCTGATCCCCGCGCGCGGGGGATCCAAGGGCATCCCGCGCAAGAACATCCGCGAGCTCGCTGGCAAGCCACTGATTGCCTGGACCATCCAAGCCGCTCTCGCTGCCGAGGGCGTCGAGCGGGTGGTCGTGTCGACCGAGGACGAGGAGATCGCCGAAGTGGCGCGCAATTGGGGGGCTGAAACCCCCTTCTTGCGCCCGGCCGAACTCGCCTCCGATACCGCACCGGGGATAGCCCCCGTCCTCCATGCGATCGACCATTTGCCCGGGCACGACTCGCTCATCCTGCTCCAGCCGACCTCGCCCTTGCGTAGCGCAGTTCAGATCGAAGGCTTGCTGTCCTTCGCGGCCGAGCGGGAGGCATCCTCGGTGGTGTCGGTCTGCGAGGTCGAGGAGCACCCCTCCTGGATGTTCCGCAAGGATTCGGACGGAATGCTGGCTCCCTATGCTGGTCTTGAGGAGGCGACGCGACGGCAGGATCTGCCGAGCCTTTATAGTCTCAACGGGGCCATGTATTGGGTCCGGACGGACTGGTTGCGCGAAACCCGCAGCCTGGTCGGCGAAGGCACGCTGGGCTTTTCCATGGACGCAGAAAGTTCGACCGATATCGACACGATGCTTGATTGGCGGGTTGCCGAATTGCTCATGACCGAGCGGGAGGCCGGATCGAAGGTTTCGGGAGCGGGACGATGACCGATATTTTCATTTTCGGCGCATCGGGTTTCGCGCGTGAGACCGCCGATGTGGCTATCTCGAACGGCTACACACCGGTGTTTGTCGTCCGCGACGAGGGCGTTTCGGACGATCTTTCGGATTTCGGCGGGGTCATCGCGGAATCAGAGTTGAGTCGCCACTCCGGAGCGGATTGCGCTATCGGCATCGCTGACGTTTCCATCCGACGCAGGATCGTCGATACCTTTGGGCCCGCCTTCCGGTTTCCGGCCCTGATCCATCCGCTGGCCAGTTTCGGTCACAGGCAACGGGAAGTCGCGGAAGCATCGGAGGGGACGATCATCTGCGCCGGAGCGCGCTTCGAGAGCAGGATCACACTGGGGAGATTTGGCGTTTTCAATCTCAATTCAACGATCTGCCACGATTCGATCGTGGACGACTTCTGCCATATCGCCCCGGGGGCGAACCTTTCCGGCTATGTGCATCTGCATGAAGGCGTCTGGGTCGGGACCGGCGCGGCGATCAACCAGGGCAGCCCCGAGGCCCACCGCCAGATAGGACGAAACACGATGATCGGATCGGGCGCCGTGGTGGTGCAGGATTGCGACGCGGACAGCGTCTATGTCGGCGTTCCGGCGAGGAAGCGCGCATGAACCGCTGTCTCATCATCGCCGAAGCCGGGGTCAATCACAACGGCTCGGTCGAGCGCGCGGTCGAACTGGTCGCCGCTGCCGCCGAGGCGGGGGCCGATCTCGTCAAGTTCCAGACCTTCGACGCGGGCAAGATCATCTCGCGCGATGCCGCGAAGGCGGCCTACCAGATCGCCTCCACCGGCTCCGCCGAAAGCCAGTTCGAGATGGTGCAGGCGCTCGAATTGTCGAAAGAGGCCCATGTCCGGCTGATCGAAGCCTGCGAGACCCATGGTATCGGGTTCTTCTCGACTGCATTCGATCCCGGATCACTCGATTTCCTGCTCGAACTCGGGCTCGACAGGATCAAGGTGCCATCGGGCGAGCTCACCAATCTGCCGCTGCTGCGCCGGTTCGCAGCGACGAAACTGCCGGTCATCCTTTCCACCGGGATGGCCACGATGGACGAGATACAGGACGCGGTGGAAGTGTTCGAAACCGCCGGAATCCAGCGAGCAAACATCACGATCCTGCACTGCAACACCGAATATCCGACGCCCTACGAAGACGTGAATCTCAAAGCGATGCTGGCCATCGGCGAGCGGTTCGATACGCCGATCGGCTATTCGGATCACACGCTGGGCATCGAGATTCCGATCGCCGCAGTCACGCTGGGCGCGACGGTGATCGAAAAGCATTTCACGCTCGATCGGACGCTGAAGGGGCCGGACCATGCCGCGAGCCTCGAACCGGATGAATTGCGCGCGATGTGCGTGGGCATCCGCAACGTCGAGAAGGCGCTGTCGGGCGACGGACGCAAAATGCCCTCGCCAAGCGAATTCCCCAATCGCGCCATCGCTCGCAAGTCGATCGTCGCAGCGCAGCCCATCGCGAAGGGCGATTTGCTCACCGAAGAGAATCTGGGGACCAAGCGTCCGGGAACCGGTATCTCGCCGATGCAGTGGGACAAGGTGATCGGATCGCGGGCAACGCGCGACTACCACGACGACGAGCAGATCGAACTGTGACCCGCAAGATCGCCATAGTCACCGGCACACGGGCGGAATACGGCCTCCTGAAGCGGCTGATCGGCCGGGTGCACGATTGCGAGCTTACCGAGTTGCAGCTGTTAGTCACCGGCGCGCATCTTTCGCCCGAGTTCGGAATGACCGTGGGCGAGATCGAAGCCGACGGTTTTCCGATCGCCGACCGGGTCGAAATGCTGCTCAGTTCGGATAGCGCCGTCGGGGTGACCAAGGCGACCGGCCTCGGAATGATCGGGTTCGCCGACAGCTTCCGGCGGCTCGAGCCCGATGTCGTGGTGCTGCTGGGCGATCGGTTCGAAATTCTCGGTGCAGCGGCAGCGGCGCTGTTCGCATCCATCCCGATCGCGCATTTGCACGGTGGCGAAACCACGGAGGGCGCGTTCGACGAGGCGATCCGCCATTCGGTGACCAAGATGGCGCATCTGCATTTCGTCGCGGCCGAGCCCTATCGCCGCCGGGTCATCCAGCTGGGCGAGGATCCCGAGCGGGTGTTCGAGGTCGGCGGCCTCGGGCTCGACGCGATTGCCGATCTCGAGGCTCTGCCGCGCGCCGAACTGGAGAAGTCCTTGGGTTGGGAATTCGGCGCCGAGAGCCTGCTGGTCACCTATCATCCCGAGACCATCGAGGGTCTCGATCCTTCCGCGCAATTGACCGAACTGCTCGCGGCGCTGGATATGCGTCCGCAGACGCATCTGCTCTTCACGCTGCCCAATGCGGACACGGGCGGTCGCACGCTGATCGCGCAGATCAAGGATTATGTCGCAAGCCGCGACAATGCCGTCGCCCATTCCTCGCTCGGTCAGCACCGCTTTCTGTCGGCGCTGGGTTATGTGGACGGCGTCGTCGGGAATTCGTCCAGCGGCCTGCTCGAAGCGCCCAGCTTCGGGATCGGGACCGTCGATATCGGCGAGCGGCAGGCGGGCCGGTTGACCGCCGCCAGCGTCGTACGCTGCGATCCGGAAAGAACCGCCATCGCAGCCCAGATTTCCCGCATCCTCTCCCCTGAGTTCCGCAGCGGGCTGGAGCATGTTGCAAACCCCTATGGTAGCGGCGGAGCGGCGGATGCGATTTTTGCGGTGCTGCGCGACTGCCCACTCGACAATCTCCTGCGCAAGCGCTTTCACGATATCGTAGCCGACGGCTGCAAGGGCGCTGCAAACACCGGCGGGGCGAATTGACGATGGGTATCGAACACTGGCGCGAGGCGCTGCTCGACAGTGAGGCTACCGTGGAAGACGCGATTGCGTCGCTGGATCGGTCGGGCTTGCAGATCGCATTGGTCACGCGCGCCGACGATGCGCTTGTCGGGACCGTCACGGATGGCGACATTCGCCGCGGTCTGCTGCGGGGCCTGACGCTGGACGCTCCGGTCCAGGAAATCGTTCACCGCGAACCGATGATCGTGCCGCCGGAACTGCCCGAAGAGGCTGTGTTGCAGATCATGTCGGCCAACAAGATCAACCAGCTTCCGATAGTCGATGGCAACCGCCAGTTGCGCGGGCTTCACATCTGGCACGAATTGCAGGCGCATACGGGGCGATCCAATCTGATGGTCGTGATGGCCGGCGGCAAAGGCACCAGGCTCCGCCCCTTCACCGAGAACTGCCCGAAGCCGATGCTTCCCGTGGCCGGAAAGCCGATGCTCGAGCACATCGTGGAACGGGCGAAGCGCGCGGGGATCCAGCGGTTCCTGTTCTCGGTTCACTACCTTGGCCATATGATCGAAGAGCATTTCGGCGATGGCGCAGCGTGGGGTGTCGAGATCGACTATCTGCGCGAAGACAGGCCCCTGGGGACCGGCGGGGCACTAAGCCTGATCGAAAACCGTCCGAGCGCTCCTTTCCTCGTCACCAATGGCGATGTGATGACAGAAGTCGGCTATGGCGAGCTGATCGACTATCACATGGCGCATGGCGCCGCCGCCACGATGGCAGTGCGCAATCATGAATTGGAAAACCCCTTCGGTGTGGTCCGCACCAACGGTCTCGACATAACGGGGTTCGAAGAGAAACCGATCGTCCGCAGCCACGTCAACGCCGGGATTTACGTGATCGATCCCTCGGCACTTGACTGTCTGGAACAAGGCGAACATTGCGACATGCCGACGCTCTTCGGGCGTTTGCGCGATCAATCTCGCCGGACGATCGTTTTTCCGCTTCACGAGCAATGGCTTGATGTTGGGCGGCCCGACGATCTCGAACGTGCGAGGCAGGCCTCATCTGCAGGCTTGGCGAAAGTCATTTAATTCAAAAGGTTACGTGAAATGAAAATCGGTCCCAGTTCACAGGTCGATAGCTCGCGCTTTGCCCAAGAGGGGGGTGAGCTCGAAGTCTATTACGGCCTCCCGCGCGAAGTCCGCTTCTGCGTGCAGTGCAACATGTCGAACCAGCAACCGATGAGTTCGAACGAGTATTCGCACGGCAAGGGCTCGTCAAAGACGACCATGTCCTTCGACGAGGAGGGCGTGTGCCACGCTTGCCGCTTCAACGACATGAAGCGCGATGGCGAGATCGACTGGGCCGAGCGCGAGAAGGAATTGCTCGATCTGTGCGACAAGTATCGCAAGGATGACGGCAGCTACGACTGCATCGTCGGAGGTTCCGGCGGCAAGGACAGCGCAATGCAGTCCCACCTGCTGAAGTACAAATACGGGATGCATCCGCTGACCGTGACCTGGTCTCCCCACCTCTATACCGACATCGGCTGGAAGAATTTCCAGGCGTGGCTGCACGAGGGCGGTTTCGACAACTACCTTTTCACCCCCAACGGCAAGATCCACCGCCTGCTCACCCGCAATGCGACGATCAATCTGCTGCATCCTTTCCAGCCGTTCATTCTCGGCCAGAAGACCTTCGTCGCGAAGATGGCGGCCAAGCTGAACATTCCGCTGATCTTTTATGGCGAGATGCCCGGCGAGTATGGTGAGCAGGTCAGCCACAAGACGTCCAGCTATGCCGGCGGAGGCAGCGACGTGGAAAGCGAAGGCTTCCAGCTCGATTACTATCGCGGTCGCGAAGTGCGCGACATGCTGCTGGGCGGCAAGCCGATCGGGGAATATGTCGACGAGGGTATCCCGCTGGCCGATCTCAAGAGCTATCTCCCGATGGAGAACGAGGTCCTGATCGACAAGGGGATCGACTGGAAATATCTTGGCTATTACGTCAAATGGGTGCCGCAGGAAGCCTATTACTACGCGGTCGAGCACACCGGCTTCGAAGCCAATCCGATCCGTACGGAGGGGACCTATTCCAAGTACAACAGCCTCGACGACAAGGTCGATGGGTTTTTCTACTGGACCCGCTGGATCAAGTTCGGCGTTGGCCGCGCGATGATGGATTCCGCGCAGGAAATCCGCAACCAGCACATTACCAAGGAAGAGGGCCTGGCCCTCATGGAGCGCTACGAGGGCGAATACCCCGCCCGATACGAAAGCGAATTTCTCGAATACATCGGCATGGACCGGGACGAATTCCTGGCGATCGCCGATACGTTCCGTTCCCCCCATCTGTGGAAGATCGATGGTGACGAATGGAAGCTGCGGCACACTCCGTGGGAGCGGACGGACGCCCGCGCATGAGGAATGCCCGGCTCATTGCGCGCCTCGACGTCAAAGGGCCGAACCTCATCAAGGGTATCCACCTTGAGGGGCTGCGCGTGCTCGGCGATCCGCAGGAATTCGCTCGCCGGTATTACGAACAGGGTGCCGACGAACTGATATACATCGATATCGTCGCCAGCCTCTATGGACGCAACTCGTTGCACGACATCGTCAGTCGTGCGGCAAGAGACATGTTCGTTCCGCTCACCGTGGGCGGCGGCATCCGTTCGACCGACGATGTCCGCGCCATGCTGCGCGCCGGGGCGGACAAATGCGCCATCAACACCGCTGCAATCCGCAACCCCTCCATAATCGGCGAGATCGCGCGGACTTTCGGATCGCAATGCATGGTCCTGGGCGTTGAAGCCAAGCGGGCCGGGCCGGGCAAGTGGGAATGCTTCACCGATAACGGCCGCGAGTTCACCGGCATAGATGTCGTCGAATGGTGTCGTATGGGCTATGAATCCGGCGCCGGAGAAATCCTGCTGACCTCGGTCGACCAGGAAGGCACGCGCAAAGGGTTCGATACCGCCTTGATCGAAGCGGTCGCCAAGGTCGTGCCGATCCCCATCATCGCGAGCGGCGGGATGGGCAAGATCGAACACATGGTAGATGCCTACGACAAGGGTGCAGATGCGATCGCCGTCGCCGATCTGCTGCATTACAATCGCGCGACGCTTCCCGAATTGCGTGCCGCCGCCGTTAAGGCCGGCATGGGTGTCCGCCAGGATGCGCTGGTCGCGTGATGGCTAAACCGGTTACAATCGTCGATTACGGCGTCGGCAATCTGTTCAGCGTCGCCCGGGCGATCGAGGCTGCCGGAGGCGAGCCGCGCTTCGCGACCCGTTTCGCCGAGGTTCGCGATGCCGAGCGGATAGTGCTCCCCGGAGTGGGTGCATTCGAGCCATGCATGACGACTCTCGCGGAAAAGGGGCTGGCGGATGCAATGAAGTCCTTCGCCGAGACGGGCAGGCCATTCCTCGGAATCTGCGTCGGCATGCAATTGTTGTTCGACTACGGTCTCGAGTTCGGCAGGCACGAAGGGCTTGGCCTGATCCCCGGCCGCGTCGCGCCGATACCGGGCGATGACGAATCCGGTCTCCGCAAGGTTCCCCACATCGGCTGGAGCGAATTGCTGCTCCCCGAAGCACGCAGCGACTGGTCCGACACTGTGCTCGACGGCATGAGACCGCATGCAAGCGCCTATTTCGTGCATTCCTACAATTGCGAGCCGGAAGATACGGGGGTCCGCCTCGCCGATGCCGAATACAACGGTTTCCGGGTCTGCGCTGCCGTCCGAAGCGACAATATAACCGCGTTCCAGTGCCATCCGGAGAAGAGCGGGCAGGTCGGACTCCAGATCCTGAAGAATTTTTTGGCTAGCTGACGCTGCCGAATTGCGCGAAACCGGAAGCAGTGATGACGCAATCGAGCATAGCCACGATCGGGAAGGAGCCGGCCCGACGGGCGGCCGCGCATTCCGCTGTCGGCCACAAATACCGGCCTGAGATCGACGGGCTTCGCGCAGTCGCGGTACTGCCCGTGATCCTGTTCCACGCCGGTTTCGAGCTATTCGGCGGCGGTTATGTCGGTGTCGATGTCTTCTTTGTCATCAGCGGCTATCTGATTACATCCATCATCCTGCGCGAGCGGGAGACGGGAAGCTTTTCGCTCGCATCGTTCTACGAGCGGCGCGCGCGGCGCATTCTTCCGGCACTGTTCCTGATCATGCTCCTGTGCCTCGTTCCGGCCTGGTGGCTGATGCTGCCCGGCGAACTCGAGAATTTCGGGGCCAGCCTGATTGCCACCTCGGCCTTCGCGTCAAATATCCTGTTCTGGCAGACCAGCGGCTATTTCGACGGCGCCACCGAACTCAAGCCATTGCTCCACACCTGGAGCCTCGGCATCGAGGAGCAGTTCTACCTCGGCTTCCCCTTGCTGGTGGCTTTCCTGGCCAGATGGAAGGGCAGCTTGTTCTTTGCTTGCATTTTGGCGGCGATCGGTTCGCTGTTCCTTTCCGTTTATCTGACCCCCATCTATCCCGGCGCCAGCTTCTACCTCTTGCCGACACGCGCCTGGGAGCTGCTGGCAGGCTCCCTGCTGGCCATGGGCGGTGTAGCGTTCGCACAGGAGAGGCTTCCTCAACCGGGGCGCGAAATATTGGGATGGCTCGGCATGCTCGGCATCCTGCTCCCGATTTTCTTCTACGACGAAAACACGGCTTTCCCCGGAACGGCGGCAATCGCACCCGTGCTGGGAACGGCCTTGATCATCGCGGTGGGCGACGAAAAAGGTTTGCTGGGTCGGGTGCTGACGCTGCGTCCGCTGTTGTGGATCGGGGCAATCTCCTACAGCGCCTATCTGTGGCACCAGCCGGTGTTCGCTTTCGTCCGCTTGCTGTGGGACGAAGTCGACGATCTAACCTGGCTTGGGCTCGCGGCATTCTCGATCGGCATGGCCCACCTTTCCTGGCGCTATATCGAAGCACCCTTCCGTAGCCGACGAAACTTCACTCGCGGCCAGATTTTCGCATTCTCGGCTGCCGGATCGCTGTTTTTCATCGCGGTTGGCGGCGCCCTGTTCTTGGCCAAGGGGGTGCCGCAACGCTTCGACGCCGACGTCAGGTCTTTGCTCGAACCGGAAAAATCTGCGATCGAATCCTGCCCGCTTGCGGAAGACGGTCTGTATCGCTGCGAGCTCGGCATTGGCGATCGCGAGCCCGAGATCGTCCTGCTCGGCGATTCCCACGCCTATGCGATCGCTGACGAGTTGGACCGGGAGCTTACGGAGACCGGGCGTTCCGGAGTGCTCCTGTACACCTCGTGCCATCCGATTCCGGGTTTCTATACCGATGATTTCGCGGCCGGAGTGGCTCGGGAAGAGAGTTGCCAGCGCGAAAACCTCGCAATGCTCCGGGCGGCCACCCAGTCCAGTATCGAGGGTATAATCGTCGCGATCCGCTGGACGCCGCGGCTTTACCCCATGGGAGACGCAATCCAGTCGGTCGGCTTCGACAATGGGGAGGGGGGAGTCGAGCGCGATCTGCCTCATCGAACAAACCTGGCTGTCGAAGGGACCGGGCGCCCGAGCGTTGAGGTAGCAGCCAAATCCGACGTGTTGGCAGCCTATCTGACCAAGCTGGCGGAAGAAAAGCCCGTGGCCGTGCTTTACCCCGTGCCCGAAGTGGGTTGGCAGCCGAACCGGCTCAATCTTCGCCGGATCGCGGCCGATGGTGTTCCGCTCCAGACTATATCGACCTCTTCGGCAAGGTTCCGCGAGCGCAATCGCGCCGCCATCTCCGCTTTGGATTCGGTGGTGCACCCCAACATCCGGAGAGTTCGTCCGTCAGACCTGTTCTGCGATACGGTTTTGGAGGGGAGGTGCGTCGTCCAATATGGCGGGGTGCTATATTATTACGATGACGACCACGTTTCGAACCATGGCGCGCGCCCCCTGGTAAGCCGCTTGCTGGCAGAATTGCCGACTGGCGGGGTCGAGTGAAATCGAGCCTGCGCCTTCCGCTCCACCTGGCCCGCGACGAACGCACGATCTATGTTGCAGTCAATTTCGGAGTGAACCTCCTATTCCTGGTGCGCGGCTATGTCTTCATGCTGGTCCTCGGCTATCGCGACCTTGGTCTCATCACGCTCCTGCAATCGATCGTCATGTTGCTGGGAATACTGCAGTTTGGAGTTCTAAACGGCGGCTATCGCCTGTTGCTGTCCGCAGACGAGGCTGAGCGACGGCGGATCGTCAATTTCGTATACAGCTTCATTGTGGTTCTGAGCGGCGGCGCGCTCGTGATCGCAGGGATCGTGGCGCTCGTGGTGGCGCGACCAGCGGATGGATGGATGGGTATCCTCGGAGTGGTCGGCGGCGCAGCGACTCTGGTGCGGGTCTGGCAGACCAACCAGATGATCGCGAGCGGCCGCTTCCGCCTGCTCAACCTTATCAATATGGGCTCGGCGCTGGCATCTTTAGCCGCGCTTGGTTTCTCGCCCGTAGCGCCTCTTGCAGCCTGCATGGCCGCCATCGTCGTCCAACCCGTCATTTTCGTGATTGCGGCATGGCTCGCCAACGGTGCCGACAAGCCGCGGCGCTTTACGCTACCGCTCGACCTCGCCCGCCGTATTCTCGCTACCGGGTTCATCATCTTTCTGGCGGGAATATTGTTGCAGGTAAACATTCAGCTTGAGCGCTGGTATGTCACTGCGGAGCTCGGAATCGGCGCGCTCGGTCACCTGTTCGTGGCCATCATGGTGGTCACTCTTCTGCAACTTATCCCCGCAGCGCTGGATGTCATCTTCCTTCCCGCAGCAGTTCGCGCCGAAACCCGTGAGGATGGCCCGGCACTCGTTCGGGTAATGCGCAGCTATCTGCTGCTGCTGCTGGGATATGCGGCGGTGTCTGCCGTAGCGATCTGGTTGCTGGCCGAGCCCGTCCTGACTCTGCTGGCACCAACCTACGTTCCCGATCTGCGCTACGTCTATCTGATCGCGCCAGGCGCCTTGGCGCTATCCGTGACTTCGGCGCTGGCGCTCACCTTTACGGTCCTCATCCAGTACCGATTTCTTTTGGTTGCCTACGCCGCCGGCACGCTCGCTCTGACCGCGGTGTTCGCTCTGGCCCTTTTCTCCGGCTTCGAACTTACGCTTTCGCAGGTCACTATAGCGCGTTCGGCCGGCCTTGGACTTACTGCCGCGCTGGTGGTGGCAGGTTGGTGGATCATAACCCGCAATCGACCTGCATTCCGCTTTCGAGCGAAGGTCCTGGACCCAAATTGACCCCCCATCCGCATGCGCTAGAGCGCGAAGCACGTTCTCCCAATTCCCAAAGGCTTGCCGAATGACCTCGTTACCCAGCATGTTGCGCGAGAAGATCGGATTCAACCCGATAGGCTGGCTTCGCGCCCGCAGTATGATGGTTCGCCGGGTCGAAGAATTCCTGCCGTCGCTGGACGGGGACGGCGACGGGCCCGATGCGCTGGTGGTGATTACGCCATGGCAAGGCACATCCATCCCCTGGTTCACCCTCGCGGTGGCCCTGATGATGGCGAAGTCCGGAGCGAGAATCCGGTTCGTCATCGATGATGTTCCCTTCGGCGAAAATCTGTTCCGCCACCGTTTCATCATCCGCGCCATCCGCAGCGTGATGGCAATCGTAGCGCAAAGGTTCGAGGTGGTGTCGCTCTCGGAGCGCCAGCCGGTTGGCGTAGACGATGCAGCGCGGGCGGAAATCGAGCGCCTGGCAAGACTCAACGCAACCTGGGCCTTGCGGGGCGAAATGCCGCAGCAGGGTCGCGAGGCCCTGGTGCAACGCGAGATCTCTCAGACTTGTGCCGCCCAGCAATATATCGCGGCGCTGTTCGAGACGGTGGTCCTGCCCGATCTGTTGCTAACACCCGGAGGCGTCTTCGGTCATTCGGGAATGTGGTTTTACGAAGCACGCAAGCGCGGCATCCGCATCGCCAGCTTCGACTCCGGTGGATACGAAACCACCATGATCGCTGCCGACGGAATGGCTTGCCAATTGCAGGATGTGCCACGCGCTTTCAGAGCTTTGACCGACGAGTGGGTCAGGAACGCTGACAGCCGCCAGCAAGCACTGGACCGCGCCGCGCTGGAAATCGCGAAGCGGCGCCAAGGCACCGATGCCTTCGCATCGCAAGTCATGGGCGCCGGCTCGGGGGGCGGGGAACTTGCGGGAGGTATTCTGATCGCGCTCAATTCGTCATGGGACGCTGCGGCACTGGGTCTCCATCGCGCCTACGCCAGCAACACCGAATGGATCGTCGAAACCGTTCGATATCTGCTGCAAGAGACCGACCGGACCGTCATCGTCCGCCAGCATCCTGCCGAACGCCTTGCGATCGCTGCAACGAGCGAGGATTATGCCCTGATGCTCCAAGATGCGTTCGGAGAGAACGATCGTCTTGTCTTCATAGCCGCTGAAGACCCGATCAACAGTTACGCCCTGCTCGAACAGGTTGCAGCCGTCGTGACACATACGTCCACCATCGGCATAGAAGCGGTCGCCTTCGGCAAGCCTGTCGTGACCGGCTCGGCATCCTATTACGCCCATCTCGGCTTCGTCGAACAATCCGAAACCCGCGAGGGCTACGAAAGCCTGCTCGGCGATGCGGCCAGCGGCAAGCTAGGGGTCACCCAGGCGATGAGTGATGACGCGAGATTGTGTTTCTACCTCACCCAATGTTGCAACTGGGTTTTCTCTGCCTTCAATCCAGCCGATTTCGCTCGCTGGATCGATGAACCCATCGCGCATTGGCAGGGTCAGGCTTCTGTGGTCCGGATGATCGAAGCGCTCAATACGGGGCAGCCCGTGGCCTTGCTCAACCACCACGCGACGACGGGCCGAACCGCGTAGCTTGTCCACGGCGAAGGGACGGGTATAACGCGCGCTTCCTGCCGACATCTGTCACATGATTTGGAGCCAGGTTTTGGACCGCGCCGTGCCGAAAACCCTTCTCGAAGCGAACCCCCAGGCCGAACTGCTGGTGCGGCGGGCCGTGCTGTTCTTCTCCATGCTCCTGAGCGGCGGCAATCTGATCATTCCGCGGGTTCCGCTGCTTGTCCTGATGATCCTCGGGATCATGATGGTCGCCAACCCCGTCAAGCTGCTGCGGCCCGAGCTGGGGCGGATCTGGGGACTTCTGCTAATTGTCTTGGTCTTTGCATTGATCGGTAGCGAGACGCTCGAGGTGGAGGGGTTCGTAATCCGTTATGCCAATTTCTTTGCAGCCCTGCTGCTCCTTATTGTATATCTGGACCTCCCGCGCTCCGCGCTCATCACTGATGCGTTGCCAATTTTTTTAATTTTTTCGTTCCAGGCAATAGCGACCCCTCTTCTAAATTTCATTGCACCCGGTTTATTTACAACATTTTCGGCCGACGAAAAAACGTACTTTTCATTCGGCTTTATTCTTATATTTCATGAAACAATCGCTGGGGCCGGTTTTTTAGGATTGGCGCGTTCGAACGGATTTTTCTTCGAACCCGGCGTTCTCCAGATATACCTGAATCTTTTCTTGTATGCGGCATTTTTTCATTTTCGAGATTTGAAGTACGCCGGACTTGCGTTGCTTGCAGTGGCGTCCACTCAGTCAACCACGGGCCTCGCCATCGCTAGCGGGATTTGCGGATTGGCAGCCTTCAACTATCTCAGGCGGCTCGATATCTCGACGACGTTCCTTGCGGTATTCCTCCTCCCCGTAGCTATACTTCCGGTCTTGTGGTTCACCTATCAAAACATCATCGACAAATTGTATGGCGACTTGGAAGGCTCCACTTGGGCTCGGCAATTTGACCTTTTTACTGGCCTGCGGATCGTAGGCGAACATCCGATTTTCGGCATCGGTTTTTCCCAGGATCGTTTTCGCGAAGAGTTCTCCACCTTTGGCCGGCAGGTAAACACCATGCTGGGGGATGCAGCGCTTGAACGCTCGCTGTCGAATGGCGTCCTTCATCTGGCTGTTGTGCTGGGAATACCGATCATGCTGGTCTTCGTTTACGCACTGCTGAAACAGCGTATCTTCGGCAATGCATTGGTCGGCGGCGGGATCATCCTCGTATCGATGCTTACCGAATCGCTCATCCTCACGCCGTTCTTCAGCATGATCGTCTTCAGCGGCCTCATTCTTCCGAAGCGGGCAACCGTTCCCTCGCGCAAAGGCCGGGGCATGGCATCTCCCCACCCTGCCGTGGTGCGCTGATGGACGCGATTCGCCTTCGCAATTTTGCAAGTTCCTCATTCTTCCGACTGTTTTACGCCAAGTCGATGGGTGCACTGGGCCGCGGGAGCCGCGTGGTTCGCCCTGTCGGGATCGAACGGCCCGACCGGATCTTCATCGGCGAGGACGTTTTCGTCGCGCCGGCAACCGGCTTGCAGGTATATGATCGTGTCGACGCTGGTCGTCTTGAGATCGGTCGAGGCTGCAAGATCGGGCGCTTCAACCATATCTATGCCTATGGTCTGGTCCGGTTGGAGGAGAAGGTACTGACCGCGAATGGCGTTTATATCTCCGACAACACCCACGCTTTCGAGGATATCCGTACTCCAGTGATGGACCAGCCGGTCGAGCAATTGACAGCGACCGTGATCGGCGCAGGCTCATGGCTCGGCCACAACGCCGCGGTGTTCGGCGCTTCGATCGGACGACAATGCATCATCGCAGCCAACAGCGTGGTCAATCGCGACATTCCGGACTTCAGCGTCGTCGTCGGCGTCAACCGCATCGTCCGCCGGTATGATCCTGAAAGCGAAGTCTGGCGTCGGACAGTTGCCGACGGCACCTTCGTCGACTAACTCGGCGCACCGCTGGCACACGGCTACTTCAGGCGACGGGCTAGCAACCGGGATGCTCTGAGCCGCAAGGTAGCGTGTCAGAAGTTCCGCGCCGAAACGGCCATGTAAGAAACATGCGCTTTCGCGTATTTGCCAATCAAAGCTTCGGGAATAACCGGCATGAACATTCTGATGGTAGGGCTGCACTACCACGATTACACGCGTGGGATCGCCACGGAGTTCGAGCGCATGGGCCACTCGGTAACCCTGTGCGACATCCAACCGCGGTCGCTCCCGTGGCAGATTTTGCGAAACGTATGGCGCAAGGGCTGGGAACGCGCCCTGCATCGCCACCATGAAGCTATCCTCCGGCGCGAGACCGGCAAGCGATACGACATGGTCCTGTTTATTCAGGTCCATCAGATGGAGGAAAAGACGCTGGATACATTCCGCAAGACATTCGCGGATGCGCGCTTCGTGCTCTACAATTGGGATTCGATCGACAATCACGATTACCGCCCCTGGGCCGACCGTTTCGACTCGGTGAACACCTTCGATCCGGACGATGCCGCCAGCCACGGCTACAATTACCTGCCCCTGTTCTGCCTGCGAGATTTCCAGTTCGAGGACGATCCGCGCGGAGCTGAAAGGGGCGTCTATTTCGTGGGCAATCTGGCGAAGTTGCCGCGCTATCATGCGGTCATGGGCTTCCGGGATTTTTGCGAAGCCCGCGGGATTACCTTCAAGCACCATCTGGCCACCACGCCGCCGGTCAAGGCGCAGCTGGTCAAATCCGGCCATGTCCCTCGCGGCCTGGCAAGCGGACCGATCGCCAAGGACGATTTCATCGCCATGATGAAATCGGTCACCGCCACCTTCGACTATGCCAATCACGAGCAGACCGGTTATACGATGCGGGTGATCGAGAACCTGTGTGCCCGCCGCAAGATCATCACCAACAACCCGCGCATCAAGGCCGAGCCCTTCTATTCGCCCGACCGAATCCATGTTTTCGAGGAAGGCGATGGCTATGAGGGCGTCGAGGCCTTTCTCCAGCGCGATCTCGCCGAACCGGAGCGGACTTTCCCGGAATATCATATCCAGACCTTCGCGCGGCACCTCATCGACGGAACTTCGCACACGGTGCCGGCAAGCTGACCATGACCCGATCGGCAGACGCCAAATCCTGTCTCCTGATCCTGCCGCGCGGGTTCTACAGCTTCGCCAAGCTGTTCGGCGCAGCCTTGCGGGAGCTCGGCTACGAAGTGACCGAAGCGAACGAGGAATATCCGGAGAACCCGGTCGGCAAGGTGATGGCGAAACTCGATCTGCATGTCGCGCGCAGGATTACCCGGCGGGTAGTAAACCAGCGCTTCCTGGCAGGCCGTCGCTACGATCTGGTGGTGATCATCAAGGGTCGCGGCGTCGGCCCACGGCTCGTCGCGGATCTCAAACGTCACGCCGACCGGGTCGTGGGCTATCATTTCGATGCCCTGGCCTACGATCCCGCCACCGAACGCTGGGCCGAGGGAATCGATCGCGTCTCGACCTTCGACTATCGCGATGCCGAACAAAAGGGCTGGCCGCTGGTCGAGCTGTTCTCCGCCGAGAAGCCGCCCGAGACTGCCCGTCCGATCGAAATCGGTTTTTCGGCAATCATGCGCAATCATTCGAACCGGCTGCGATATCTCGACAGTGTCGTGCAAGCCCTCGGCATCCAGCCGGACGACGCTTTCGTCTACATCTACGAACAGGACGTGCGATCGCTTGTCTTCAACTTCCTCAAGCAGCCCGGCCTCTATCTGCGCTGGCGCGCGCACATCCATCGCACTCCGCTGCCTTACGACGACTATCGCCGGGTTCTGGCGACCTCCGATTTCACCATCGACTATGCGCACCCCAAGCAGAGCGGACTGACTATGCGCAGCTTCGAGGCGCTGGCGAACGGCGCCAAGCTGATCACCAACAACCCCAATATTCGCCGCAGCTCGCATTTCGACGATGCCCATGCGGTGGTGTTCGATTCCGAAGCCGAGAATGGCAAACTGGCAGCCGAAATCGCTGCCCGGGCAGGCAAACGACCTCCGATCCGCTGGCGGTCGGCAAAGGACTGTCTCACCGAAATCATCGGCGAGATTGACGGTCCGCGAGCCGTTTGACTTTGATACGCCAGCGACTAGAAGGCCAGCCGCATCCGCGCCATTGCCGTCACGCCAAACCTGTCACCGGATCGTCTTCATGAACACACCGCTCAAGCTCGGCATCATCGGCGCCGGGCGGATGGGGATCACCCATTTCTCGATTGCCAATGCCCATGAGAACGCTGCTGTTGTCGGGGTGGCCGATCCGGCCAGGTTGGTCACGACCATGCTCGGCAAATACACCGGCGTGGGCACCTACAAGGACTACCGGGGCCTGCTGAAGGGCGAGGAACTGGACGCGGTGCTTGTCTGCACCCCACCGGCGCTCAATCCGGAAATTCTCGATGCGGTACTCGAGGCCCGGCTTCATGCCTTCGTCGAGAAGCCTTTCATGCTTGCGGCAGCGGACGGGGAACGATTTGCGCAGGCTTTTGATGCCGCAGGCCTGGTCAATCAGGTCGGCTACGTGAACCGCTGGAACGATCTGTTCACCAAGGCGAAGAGCTTCGTCGAGCAAGGGCTGATCGGGCGGCCGTTGCGGTTCCGCAGCGAGATGTTCAGCCCGACCATCATCCGCGATCCCGGCGATGCGGGCTGGCGCTCGACGCATGCCAACGGCGGCGGCGCAGTTTACGAGATGGCGAGCCATGCGCTCGATTTGATCGCCTACTTCTTCGGAACCCCGGACCGGGTGGGCGGAACCAGCCTGACCAAGGTCTTTTCCAAGCAGGTCGAGGATGTGGTCAGCTCCAGCCTGTTTTACGAGAGCGGGCTTGCCGGCACGGTCTACGTCAATTGGTCCGATGCAAGCTTCCGCAAGCCAACCAACAAGTTCGAGGTCTTCGGCGATGCCGGCAAGCTGCTTGTCGACCAGCACGGTATGAAAATTCATCTTGCCGAGGCGAACGAAGCCGAGGGCCTGAAAAAGGGCTGGAACGAAATCTACATCACGGATGTGTTTTCATCGGTACCGTTCTACGTGCGCGGTATCGAATACACCGCTCAACTCTACGACTTCATCGATGCAATCAGGGAGGGCAAACCCGTGCGGTGCACTTTTGCCGACGCGGCAGCCAACTTGCGTGTCATCGAAAAGCTGTTCGCCGACGATGCGAGCTTGCGTGCGGGAGCTGAGGCATGAGCATCGACCGCACCGTCTTCGGCGACAACCAATTTTTCGGCATCAACCACATGTCGCAGGACAAGGCGCAGGAGCGCGCCGAGCGCTTTGCCAAGCTCGACAACATCATGGCGGTATACGACCACGCGATCGACGCCGGTGTCGAGGCGATCATGCTCAACAGCAACGACCGGGCACGCTCCATCTGCGACCGGTTCCGTGCGGAACCGGAAAAATATGGGCATCTCAGGTGGTATCCATCGATCCCCTATCCGCATAAATATGCCAACCTGGTTTCGGAAAAAGGCTTGGTCGGCGCCGTCAACGAAATCCTCTTCGCGCAGGGAGCGAAATCGGCATTTGGGAAAATGCTTCGTGGCGGCTTGGCTGTTGCTACGATGGATGCGTTCAAGCTGATGAAGATGTTGATCGATCAGGAAATGGAAATCTTCCATGGCCTGGATGTTCGCGTTGTTTTCCTGCAAAACGTCATCGTGGACCTGATGCTTGGATACGACGTCCCCGATCCATTCATCGCTTATTGCGAGCACATCAAAAAGAAATATGGCGCCTATCCGGGGCTTATTACACAAAATATGCCGATGCTGCGCGCCAAGCTGATCGAATGGGGGATCGAAGGCGTTGTCATTTGCTCCTCGATCAACAAGATCGGCTATTGGATGTGCCCGGACCGCCAAGCATATGACAGGGTCTTTGCCGAAAACGATGGCGAGAAATACCCGCTGATGGCGATGTCGACGCTCGCATCGGGTGCGATCGCTCCGATCGAGGCATATGAGTATATCAACGCCCACAATATCCAGTCGGTCGTTTTCGGCGCGTCTTCTCCGGGTAATATCCGCCAGACCGTTTCGCTAATCGATCCCGCGGAGCAACCCACATGAAAATTCTTATAACCGGTGGTGCGGGCTTTATCGGTTCGCGGCTCGCCCTGAGGCTCGTCGAAAAAGGGCACAAGGTGACCGTTCTCGATAATCTGCTGACTCAGGTCCATGGGGAGACGCCCGAGGAATCCGGGCTTTACCGGGCGGTTACCGAATACACCGATTTCGTGCGCGGCGATGTCACCGATCGCAGTGCCATGGAGCGGGTAATCGAGGGCCAGGAGGTGGTCGTCCATCTCGCCGCCGAAACCGGCACCGGCCAGTCGATGTACCAGATCCAGCGGTATTCGGACGTCAATATCGGCGGCACATCCCTGTTGCTCGATATCCTCGCCAATTCGGAACATTGCGTTAAGCGCGTAGTGGTTGCGTCTTCGCGATCGATCTACGGCGAAGGGCGCTACCGCACTTCCGATGGCGATGATGTCTATCCACCACATCGGAACGAGGCGGATATGGCGAGCGGCGATTTCGAGGTGAAATGCCCAGGCGTCGACGGCCCGCTGGAGCTTGTCGCGACCGATGAAGCATCGAAGATCCACCCATCTTCGGTTTACGGCATCACCAAGCAGGTGCAGGAGCAGCTGGTAATGACGGTCTGCCCCTCGATCGGTATCGAAGGCGTGGCGTTCCGTTACCAGAATGTGTTCGGGCCGGGACAATCGCTGTCAAACCCCTACACCGGCATTCTGTCGATCTTCTCCAACCTGATGATGCAGGGCAAATCCATCAACATATTCGAGGACGGCACCGAGAGCCGGGATTTCGTTTATGTCGACGACGTAGTCGAAGCGACCGTCCTGGGCATCGAACATCCCGCTGCGGCCAACGAGGTTTTCAACGTCGGGACCGGTGTGCCCGTCAGCGTGATGGCCGTGGCGCAATCGCTTTCGCGTCTTCTTGAGGCCGATGTACCGATCAGCGTCAGCGGCAATTTCCGGCTTGGCGACATTCGTCACAATTATGCAGACATGGGTCGGATCAAGGACAGACTTGGTTTCGAACCGGCCTATGACTTCGAGCGAGGAATCGCCAAGCTGGCAGCCTGGGCGCAGGAATCCGGGCCGCAGAAGAGCGCCTACGAAGCCAGTCTGGAAGAAATGCGCGACAAGGGCCTGTTGAAGTAAGACGGATGGCGCGGACGCATTCCCTTCTGGCGAGGCTACAAGCCAATTACGTCTTCGTGACGCTGGCTGTCCTGCTGATCGCAACCTTTCTTCTGGGTGGCGGCGCGCGCGACGACATTGCGTCGCTTCCCGTCCTGCGCCCATTGGCAGTGCTGTGTCTCGGCATCGGATTGTTCGACCTGAACAGGAATCACTTGAGCGCATACCGCATGCCGCTGGGCTTCATGGCGGCGATCCTGCTGCTGATCGCGTTGCATTTGGTGCCCTTGCCGCCGGCCATCTGGACTGCAATTCCGGGTCGTGAGCTGGCGGTCCAGGCGGGGGAAGCAGTCGGTGGCCCGCAACCCTGGCGCCCGCTGGCACTGGTCCCCTATCGCGGCTGGAATGCCCTTTTTGCGACCCTCGTTCCAGCAGCGGCCATGGTTCTTGCCGCCCAATTGCCAATCGAGGGCTTGCGCAAGGTGCTATATCTCTTCGTTGGGTTTGCGCTTGCGAACGCAATCTGGGGCGTCGTTCAATCGGTGGCCGGATTCGAACCCGGACTGTATTTCTACCGGGTGACCAATAGCGGGGTACCGACCGGACTGTTCGCCAACCGGAATCACATGGCCGCGCTGCTGGTCACGGCGATTCCCCTCCTGACGCTGGTTGCGACGCGGGCGAAGGGTTCCACCCAGCGTGTTCTCCAAATCGGCTGCGCAGCTCTGGCTGCCCTTTGTTTCCTGATGATCTTCGCGGCTGGATCGCGCGCGGGACTGCTCTTGGCCATGGTGGCCATCGCCAGTTCCGCGCTTATCTGGCGCGCCAAGCCTGATGCAATCGCGAAACCGAGACGGGGCGTTCGCTCGCTGCTTCCATTGGCGTTGGCAGGGGCCGGAGCAATTGCGATTGCTTGTTTCGCCTACATCACTTCGAGAGCCACGGCGATCGACCGGGTGTTGGCGAGCGATGAAGCCGAAGAGGGACGCATCATCGTTTGGCAGACCCTGGTCGATATCCTCCCGCAGTACCTGCCGTTCGGATCGGGCATCGGCTCCTTCGTAGAGATATTCAACGTGCATGAGCCCAACGCCATGCTCGGGCTCAATTACTGGAACCATGCGCATAATGATTGGCTCGAATGGGCGCTCGAGGGCGGCGTTCCGGCGATCGCGCTGATGCTGGCGGCGATCGCCGCATGGGCGCTGAGAACCAGATCGCTGCTCTCCTATTCCTACTCGGGCCGGCTCGATATTCAGCTTGGGCTCGTCGGCGCGATTGTAATATTAGTGCTTGGTCTTTGGAGTGTGGTCGATTATCCGTTGCGCGTACCGTCGCTGGCTTGCCTCATAGCGATGGCGGTGATCTGGATGGCGGCACCGCGCGCTGGAAAACTGCAAAAGAGCGGGAGTTGACACCCCGATGCGGGCTCGCCTGGCCAGTCGGGTGCGCGGAAATGGGGTCATATCTGGATTATCAATGCGAAACCTGATTTATCTTGCTTTTCCGGCAATCCTGCTGGGTGGATGCGCGTCGACACCCGATCCAATTGGCGGGGCGCCTGGCCTCCAGGTTGTGGAGGGCGAGCTTCCTCCCCCGACCCAGGACGACGTTTACGACGTGGGCGCTGTGTATCCGGTCGGACCCTACGATACCTTGAAGATCGATGTTTTCGGCATTCCCGAGCTCAGCGATCGAACCGTCCGCGTGGACGCCGATGGGCAGATCGGCTTTCCCCTGATCGGCAATATCAACGTCTCCGGGCTCTCCCCCTCGCAAATCTCTTCGCTGATCGAAACCCGATTGCGCGGGCGATATGTGCGCGATCCGCAGGTGACCACCAATCTCGAGGAAACGCGGGGCCGGACGGTCACGGTCTACGGCCAGGTCCAGACGCCCGGGGTCTATCCGGTGGTGGGCAGGTCGACACTGATAAAGACCGTCGCGACCGCTCGTGGTCTGGCGGAGTTCGGGAATCCGCGCGACGTTGTGGTTTTCCGGACCGTGGACGGGCAGCGCATGGCGACCCTTTACAATCTCGAGGCCATTAGCCGAGGACTGTATGAAGACCCACAAATCTACGCGAATGATACGATTGTCGTGGGCGATTCCGACGCTCGCCGTCTGTTCCAGGATATCATCGGGGCCGCGACCTTGATCGCTACTCCGGTGACCATCCTGCTGCAGCGACTATAGAAGAAAGCCCAGACAATGAATTCGGCAGTTACCCCCTATCCGAGCGGCGAGCCCACGCTTGCCGAGGATTGGCCCAGCGCGAATAATTTCGAGCCGCAGAGCCGCCACTCGCCGGTAATCCGCGAGTATCTGATGATCCTGTCGCGCCGCAAATGGGTGATCCTCATCATCGTGGCGCTGTCGCTGCTTGTCGGGCTCGTCGCGACGCTCATGATGACGCCGCAATTCACGGCCACCGCGCGGATCGAGATCAGCCGTCAGCAACAGCGCGTCACCAATGTCGAGGGTGTCGAGCAGACTGACCGGACATTCGATGCGGAGTTTTACGACACGCAGTACGAATTGCTTCGTGCTCGCACTGTGGCGGAACGCGTTGCAAGCGAACTGCGCCTGGCCACCAATCTCGACTTTTTCCGCGCCCACGGAATCGATCCCGAAACGACCGAGTGGCTTGGTTCCGACGGCGGCACACCCAGCCGAGAGAACCTGGCGACCAGACAAGAGGTCGCGATCGGATTGCTACAGGGGAATATCAACATTGCGCCCGTCATCAATTCGGCGCTGGTCGACATCAACTACACCAGTGCCGATCCGGCCATTTCGGCCATGATCGCGAACGAATGGGCAGAGCAGTTTGTAACCGACAGCATGGACAGGCGCTTCGAGTCGACCGCTGATGCGCGAGTTTTCCTCGAGCGGCGTCTCGAGGAGCTCCGGCAGCGGGTGGAAGAGTCGCAGACCCAATTGGTCAACTACGCAACCGACAAGAATATCGTTATCCTCGACCGGATCGAGGAGGACGGCCGCACGGTCTCGTCGTCGACATTGGTGCAATCCAATCTGCGCGCCATGAACGATGCACTGCTTGATGCGACCGGACGACGCCTGGAACTGGAAGCGCGCGCCAACGCTGCGCGGGGCACCAATGCCGATCTTATCGCAAGTTCGACCGTCAACGTGCTCAGGCAACGGCGCTCGGACCTGGCGGCGGAGTATGCCCGTCTGATGGTTCAGTTCGAACCCGGTTATCCTGCGGCCCGGGCACTTCAAGAACAGATTTCGGAGCTGGATGCTGCAATCGGTCGCGAAGAGGCGCGGGTACGCCAGAGCACTCAAGCAGACTTCCGCGCAGCCGCGCAGCGGGAAGAAGACCTTCGCAATCGCGTCGACGATCTAACCCAGCGCATGAATGTTCAGGAACGCGACCGCATCCAGTACAATATCTATCAGAACGAAGTGGATACCAACCGCGAACTCTACGACGGTCTCCTTCAGCGCTATAAGGAAATCGGCGTCGCGGGTGTTTCAGCCAACAATATTGCGCTCGTCGATGCTGCACAGGTTCCCGGTGCGCCTTCCTCGCCCAACTTGCCGCTCAATCTACTCGTCGCGCTGTTTGGGGGGATCGTTCTTTCGGGTGTTGCGGTCTTCACTCTGGAGCAGTTCGATGAGGGCATCCGCGATCCGTCGCAGGTGTCGGTGTTGACCGGCTTGCCTTTGCTCGGCGCGATCCCGGTCAGCGACGACGATACCGAAGTGATCGATCTGGTGCAGGATCCAAAGTCCGAGGTATCAGAGGCGTATCTGACCGTCCGATCGAACCTCGCTTTTGCTACCGACCACGGAGTGCCGCGGACATTCATGGTGACCAGCACGCGCCCTGCCGAAGGCAAGAGCACGTCCGGTTTCGCGCTGGCTACGGTGCTTGCGCGAACGGGCAAGAGGGTGGTGCTGGTCGATGCGGACATGCGGTCCCCTTCGATGCACGGTCTGGTCGGCCTACCCAATGATGCAGGCTTTTCCAGCTATCTCACTGGCCAGGCCGAGCTCGACACGCTGATCCACGAGACGCGCCTGCCAAACCTCTGGTTGATGAGTGCAGGGCGCACCCCGCCCAGTGCTGCAGAGCTCCTCAGCGGAGACAAGGCACGCGAGCTCTTCGAGAAGCTGGCGACCCAGTTCGATCATGTCGTCGTCGATGCGCCGCCGCTGCTCGGCCTGGCGGATTCACCGCTCCTGGCACGCAGTGTCGAAGGGGTGGTATATGTCATCGAAGCCCGCGGCGTGTCGGCGCGTGGAATCAACATTTCGCTCGATCGACTGCGTGACAACAATGCCCCGCTGGTTGGGGCTATCTTTACCAAATTCGTTGGAAGCTCGGTCGATGGGTACGGCTATGGTTACGGTTATGGCTATGGCCTGAAATACGGTGCGGAAAAGGCGGAGGCTTAATGGCCAGCTTTAAAATGCCCGGTCGCAAGGCACTTCTCCTGACCGGAGCAACGCTGCTCGCCGCGTATTTTTCCGCTACCGGCGCCTTGGTCAACGTCCTCCATGCGCGCCTGCCGTCCGCTGCATTGGCAATCGATGCGAACGATCCGGTCGCTTTGGTACGTGACGCGCAAATCCGGCTGACCACCGGCGAAAGTCTCGATGGCGGCCCAACACAGATCTTCGAGATCGCCCGTCGATCGGTCCTGGAACTTCCGATCAACGCACCTGCCTTGCGACTGTATGGTCTGGTAAGCTCTGCAAACTCTGACCTGGCGGGCGTTCGAGGGCAGATGGCGCTGTCGGACCGCATGTCGCGGCGCGATTCCGCGTCGCAGCTCTGGCTTATCGAAGATGCTGTAGCCCGGAACGATGTCGCCGGTGCTCTGCGCCACTATGATGTCGCACTGCGGATCAACGAGCCCACCCGCGCCCTGCTCTATCCCGTGCTCACCGACGCTCTTGAAGAGCCGATCATTCGCACGCGTTTCCTGCCGTATATGGACGAGCCGGCGCCGTGGCTTGAATCCTTTTTGCGCCACGCCGTGTCGAATACGCGCGATCCGCGTCTGATGGCGGACCTTGCGCGCTTGGCTGGCGGCTTTCCCAAGGGCAATGCCTACGCAAGCCTCGATACTGATTTGCTTCGGCGCCTGGTTGTCGAGAATCACTACGAGGATGCCATCGCCCATTTTCGCAAGATCGACGGAGCGGATCCGGCGATGCTGACATCTTTACAACTGACCGATGCCTCGACCGCGGAGGCGTTCAAGCCGGTCAGTTGGGAGCCCTATTCAATCGATGGCATTTCCCCGATATTGGTCGGGTCGGAGACCGGCGGAATCGAGTTGGAGAGCGATATCGAACCGGGCTATGTCGGCCCGGTGGCGCGTAAATTGCTGGCCTTGTCGCCTGGGCGGTACGCTTTGCGGGCGCAGATGCGAGCCGAAGGCTTCGGATCATCGGGCTCGATAACCTGGTCGCTGGCTTGTGGAGGCGGTTCCAACCTGCTTGACCAAACCGTCGGAATGAGCGGGGAATTTGCGGTTTCCGGAGGCTTCACCGTGCCATCCGGCTGCCCCGCACAGATACTGACCATTTCCGCCCGCACCGGATTCAACACCGGGGGAGTCACTCTGGTTCTCGGACAGGCAGACCTCATGCGCGGTGACGGCTCGCAAGCAGTCACGGATCCCGCAAGCTAAAGCTCATCCTCCATTTTCCGCAGGCAAGCGATTGCGAGCTGAGCCTGTTCGCCGGCGCTTTCGGACTTTTCGGAAATGCGGCTTTCGATAGCGGCCCGGGCCGATGCGCCCGATGCATCGTTCGAGCTGCGAAGTTCATCGGCCCTTTCCCCGAAGATGCTGGCGGTCCTGTCGATCATCTGAATTTCCTGCGACTCTGGCCCGCTCGTCATCTGCACGAGAGTCTTCGACGTGATCCGCAAAGCCGCAGCGCAATTGACCGCGATATCGAATTCACTATCGCCCTCGGAGGAAACCCGGCCACCCAGCGACAATGCCGCAGCTGCGCCGGGAGGATCGGCAACTGCTTCGCGATCGTCCACTTCCTGGGTCGCTTCTCCGGAACAGGCGGCAAGCATCATGGTCAGGGACATGGTGGCAGCGAGCGCACCGCGACGAAAAGTAGGGAGCCGGATCATGGTGGCCTCCTGTCTCAACCCCCGTGGTTTGTCCAGCGACCCGATGCAACCGCTACAAACAGCCACTTGCCGCTCGACGTCGAGACCGCTTGTCGGCATCTAGCCTCGAAGGCTTGAGCGGGAGATTTGGAATGCGGGTTCTTGTCACCGGAGCGGCCGGATTTATCGGCAATGCAGTATCGATGGCGCTGCTAGCCCGCGGCGACGCGGTGCTCGGGTTCGACAATTGCAACGACTACTATTCCTTCGCACTCAAGCGGGCGAGGCTCGAGCGGGCGCGGGTGGCCGGCGGCGGGGCGTTCGCGTTTCGGGGCGTCGATTTCGCCGACCCGGCTGCGCTCGCGCAAGCGCTGGAGGGCGAGGATTTCGACCGGATCGTCCATCTGGGCGCGCAACCCGGCGTCCGCTATTCGCTGGAGAATCCGCACGCCTATGCGCATTCGAACATCACCGGACATCTCGAACTGCTCGAAGTCGCGCGTCACCGCCGGATCGAGCACATGGTCTATGCCAGCTCTTCCTCGGTCTATGGCGCCAATGCCAAGCTGCCCTTTTCGGTGGAGGATCGCGCGGACCACCCGGTCTCGCTCTACGCAGCCACCAAGCGCGCCGACGAGCTGATGAGCGAGACCTATGCGCATCTCTATCGTATCCCGCTGACCGGACTGCGTTTTTTCACCGTCTATGGGCCCTGGGGGCGGCCGGACATGGCGATGTGGCTGTTTACCAGCGCGATCCTGGAGGGGCGGCCGATCGAGGTCTTCAACCACGGCGATATGTATCGCGACTTCACCTATATCGACGATATCGTCTCAGGCGTGCTGGCCTGTCTCGATGCACCGCCCGCCGATGACGGTGCGGCAAAGGCGGGGGGCAGCACCAAGCCGCATGCGCTCTACAACATCGGCAACAATCGCTCGGAGCATCTGCTCAAGGTAATCGCGCTGATCGAGGAAGCCTGCGGGCGCGAGGCGGAGCGCGTGCTGCTACCGATGCAGCCGGGCGACGTCGAAAAGACCTATGCCGATATTGCAGCGATCCGGCACGATCATGGCTATGAGCCTAGAACGCCAATCGAGGCTGGCGTGCCGCAATTCGTGCGCTGGTATCGCGACTATCATGGCGTGTAAGCGCCGGTTGCGCGACTCAGGCCCGGATCAAACGACGTCGGGCCAGATTCCGCGGGTGTCGTAAACCAGAGCGCCCTCGCGCTCCTCTGGCGGGACGACCTTGAAGATGTCGTGATCGACCAGCACCACGATGATGCCGCAGTCCTCGAGCGCGGTGTCGAGATCGACCAGAGCTGCGCCGGTGCCGTCGAATTCTGGCGGCAGTTCGCCAGCATAGGGTTCAACCACGTGGATCCGCTCGCCGAATTCGCGCGCCAGGCCGGCGGCGACGAAGCGCGCGGGGCTTTCGCGGAAATCGTCGATATTGGCCTTGAAAGCGAGACCGAGGCAGGCGACCTGCTGCTCGGGATGCGCTGCGATCAGCGCTTTGGCGCGCGCCAGCACATGCGCCATCTTGGCGTCGTTGGTTTCGCGAGCCTGGCGGATGAGTTTTGCATCCTCGGGCGCGCCATGGACGATGAACCACGGGTCGACCGCGATGCAATGGCCGCCGACGCCGGGCCCGGGGGTGAGGATGTTTACGCGCGGGTGACGGTTGGCGAGTCGGATCACCTCCCAGACGTCGAGCCCCTGCCGGTCGGCGATCATCGAGAGCTCGTTGGCGAAGGCGATGTTGACGTCGCGAAAGGCGTTCTCGACCAGCTTGGTCATCTCCGCCGAGCGAACGTCGGTGGTGACGCATTCGCCCTTCACGAAGCGCTTGTAGAAGGCCAGAGCCTTGCGCGCGCAGCGCGGGGTGATCCCGCCGATCGAGCGGTCGTTATGCGTCAGTTCCTCGAGAATCTTGCCGGGCAGGACGCGCTCGGGACAATAGGCGATCGATACATCGGGGGTTCCTTCGCAGAGGCCCGGCAGTGCCAGATCGGGTAGTTCGCGCGCGATAAGGTCGCGCAGCGCCTCGGTGGTCCCGACCGGACAGGTCGATTCGAGAATCACCGTATCGCCCTTCTTGAGCACGCTTGCGATCTGCGCCGCCGCCGCCATCACGTAGCTGGTGTCGGGCGTGTGCTGCCCGTCCTTCGCGAAGGGAGTAGGCACGGCGATGACGAAGACGTCCGCAGGGGCGATCCTGGTCGAGGCCGTGAGCAGCCCGCGCTGCACCGCCGCCTGCACCAGCCCGTCGAGATCGACCTCCTCGATATGGATTTCGCCGCGGTTGATCGTGTCGACCACGCTCTGCGAGACGTCGAGGCCGTGGACCGGGCAGCCCGATCGGGCAATAATCGCCGCTGTGGGCAGGCCGATGTAGCCGAGACCGATGACGCAGACGTCGGGCTTGATGTCACCGCGCATGAATTGGGGTTCCCTGAAGTGTTTCAGGCAGCCCTAGCGGCTGTCGGTAAATTTTACAGTAACGCACGTGCAACCGGCGCGGATCACTCCGAAAGCAGATCGCAGATGCGCATGGCCGAGCGCCCGTCGCCGAAGGGATTGTGGGCGCGGGCCATGGCGGCATAGGCATCGGGGTCGTCGAGCAGCCGTTCGGTCTCCGCGACGATAGTGTCGGGGTCGGTCCCGACGAGTCTGGCGGTTCCCGCCGCGACGCCCTCGGGCCGCTCGGTGGTCTCGCGCATCACCAGCACCGGCTTGCCCAATGCGGGAGCTTCTTCCTGTACCCCGCCGCTATCGGTCAGCATCAGCGTGGCGATATCGAGCAGCCGGGCGAAATGCGGATAGTCGAGCGGTTCGATCAGCGCGACGTTGTCCAGCCCCGCGAGCTCGGCCTCCATCACCTCGCGGACATTGGGGTTGAGATGCACCGGAAAGATCACCGCGACATCCTCGCGCTGCGCGATCCGCCGCACCGCATCGGCGATCCCGCGCATACCCTCGCCGAAATTCTCGCGGCGATGGCTGGTCATGCCGATGATTCTCTTGCCCGCAAACCGCTGTTCGAGCGGGGCGAGACCGACGGCCAGTTCGGGGTTAGCGGCGATCCTGGCGGTGACCCATTGCAGCGCATCGATCACCGTATTGCCGGTGACATGGATGGTGTCGGGGGCGACATTCTCGCGGCGCAGCGCGGCGGCCGCGGTCTCGGTCGGGGCGCAGTGCAGCGCGGCGAATGTGCCCACGACCTTGCGGTTGACCTCCTCGGGCCAGGGATGGTGGATATCGCCGCTGCGCAAGCCAGCCTCGACATGGCAGACCGGGATCTGGCGGTAATAGGCTGCCAGCGCGCCCGCCATAACTGTGGTGGTGTCGCCCTGGACCACGACCCAGTCCGGCTTCTCGACGTCGAGGACTTCACCGATCCCGGTGAGAGCGCGCGCGGTGAGAGCGTCGAGCGTCTGGCCGGGCGTCATCAGGTCGAGATCGTGGTGGGGCGCGATCCGGGCGATCTCAAGCACCTGGTCGAGCATCCCGCGGTGCTGCGCCGAGACGCAGACGCGCGAGACGAAGCGCTCATCCGCCTCCAGAGCGTGGATCAGCGGGAACAGCTTGATGGCTTCGGGACGCGTCCCGAAGACGGTGAGAATCTTGCGCGGGCCACTCATCGCTGCTGTTCTAGCGCAATCGGGGGGCCTCTGTCAGTCCCGCTTCAGTTCGGGACCGGCGGGGGCGCGGCGAGTTCGGCATCGGGTAGCTCGGCCTCGCGTTCGCGCTCGAGCCGTTCGAGATATTCGCGCTCGATCTGCTCGACGCGCTCCTGCTCTTCCGCAGCCAATTCGTCGATCTCGGACAAACGTTCGGCGCGGGCGGCTTCGATCAACTGGCCAAAGCGGACCGAGGAAGAGTTCTCGCGATCGGCATAGGCCGCGGCGATCATTTCCTGCGTGCAGCCGGTAGACCCGCCCACCCCGACGGCGCTGCAGGACAGCGTGCCGAAATTGCCAACGATATCCAGCCGCTCGACCCGCTCGGCCCAGCTCGTATTGGCCGGGTTGTCGCTGTAGCGCAGCGATTCGGGGATGCGAAAGCGGTCCGCCTCGGGAAGCCGGGCGACGACGACGATCTCGTCGCCGACGGGCTCGGGCGCGGCATCGTCGCCGTAGAGGATGACCATATTGACCTTGTCGCCACCTGTGTCCTGTGCGGCGAGCGGGGTCGCGAAACAGGCGGCGGTGGCGAGCATCAGGGCGGCAAGCGGGCGTCTGGTCATCGTAATCCTCTCAACAGCCCGACAGTAAGGGCGTGGCGGCGTGAATATGTCCTGAAGCGCGCAGACTGGCCCGGCGTTCCAGGGTCAAATGCGTTCGGACACCTTGATCGCGGTGCGGCAACCCAGCCGAATAAGTCCCGAGAGCAGCGGATAGGCAGGCGCGTTCTCCGCCCCGGCGGCGAGCGCAGCGTCGCGATGCTCGCGCTCGTCCTCGCGGAATTCCTCGATCATACCCGCCAGCTCGGGATCGCTGCCGTCCTCCTCGAGCTCGTCGAGCTGGTCCGAATAATGGCGATCGATCTCTTCCTCGACCGCAGCGGTACAGGCCATCGCCGCTTCGGGGCCGAGCAGCGCGGTCGCCGCGCCCAGCGCATAGCCGGCCACGGACCAGAAGGGCTGCAGCGCGGTCGGACGGACGCTGCGACGCGCCATCAGCGCGTCGAATTTGGCGCGATGTTGCGCTTCTTGTTCGGCCATGCCGGCGATCTCCGCCGAATGGGGGCCGCGGTCGCCCATCACCGCCAGCTGGCCGGCATAGATGCGCGTCGCGCCGAATTCACCCGCCTGATCGACACGGATCATGCGGTGGATGTCAGGCTTGGGCATGGGTCTTGCTCCGTGAAAGTAAAACGAGGATCGCGAGGCCCCCGGCGGTCGAGATAAGGAAGTTCCATCCTGCCAGCGAAACGCCCAGCAGGCTCCATGGTGCCTCGTCGCAACGGATCATCGGCGCGTTCATGATCGACTCGAGCGCGCTGGCGCCGTCCTGCGGGACGATCGTGGCGCAGCCAGTCAGCCCTTCCCACCAGCCGTATTCGACCCCGGCGTGAAAACCCCCGATCGCTCCGGAAACCAAGATCGCGAGGGCGGCCAGACCGACCCACAATTCGCGGCGGGGCAAGAAGAAGGACACGAGCGCCAGCGCGACCGCGGCGAAATGCGGCCAGCGCTGCCACCAGCACATCTCGCATGGATACAGGCCGAAACCGTATTGCGAGAGATAGGCCCCGCCGAGCAGGACCGCGGGGATGCCCAGCGCCAGTTGCTGCGCCAGGCGGAAGGAAGGCGAGACGATCATCTAGCTTCGGATAGCCCCTCTAGCGGCGGGCCGCCACCGCGTTCGGCGCGGTGCGGCGCAGCGTTTCGAGCGCATAATACAGCTGGAAGTCCTCGATACCCTCGTCCTTGAGCTCTGCGGCGGTCTTCTTGAAGCGCGGATCGTCCTGCTTGTCGGTCTCGAGCGCCGAATCCTCGAGCTTCAGCTCGTTGACCAGATGGCCACGCAGATCCGATTCGCGCATCGTGAAACGCGAGCGCTTGGCGAGGTCGGGATCGGACAATTGCGGAACCGCGATATCGGGCTTGATCCCGCCTTCCTGCACCGAATGGCCCGCCGGGGTGTAGTAGCGCGCGGTGGTGAGCTTCAATGCCGAATCGCGGCCCAGCGGCAACAGCGACTGAACGCTGCCCTTGCCGAAGCTGCGATCGCCCATGATCACCGCGCGGCGATGATCCTGCAGCGCACCGGCGACGATCTCGGAAGCGGAGGCGGAGCCGGCGTCGATCAGCACGATGATCGGCACACCTTCGGCGATATCGCCACGGAACACTGTCTCGGCCTCGTAGACCACGCTTTCGCCGCGCGCGCGGCCACGCTGCGAGACGATGCGCCCGTCGTCAAGGAAGAGGTCCGCCAAGGCCACCGCCTCGTCGAGCGAACCGCCAGGATTGGAGCGCATGTCGAGCACGAGCCCGCTCAGCCGTCCGCTCGCCTGTTTCTTCAAGTCATCCCACGACGCCAGGACATCGCTGCCGACGTCGCGCGAGAACTCGTTGACCATGATGTGCCCGATGTTGCCGGGCATCAGCTCGTGAGTGACCGGTTCGAGCTCGATCACGCCGCGGGTCACGCTGACATCGAAGGGCTCGTCGCGGCCCGGGCGGAAGATGGTCAGCCGGATCGCACTGCCGGCGGGCCCGCGCATCCGCGCGACTGCTTCGTCGAGATCGCCGCCATAGATCAGCTCGCCATCGAGATGGGTGATGTAGTCGCCCGCCTTCATCCCGGCCTGTTCGGCGGGGCTGCCGCGGAAGGGTGAGATCACCTTGACCGCGCCATCCTCGAGCACGACCGAGAGGCCGAGCCCGGAATAATTGCCGTCGATCAGCGTCTCGAGCCGCTGGAGGTCCGAACCGTCGAGATAAGCCGAATGCGGATCGAGTGCGGCCAGCATGCCGTCGATCGCGCCGCGGATCAGGACTTCGTCCTCGACCGGTTCGACATAGCTTGCCTTGATCCGCTGGTAGGCGGCGAACAGGCTGGCGAATTCCGGCCCTGCGCGCGCATCGACCTGCGCCAGACCGGCGGTGGTGGCGGGGATCAGGGCGACCGCGGTGACCAGCGCGGCGCTGCGGGCGAGTTCGGCGAATTTCATGGCAGATGTCCAATCATGTCTTGCGCCATTCTATCCCCTGCGCTCGCTGAACGCTAGCTGAGGATCGACGACCGGCCCATCGGGACCTGCAGGCGCGCTAGCACGGAAGTGCTACGATCCTATCAGGCCATGAAATCAGGCGATGAAATCGAGCGGATTGACCGGTTCGCCCTCGCGGCGAAGCTCCAGCGTCACCGCCGGATCGCGCAGCTCCGCCATGCCGAGCGGCGAGCCGGCGACGACGTTCTGGCCGACGCGCGCTGCCAGTTCCGAAAGCCCGGTTACCAGGCTGGTCCAGCCATTCGCGTGTTCGACAATGACGATGGTGCCATAGCCGCGATAGGGTCCCGCGAAGACGATCCGGCCCGCGCCCGGGGCGACGACCTGCGCGCCGCTGCGGGGGAAGAGCTGCAGACCGTTGCGCTGCGCGCCGCTGTCCTCGCGCGATCCAAAGGCTGCGACCAACCGCCCGTCGACGGGGAGTCGATAGCGGCGCGGCGGCGCGGTGGAGGAGGGAGAGGGCGCAGGTGGCGGCGCGGCGGCTGCGGTACGGGCCGCGGAAGGATCGGAGGGGCGCGGGATCGGACCCGGTAGCACCGCCAGCCGCTCGCGCAGATCGCCGACCTGTTCGAGTTCCTCGATCAAGCCATCGATGTCGCGTGCGCGCTCGCCGAGCGCCAGCGCGCGCAACTCCTCGCGATCCGCCGCCCCGGCGGCGCGTCGAGCGTCGATGCGCTCGCGCTGCGCCATCGCGATCAGCTCTGTGCGGCGCTGCGCCAGCTGCGTCTCGCTGGCACGGCGGACCGCGACCGCGTCCCGCGCCTCCGCCTGCAGCACTGCCGCGCGGTCGAGTTCGGCGCGCAGATCGGCGGTGGTTTCGCGCACCAGCGGGACGGTGCTGTCGAGCACGGCGCCGAGATAGACCGTGTCGCGCAGGGATCCAGGCGCGAACAGGCTGAGCGAAAGCGGGCGCCGGACCAGAGTCTGCAGCGCGCTGGTGAGCTGCACGATGGGTTCGCGACGCTCGCCCAGCCGGATATCGAGCATTCGGCGTTCGGTTTCGATCAGCGCCAGTTGTGCCTCGGCCACACCGATCGCCGCCTCGACCTGCTGAATCCGCGCCGCCAGCGCGGCGGCTTCGGCCTGCGCCTTCTCCGAGACCTGCGTCGAGCTGGCGGCCTCGCTGTCGAAGCGTTCGGCGCGGGAGCGGGCACGGGAGGCCTGCTGGCGCGCGAGATCGAGCGCCGCCCGCGCCTGCGGGGCATCCTCGAAACGCGACGCGGATTGCGCCTGCCCGGCCCCGTCGGAGCCCAGCCAGAAGCCGAGCGCGACAAGGCCCAGCAGGCCGGCAGCAAGAAAGCGCATCACGACGTAATTCTAGCGGGTAAATCAGGCACGATGATAGGGGTGACCGGCGATAATCGTGGTGGCGCGATAAAGCTGTTCGGCGAGCATCGCGCGTGCCAGCAGATGCGGCCAGGTCGCTTTACCGAAGGCGAGCAGCAGGTCGGCGCCAGCGCGCTCCTCGCGCGAATGGCCATCGGCGGCGCCCAGCACGAAACGCGCCTCACGGATGCCGTCATCGCGCCAGCGTTCGAGAATTGTGGCGAATTCCTGCGAGGTGAGGTCGCGCCCGCGCTCGTCGAGTAGCACGGTGCGGCACGGCGTCTGCGGCTCGGGCGCGCGCCCGCCGGTCTCGGGCAGTTCGGTAAACCGGGCCGGCCAGGTCAGCCGCTTTTCATAGCGGGCGACAAGCTCGGCCTCGGGACTGCGGCCCAGCTTGCCGCGCGCGATCACATGGAGCAGCACGGCCGCGGTCCCGGCGAAGAAGCGGGCTTACGCCGTACCGGCGGCGGGTGGCGCGTCGCCGAAGGCCCACATCCGCTCCAGATTATAGAAGCTGCGGACTTCGGGGCGGAACAGATGGACGACGATGTCGCCGGCATCGAGGAGCACCCAGTCGCCTGCGGGCAAGCCTTCCAGCTTGACCGGGCCAAAGCCGGCCTTTTTGATCTTCTCGGCCAGCTTCTGGGCGATCGAGGCGACCTGACGCGTCGAGCGGCCCGAAGCGATCACCATGTGATCGGCGATCGAGCTTTTGCCTTCGAGATCGATGGTGACGATCTCCTGGGCCTGGTCGTCGTCGAGGTGCTGCAGGACGAGGTCGAGCAGCGGATCGGTGCCGTCGCTATTCATGGACGGAACCTGAGCGGTGTCGGCAGCTGCCGACAGGGTTTGCGCCTGAGTCATCGGCGTGGATCATACTCCTGTTGGGAAAAAGAAAGGACATGAAGGAGACAACGCACGTCATCGTGCTTGTGTTTCCTCGATCATGCCGATTGGGGTTTTGCTTTCCGGGTCGATTCCGGGTGCTCGATCATCGATCACGCGCCGTGTCACCTGATCGCGCAACGACCGCGAGCCGAGGCGCTCAACCCAGTCGGGATCGGCCCGGCGGATGGCCGTGGCCGAGCTTTCGTCCGGATCGAAACGCAGAATCACCAGAGCCGGCGCACTCCAATCGTCCCCTCTTGCAAGACTGGCGGCGGACGCGGAAAAGCGTCGCAACCAGGCCATCGCGGGGCTCGCGAGGGCAGCGCCATCATAGCCGGGTCGGGCGATGACCGCAATCGGCATGCTGCGGGCGATGCCGCGCCAGTCGCGCCAGCGGTGGAATTGCGCCAGATTGTCGGAGCCCATCAGCCAGCAGAAGTCGATTTTGCGATAGCGGCGGCGCAGCGCCTCGAGCGTGTCGACGGTATAACGCGTATCGAGCTCGCGTTCGATCGCGGTCACCCGGATCGGTGCGCGGCGCGCCAGCAGCGTGGCCGATTCGAAACGCGCCGCGAGCGGTGCCATCCCCTCGCTGGATTTGAGCGGATTGCCCGGCGACACGAGCCACCAGACCTCGTCGAGATTCAGTGCTTCCGTGGCGAACAGCGAGATCCGCCGGTGGCCGACATGCGCGGGGTTGAAGCTGCCGCCCAGCAGGCCGACGCGCCGCGGCGCCAGGGACGGCGCGCTCATGCGCAGCCCTCGCGCGCAGCTACGCCTTTGAGACAACAGAGCCTGGGGAGAAAACTGCGGGGCATGGCGAATCGGGTAGCAGGGCGATTCGGTGCTGTCAGCTTGCTGCGTCGGCGTGCCTGATCCGAATCCCGGGAGAATCGCGTGGCCTGAAAAGCGCAGGCGGTGGTTTCGTTCCCGGGAATCGCGATAAAATTCGCTGCCGATCAACCGTTCATCCCGCGAAGCCTTCGCTTTGACCATTTCTGCGGGCTCAGATTCGCAAGGTCTAACAAACGCTGTTAGGTGACCGGGCGAGGGTCTGAAGTCCAAAAGACGGGGTCGAATTTGTCCGATAATACATCCGCTGGCGGCTGGTTTCGCCGCGTGCGCAGCTGGTTTCCCGACCGAGAATTCTTCATGCGCTCCGAAGGCCAGGTCCGCTTCGTGACCATCTCCTCGCGAGTCCAGATGGCCACCGCCGGTCTCGTTGCTGCCGCGCTGTTCGCCTTCGTCGGAACGATGGGGGCGATGAGCTGGTCGCAATATCGCGCCTCTTCCGATCGCGTCTTGCTCGCCCAGCGCGAGCACAAGGTCGCCGATTCCGAAGAGCGGCTGGCGAATTACCGCGACGATATCGACGAGGTCACCGACGATCTGCAGCGGCGGCAGAAATTCATCGAGGACATGGTCGCCTCGCTGCCTGCCGATGTGATCGTGCCCGCGGAAAGCGAAGCCGATACCGAAGCCGCCGCCACCGTCGAAAAGGTCTCGATGGCGGTTCCCGAAGCCGCCGAATTGGCCACGATCGAAGCGCGCCAGCTTGCCTTCGTCGAAGGCATGACGCGTTTTGCAGATCAACGCGCCACCCGCGCCGCCGCCGCTCTGCGCACGCTCGGGCTCGACCCCGACATCGTGTTGCGCCGTGCCGAGCGCGAGGCGATGGGTGGTCCGCTCGAGCGGCTGACCACCGGCAGCGATGACGATCTCGATCCGCGCTTCGAACGGCTCGGCCTTAGCCTCGCGCGGATGAGCGCGCTCGAAACCTCGCTCGACGCGCTGCCGCAGGTCAAGCCGGCCAACACCAGACTGTCCTCGGGCTTCGGTTTCCGCCGCGATCCCTTCAACGGCCGCGGCGCGATGCACAGCGGGCTCGATTTCAGCGGCCCGCAGGGCACGCCGATCGCCGCCGCATCCAAGGGCCGGGTCAACTTCGTCGGCCGCAAGTCCGGCTATGGCAACACGGTCGAGATCGATCACGGCGGCGGGCTGATGACGCGCTACGCGCATCTTTCCGCGTTCAAGGTCCGCGCCGGCCAGCAGGTCGAGGCCGGGACCGCGATCGCCGCGATGGGCAGCACAGGGCGCTCGACCGGTTCGCACCTCCATTTCGAGGTCCGCATCGACGGCCGGGCCGTCAATCCCCGCCCATTCCTGGAGACGGCTCCCAATGTTCTCAAAGAAGTCCGACGCGCGTCCGCACGCGCCAGCCGCTAGAACCGAGAGACCCATGGCAACGCGCAATTCATCCTCGACCTTCTCGGTCATCGGCACGGACATTGCGATCCGCGGCAATATCGAGGCTTCCGCCGACCTGCATATCGACGGCTCGGTGGAAGGCGACATCGCCTGCTCCGCGCTGGTCCAGGGCGAAGGTAGCACGATCACCGGCGCGGTGACGGCCGAGACCGCCCGTCTGGCGGGAACGGTCAACGGATCGATCTCGGCGCGCGAACTTGTGATCCTCAAATCCGCCCGGATCGACGGTGACGTCCATTACGACGCACTGACGATCGAGCAGGGGGCCCAGGTCGAGGGCCGCTTCGCGCCGCGCGCGACCGGGAAGGCCGTACCGGCCGGCACCGACCATCACGACGTTACCAACAGCGACGAGCCCAAGCTCGCCATCGCCCAGTAATAGCGAGCTGAAGTAAGGCCGAGCTGAAATCTAGTCGGGGAGGACCTCGGCGCGCAGCGCCTTGCGATCGAGCTTGCCGATCATCGTCTTGGGCAGGTTCGCGCGGATGATGACGTCTTCCACCCGCTCGTGCTTACCGACGCGCGCGTTGAGCCACTCTTTCAACTCGCCGCCGGCGGGCGCCGCGACATCCTCGGCTTCGTTGAGCGTCACATAGGCCATCGGGTGTTCGCCGAGATACGGGTCGGGATGGCCGATCACCAGCGCCACCTTCACCTGCGGATGTTCAAGCAGCACCGCCTCGACCTGGCTCGGGAAGACCTTGAACCCGCCGACCGCGATCATGTCCTTGATCCGGTCGACGATCGCCAGGAAACCGTCCTCGTCGATGGTCGCGACATCGCCGGTGCGCAGCCAGCTTTGGCCGTCATGCTCCGCAAAGGCGCTGGCCTGCGTGTCGGGTCGGTTCCAATAGCCCTGCATGATCTGCGGTCCGCGGATAACCAGTTCCCCCGGCGAGCCATCGGGCGCGAGCCGCGCCGGGTCTTCCTTGTCGAGCAGCATCACCTGCGTCGCGGGAAGCGGCTGACCGATCGTGCCGTGCTTGCGCAGGCCCTCGTAGGGGTTGGTCGAGACCACGCCCGAGCTCTCGGTCAGGCCGTAGCCCTCGACCAGCCGCACCCCGGTCGCGCTCTCGAACTTTTCGCGCAACGGCCCGGGCATTGGCGCTCCGCCCGAAATGCAGATCCGCAGCGAGGACCAGTCGGTCTTGGCGAAATCCTTGTGGTCGAGCAGCGCCTGGAACATCGTCGGCACGCCGGGAAAGGCGACCGGCTTGGTACGCGAAATGGTCTTGAGCACCTGTCCCGGATCGAAGCGCGGAACCAGCACCATCGCCCCGCCCCGCACCACCGTGCGGTTGAGCACGCAGGTGTTGGCGAAAACGTGGAACAGCGGCAGCCCGCCCATCACGATGTCGGCCCGCTCGCGATCGAAGGGATCGATCATATCGACCTGGATTGCGTTGCTCGACAGATTCGCGTGCGAGAGCATAGCCCCCTTGGGCGTGCCGGTGGTGCCGCCGGTGTATTGCAACAGCGCCAGATCGCCGGTTTCGAGCGCGGGGAGCGGGCTTTGGGTATCGGACAGCCAGTCGCGGTAGCGAGCGACATCGGCGCGATCGGGGATGGCGGCGATCTGGCTGCGGCGCAATAGGCGCAGCGCGAGGCTCTTCACCATCGGCAGCATGTCGGAGAGCTTCGCCACCGCCAGCATCTCGAGCGAGGAGCCGTCGAGCACCTTCATCGCGGTCGGCAGCAGCGCGGGCGCATCGAGCGTGACCAGCAGCCGCGTGCCCGAATCCTCGACCTGCTGGGCGAGCTCCTCGACCGTGTAGAGTGGCGAGAAATTGACCACCACCGCGCCCGCCATCATCGCCCCGTAATAGGCCGAGACATAGGCGGGGACATTGGGGAGGAAGAGACCGACCCGATCGCCACGGGAGATGCCGCGCGCGATCAGCCCGTAGGCGAAGCGCCGCGCCTCGGCGAAAATCTCGCGGTAGCTGTAGTCGCGCCCGAGAAACTCGACCAGCAGCGCATCGGGGCGCGCTTCGGCCTGGCGCTGCAGGATGGCGTGGAGCAGCTCGGGCTCGACCTCGGTTTCCCAAGGGCGGGCATGGCCGTAAGTTGCCGGAACGGGCGGAAAAAGCTTATTGACAGTCATGTCAATAGCATGACGCGCCCGCCTTCAAAGGCAAGCGAAAAGGCAGGCAGTCGCGGGCCCGCCGCGCTTAGCTTGCGGGCCCAAATCAGCCCTGCCCTTCGCCGGTGGCTTCCTCGGCGCGCTTGTTCTCGAGCCAGGCGGCAGCTTCTGCTTCCTGCGCGGCTTCGGCGGCGGCCTTCTGGTTGGAATCGCGTTCGGCGCGCAGTTCCTCGATCAGCTTCTCGCGATCGCTGGTGCCGGGGACGACGATCTCGGGCTCGGGGGCATCCGCGTCGGTGACGATCGACTTGGCCGCCTTGGCGACCACCGCGTCGAGCTCGCGCTGCGAACACAGGCCCAGCGTCACGGGATCCTTGGGCTGGATGTTCTGGATGTTCCAGTGCGACCGCTCGCGGATCGCGCCGATGGTGTTGCGCGTGGTGCCGATCAGCTTGGAGATCTGCGCATCGGAGATTTCCGGGTGGTTGCGCAGGATCCAGGCGATGCCGTCGGGCTTGTCCTGGCGCTTGGATACCGGGGTATAGCGGGGCCCCTTGGTGCGGGTCACTTCGACCGGAGCGCGCTGCATCTTGAGCTCGTAGCCGGCATCCGCCTGCCCGCGCTCAATCTCTTCCTGCGTCAGCTCGCCGGCATGCACCGGATCGCGACCGGTGTATTTCGAGCTCGCCAGATCGTCCGCCATGGCCTGGACCTCGAGGATGTGCAGGCCGCAGAACTGGGCGATCTGCTCGAAGGCCAGGCCGGTGTTGTCGACCAGCCAGGTGGCGGTCGCATGCGGCATGAGCGGTTTGGGTTGGTCGGCCATTGGGCAAACTTTCGCTGGACTGAAAATAGAAGGGCCGCCCCTTTCGGAGCGGCCGCTGGAACGTCTTTCTACGCCACAAACGGGCGTTGGGCAAGCGTTCAGGCCTCTTCGGCTTGGACCTCCATCGCGGCGAGGCCGGCGAGAAACTGGCGCGTCGCCACAGCCCAGCTGAAACCCGCCCCGAATTGCGCGCAGGCGCGGCGGTCGCGAGTGAGCGCGGCGGCGATCGCCTGGTCGAGATGCTCAGCCATCGCGCCGACCTCCTCGCTGAGGATATCGCGCGGACCGGCGACAGGATAGGCCGCCACCGGGGTGCCGCAGGCGAGCCCCTCGATCATCACCAGCCCGAAAGTGTCGGTGCGGCTGGGGAAGACGAAGACATCGGCTCTCGCATAGCACCCCGCGAGCGCCGCGCCGCTGCGCCGTCCGAGAAACACTGCTTCCGGATAGTGCGCCTTCAGCCGCTCGAGCGAGGGCCCGTCGCCGACCACGACCTTGCTGCCGGGATGGGCACTGGCGAGAAACGCCTCGATGTTCTTCTCAACCGCGACCCGCCCGACATAGAGCTGGATCGGGCGTGGCAGACCGGCGAATTCGGGCGCGGGTGGCACCTCCGGCGAAAAGCAGGCGAGATCGACCCCGCGGCTCCAGTGATGGAGCTGGTTAAGCCCCTGCACGCGCAATTCCTCGCGGATACTCTCCGTCGCGACCAGAATGCGCCGCGCCGGTCCGTGGAACCAGCGGATGTAGCGCCAGAACCAGCTGGCTGGCAGATGCGTGCGCTTGGCGAGATAGTCGGGAAACTGCGTATGATAGGCGGTGGTGAAGCGCACCCCAGCCTTCGTGCAGTAGCGCCGTGCCGCCAGCCCGAGCGTACCTTCCGTGGCGATATGGATAGCATTGGGCGCGAAATCGCGCAGTCGCGACGCCACCGCGCCCGGGCGGGTCAGCGCCAGCCGGATCTCGGGATAGGTCGGACAGGGCATGGAGGTAAACTGATCGGGAGAGACCACCATCACCTCGTGCCCCAGCGCGCGCAAATGGTCGCAGGTGGTGGTTAGCGTGCGGACGACGCCGTTCATCTGCGGCAGCCAGGCATCGGTGACGATCGCTATGCGCTCGGGTCCAAGCCGCTCGGGGCCGGGCGCAAACCGCGGCATTTCGCCGCCGGCGAGATCGCTGCGCTTCACGCCGCTTCCAGCGTCTCGGCCGGTTCCGGCTCGGGCGCAGGCTCCGCGAGCGGCTCGCGCTTGGCGATCTCGTCGGGCCAGTGGAGAATTTCCATCGTGCCGTCGAAATGCTCGACCAGCGCGTTGCATCCTTCGACCCAATCGCCATCGTTGTAATAGGAGATGCCGTCGAAATCGCGCATCTCCGCGGTGTGGATATGGCCGCAGACCACCCCATCGACGCCGCGTTCGGATGCCGCGCGGGCGACCACCTCCTCGTATTTGGAGATGAACTCGACCGCGTTCTTGACCTTGTGCTTGGCCGCCTTGGACAGCGACCAATAGGGCAGCCCGAGCCCGTTGCGGACCGCATTCACCCAGCCGTTGAGGCCCATCATCACATGGTAGAGCGCGTCGCCGACGGAGGCGAGCCAGCGGTGCGCCAGCATGATGGTGTCGAATTCGTCGCCATGCAGCACCAGCAGCTGGCGCTTGTCGGCGGTGGTATGGACATCCGCCCGCTTGATCTCGACCCCGCCGAAATTCATGCCGCAGAAGGGGCGCACCATCTCGTCGTGATTGCCGGGGATATAGACGATCCGTGTGCCGCGCCGCGCCCGCTTGAGCACCCGCCAGACGATGTCGTTGTGCTCGGGCGGCCAGTAGAACTTCTTCTTCAGCCGCCAGCCGTCGATGATATCGCCCACCAGATACATCGTCTCGCTGTCGGTGTGGTCGAGGAAATCGATCAGCATCGCCGCGTTGCAGCCCTTGGTGCCCAAGTGGACATCGCTGATCCAGATGGTGCGGAATTTGCGCCGTTCGCCCAGCGTGCGTTCGGGCACGACCGGCTTGGCGATCGGGAAACTGGTGACGTTGGCGAGGCTGGCGAGATCGGTAGGCAGTTGCGTCATTGCGCACGTCCCTTCCTGCAAGAGCTGCCTACCCTTGCACGGGTATTGTTACAGGCGATTCACAGTTCGGTGACGGGCCGGGGTCAATGTTGCGGTTTGGAGGCGCTGCGGAGATCGGGCACGGCGTCCGGTATTGCTATCCGGGATGCGCTCAAGCTCCTGTTTCGAGGACGATCTTGCCGATGTGATCGCCCGCTTCCATCCGCGTATGGGCTTCGGCGGCCTGTTCGAGCGGAAAGATTTGATCCATCACCGGGCGGATGGTGCCGTCTTCGAACAGCGGCCAGGCGTGGTTGTGGATCTCGTCGGCTAGCAGCGCCTTGAACTCGTCCGGCCGCGCGCGCAGCGTCGACCCGGTCAGCGTGTGACGCTTGCCCATCACCTTGGCCATGTTGATTTCGGCCTTGAGCCCGCCCAGCACCGCGATGGTGACGTGGCGCCCGTCCTCGGCGAGGCAATCGAGATTGCGCTGGACGTATTCGCCCGAGACCATGTCGAGCACCACATCCGCGCCCTTGCCATCGGTGAACTGGCGGACGTGCTCGACGAAATCCTTGGTCTTGTAGTTGATCGCCAGATCGGCACCGATCTCGCGTGCGGCGGCGCATTTCTCGTCGCTGCCGCACGTGGTGACGATGGTCAGCCCGAAGGCCTTGCCGAGCATGATCGCCATGGTGCCGATCCCGCTGGTGCCGCCGTGGACCAGCAAAGTCTCGCCCTCGCGCGCCCAACCGCGCTCGAACACGTTGTGCCACACGGTGAACAGCGTTTCCGGGATCGCGGCGGCTTCCGCCATCGACATGCTCTCGGGGATGTGGAGGCAATGCGTCGCCTGGGCGAGGCAATACTGAGCATAGCCGCCACCGGTAACCAGCGCGCAGACCGGCTGGTTGAGCAGTTCGGGCGGGACATCGGGACCGACTGCGACCACCGTTCCGGAAATTTCCAGTCCGGGGATCGGCGAGGCGCCGGGCGGTGGCGGGTAGAAGCCCTGGCGCTGGATGACATCGGGCCGATTGACCCCGGCATGGCTGACCGCGATCAGCACCTGCCCGGCTTCGGGGCGCGGAACCGGGAGCTTCTCGGCGCGCAGCACCTCGGGTTTGCCCGGCTCGTCGTAGCCGATGGCCGTCATCTCGTCCGGAATTGTATCGCCCATGTGCCCCCAGCCTGTCTTGTCGATTTGATGTATCGCGCGCCGCTGCGCACCGCAACCGAACCATTGACAGCTATGCGCCGCAAAGGCGATGATGCGTTGCAATGGATCCCGAGGACAGACCAAGGCCCCGCGGCGATGCCGCCGACCGCCTCGCAACCGAGGATCTGGACCCCTATTCGCAGGATGAGCTGACGACGCGGATCGCGCAACTCGAAGCCGAGATCGCCCGCGTCACCCGCCATCGCGACAATGCCGCCGCGCATCGCGCCGCCGCCGACGCGCTGTTCGGGAAAAAGGATTGAACGATTCCAAAACGATGGTGAGGGGACTCAAAATAGCCGCAAAATTCCCCATATTCGCTATCGTAATACAGCCCCGGTCGGATTTGCCGGCCTAGGCTTTTGCCCCTCTCGCGGCGCGGGTCCTGCAGCGCCTCCGAGATCAGCGAAAGAAACCGAATGCCCAGCTTTGCGCAAAATCTAGAGAAGACCCTCCACCAGGCGCTCGCCGATGCCTCCGAACGTCGCCATGAATATGCGACGCTCGAACATCTGCTGCTGGCGCTGGTCGAGGACGAGGATGCCAAACAAGTGATGCTGGCCTGCGGGGTCGAAATCGCCGAGCTCGGCGCGGCGGTGCGCCAATATCTCGACCAGGAATATCAGTCGCTCAAATCCGACGACGATGCCGATCCGCAGCCAACCGCCGGGTTCCAGCGCGTGGTCCAGCGCGCGATCCTCCATGTCCAGTCCTCGGGCAAGGACACGGTCACCGGCGCCAATGTGCTGGTTGCGCTGTTCTCCGAACGCGACAGCTATGCGGTCTATTTCCTCCAGCAGCAGGACATGAGCCGGCTCGATGCGGTGAGCTTCATCAGCCACGGCATCGGCAAGGGCGGCAAGCAGATCGAGGCCAACTCGGCCAAGGGCGCCGACGAGGCGCGCGGCGGCGAGGAATCGGCCAAGGAAAGCAACAAGAAGGAAACCGCGCTCGACCAGTTCACGGTAAACCTCAACAAGCGCGCCGAAAACGGCAAGATCGATCCACTGATCGGCCGAGGTCCCGAGGTCGATCGGACGATCCAGATCCTGTGTCGTCGCAGCAAGAACAACCCGCTCTATGTCGGCGATCCGGGCGTCGGCAAGACCGCCATCGCCGAAGGGCTGGCGCGCAAGATCGTCGAAGGCGAAGTGCCCGATGTGCTGCTCGATGCGGTGATCTATTCGCTCGACATGGGCTCTCTGCTCGCGGGCACGCGCTATCGCGGCGATTTTGAGGAGCGGCTCAAGCAGGTCGTGTCCGAGCTCGAGGAAATGCCCGAGGCGATCCTGTTTATTGATGAAATACATACGGTGATCGGCGCGGGTGCCACCAGCGGCGGAGCGATGGATGCGTCCAACCTGCTCAAGCCCGCGCTGTCGGGCGGGACAATCCGCTGCATCGGTTCGACCACCTACAAGGAGTTCCGCAACCATTTCGAGAAGGATCGCGCGCTGCTGCGCCGGTTCCAGAAGATCGATGTCAACGAGCCTACCGTTGAGGACACGATCAAGATCCTGAAGGGTCTGCGCAGCGCCTTCGAGGACCATCACAAGGTCAAATATACTCCCGACGCGATCAAGACCGCAGTCGAGCTCTCGGCGCGTTACATCAACGACCGCAAGCTTCCCGACAAGGCGATCGATGTGATCGACGAGGTCGGAGCGATGCAGATGCTGGTGCCGCCGAGCCGCCGCAAGAAAAAGATCACCGCCAAGGAGATCGAGGCGGTGATCGCGACCATGGCGCGCATCCCCCCCAAATCGGTCAGTTCGGACGACAAGCGCGCGCTCGAGAACCTCGAACGCGATCTCAAGCATGTCGTCTTCGGGCAGGACCCGGCGGTCAAGAAGCTCTCGACCGCGATGAAGCTCAGCCGTGCAGGCCTGCGCGATCCCGACAAGCCGATCGGCAGCTTCCTGTTTTCCGGCCCCACCGGGGTCGGCAAGACCGAGGTCGCACGCCAGCTCGCCAGCATCATGGGGATCGAGCTCAAGCGCTTCGACATGTCCGAATATATGGAACGCCACAGCGTTTCGCGGCTGATCGGCGCGCCTCCGGGCTATGTCGGCTACGATCAGGGTGGCCTGCTCACCGATGCGATCGACCAGAACCCGCATTGCGTGCTGCTGCTCGACGAGATCGAGAAGGCGCATCCCGACCTGTTCAACATCCTGCTGCAGGTGATGGATAATGGCCGGCTGACCGATCACCACGGCAAGACGGTCGATTTCCGTAACGTCGTGCTGATCATGACCACCAATGCCGGCGCCGCCGATATGGCGAGCCAGGGTATCGGCTTCGGCAATGTCAGCAAGGAGGATGCGAGCGAGGAAGCGGTGAAGCGGATGTTCACACCCGAATTCCGCAACCGGCTCGATGCGATCGTGCCCTTCGCCTATCTCGGCAAGGACACCGTAGGCCGCGTGGTCGACAAGTTCATCCTCCAGCTCGAACTGCAGCTTGCCGAACAGAATGTCGATATCCAGTTCGACAAGGCGGCGCGCGAGTGGCTCGGCGACAAGGGCTACGACCGCCTCTATGGCGCGCGCCCGATGAGCCGGCTGATCCAGGACCGGATCAAGCAGCCGCTCGCCGAGGAGCTGTTGTTCGGCAAGCTGGCCGATGGCGGCGAAGTGCACGTCAGCGTCAAGGACGACAAGCCGTCCTTCGAACTCACCCCCGCCCCGCCCAAGGCCAAGCGCAAACCGCCGAGCCGCAAGAAGGCGGTAAAGAAGCCTGCGGTCGACAAGCCCGATGCTGCGGCGAGCGAGAGCAAGGACGACAGCGAGGTCTGAGCGAAGCGGATAGTAGCGCGGCGGTGAGGTCCGGCGGTTCGTCGGCCTCCCCATGCGCTCGGCAGAGGAATGCCTTGCCGCCGCGCCCCCTTCGCGGGCATGACGGCCCCGGTTCAAGGGGGACAAGCCAGAATGCCGGTACTCGAGGTCGAAAGGCTAACGAAACGCTTTGGCGAGGTGCTCGCGGTCGACGATCTGAGCTTCGCGGTCCAGCCGGGGGAAATCTTCGGCTTTCTCGGCGGCAATGGCGCCGGCAAGACCACCACGCTGCGGATGGTGCTCGACATCATCCGCCCAAGCGCGGGGCGGATTGCGGTATTCGGCAGCGCTCCCGACAAACGCAACGCCGCAGCGATCGGCTTCTTGCCTGAGGAACGCGGGCTTTACGGCCACATGAGCGCGATCGACACGATCATCTATTTCGCACGGCTCAAGGGAATGGACGCCGGAGAGGCCCGCGACCGGGGGCTCGAGCTGCTCGAACGCTTCGATCTCTCCGACCGCGCCACCGCCAAGATTTCCGACATGTCCAAGGGCATGGCGCAAAAGGTCCAGCTCGCCACCGCGCTGGTCAACCGCCCCGAACTGCTGATGCTCGACGAGCCCTTTTCTGGCCTCGATCCGGTCAACCAAGGGCTGCTCGAGGACGAGATCCTGCGCGCTTCCAAACGCGGTGCAGCGGTGATCTTCTCCACCCATGTGATGCAGCACGCCGAGCGGCTGTGCGACCGGCTGCTGCTGCTGCGCAAGGGCCACAAGCGCTTCGAGGGCACGCTCGACGAGGCGCGCGCGACGCTGCCTGCGCGGATCATCGCGGTGGCACCGCGCAGCATCGCCGCGGTCGCGGGCGTGGGCCATGCCGAACCTGTCGAGGACCTCGGCGCGGGCTGGCACGAATGGGCCATCACGCTGGCGCCGGACGCTGAGGTCGGCGAGGTACTGGAACGCTGCACCAGCACCGGCGTGCCGCTGCGCCGCTTCGAGGAGCGGCGCGCCAATCTCCACGATGTCTTCGTCTCGCTTGTCGGAACCGCGGAGGTCCAGCCATGAATCGTTCCAGCATCATGCTCGTGGCCGGGCGCGAGTTCCGCCAGATCGCCGCGATGAAGAGCTTCTGGCTGACGCTGCTGCTCGTGCCGATCGCGCTGGCGCTGGGGCCTATCGTCGGCCAGGCGCTCGACGACGACGAGGCAACCCGCGTGGTCGTGCTCGACCGTTCGGGGGGCACCGCGCGCGCCGCGATCGTGGACCGTTTCGAGTTCGAGGAAGACCGCTACCGGCTGAGTGCGCTGTCGCGTTACGTCCGCCGTCACGGGCTCGAGGAGGCCGACCCGCAGGCCCCATGGGCGCAGCACGACCGCTGGTACACCGCCGCCGATGTTGCCGCGTTCCGCGCGCGGGGCGGAATGGAAGCGGCGATTGCCGCGCTCGATGCGGTCAAGCCGGAGGAAACCGCCAGTTTCGAAGTGCCCGAGCCGCAATATGAATTTCCCGAAGCACCCGAGGCGCTCGTTTCGGCAAACGACGAGCAGCTGGACGCGCGAGTCGACGCGCTGCTGGATTCCGAGGGCGACGAGGAAGTGGCGACGGTGGTGATGATCGGGCGCGACTATCCCGCCGATCCCACGATCCGGCTGTGGTCCAACGAACAGCCCTCGACGGGCTTCGTTACCGTGCTGCAGGATGTGCTGACCGGCGATCTGCGCCAGCGGCTGCTTACCGGTCGCGGTCTTTCGCCGCAGGAGGCGATGGCGATCCAGTCGGCCGCGCCCGCCATCGCGGTGACCACCCCGCCGCCCGGCGGCGGCGCGCGCGAGGCGCTGCTGATCCGTTCGATCGTTCCGCTGGCGCTGGCCTATATCCTGATGATGAGCCTGATGCTGTCGGGCAGCTGGATGCTGCAGGGTTCGGTCGAGGAACGCTCGAACAAGCTGCTCGAATCGCTGCTAGCCTGCATCCGCCCCGAGGAACTGATGTATGGCAAGCTGCTCGGCGCGCTGGCGGTCGGCCTGTCGATGATCCTGGTCTGGCTCGGCTGCGCCGCGGTGGTGGCCTTCGCCACCCATGGCGCGATCGCCGACATGATCCGCCCCGCGCTCGCCCCGCTGACCTCGCCCGGGATCATCCTTGCGATGATCTATTTCTTCCTCGCCGGTTATATCGCGATCTCGATCCTGTTCGTCGCGATTGGCGCGCTGGCCGATTCGATGAGCGAGGCGCAGGGCTATCTGATGCCGGTCCTGCTCGCGATCCTGCTGCCGATCACCTTGCTGCTCCAGGCGATCGTGATGGGGGAGACCGGCTTCTTGGTGCAGGTGCTGACCTGGGTCCCGCTGTGGACGCCCTTCGCGGTGCTGGCGCGGCTGGGAGCGGGGATCGAGATGTGGGAAATCGTCGGCGCGGGTGTGTTGCTAGCCGGCTTCGTCTGGCTCGAGATCGTGTTTCTCGGACGATTGTTCCGCGCCAGCCTGCTGTCGCAAGGGCAGAAACCCGGTCTGAAGCAACTCTTCGAGCGCTTCCGCGCCGCGCCCGAATAGGGAGGCCAAAGCTTGGCTGACCGCAAAGCCGAGGGTACGGGCGGGAACGCTCGCCCCGCCCCGGGTTTGAGTTGAGGATGGCAGCGCCCTTTTCCTGGATCCGGCCCGAACCGCACGGGATCCATGTCGGCCCCGCGGATTGCTGGATCGATCCCTCGCGCGCGGTCGACCGCGCGCTGGTGACGCATGGCCATGCCGATCACGCGCGCGGCGGGCACGGCCAGACCGTCGCCACCCCCGCGACGCTGGCAATCATGGATCTGCGCTACAACACGCGCGAGGGCGCGACCCCGGTCGAATATGGCGAGACGATCCGCCTGCCTGGCGGGGTCGATGCGACCTATATCCCCGCAGGCCATGTACTCGGCAGCGCGCAGATCCTGCTCGAGCACGCGGGCGAACGGGTGGTGGTGACCGGTGATTACAAGCGCCGCGCCGATCCCACCTGCCCGCCCTTCGAAGTCACCAAATGCGACATCTTCATCACCGAAGCGACCTTCGGCCTGCCGGTGTTCTGTCACCCGCCAATCGCCGAGGAGATGCGCAAGCTGCTCGACCGGCTGGCGGCGCACCCGGACGCCTGCGTGCTGGTCGGCGCCTATGCGCTGGGCAAGGCGCAGCGGGTGATCGCAGAACTACGCGCCGCGGGCCATCACGACCCGATCTATCTCCACGGCGCGATGGAGCGGATGTGCCGGCTCTACGAGGAGCATGGCGTGGCTCTGGGCGAATTGCGGCTGGTCGCGGACCACACGAAGGACGAGATGCGCGGGAGCGTTGTGATCTGCCCGCCCTCGGCGCTCAACGACCGCTGGAGCAGGCGGCTGCCCGCGCCGATCACCGCGATGGCGAGCGGCTGGATGCGGGTGCGCCAGCGCGCCCGCCAGCGCAATGTCGAGCTGCCGCTGGTGATCTCCGACCACGCCGACTGGGGCGAGCTAACCCGCACGATCGAGGAGGTCGATGCGCAGGAGAACTGGATTACCCACGGGCGCGAGGATGCGCTGCTGCGCTGGTGCCAGCTCCACCAGCGGCGAGCCCGCGCGCTGGCGCTGGTAGGGTATGAGGACGAGGATGATTGAGGTGAGGCTGCACTAATGGACGCCTTCGCCGCCCTGATCGACGCGCTGGTCTACACCCGCAGCCGCAACGAGAAGTTGCGGCTGATCGCCGAGTACCTGCGCGGCACCCCCGATCCCGATCGCGGCTGGGCGCTGGCGGCGCTGGCCGACGGACTCGACTTTCCCGCGGTCAAGTCGGGGACGATCCGCACCCTGCTCAAGGAACGCGTCGATCCGGTGCTTTGGACGCTCAGCCGCGATTTCGTCGGCGACACCGCCGAAACCGCCAGCCTGTTGTGGCCCGCGCCCGATGCAGCGCCCTCGCCCCCCGGAGTGAGCGAGGCGGTCGCGCTGCTCACCGCGATGAACCGCAAGAGCGTGCTCACCGAACTGCCGAGCCTGCTCGACCGGCTCGACGCCGACGGGCGCTACGCGCTGCTGAAGCTCGCCACCGGGGGAATGCGGATCGGGATTTCCAGTCGCCTCGCCAAGACCGCCTTCGCGCAGGCCTTCGCGGTGCCCGTCGACGGGGTCGAGGAATATTGGCACGGGCTCGATGCGCCCTATGCCCAATTGTTCGCTTGGGCCGCCGATGGCGAGCCCGCCCCCGACATCGCCAATCTGCCCACCTTCCGCCCCTTCATGCTCGCGCATCCGCTCGAGGATGGCACGGTCGATCTGGCGGATTACGCCGCCGAATGGAAATGGGACGGCATCCGCGTCCAATTGGTGCGCGCGGGGCAAGGCGATTCAGCGCAGACGCGGCTGTTCTCGCGCTCGGGCGACGATATTTCGGCCACCTTCCCCGAACTGCTCGATCAGTTGCCCTTCCCCGCGGTGCTCGACGGCGAGCTGCTGGTGCGCGGCTCGGCGCAGGGCGGCGAGGAGAACGAACGCACGCAGGGCGGCGCGGCGAGCTTCAACGCGCTCCAGCAGCGGCTCGGGCGCAAGACGGTGAGCAAGAAAATGCTCGCGGAGGCGCCCGCCTTCGTGCGGCTCTACGATGCGCTGCTGGTCGAGGGCGAGGATTGGCGCCCGTTGCCGTGGAGCGAACGCCGCGCGCGGCTTGAGACGCTCATGCCGCGCCTCCCTGTCAGCCATTTCGACCTGAGCAAAGTGGTCGAGGCGCGCGATTTCGACCACCTGGCGCAGATCCGCGAGGGCAGTCGCGAGGAGGCGATCGAAGGGCTGATGCTCAAGCGCCGCGACAGTCCCTATATCGCCGGACGCCGCACCGGATTGTGGTACAAATGGAAGCGCGACCCGCTGCTGGTCGATTGCGTGCTGATGTATGCGCAGCGCGGCAGCGGCAAGCGCTCGAGCTTCTATTCGGACTACACCTTCGGCTGCTGGGACGGCGACCCCGATGCCGGCGCCGAGCTGTTACCTGTCGGCAAGGCCTATTCGGGTTTCACCGACGAGGAGTTGAAGAAGCTCGACCGCCATGTCCGCGGCAACACGGTCAAGCGCTTCGGCCCGGTGCGCGAGACCGACAAGAGCCTGGTGTTCGAGGTCGCCTTCGACAGCGTCCACGCCAGCAAGCGCCACAAGTCGGGCCTCGCGATGCGCTTCCCGCGCATCCACCGCATCCGCTGGGACAAGCCCGCGCATGAGGCTGACCGGATCGCGGCGCTGCAGGCGCTGATCAGGGATTGAGGCGAGAGCGAGAAAGTCGCGCGGCGCAGATTGCGACAGCGTGACGCCGACGACCCGACGCTAATCCTCAGCTGCGGCGAGCGCGTCGCGGTGATGCTTCGCGTTCTCGGAATAATGCACCACCCCCGCGCGCATCCCCATGATCGCAGCGTCGGTCAGCTCTTTCATCGGCTTGGCCGGGCGGCCCGCCCAAAGCGAGCGCGGTTCCATCACCTTGCCCTCGGTCAGCATCGCGCCCGCTGCCAACATGGCGTCACTGCCGATCACCGATTTGTTCATCGCGATCGCCCCCAGGCCCACAAAGCCGCGGTCGGCGATGGTGCAGCCATGGCACATCGCCATATGGCCGATCAGCACATCGCTGCCGATCTCCAGCGGCGAGCCCTCGGGGTCGCCCGGGCGCGGCGGGTCGCAATGGAGCACGCTGCCGTCCTGAACATTGGTTCGCTCGCCGATGCGGATGGTGAAGACATCGGCGCGAAGCACGCAATTGTACCAGATCGAGCTGCCCTCGCCGATCTCGACATCGCCGATGATGGTGCAGCCCGGCGCGATGAAGACGCTTTCGTGGATCTTCGGGGTCTTGCCGTGGATCGGGACGATGCGGACGCCGGGCCGGTGGATGCTCATGGTCATTTTCCCAGAATGTTCTGCCATTGGATATGCGGCAGGATGGACGCGAAATCGTCGGTCCACAAGTTTTGCGCCGGTGGCGGCAGGCGGTGCCACGACAGGTCGCGGCGCGCGGTCAGCAGCCGCGCGAGCTGCCCCGCATCAGGCGACATCACTACCCAGAGAGAGGGGCTGATGCCGGGTCCGAGGTTGGCCTGGTCGGAGCGCAGGATTGCCGTCATGCCATGCTCGCGCGCGAGCGCCGCGACCATCGGGCGCAGGTCGATGAAACGGTTGGAAATATGCAGCAGCAACAGTCCGTCGTCTTCCAGCTTGCGGCGATAGATGCCGAAGGCCTCGGTGGTGACGAGGTGCAGCGGAATGGCGTCCGAGCTGAAGGCATCGATCACCAGCGCGTCGAAGCGGTCATCGGGGAATTCCTCGAGCACCAGCCGCGCATCGCCGATATGGATCGGCGCGTCGGGGGTGCATTCGCGCAGGAAGCTGAACCCGTCCTCGCCGCGCGAGAAATCGACCACCTTTGGGTCGATCTCGAAGAAGTCCCACGCCTGGCCCGGCTGGCGATAGCAGGCCAGCGTCCCCACCCCGAGCCCGACCACGCCGACGCGGGCATCGGGACCGGAAAGCTGCGGAAGCACGTCGAGCGCCGCGCCGACGCCGGAATCGCGCCCGTAATAGGTCGTCGGCTCGCGCCGATCGGTTGGGTCGGTGAACTGCAATCCGTGGAGCGTGGTGCCGTGGGTCAGCCCGCGCAAGCCTGCGTATTCCTGCTCGCGCACCGTGTAGACGCCGAAATAGCTGCGCTCGCGCGCGCCTTCGGCGGAAGTAGCGAGCGTCTGATAGCCGCCGCGCCCGAGCATCAGCATCGCCAGCACCGCCACCATCGCCCAGCGATAGCCGAGCAGCAGGATCCCGCACCATGCGACCCCCAGCATGCCGAGCAGCACCAGCGCATCGTTCTGTTCGACCAGCCAGCGGTTGAGCAGGCCCGAGAGAACCATGGCGGCAATCAGCACCAGCAGCACCGCGATCCGCCGCTGCCGCCGGTCGAGCCCGAGCCGGTCCATCCAGGCGATCAGCGGCCGGTTGGAGAGCAGCGCTGCGGCGGCGAGCACGAGGATGGGATGCTCCCACACCCAGTCGAACAGCACCGGGGCGAGCAGCGCGGTGAACAGCCCGCCCAGCGCGCCGCCCGCGCTCATGATCAGGTAGAAATAGGTCAGCCGCGCGGGCGAGGGCCGGTCATCGTAGAGCCGGCGATGCAGCGCCACCGCGACCACGAACAGCATCAGCACGGTGGCGAAGCCGGTGGAGAGACTCTCCGCCCCCTGGCTGACCATCGCCATCCCGCCCGCCAGCAGCACGATCACCGGCGCCACCCGCGCCAGCGTATGGCCCAGCGCGCTGCGCGCGTTGAAAGCGAAGGCGAAGCTGAGCAGGTAAAGCCCCAGCGGGATGACCCACAGCAGCGGCATGGCGACGATATCGGTGGTAAGATGCGTGGTCGCCGAGAGCATAAGCCCCGAGGGGACCGCCGCCAGCGCCAGCCACAGCAGCGTGCGCCGCCAGCCGATCGGTTCGGAGGCGGCGGGCGGGAGCGGTGCGTCCACACCCCCTGCCCGCCAGCGCGCCGCCGCGGCGGCACCGACCAACAGGATCAGCACGCCGAACCCCAGGCTCCACACCCAGCTTTGCGCACCGAGCGACAGATTGGGCTCGAACAGCAGCGGATAGGCGAGCAGACCGGTGAAACTGCCGAGATTCGAAGCGGCATAGAGCCAGTAGGGATCGCCAGCGCTCGCATCGGCGGCATACCAGCGTTGCATCAGCGGCGCCTGCGCCGATACGACGAAGAACACCGGGCCGATGGTCAGCACGAACAGCAGCGGGACCCACAGCGCTTCGAGCCCTGCGGCCGGCGCAGGAAGATCGGCCAGCGCGATCGGCAGCGTCAGCCCCGCGAGCAGCAGCAGGCCGAGATGCACCGCAGCCTGCCGCGCAATCGGCCAGCGTCCGATCGCATGGGCATAGGCATAGCCGCCGAGCAGCAACGCCTGATAGACCAGCATCGCGCTGTTCCACACTGCGGGCGCGCCGCCCAGCCGGGGCAGCGCCATCCGCGCCACCAGCGGCTGGACCAGAAACAGCAGGAAGCTTCCCGCCAGGATCGTCGCGACGAACAGCAGCCGATGGGTCACGCTGCGCGATGCTCCTGCCATTCATCGGCGGAAATCGAATAGACGATGCTCGGGTTAAGATGCGGCCCCCAGCGCGGATCCTCGAAATCGAGATCCTCGCGGCGGCGCATCCCAAGTCGCAGCATCAGCCCCCAGCTCGCGGTGTTGCCCGCAACGGTCAGCGCGACGACCTCGTCCGCGCCGAAGCGCTCGAAGGCGGCGTCGAGGCTGGCAATGGCGCCCTCTTTTGCATAGCCGTGCCCCCAGGCATCCTCGCGCAACCGCCAGCCCACTTCCATCATCCCGAACACCGCCTCGCCCTCGACGTTGGAGCGCTTCAACCCGCAAAAGCCCAGCAGTGCGCCCGAGAGATGCCCGCCATCGGCTTTGCGCTCGAGTACCCAGAAGGTGTGGCCATGATCGCGGCGATAGCCTTCAAGCCGCTCCCGCGCGCCATTGCGGGTTCCTTCGTCGGCCGGATCGCCCAGCCAGCGCATCACCGCCGCCGTGTTGGTCACGCGCCAGAACTCGGCCCAGTCCGCTTCGCGCCAGTCGCGCAGGATCAGCCGCTGCGTTTCGAGGCGGAATTCCTCCACCTGCGTTCAGCCGTTGAGCAGCCGCGCGGCCAGGGGAGCGTGATAGCTCAGCACGCCGGTGCAGCCCGCGCGCCTGAACGCCATCAGAGTCTCGAGCACCAGCGCGTCGCGATCCCCGGCGCCGGCCGCCGCCGCAGCCTCGATCATCGCGTATTCGCCGCTGGTTTGGTAGGCGAAGACTGGGAGGTCGAAGCGGTCCACCAGCCGCGCCACAATGTCGAGATAGGCGAGCCCGGGCTTGACCATCACGCTGTCGGCGCCCTCGGCGATATCGAGCGCGACCTCGCGCAGCGCCTCGCGGGAATTGCCGGGATCCATCTGGTAGCTCTTCTTGTCGCCCTTGAGCAGATCGCCCGACCCCACCGCATCGCGGAACGGGCCGTAAAAGGCCGAGGCGTATTTCGCCGCATAGCTCATGATCTGGGTGCGGTGGTGCCCGGCCATTTCCAGCGCCATGCGGATCGCCTTCACCCGGCCGTCCATCATGTCCGAGGGCGCGACGATATCCGCGCCCGCTTCGACCTGGTTGAGCGCCTGATCGACAAGCACCGCCACCGTATCGTCATTGGCGACATAGCCGGTCGCGTCGAGCAACCCGTCCTGCCCGTGGCTGGTGTAGGGATCGAGCGCGACATCGGTTAGCACGCCGATATCCGAGCCGCAGGCGTCGCGGACCGATTTGATCGCGCGGCACATGAGATTGTCGGGGTTGAGCGCTTCTTGGCCGGCATCGCTGCGGCGGTCGCCCGGGGTGTTGGGAAACAGCGCAATACAGGGAATACCGAGCGCGACCGCTTCGCGTGCGCGTTCTGCGATCCCGTCGACCGACCAGCGCGACACGCCGGGGAGGCTGCCTATGGGCTCCTCGACCCCCTTGCCCGCAGTGACGAACAGCGGCCAGACCAGATCGCTCGGGGTGAGGCGGGTCTCGCGGTGCAGCGCGCGGCTCCAGCCGCTCGATCGGGTGCGTCGCAGGCGAATGTGGGGGTAGCTGGCGTCCATGCGGCAATCTGTGCCGCAATCGTTCCGACGGTGCAATGGAGTGCGACTCAAGTCGCGCGCTGGGGTCAGGAAACCGGTTCGGTCCGCTTGGGATCGAGCCGGTCGATCTCGCGCCGCGGCTCACGCGCGGCGCGCTCGTCCTCGGTCTGGTCGAGCTTGGCGAGCGCCGCACCCGCCTCGACCGTCTTGAGCTTGGCCAGCGTCGCGCGGAATTCGCGCAATTCATTGCCGCTGAGTTGCGCGCGGGTGACGAAGGACACGCCGGCGGGATTGATCGCCCGCCCGCCGCGATACATTTCATAATGCAGATGCGGGCCCGTCGAGAGCCCGGTCGAGCCCACGTAGCCGATCACCTGGCCGCGTCGCACGGTCTGGCCGTTTTGCACCGCGATCCGGCTCATATGGCAATAGCGCGTGTCGAGATTGCCGCCATGACGCAGGCGGACCGCATTGCCGCAGCCGCCCATCCGTCCGGCCCCCGTCACGCGGCCATCGGTCACCGCGACGATCGGGGTTCCGTGGCGGGCGCGGAAATCGACCCCCGAATGCATCCGGCGATAACCCAGGATCGGGTGGCGGCGCATGCCGTAGCTGGAATTCATCTGCCCCGGCACCGGAGCGACCAGCCCGCTGCGCTGCTCGCCCACTCCGGAAGCTTCGAAGAAGGCTCCCTTCTCGCCCCAGCGCATCAATTGCGCGCGCGGCTTGTCGCCGCTTTCGAGCCCGGCGAACAGCAATTGCCCGGCCTGGCGCTCGCCGGTCGCGGCGCGGCGATGCGCGACGATCAGGTCGAAAGTGTCGCCGGCGCCGATCTCGCGATCCATGTTCACATGATCGCCGAGCGCCTTGAGGTAGGCCTGCACCGCGCTGGCGGGCGCGCCGGCGGCCCGGGCCGATCGATAGAGGCTGCTGCCGACGCGGCCCCGGATCCGCAGCGGGGTGTCGTCGACGCGGATCACCTTGCGCTCGAGCGACAAGCCGCTGGCCGGGTCTGGCCGGGTGAGCGCCAGTTCGAGATCGAAGCGGGCGCGGAACTGGAGATGATCGAGCGGTCGCGGCGCACTCGTGCTGGTGCGGCGGCCGAGCGTGATATCGACCTTGGTGCCGGGCTCGATCTCCCCGATCGCCATCGCGTCACCCACCAGCGCCGCCACCAGCGCGGCATCCTCTCGACCCACCCCGGCGCGGAGCAGCATCCGGTCGAAACTGTCGCCGCGCGCCAGCGTCGCGACCAGCTGCAGCTGTGGGCGCTCGGGCGCGGCGGCGAGCGGGCGGACCAGCGCGGTAGCGCCCATCCGTCGCCCGGTGTCGCTGCCCAGCGCCAGCGGCATGATCATCTGGCTGCGATATTCGTCGACATTGGCGGTCTCGATCTGCGCGGTCGGCGCGGCTTCGAGCGGGGCGTAGCTGGGCCAGAACGCCAGCGCGACGGCGGTCAGCCCGACGAAGGTTCCGAGCCCACCGAACCAGCGGCGGCTGCCGATATTACAGCTCAGATCCTGCGCCAGTTCGAGTCGGGCGATTCGCGCAGGGAGGGAGCCCCCTGCCAGCGAAGCCGTGTCCGGCGTCGCCGTCTTGTTCCCGAACACCCGCAATATCTGGTCGTGCGCAAGCCGCGCGGCGGGCAGCCCCCTGCCGCCCGCGCCGTCATCGGCGCCGGCCTCGCTTCGGTCCTGGTCCTCGGGGGACGTGTACACGCGAGATACCTCCGCTGCGGCCGCTGCATCATGGGGATGCGCGGCCCGACCCTTTGCGCGTTTCATCGCGCTTGGAGCCTTGCCGCAGTTTCCTGGCGGATTAAAGTTAAGACCGGTTTAAATCGGGGCGATACGAGTCCCCTGGGCGACGAGATGCGGCGGACGGGCGCTGAACGGTTGTCGGAGGGCGCCTGCGCTGCCATCACGCTGGTGTGGCTGATCACACGATCACGGCGGTCCTCGGGCCCACCAACACCGGCAAGACCCATCTGGCGATCGAGCGAATGTGCGGTCATTCGAGCGGGGCGATCGGCTTTCCCCTGCGGCTGCTGGCGCGCGAGGTCTACGACCGGGTCTGCGCACTCAAGGGCGAGGCCAATGTCGCGCTGATCACCGGCGAGCAGCGGATCGAGCCGGCCAATGCCAAATATCTGTGCTGCACGGTCGAGGCAATGCCACGCGACGGCGGCAATCGCGCCTTCGTCGCGCTAGACGAGGCGCAGCTTTCCGCCGACCGCGAGCGCGGTCATCTGTTCACCGACCGCCTGCTCAACGCGCGCGGGCGCGAGGAAACCATGCTGCTGGGTGCGGCGACGCTCGCTCCGCTGGTCCGCCAGCTGGTCCCCGAGGCCGAGATCACCCAGCGACCGCGTTTTTCCACGTTGAAGCATATCGGCCCGCGCAAGCTGTCGCGGCTACCGCCGCGCAGCGCGATCGTCGCCTTCAGTTCCGAACAGGTCTATGCCGTAGCCGAAATGCTGCGGCGGTTTCGCGGCGGCGCGGCGGTGGTGATGGGCGCGCTGAGCCCGGAAACGCGCAACAAGCAGGTCGCGCTGTTCCAGAACGGCGAGGTCGATTACATCGTCGCCACCGATGCGATCGGGATGGGGCTCAATCTCGATGTCACCCATGTCGCCTTCGCCGGGCTGACCAAGTTCGACGGGGTCCGCACCCGGCGGCTGGTCCCCGCCGAAATGGCGCAGATCGCCGGACGCGCCGGGCGGCACCAGCGCGATGGCACCTTCGGGACGCTGGGCGGCGGGATAGGCGGCGGAGCCTCGCCCGAATTCACCGAGGAAGAGATCTACGCGATCGAGGAGCATCGTTTCGCGCCGCTGACCAAGCTGTTCTGGCGCGAACCCGAGCCGCGCTTCGATTCGATTGCCGCGCTGATTGCTGATCTCGAGACCCCGCCAGCGCAAGAAACATTGCGGCTGGCGCCCGAAGCGATCGATCTCGCCACGCTCAAGCGGCTGGCCGAGGAGCCGCTGGCGGCGCAGATCCGCGGCGCGGGCCAGGTTCGGCGGTTCTGGGAAGCCTGTTCGCTGCCCGATTTCCGCCAGCGCGGCCCCGATGTCCATGCTCGCTTCGTCGCGCGGCTGTGGGAGGATCTGCGCGGCGGCTATCTGGGCGCCGATTATGTCGCGGCGCGGATCTCCGAACTCGACAATATGGCGGGGGACATCGATACGCTGCAGGGCCGCATCGCCGCGATTCGCAGCTGGGCCTATATCTGCCAGCGGCCAGACTGGGTGCTGGCGCGCGACGAGATGGCCGCCCGCGCCCGCGCGGTCGAGGCCCGATTGTCGGATGCGCTCCACGCCCGCCTGACCGAACGTTTTGTCAACCGAAGGACCGCACTGCTGATGAAATCCCTGGGAGAAGACCCCGCGATGCTCCCGATCGCGATCGATACCGATGGCACGGTGCGGGTCGAGGAGGAGCCGATCGGCCGGGTCGAGGGCCTGCGCTTCACCGTCGACCACGCCGCGGGTCACGCCGATCGCAAGATGCTGCTCGCCGCCGCCGAGAAGGCGCTGCCGCGGCTGCTGGGCGAGCGCGCCGAGGTGCTGGCGAAGGAGCTCGCGCCCGGTGCCCCGGCGGCCGGATTGACGCAGGCAACGTCGACACAGGTGACACTGTCGCGCGGCGCGTTACGCTGGGGCGAGCAGGTCCTTGCCAAGCTGGCGATGCGCGATGGTTCGGTGCAACCCGTGCTCGAGCCCTCGCGCGAAGTGACGGCGCTGCCGCCATCCAGCCGCGCCATGCTCATGGCGGCACTCGAAGGCTGGCTCGATACCAGGCTGGCGGTGCTGGAACCGCTGGCGAAACTCCAGGAAGCGGCGCGCGATCCCGAGGCGGGATCCGAAGCGCGTGCGCTGCTGCTCAATCTCATCGCCGGGCATGGCTTCGTCAGCCGCGAGCAGGCGGGGATCGAGCACCTGCCCAAGGAGATGCGCCCGTTCCTGCGGCGGATCGGCGTCACCTTCGGCGCGCTGGATATCTTCGCGCCCGCGCTGCTCAAGCCCGCCCCGCGGCAATTGCTCGCGGCACTCGGGCTCGACCGGCGCCCGCTAGAAGCGGCGATGCTGCCGGTAATCCCCGGGGGTCGCAAGCTGCCCGCGGGCTATCGCCACGCCGGCAGCCAGGCGATCCGCGTCGACCTGGCCGAGAAGATCTTCCGCGCCGCGCACGAGACCCGCGCCAAGACGCAAGGTGCCGAGCGCCGCGGCAAATTCGTGCTCGATCTGGCGCTGCCGGTCTCGATCGGGCTGGAACAGGCCAATGCCGAGCGGCTTCTGGGGCAGACGGGCTTTCGGGTCGAGCATGCGAGGCCACTGGCCGACGGCGCCTTCGGGCCGCCGCGCCCGCACCGCTGGAGCTGGCGGCCTTCGCGGCGCAAGCCCGAGCGTGCCCCGCCTCCGCAGCCGGCCGAGGGCAATGCCTTTGCCGAGCTTGCCAAACTCGTACGCTGATGCGGATCGACCGACTGCTCTATTTCCTCCGTTTCGCGCGTTCGCGAAGCCTCGCTGCAGGGATTGTCGACAGCGGACAACTGCGCCGCAATGGCGAGCGAATTTCGCGATCCAGCCAGCCAATGGCACCCGGAGACGTACTCACTATCCCACTGGGCCGGCAGGTGCGTCTGGTTGAGCTGCTGGCGTTGCCGACCCGTCGCGGCCCGCCGGAGGAGGCCCGCAGCTGCTACCGGATGCTTGACCCGCACGGCCAAACCGACCTAGCAGCGGCACAGACACAATCGCCACGAGGACACGCCGACCCATGACCTACGTCGTCACCGACGCCTGCATCAAATGCAAATACACCGATTGCGTCGAGGTCTGCCCGGTGGACTGTTTCTACGAAGGCGAGACTATGCTGGTGATCAATCCCAGCGAATGCATCGATTGCGGCGTGTGCGAACCCGAATGTCCGGCCGAGGCGATCCTGCCCGATACCGAAGGCGGGTTGGAGAAATGGCTCGAGCTCAACACGAAATTCTCCGCCGACTGGCCCAATATCACCAGCCAGAAGGCCCCGCCCGAGGATGCCGACGAGCACAAGGGCGAGGAAGGCAAGTTCGAGAAGTACTTCACCCCCGAACCGGGCGAGGGCGACTGATCACTACTTCTTCGATGGGTTCCTATTTCGGCCAGATCAAATCGGCGTGGGTCGCGGGTAACGACGACAATATCGGCATCATCGCCGCCGGCATCGCCTATTACGTGCTGCTCGCGCTGGTGCCGCTGCTGGCGGTCACCGTGCTCGGTTATGGCCTGTTCGCCGATCCGCAGACTGTGTCCCGGCATATCGCGCTGCTCGCCGAAAACCTCCCTGCTTCCGCCGCCGAGATCATCGGCGATCAATTGCGCCGGATGAGCGAGGACGGCGAGGCCACGAAAATCCTGAGTCTGCTGGTCGCGCTCGGCATCGCGCTGTTCGGCGCGCGCAACGGCGCCCGTGCGGTGATGACCGGACTCAACGTCGCCTTCCATGCCGACAGCGCGCGCAGTTTCCTGCGCGGCAATCTGATCGCACTCGCGATCACCGCGGGGGGAGTGGTGGGCCTGGCGGTCCTGGGAGGCGTTGTTGCAGCGGTTGGGAGAATTCCCGGTGTGGCAGGCGGCGTGGTCGGCTTTGTCGCCCTGTTCGGGTTTGCGACACTGGGTGCGGGCCTGCTGTATCGTGTCGGGCCCAACAAGCCCGGGCCGGAATGGCAGGCGATCTGGCCCGCTGCGGCCTTCTTTGCCGTGCTGTGGATCGCCGCGACTGCGGGCTTCGGGCTCTACGCGGCCAATTTCGCCAGCTACAACGCGACCTATGGCTCGATGGGCGGAGTGATCATCCTGATCACCTGGTTCTATCTGAGTGCATTCTTCCTGCTGCTCGGCGCCGAGTTCGCCGCAGTCCGCAATCACAGAGCCGCTTAGACACGGTATTTCACGGACTCGCAATATTGCGTGTTGTGTGCTATATAATGCAACAACCCTGGCGGCATGCTCCCGGCAGGTGCGTAAGATTGAAAGGGCAGGACACCCCAAAGCGTTGTTTTTACAGGTTCAGGTCTGCGGTTCGATCGATCCGCAGCGGAAACCGTTTTCGCAATGCTGCTTCCCCCGACCCACCTGCCCGGGATGAAAGGATCTTTGCATGGCTAGCAAGGCCGATGATGCCTTCGACGTTGGCGATTACGTTGTCTACCCCAAGCACGGCGTTGGCCGTGTGATCGAATTGCAGAGCGAGGAAATCGCCGGAATGCAGCTCGATCTCTATGTGCTGCGTTTCGAAAAAGAGCGCATGACGCTGCGCGTTCCGGTGAACAAGGTCGAATCGATCGGCATGCGCAAGCTGTCGAGCGACAAGACGCTCAAGGAAGCGATGGAAACGCTCAAGGCCAAGCCCAAGGTCAAGCGGACCATGTGGAGCCGCCGGGCGCAGGAATATGAAGCGAAGATCAATTCGGGCGACCTGGTGTCGATCGCCGAGGTGACCCGCGACCTGTTCCGGCCCGAGGACCAGCCAGAACAGAGCTATTCCGAACGGCAGATCTTCGAAGCCGCCTCCAGCCGCCTCGCCCGCGAACTCGCGGCGATGGAAAAGACCGACGAACCCGCGGCGCTGGAGAAAATCCTCGAGGTGCTGCGCGAGCACGCCCCGCAATATTACGGCACCGACGAAGAGGCATAACGCCCGCTTTTCGGTACCCGAAGAACGAGGGGTCGCCTTGCCGGGCGGCCCCTTTTTCGTGGCCGGAACTCGCGCCGGATGCCTTCAAGAAGACCGAGGGAACGCTTTCATGCTTGAAGGACCCTTGCTGCTGTATTATATCGGCAATACGGACTGCCGATCATATGGGTGCTGGGGCACCGCAGCAGGAGGCTTTCATGTTCAACAGGATTTTCAAGCGGGTCGCGCCGGCAATGGCCATGGCGATGGGCGCGTTCACCGCAGGATGCGACGGGATGGAGATGCGGGTCGGCGGCAGCGATGGCGTGCCGCTGGCCGAACTCGACACCAACGGTGAGGCGCCGACCGGTGTGGTGCTGGCCAGTCCCGACACGCTGATCGTTTCGCAAGGCCAGGCGCTCGACATCGCCGTCTCGGGCGATCCTGCGGCGGTCGAGGCGCTGCGCTTCAACATCGAGGACGGCACGCTCGGCGTCATGCGCGAGCATGATTCGCGCAAGGCAGAGGGGCGCGCAACCGTGCGGGTCACCATGCCTTCGCTGAGCTCGATCGTGCTGGCCGGATCGGGGACGGTCGAAGCCGCCTCGCTGACCGGCGATGCCGATGTCACCATTGCCGGATCAGGGAAGGTCCGCACCGCGCGAGTCGAGGCGGGCGACTTCACCATGACCGTGGCCGGATCGGGCAGCTACGCGGCGAGCGGCAGCGCCGAGAGACTCGAACTGTCTTTGGTCGGCTCGGGTCGTTCGGACATGGCCGATCTGACGGTCAGCAACGCGGATGTGACCATCGCCGGGTCAGGCGCAGCCGAATTTGCCTCCGATGGCCAGGTCGAGGCCAATATCATCGGTTCGGGCGAAGTGACCGTGATCGGTCGCGCGACCTGCACCATCAACGCGGTTGGCTCGGGCAAGCTCAACTGCCGCGAAGCACCCGCCGCCAGTGCCGCCCGCGGGAAGCCATCGGCGGGCTCCGGCGAATGGTCGCAGGAAGAGAACTGACTCAGACAATTCACGACTGGGTAAGCGGAAGGCGCTAGGGAGTGCGCGAAAGGATGTTCGCCATGATTCCTCGCCGCCTTCTGCTTGTCTGCCTGCTGCCCGTCGCGCTGGGCGGTTGTCTCGCCAAGACCGCATTCGATATCGCCACCGCACCGGTGCGGGTGGTGAGCAAGGGCGTCGATCTGGCGACCACCAGCCAGTCCGAAAGCGACGAGAATCGTGGGCGCGAAATCCGCCGCCAGGAAGAACGGCTGGGCAAGCTCGAGCGCGATTACGAGAAACAGCTCGACGCCTGCGAGAATGGCAATCGCCGCGCCTGCGACGACGCGCGCGACACCTACGCCGAAATGCAGCAGATCATCCCGACAATCCCCTACCAGCCGAAAGACGACTGAAGGCGGCCGGTCCTAGGCCGGCGTCGCCGCGCGACGCAGACGATCGTTGATCGCGAGGCCGAGGCCTTCGTCCGGAACCGGAGCCACCGCGATGCGCGGCTGCGGCGCCTTCGCGGCCAGGTGAAGGCAGGCATAGAGGCGTGACGCCGCTTCCGCGAGAGCGCCGCTTTCCGAGAGGCTGCAATCGCCCGCGATGTTCCCGAATCCGATCAGATACTCGCCCGTCTGGCGCGCCGTTGCATTGAGCCGGACCGGTTTGCCGGGGGCGTAATGGCTGAGTATCTGGCCAGGCGCCTCGACACCGCTAGCCATTCCTGCCGCTTGCGCACCGGGGATCACGATCGGTCCAGGTCGCAGCGTCTCGATCCGGCCGTCGCTGCGGACCGCGACGATGGTCGATTCCAGCCCCTTCACGCATTCGCCGCCATCGAGCACGAGGTCGATCCGTCCGTCGAGCGTCGCGAGGACATGCTCGGCGCTGGTCGGGCTGACGAAGCCGCTGCGGTTCGCCGAAGGCGCGGCGAGCGGAAATTCGACCGCCTCGAGCAGCGCAGCCAGCGCTGGATGCGCCGGCTGGCGCAGCGCCACCGTCGGCAAGCCCGCAGTAACGGCCGGCGCGAGACTCGCATCGCTGCGCAGCGGGCAGACCAGCGTCAGTGGCCCGGGCCAGTAGCGTTCGACCAGCGCAATCGTTTGTGCATCGAATTGCGCCAGCCGCTGCGCCGCAGCCAGCCCCGCCACATGGACGATCAGCGGATTGAAGCTCGGCCGCCCCTTGGCTTCGTATATCCGCGCGACCGCATCGGCGCTGTCGGCGCGCGCGGCGAGGCCGTAGACGGTCTCGGTCGGAACCGCGACCAGCCCGCCCTCGTTGAGGATTCGCGCCGCCCGCGCAATCCCGCCCGCATCCGCCGGCACCCGTTCCGTAGCGTTCTTGCCGCGCATGCCCAGGCGCTATATTCGCTAGCCCACATTGCCAAGAGGACATCGCTCAAAGTGACCTATTCGCCTGCCACCGCCGACCAGCTGCTTGCCATCAACGTCAATGCCGGAATCGAGCAGCTCGCCCGGAGCGAGCGCTTCGCCGCGGCCGAACCCGACATGGTCGAGGCCATCGTCGAAGGCGTGGGCCAGTTCGCAGCCGGCGAATGGGCACCGCTCAACCGGATCGGCGACCTCGAAGGCGCGAAACTGGAAAACGGCGTGGTCCGTCTGCCCGAAGGCTTCGCCGCAGCTTACGAGCATTATGTCGAGCAGGGCTGGAATTCGATCGCCAGTCCGGTCGATTTCGGCGGCCAGGGCCTGCCCTTCACGCTGGCCTGCAACGTGCTCGAGAACCTCGGCACCGCCAACATGGCATTCAACCTGCTGCCGATGCTCAGCGTCGGCGCGATCGAAGCGCTCGAGCATCACGGCAGCGAGGCGCTGCAGGCAAAATATCTCCCGCTGCTGGTGAGCGGCGAATGGTCGGGGACGATGAACCTCACCGAACCGCAGGCCGGTTCGGACCTCGGCGCGCTGCGCACCAGCGCCACGCCGATTACCGAGGGCGAGCATGCGGGCAAATACTGCATCAAGGGACAGAAGATCTACATCACCTGGGGCGATCACGAACTCGCCAAGAACATCATCCACCTCGTGCTCGCGCGCCTGCCCGACGCACCAGAGGGCAGCCGAGGGATCTCGCTGTTCGTGGTCCCGAAGTATCACGTCAACGCGGACGGGACGCCGGGCGCGCGCAACGATCTGCGCTGCGTCAGCCTCGAGCACAAGCTGGGGATCAACGCCTCGCCTACCTGCGTGATGAGCTATGGCGACAATGACGAGTGCATCGGCGAACTCGTCGGCGCGGAGAACCGCGGACTGATGGCGATGTTTACGATGATGAACAACGCGCGCATCAATGTCGGCACCCAAGGCGTGCAGATCGCCGAGCGCGCGACGCAACAGGCGCAGGATTACGCCGCCGACCGGATCCAGTCGGCGCGCGCGGGTTCGCCAGACCGGACCCCGGTGGCGATCCTCGAACATCCCGATGTCCGCCGCATGCTGCTGCGGATGAAAGCGCTGACCGAGGCGGTCCGTGCGCTGCTCTATTACACCGCCGGTCAGGTCGACCGTGGTACGTTGGGCCAGACAGACGCGGCGGCGCGCGCCGAAATTCTGGTCCCGCTGCTCAAGGCCTGGGGTACCGATGTCGGGGTCGAGGCGGCGAGCCTGGGGATCCAGATCCATGGCGGGATGGGCTTCATCGAGGAAACCGGCGCGGCGCAGCATTGGCGCGATGCGCGGATCGCTCCGATCTACGAAGGCACCAACGGCATCCAGGCCGCCGATCTCGTCACCCGCAAGCTCGGGCTCGACGACGGTCAGGCGCTGATCGGCCTGCTCGAGGAAATCGCGCGCGACAGCGCCGCCGAGCCCGCGCTGTTTGCGCTGGCGGGCGAATGCGCCGCGGTGGCGCGCTGGATGCGCGAAGAGGCCAGCATCGACGACCGGCTGGCAGGCAGTGTGCCGTTCTGCACCATGATGGCGGTGGCGGTGGCCGGCTGGCAGCTGACCAGGCAGGTCGCAGCGGTGGAAGCGGGCGCTGCGCCCGCACTGGCCGCCACCAAGCCGGGCACGGTGCGCTTCTTCCTCGACCGGATTGTCCCCGAGGCAAGCGGGCTGAAGTCCGGCGCGATCGCAGGAGCCGAGTCGCTCTATGCGGTCAGCACCGAAGCGCTGCTCGGCTGAGACTTACTGCGCGGGTTGTTCGCGCGCGTAATCCTCGTCGCCGAAAGTGGCGCGTATCCCGCCCGTCAACTCGCGCTGCGGCGGGAGCCGCCCGGAAGTTTGCCGCTCGATCGCGGCGGAAGGCCGTGCGCCCGGCGCAAAGACGCGCCAGATGCTCCCGGCGGTGTCGTCGCTCACCAGCAGCGAGCCGTCGCCCGCCCATTCGACCCAGGTCGGTCGCCCGCGCGTGGTCTCATTGTCCTGAAGGAAGCCACCCAGCACCGGGACCGGCTTGCCCTGCGGATTGCCGCGTTCGTCGAAGGCGACATAGACCACATCGTAGCCCGAGGGCGGCTTGCGGTTCCATGAGCCGTGGCGGGCGACGAAGGCGCCTCGATCGAATTGCTCGCCCATCCGCGCACCCTCGGCGCTGAACACGAAGCCGAGCGCGGCAACATGCGGGCCCAGCGCATATTCGGGCCGGCGCGAATATTCGGTGATATAGGCGGGCATCGGTGCTTCGACCCGCTGGTCGATGTTGCTCTTCCAATAGACCCACGGCCAGCCATATTGCGCGCCCACGGGGACATTGGTGAGATAATCGGGCACCAGATCCGAACCGAGCATGTCACGCTCGTTGACCGTGGTCCACAATTCGCCCGACCAGGGGCTGAAATCGAGCCCGTTGGGATTGCGCAGACCAGCGCCGAAGATGCGCTGGGTCCCGCTGTCGAGATTGTATTCCCAGATCAGCGCGCGGCCTTTTTCGACTTCCATTCCCTTATCGCCGATGTTCGAGACCGAACCCACCGCGACATAAAGCAGGTTCTCTTCCGGATGCAGTTCGAGATTGCGCATCCAGTGGCCGCCACCGGGCGCAAGATCCATCAGCTTGCGCGGCTCGCCCGAAACCTGCGTCGTTCCGAGTTCATAGGGATAGGCCAGCACCGCGTCGTGATTCGCGACATAGAGCGTGCCGTCGCGCCAGGCCATTCCCGATGGCGAATCGAGCCCGTCCAGCAGCGTCTCTCTGACCTCGGCCTGGCCATCGCCATCAGCATCGCGGAGCAGCGCAATCTCATTGGCAGACTCGCCCCCGGCGCCGGCCTTGCCCATCAACAGGCCCGCGATGAAACTCTCGATCTTCGCGCCGATGCCGCCGCTGGTCTGTGCGCTGCCCGGCTTGCCGGTCAGTGCGACAAGGACATCTCCATTTGGCAGCGTGTGGATGGTGCGCGGGTGATCGAGCCCGTCGGCGAAACGCGTCACCGCCAGACCTTCGGCCGCCTCCGGCACTTCGTCTGCCGCCCAGCCAACCGGTTCGGCGATCTGCACGGTGGGGAAGCCCTCGGCAGCGGGCTCCTGCAAGGTGGGGTCGGTTCCGGCGACCGCCTCGACGGAAAGATCGGCGCGATCGCCGCGCAGCAGGAACGCCACCGCGACGAACAGCAGCAGGATCAGGACGAGGATCGCGATGAGGATTTTTTTGCCGATGGTCATGCTGTGAAGTTCTATGGCAGCACGCGGCTTGCGGCAATGGGATCGCGTCCTAAATAGTCCATCCCATGTATGATTTCAGACCTGCGGCCGAAACGGCCAAGCCCGAACTCTATCACGACCTGCTGCAGGCCGCCGAGGCGCTGACCGCCGGCGAGCACGATGGCGTGGCCAATATGGCCAATGTCGCCGCGCTGTTGTGGGAATTCCTCGGGCAGGTGAACTGGACCGGATTTTACCGCATGGTCGATGGCGAGCTGGTGCTGGGTCCCTTCGTCGGGCGGCCGGCCTGCATCCGCATCCCCGTCGGCCAGGGCGTCTGCGGCGCTGCGGCCAAGAGCGGCGCGACGCAGTTGGTCGAGGATGTCCATGCCTTTCCCGGACATATCGCCTGCGACGGCGACACGCGCTCCGAACTGGTCGTTCCGGTGCTGCGCGATGGCGAGGTGGTCGCGGTGATCGATCTCGACAGCCCCGAGCTGGCGCGGTTCGACGCCGAGGACCAGACCGGGATCGAAGCGCTCGCGGCGATGCTCTCCGACCGGATCTGACCGGCAAACCGCCCCGGCGCGGGACAGCGTCGCGTCAGGGCTTTTGCCGGGGAACCCCGGAGGTGATAAACCTTTCATCAACCATCCCTCCGGATTCGCGAAAGGTATTCTCCATGGCAGCTCGTTTCCTCTCTGGCACGGCAGCGCTGGGGTTCGCGGCGCTGGCCGCATCGCCTGCGCTGGCGCAGCAGATCTATTACGAGGATGGCGAATATCTCTACGCGGTCCCAGCGCCTGCAATGGCTCAGGATGCGGTGGTCAGCCAGCCGGTCGAAGCGCCCACGGTTATCTATCAGGATGGCGTGGCCTATGAGCGTGTCGAGCCGCGGATTGCCGCCCGTCGCGTGATCCCGTCGCGCGATGCGCCGGTCCAGCAAGCACCGCAGCAGATCATCCTGCCCGCGCCGCAGTCAGCATATGCCTATCCGGCCTATGTTCCGGTTACCTACGCACCGGCGCCGCAGGAGCAAGTGACCTATGTCGTGGCCTCGCGTTCGATTCCCGCGAATGGGTACGGCTATGCGCCCGCCCCGCAGCAATATGGCTATGCCTCGGCGGCACCGCAGTCCGGCTACCTTCCCGGCGGCGGGCAGTTGGTCGCCTTCGACCGCAACGCGTGGCTCGAGGAATGCAGCGCGCGGCTGAGCACCTATGAAGACAGCGATCGCGGCCAGGTCCTGGGCGGCTTGATCGGCGCAGCGGCCGGCGGACTGATCGGCAATCGCGTCGCCGGGCGCGGCGATCGCTTGGGCGGGACGCTGATCGGTGCGGGCACTGGCGCGCTCGCAGGGCTTGCGGTGGGCGATGCCATCGACGACCGCAACGATGCGCGCAGCGGTCGCAGCGGCTATGACGAATGCCGCGCTTATCTCGATGACTACATGAACCGCGCCAGCAACAACCCGGCGCCGATGACGACCGTACCTGGCCAGCAATACATGCTGGTGCCCGTATCGGTGCCGGTCGCGCAACAGGCGACCTATCGCGAATATGTGGGTTCGCAGCCCTAAATCGCTTTGCGCTTGCTCGAATGGACGTCGAGGCAACTGGTTGCGCCGCGCGACTTCTTGGCAAGTCGCGGGTTTAACTCCCTGTAAAAACTAGATTTCTCCGCCGGTCAATCGCTGACAGAGCAGGTCGAGCTGGTCGAGGCTGCGAAAGCGGATCGACACTGCCCCTTTGGAGGTGTCGCTTTCCGACGTGATTCGCACCGGCATTCCGAGGAACTCCTCAAGGTGGTTCTGGACCGCCACGATATCGGCATCGGCTGCTGGGGCTCCGTTTGCGCGGGGGGCCTTGGCCGCAGCCCCATCCGACTTCGACTCGCCGGAACGGCGCGCCAGCTTCTCGACCTCGCGCACCGAAAGCTTGTTCTTCACCGCGCGGCGAGCGAGCGCGACGGCATCGTCATGCCCGATCAGCGCACGGGCATGCCCCATCGACAGCGCGCTATCGGCGAGCAGCGCCAGAATTTCGTCGGGGAGCGCAAGCAGCCGCTGCATGTTCGCGACATGGCTGCGCGATTTGTCGACCATCTCGGCGATCTCGGCCTGGGTCATCTCCTCCTCTTCGGAGAGGCGGTGATAGGCGCGCGCTTCCTCGACCGGGTTGAGATCCTCGCGTTGGAGGTTCTCTATCAGCGCCAAAGCCATTACCTCGCGGTCATCGAGGGTGCGGATGATGGCGGGAATGTCGTGCAATTGCGCCTTCTGCGCCGCGCGCCAGCGACGCTCGCCGGCAACGAGCTGGTAGCTGCCATCGCCCTTGGGGCGGACGATGATCGGCTGGATCACCCCGCGCGCAGCGATCGAGGCGGCCAGTTCACCCAGCGCGGCATCGTCGAAATGGGTCCGCGGCTGGCCCGGGAGCGGGGAGATCGAGGCGATAGGCAGGTTTCTCAACCCGTTATCAGGTGATCCTGTGCTGGATTGTTCGGTCGCATCGCTCGATCCATCACCAGCGTCGCGCCTGACCAGCGGTTCCTCCCGCTGGACCTCGCCCATCAGCGCGCCGAGGCCGCGACCCAATTTGCGCTTGCGTACCGCACCCTTGTTGGCGGCTTCGGTCGCGTCGCTCATGCGGCTTTCCTCTTCTCGGGCAGGCGGCCGATCAATTCTCTTGCCAGCGCGATATAGGCGCGGCTGCCGACGCATTGATGGTCATAGACCAGTGCCGGCATCCCATGGCTTGGCGCCTCGGAGAGCCGGACATTGCGCGGGATGACCGATTCGAACACCAGCGGACCCAGGCAGTCGCGGACATCGTCGGCAACCTGGTCGGTCAGCCTATTGCGGCGGTCGAACATGGTCAGCACCACCCCGACAATGCCGAGATCCGGATTGAAGCGCTGCTGGACGCGCTCGACCGTCTGCAGCAATTGACTCAGGCCCTCGAGCGCAAAGAATTCGCACTGCAACGGGACCATCATCGTATCCGCGGCGCTCATCGCGTTGAGCGTCAGCAAGCCGAGCGATGGCGGGCAATCGATGAAACAGACGTCGTAAGATGAGAACCCGCCCTTTCCCGCAGGTTCGAGCGCCCGGCGCAGCCGCGCGGTGCGGTCTTCTACCTGGACGAGTTCGATCTCCGCACCGGAAAGGTCCTGCGTCGCGGGAACAATGTCGAGACCGGGAATATCAGTCTCTTGAGCGCATTGATCGAGCGTCGCTTCCTCGAGCAGCAAGTCGTAGCTGGTGTATTCGCGGTGTGCGCTGTCGATGCCGAGGCCGGTCGAGGCGTTGCCCTGCGGGTCGAGATCGATCAGCAGCGTCTTCCACCCGGTGGCGGCCATCGCAGTGGCGATGTTGATGGCGGTGGTGGTCTTGCCCACCCCACCCTTCTGGTTGGCGATCGCAATCGTGATCATCGCTTCAGCTCCACTTGGCCGCGTCCCACCACGATACCGGCATTGTCGCCGGTTTTCGACTGTTCCACGTGGAACATTGCACGCAGCGCTTTGGGCAGGCTCTCGACTTCTTGCGCTGCCGACCGTCCCTTGGGCAACAGCCAAGTGGTGTCGCCTGTGGAGAAGCGCGCGGAGAGGTCGAGCAATTTGGGCATGGGAGCGAATGCTCGGGCGCTGATTACTGCGGCATCGAAGCTTTCGACCAGTTCCAGGCGATTGCCCTCTATCCGGCAGTTCGCGAGTTTCAAGTCTGCCGCAATGCTCTGCAACCACTCGATTCGCCGATTGCGCGATTCGACCAGATGGATGGTCCAGTCCGGGCGCATGATTGAGATAACGAGGCCAGGAAAACCAGCGCCAGAGCCAAGGTCAAGCCACGGCCCCTTTGTTTCACGTGGAACATGGTCGAGCAATTGTGCGGAATCGGCCAAATGCCTCATCCAGACAATGGGTTCCGTCGGCTTGGAGATAAGGTTTTGAAGGGCATTTTCCCGGATCAGCGAAGTAATCAGCTCGTCCAGACGCGTCATCGCGCGCTCATCACAGCGATCCGCGACATAGGCCCTTGCATTGGCTTCACTGGAAATCATCGGTTTGCCCAGGCCTGCTTGCGGGCATGAACCAAAACCGCGGCGAGAGCGGCGGGGGTTATGCCCGGGACGCGCGAAGCGGCACCCAGCGTCGCTGGTGTAGCCGAGGCAAGCCGCTCGACCATTTCATTGGAAAGTCCAGGCACCTGCCCATAGGGGAAAGCCGCAGAAAGCCTCAGTGCCTCGCTGGCGCGCAGATCGCGCAACTCGCCCTCCTGCCGCGCGAGATAGGGCGCGTATTGGGCGTCCTCGATCATCTCAGTGGCAAGATCGTCGTTCCACGTGAGATCGTCGGGCGCAAGCGACCGGAGCGTTTCACGTGTGACGATACCGCCTTGCACCCACTCCTCCAGCGTACGCGGTCCGGCATCGGACTTCACGTCCACCCCCTGCCTCTTCAGATCTTTTGGCCCGAGAGAATGCCCGAAAGCCGCAGACCATTCCTGGCGCTCGCCCTCTCTCCGTGCGAACCATTCGGCGCGTTGGTCGCCGATGCATCCGAGTTCGAGCCCGATCGGGGTCAGCCGCGAGGGGGCGTTCCCTGCGCGCAGCCGCAGGCGATATTCAGCGCGCGAGGTGAGCATGCGGTACGGTTCACTGACTCCCTGGAGGACCAGATCGTCGACCATCACCGCCATGTAGGAATTGGCTCGGTCGAGCCGCGGCGCTTCACGCCCAAGGGCATCGGCCGCCGCGTGCATCCCCGCCACGAGGCCCTGCGCCCCCGCCTCTTCGTACCCCGTGGTCCCGTTGATCTGGCCAGCGCAATAGAGTCCCGGGATCGCCTTGACCTGCAGATCGGACCCGAGCGCACGCGGATCGATGTGGTCGTATTCGACCGCATAGCCCGGGACCACCATCTCGGCCCGCTCCAGTCCCTGCATGCTCCGCAACATGGCAAGTTGGACATCCTCAGGCAGCGAGGTGCTGATGCCATTGGGATAGACCATCGCGCTGCCCAATCCCTCCGGCTCCAGGAACACCTGGTGGCCGTCGCGGTCGGCGAAGCGATGGATCTTGTCCTCGATCGAGGGGCAATAGCGCGGCCCCTGCGCCCCGATCGCGCCTGAAAACATTGGCGAACGCTGGAGATTGGCCGCGATGATCTCGTGGCTTCGCGCATTGGTACGGGTGATGGCGCAGAAGATCTGGGGATTCACGCGCGCCGGCGTGAGCGGGGACATCGTCCATTCCTCGCCATCGGACGGCTGCTCCTCCAACAACGACCAGTCGATCGAGCGCCCGTCGAGACGCGGCGGAGTGCCGGTCTTTAGCCGCGCCATCGGCAGTTCCGCCTCGCGAAGCTGCTCGGCCAGCCGGCTCGCCGCAGCTTCGCCCACGCGCCCACCCTCGACGCGGGTATCACCGCGGTAAAGAATACCGCCCAGGAAGGTGCCGGTACAGAGGATGACGCGCTCGGCCATAAGCGCCGACCCATCGGCCAGATCGATGCCGGTAACTCGCCCACCATCCAACCGCAGCGCCGCCACTTCACCGGCGATCAATTCCAGATCACCCTGCCCCGGGAGCAAATGCTGGATCGCCTCACGGAACAGCACCCGGTCAGCCTGAACGCGCGGGCCCCAGACCGCACTGCCCTTCGAACGATTGAGCATGCGGTAATGGATGGCAGCGGCATCGGCGGCGCGTGCCATCAACCCATCGAGCGCATCGATCTCGCGTACCAGATGGCCCTTGCCGATCCCGCCGATCGCCGGATTGCAGCTCATCGCGCCGATCATGTCGAGATCGAAGGTCACCAGCGCGACGCGCGCGCCCATCCGCGCCGCGACAGCCGCCGCCTCGACCCCGGCGTGTCCGCCGCCAACCACGATGATATCGAATTGCGCCATTCGCTGGCGGATTAGTCGAGCAAAAGCCTCAGGTCAAAGCGCGTGTTTCACGTGAAACATCACTTTCCGATGCAGAAGCGTCCGAACAGCGTGTCGAGCATGTCCTCGGTCGAGGCGCGGCCCAGCAGGCGATCGAAGGCCACGCGCGCGCGACGTAGGTTCTCGCCAATAATCAAAAGATCCGTCCCGGTTTCGATGGACTGCAGGGCCGAAGCCGCCTCACCCACCCTTTCGCGCTGTTGCGCACTGAGCGCCGCGGCGCCCGGCTTGGGAAGCAAAAGTCGCGCGCGCTCGATCAGATCACTCTCGAGCCCGGCGAGGCCCGCACCGGTTACGGCCGAAACTACATGCTGCGGCGCCTGTTTGACCGGCGCACCGGCCTGGTCCGCGCGCGCTTGAGTCTCCAATGCGCCAGCCGGGCCTTCGCCTTCCCTACCCAGCCACAACACCAGATCCGCGCGATCGAGCTGTTCGCGCGCGCGGTCCATGCCGATCGCCTCGATCGCGTCACTCCCTGCCTCATGCAGCCCAGCGGTGTCGACCAGGACGAAGGGCACGCCGCCAAACGCCACGGGCCGCTCGATCACATCGCGGGTGGTCCCGGCCAAAGGTGAGGTAATCGCCGCTGAATCGCGCACCAAGGCGTTGAAAAGGGTCGATTTCCCGCTGTTTGGTGGGCCGGCGAGAATGACCCTGATTCCGTCACGCAGTCGCTCCGCGCCGGGGCGTGCGAGCCAGCCGTCCATTTCAAACCGCAACCGTGCGACATCCTCAAAGAACGCAGGAGGCAGATCCTCGACATCGTCTTCGTCGGAAAAGTCCAGGCTTGCCTCGACCTGCGCGCCGAGCCGCAGGATTTCGCCGCGCCATTGTTCGATCTGCCCGGAAATCGCCCCGCCCAGCGCAGCCTGCGCCGAACGCCGCTGCAATTCGGTTTCAGCCGAAACCAGATCCGCCAGCGCCTCTGCCTCGGCAAGATCGATCCTTCCATTGGCGAAGGCGCGGCGGGTAAACTCGCCCGGCTCCGCCTTTCGCAGGCCTTCGAGCTGCGTCAGAGCGCGCTCCACCGCAGCGAGGACCGCCCGACCCCCGTGGCAATGGAACTCGGCGAGATCCTCGCCGGTAGCGGTCGCCGGGCCGGGAAACCACAGCACCAGCGCGCGGTCGAGCACTTCGCCCGCTGCATCGCGCAAGGTCCGCAGACTCGCCTGGCGGGGCTTCGGAAGGCCACCTGCGAGCTTCTCGACGGCCGCGCCCGCCCGCGGTCCGCTAACCCGGACGATCCCGATAGCAGCAGGTGGCGCGCCGCTCGAGACGGCGAAAATGGTTTCGCGGGGCAAGCGGCTTCCCGGCCTTAGGTCTTGGGTTCGTCCGGCGTCGGCTTGCCCGCAGCCTTGTTCGCGTTGGCGCCTTCCATGAAGCTCTGGAACAGCTTGAAGCCCGCCTGCCCCATCGGGGCAAGCTGGCGCGCGTATTCCTGCAGCTTGTCGGTGTCCGAAACGCCCTTCATCGCGCCCGCCATCATGTCGACATAGACCGCATTGGCCTTGCCGACATCGGGCAGTCCCATGAAGCTGCGCGCCTCCTCGGGCGTACAGTCGATTTCGATATGGACCTTCATCGGGCTTCCTCCGTTAGTTCTTGTGCAGCCTATCTGGGTCTGCAAAGCGCGCGAGACAAGCGCACCGCGAAATTCCCCGAGGGAGACAAGCACGATGAGCGAGACCGTTTCGATTTCGACCCTGTCCGGCGATGACAATTTCACCACCTATGTCGCGCGCCCTGCCGGCGAGCCCAAAGCCGCCATCGTGGTGATCCAGGAGATATTCGGGGTCAACGGCGGCATCCGCCGCAAATGCGACCGGCTGGCCGAGGAAGGCTATCTTGCGGTCGCTCCCGACCTGTTCTGGCGGCTCGAGCGCGGGGTCGAACTCGACCCCGATGTCGAACCCGAATTCCAACGCGCACTCGAAATGATGGGCAAGTTCGATCAGGATCAGGGCATTCGCGATATCGAAGCCACGATTAAATGGGCGCGCGCGGAGAGTGGTGGCAAGAAGGTCGGCTGCGTCGGGTACTGTCTGGGCGGTAGGCTCGCCTACATGACCGCGGCTCGCACGGATGTGAACGCCACGGTCGGCTATTACGGCGTCGGTATCGACGGGCTGCTGCGCGAAAAGGACGCGATCGCGCATCCGCTGATGCTGCATATCCCGACCGAGGACGGTTTCGTCGACAAGGACACCCAAAAAGCTATGCACGAGGGTCTGGACGACCACCCCAAGGTGACGCTGCACGATTACGAAGGCCTCGATCACGGCTTCGCGACCGAATTCGGCAAGCGCCGTGCGGAAGAAGCGGCCCAGCTCGCCGACAAGCGCACTGCGGAATTCTTCGCGGAGCATCTGGGCTAGGGAGGTCAACGCTTTGGAGCGGCTGCCCGCGCGCTACCTCATCCCTGCGCTATTGCTGGCGCTGATCGCGCTGGCGTGGCTGCTGGAGCCGCTCAACTGGGCCCTGTGGCTGCTCGTCCCGGCCATGGCACTGACGATCTGGGATTTCTTCCAGCAGAGCCACACGCTGTGGCGCAATTACCCGCTGTTTGCCCGCATCCGCTGGTTGATGGAGGATTTGCGTCCGTTTGCGCAGGCCTATGTGGTCGAAGGCGATCTCGAGGGTCGCCCCTTCAGCCACCAGGAGCGCGCGCTTGTCTATGCTCGCGCCAAGGGCGATCTCGATTCGCACCCGATGGGGACAGAACTCGACGTCTATTCGGATGAATACGAGTGGCTCGGCCATTCGATCGTCCCGCGCGACGAAATTCCGAAAAACTGGAGCGTTGAGGTGGGCGCGGGAACCTGTTCCAAACCCTACGCCTCATCGCTGCTCAATATCTCAGCGATGAGCTTCGGATCGCTCTCGGCGCGGGCAATCGAAGCGCTCAACCAGGGCGCGAGGCTTGGTGGTTTCGCGCACAATACCGGCGAAGGCAGCATCAGCCGCTATCACCGCAAGCCCGGCGGCGATCTGATCTGGGAGCTGGGGAGCGGGTATTTCGGCTGCCGGCAGCCCGACGGCTCCTTCGATCCCGAGCAGTTCCGCGACAACGCCGCTCCCGATCAGGTCAAGATGATCGAGGTCAAGCTGAGCCAGGGCGCAAAGCCGGGCCATGGCGGGGTCCTGCCGGGGACCAAGGTCACCCGGGAGATTGCCGAAGCGCGCGGTGTTCCGGTCGGCGAAACGGTCGTCTCGCCCGCGGCGCATCCGACGTTCTCGACACCGATCGAACTGCTCGAATTCCTTACCCGGTTGCGCGAGCTCTCGAGCGGCAAGCCGGTAGGGATCAAATTATGCGTCGGCCACCCGCACGAGATCTTCGCGATTGGCAAGGCGATGGTCGAGACCGGCCTGCATCCCGATTTCATCACCGTCGACGGTGCCGAGGGCGGTACCGGTGCCGCGCCGCTGGAGCTCAGCAATTCGGTCGGCATGCCGCTGCGCGAAGGGCAGATCTTCGTTCGCAACATGCTGGTCGGCACCAATTTTCGCGATCGGGTCAAGATCGCCGCCGCGGGAAAGATCCATTCGGGCGCGCAGATGGCGAAATCCTTCGCGCTGGGCGCGGACTGGTGCAACGCCGCGAGGCCTTTCATGTTCGCGCTGGGCTGCGTCCAGTCGATGAATTGCCACACCGGCCACTGCCCCACGGGGATCGCGACGCAGGAAGAATGGCGCCAGCGCGGGCTGGTGATCGAGGAAAAGGCCCCGCGCGTCGCGCGTTTCCACAAGGCGACGCTCCACTCGCTGCGCGAGATCGTGGTCGCCATGGGGCTCGAATCGCCATGGGACATCGCGCCGCACGACATGCGCGAGCGGCTCAACGGAGCACGCTCCGACGCGATCGACCGGATTTATACCTTCGTCGAACCCGGCAAATTGCTGCAGGAGGCGGATGAGACGCCGCTGGCGCGTCATTGGCGGGCCGCGCGGTCCGACAGCTTCAGGAGAGCGGAATGAGCACACACAAGGGCCTCGAGCGCTGGCACAGGGTGATCGCCGACGGAAGTTCGACCACCGACCTTGCAGCGATCATCCATCCCGATGCCGTGTTCCACTCCCCCGTGGTCCACACCCCGCAGCGCGGACGCGATCTGGTGGTGGCTTATCTTGCCGCGGCCGGACAGACGCTGGGCAACGACAGCTTCCGCTACGTCCGCGAACTGGTCGATGGCGAGAACGCCATGCTCGAATTCACAACCGAGATGGAAGGAATCGCAGTCAATGGGGTCGATATCATCCGCTTCGACGAGGAGGGAATGATCACCGATTTCAAGGTGATGGTCCGTCCGCTCAAGGCGGTGAACAAGGTCTGGGAAATGATGGCCGCGCAGTTGGAACGGACGAAGGGCTAGGCGGTCCGTTTCAGCGAGCCAAGCTCGGCATAGGTCAGGAATTCGTCCACCAGATTCATACATCGAGACCCGATGTCGCGTTGAGACAGGATCCGAAGGATTTCCTCGCCGCCCTCCGCACCCGACCCCAGACGCCGCATCCGCCAATTGGGAAAGCACCGCTTGAGTGCAGGTTCGCGGTAATGAACGGTCAGATCGCAATGGCGCGGATCGCGCTTCAGAACGTCGAGCAATTCGTCGAGCGCCTGCCCCTCACCTTCCACCAACTGCAGAAACCGGTCCTGATGAAAGATCAGGAAGCCCGTGACATCGCGTGCGGGATTGTTGCGCGCGGAGGTCTCGATGATCCGGAAGACCTCGTCACTCGGGAGATCCGTGCTCGCGCGGCTGGTGTATAAGATGCGGTCCATGGCGTATTCCTTTATACGCCAGCCACTCGCACAGCTTTCCCTAGCAACCGGTTAACCGCAATCGCCGCTTCGATGACCGGGCAGCGATTGCGCGCACGGCCTACTGGTTCATCGTCTCGAAGAAGTCCTCGTTGGTCTTGGAATCCTTCATCTTATCGAGCAGGAATTCCATCGAATCGATCGTGCCCATCTGCATGAGGATGCGGCGCAGCACCCACATCTTGGAGAGCTTGTCCTTCTCGACCAGCAGTTCTTCCTTGCGGGTGCCGGACTTGCCGACATCGAGAGCGGGGAAGATGCGCTTGTCGGCGACCTTGCGGTCGAGGACGATCTCCGAGTTACCGGTGCCCTTGAACTCCTCGAAGATGACCTCGTCCATACGGCTGCCGGTGTCGATCAGCGCGGTGGCGATGATCGAGAGCGAACCGCCCTCCTCGATGTTGCGCGCGGCACCGAAGAAGCGCTTGGGACGCTGCAGCGCGTTGGCGTCGACGCCGCCGGTCAGCACCTTGCCCGAGCTCGGAACGACGGTGTTGTAGGCGCGGCCCAGGCGGGTGATCGAATCGAGCAGGATGACGACATCCTTCTTGTGCTCGACCAGCCGCTTGGCCTTCTCGATCACCATTTCGGCGACCTGGACGTGGCGGTTTGCCGGCTCGTCGAAGGTCGAGGCGATAACCTCGCCCTTCACCGAACGCTGCATGTCGGTGACTTCCTCGGGCCGCTCGTCGATCAGCAGGACGATCAGAAACACCTCGGGGTGGTTGTCGGTGATGGCCTTGGCCATGTTCTGCAGCAGCACGGTCTTGCCGACCCGCGGCGGTGCGACGATCAGCGCGCGCTGGCCCTTGCCCTGCGGCGAGATGATGTCGATCACCCGCGCCGACTTGTCGAGCACGGTCGGATCGAGCGTGTCGAGCGAAAGCTTCTCGTCGGGATAAAGCGGCGTGAGGTTGTCGAAATTGGTGCGGTGGCGAACCTGGTCGGGATCTTCGAAATTGACCTGCGTCAGCTTGGTCAGCGCGAAATAGCGTTCGCCTTCGCGCGGTGCGCGGATTTCGCCTTCGACCGTATCGCCGGTACGCAGGCCCCATTTGCGGACCTGATTGGGGGAAACATAGATATCGTCGGGACCGGCGAGGTAATTGGCCTCGGGCGAACGCAGGAAGCCGAAGCCGTCCTGCAGCACCTCGATGGTGCCGATCCCCATGATCTTTTCTTCGTATTCCTCATCCTCGGCCAGCTCGCGAAGGATGCAGAACATCAGATCCTGGCGGCGCATCGTGGACGCGCCCTCGACCCCGAGTTCCTCGGCCATCGCGACCAGGTCGGCAGGCGGTTTTTCTTTCAGATCCTTGAGATGCATGGATAGTCTCGAACAATAAGGGAAAGGCAATGGGAGCTGGCCGGGAGGTCTGTATGCCCTGAGACGATGCGCAGGACGTGCTTGGGGAAAGCGGACCCGGACCCGTCGGAACGCGGGACCTGTAACCGGTAGGATGGATGCGGAATTAGGACCACGCTGCGCCTGCGTCAATCGGCAAAGCGCGGGCAGGCTGATCGGCGGTCAGAAGGGCTTGATCACCACCAGCACCACGATCAGCGCCGCCGCGAGACCCGGCACCTCGTTGAGCAGCCGCAGATTGCGCCCGCTGAGCGCATAATCACCGCGTGCCAGCTTCTTGGCATAGGCGCTCATCCAGCCGTGATAGCCCGACAGCGCCAGCACCAGCACCAGCTTGGCGGTAAACCAGCCCTGCGTATGCGCGCCGGTCGTGACGACCAGCGCCAGACCCAGGATCCACACCACTACCAGCGACGGCGTCAGGATGATCTTGAGCAGCCTGCTCTCGCGGTCGACCCAGCGCGCGGCCTCGTCGGACCCGACCGGCGCCTCCTGGTGATACACGAAAAAGCGTGGCAGCATGAACAGCCCCGCCATCCAGAAGATCACGAAGATCAGATGGCCGGCTTTGAGCCAGTAATAGGTCATCGAGAGAATTTCCTGCATCGCCAGCCCATCTAGGCAGCCTGCCCGCTCGCGTCACCCCCTGACGCAGGCGAGCAGCCGCTCCACATGCGCGATCGGCGTCCGGCGGTCGATGCCATGGCCGAGGTTGAACACATGCGGCCGATCGGAAAAGGCATCGAGGATCACGCGGCAGCGCTTCTCCAGCTCGTCGCTTCCCGCCAGCAGCAGCAAGGGATCGAGATTGCCCTGCACCGGCATGCCTTCGGGCAGTTCGCGCGCCGCCCAAACGGGGTCGATCGTCTCGTCCACGCCGACCGCCTGAACCCCGGTCTCGCGGGCATAGGCGGGGAGTTTCTCGCCAGCGCCCTTGGGAAAACCGATGACCGGAAGCTCGGGGAAGCGCTGGCGCAAGGCAGCGGTGATTCTCGCATTGGGGGCGATAACCCAACGTTCGAACTCGGTCGGCGCGAGACTGCCAGACCAGCTGTCGAACAGCTGGATCGCCTCGGCGCCCGCCTCGACCTGACCGCAAAGATAATCGATCGTCTGGTAGGCGATGGCATCGATGATCGCCTGCATCGCGCCCGGATCGCGATAGGCCAGCGCGCGCGCATCATGCTGGTCGCGGCTGCCCTCGCCGGCGACCATATAGGTCGCGACGGTCCAGGGGCTGCCGGCGAAGCCAAGCATGGTCACATGATCGCTCAGACGCTCCCGGCACAGCCGCACCGTCTCGTAGACCGGCTCGTAGCGGCTGGGATCGGGCTGCAGCGCCTCCAGCGCAGCATCGACCAGCGGCGGCGACAGCTTGGGCCCCTCGCCCGCCAGGAACTCCAGATGCTGACCCATGGCATGCGGAACGATCAGGATATCGGAAAACAGGATCGCGCCATCGAAGCCGAACCGTTCGATCGGCTGGAGCGTGACCTCCGCTGCGGCGGGGCTGTCGTAGACGAGGTCGAGAAACCCGCCCTTCTCGGCGCGCAGGGCACGGTATTCGGGCAGGTAACGCCCGGCCTGGCGCATCAGCCAAACGGGGGGCTTCGCCGAGCGGTTGCCGGCGAGAGTTTCGAGCAAGAGACCGGGCATCGCGCGAGTCCAATCCAAAAAATAAGTATTATAATATAGGTTGATGGAGTTAGTTGGCCCTGTGGAGATCGGGCACAGCGGGTTCCTGCCCGATTTCTCCCGCGATGCAAAGTCTCGCCTGCCGACCCGACTCGCCGCCGCAGCGGAGTCGAGTCATACTTATGCCTGCTGTCCCCAGCCTGTTCACATCTCTCCCGTCCTGTCTACAAACGACGGGAGCAAATGACTCGCAGTGGGTATGGAATTGGCTCCCAACTTGTCGTCAGGCCTGTCCCGTGGTTTATGCCGGCTCTTCCCCACAGGGCCGGGAGCCGCAGTGAGCCGTATCCATCTCCACCTCGTTTCGGACTCCACCGGAGAGACCTTGGAGATGATCGCCAAGGCGGCGATCGCCCAGTTCGAAGACGCCGAGGTGGAGAGGCATTTCTGGCCGATGGTGCGTTCGCGCCAGCATCTCGACCGGATCGTCCCCGAGCTTTCCGCCAACCCGGGTATCGTCCTCTACACGCTCGTCAATCCGGAAACGCGCGCGCGGCTCGAGGAGCATTGCCGCACCCTGTCGCTCAACGCCGTTCCGGTGCTGGACGGGGTAACAGCCGCGCTCGAGGGGGCGCTGGGGCGCGAGGCGCAGGGGCGGCCTGGGCGCCAGCATCTGATGGATCAGGCCTATTTCGACCGGGTCGAGGCGATCCAGTTCACCATCGCGCATGACGACGGGATCGGCTGGGAAAACTGGGAGGAGGCCGATATCCTGCTCGCGGGCGTCTCTCGCTCGTCCAAGACCCCCACCAGCATCTATCTCGCCAACCGCGGGTACAAGGTCGCCAATATCCCGCTGGTGGTCGAAAGCCCGCCGCCGCCATCGCTGTTCAACTTGCGCCATCCCCTGGTCGTCGGTCTGACCACCGCCCCGGAGCGGCTGGTGCAGATTCGGCGCAATCGCCTGCTGACGCTGAATGAGAGAACACAGACCTCCTATGTCGATTCCGAACAGGTCACATCCGAAGTCCAATTTGCTCGCCGGATGTTCGCCGACAATGGCTGGCCGGTGATCGATGTGACCCGTCGCTCGATCGAGGAGACCGCCGCGGCGATCATCAAGCTGCTGGGCGAGCGCCAGCGCCGCGACGATACGTCGTTCGAAGGGGTGAAGCCGATATGAGTGCCGGTCTTGGTGGCAGCGGACTGATCCTCGCCTCGGGCAGCGCATCGCGCCAGGTCATGCTGGAGGCGGCCGGTGTCCGTTTCGAGGTCGAAAAACCCGATGTCGACGAGCGCGCCCTCGAGGCCGAGATGGAGGGCGCCGAGCCCGAGGAGATCGCCCAGGCACTGTCCGCGGCGAAGGCAGTCGCAGTATGCGCGCTGCACACCGGCACCCCCGTGCTGGGCAGCGATTCGCTGGTCGAAGTCGAGGGCCGCCGCTTCGACAAGCCCGCCAGCCGTGAGCAAGCAGCCGAACATCTGCGCTTCTTCTCGGGCAGGACCATGACCCTCCACAGCGCAGCAGCACTGGCGCAGGACAGCCGGATCGTTTGGGTCGGATCGGATTTCGCCCGGCTGCGTGTGCGCGAGTTGAGCGAGGAGTTCATCGCGGCCTATCTCGATGCCGAATGGCCCGCGGTCTCCTATTGCGTTGGAGTGTTCCGGATCGAGGGCCCCGGGGTGCAATTGTTCGACAGTGTGATGGGCGATCAGTTCACCGTGCTCGGGATGCCCTTGCTGCAGGTGCTCGGCGCGCTGCGCGAGCAGGGAATCCTGCCAGAATGAGCACGCCCTACGCCGAGGTGATCGGCGATCCGATCGCGCAATCCAAATCGCCTGCAATCCACAATTTCTGGCTCGAGAAGCTCGGGATGGCGGGCGAGTATCGCGCGACCCGCGTCGCGCCCGATGGCCTGGCCGCATACTTCGCCGAGCGCCGCGATGATCCCGATTGGCGCGGCTGCAACATCACCATGCCGCACAAGCAGGCAGCGATGGAGCTGCTCGACCGGATCGAACCTCTCGCCAAGC
>Ga0207878_100081_pt1 | contig 114470 bp, 105 predicted proteins | sample LinPmetageLP41_FD_184053 | JGI IMG/M metagenome (GOLD analysis project Ga0207878, IMG submission 184053) | Marine viral communities from the Pacific Ocean - LP-41 (SPAdes) | ecosystem: Environmental > Aquatic > Marine > Oceanic | place: Pacific Ocean | collected 2010-08-27
TTCTCATGAGGGCCAGGGCCGTCTATAAATCGGCCCAACCAACAGGCCGGATAGACGTACGCAGTTTAATCTCCCTTGCTCACTGAGCCATCGCAGACAAGCAACACTTGCAAGAGGTGTACATAGATGTACTCGTGGGCGTGTCCTGGACGGGCCCACCCGATCCCGGTGCGGACTTTCTGGAGAGACGGGCTTTCTGGAGAGAAAAGTCTCTGGGATCCTGCCGGCCGGTTACACCGGCCTTTCGCGGGCAGGGCCCGCTCCCACAAGGGCCTGACACAGACACGCGTCCCCTCTGGAGGGGACCACATGCGCTAGAAGGAAGCGGGATCGATGGCGTCGAAGTCGGTAACCCTGGGGTGGGCACCGTCGGGCAGGGCGTTGTCCCGATCCAGCAGCACGGTGTGCAGGCCGGCGTCGCGGGCGGCGTCGAGTTCGGCTTCCACGTCGGAGAGAAACAGAATCTCGTGGCCGGGCAGGCCGATGGCGTGGCTGATGCGCCGGTAGCTGGCGGCTTCTTTCTTGCCGCCGCTGGTGGTGTCGAAATAGCCCTGGAACAGCGGCGTCAGGTCGCCGGCTTCCGAGTAGCCGAAGAACAGCTTCTGGGCGGCCACCGAACCGGAGGAGTAGACGTACAGCGGAAAGCCCTGGTGGTGCCAGTCGCGCAGCCGCCGGGCGGCGTCCGGATAAAGGTGCGCCTGGTAATCGCCGTTGCGGTAGCCGCTTTCCCAGATCATGCCCTGCAGCGCTTTCAGCGGCGTGGCTTTGCGGTCTTCATCAATCCAGGCGCGCATCAGCGCGGCGGCCTGTTCCGGCGTGGCCAGGTTTTCACCGCTGTCGCGCCGCGCCGCCGCCATCTGTTCCACCACCGCCGGGTCGTCCCAGTGGCGCGCCAGAAAGTCGCCCATCTGTTCGGCGGCGTAGGGGAACAGCACTTCCTTGACGAAGCGGATGCTGCTGGTGGTGCCTTCGATGTCGGTGAGAATGGCGCGGATCATCAATTCTCCAGACGATTAAAACGCTGGGCGATGTCGCTGCCGGTGAAGTTGGCGACCCAGCCTTCCGGGTTATTGAACAAGCGGATGGCGGTGAAGTTGGGGTTGGGCCCCATGTCGAACCAGTGCGGGGTGTTGGCCGGCACCGAGATCAGGTCGCCTTTGGTGCACAGCACTTCGTAGATGCGCTCGCCGATGTGCAGGCTGAACAGGCCCTGGCCGTCGACGAAGAACCGCACTTCGTCTTCGCTGTGGCTGTGTTCCTCAAGGAATTTTTCCCGCGCCGCCTGTTTCTGCGGGTGCTCCGGGGTCATGCTGACCACGTCCACGCTCTGGTAGCCTTCCTCGTCGATCAGCCGGTCGATTTCCCGGCGATAGACGTCCAGCACTTCTTCCTGGCTGGGCTGCTCGGTGAGCGCGCCGACGGCCTGCCATTGTTCGTAGCGAATGCCCACCTTGGCCAGTTCCTCGGCCATGGCCAGCTTGTCGTTGATGATCTGTTCGGGTTGCTCGGGATGCCCGTCGCGAAACACTTTCAAATTACTCATGGGGTTTTCCTCCTCAGGGGGCCGCCGCCGATCAGCCCAGGCGGCGCCGGTCCAGTTCCACGGCCAGCAGGGTTTCCAGCGCTTCCAGCTGGCGATAGCAGGCGCCGATGTCCGCCGCCCAGGTGTACAGGCCGTGGCCGCGGATCAGGTAGGCGTGGCCGGCGTCGCCGGCGTCCATGGCCCGGTCCACCTCGGCCGCCAGCGCGGCGATGTCCTGGCTGTTTTCAAACACCGGAATGGTAAGCCGCGTGTCATGGGTTTGCACGCCGTCCAGGGCCTTGAGCAGTTCGTAGCCTTCCAGGGTGATGTGGTCGGCGGGCCAGTGCATGGTGAGCACCGTGGAGGCGTGGCTGTGGGTGTGCAGCACCGCGCCGCAGTCCGGCAGCCGGCGGTAGAGCTGGGTGTGCAGCAGGGTCTCGGCGGAGGGCTTGCCGTCGCCGACGGCGGCGCCTTCCATGTCCACCACCATGATGTCGGTCTCTTCCAGCAGGCCTTTGTCGCGGCCGGAACGGGTGATCGCCGCGTGGTCCTCGTTGAGGCGCAGCGAATAATTGCTGCTGGTGGCCGGCGACCAGCCCTGGCCGTAGATGCGGCGGCCGATGGCGGCCAGGGCGCGGGCCGCTTCCCGGTAGGCGCTGGTGGAGTAGGGGCGGTGACTCATCAGGACCTCCGGTTCAGGCGCGACAGATGCTCGGCGACGCTGGCCGCGTCCGGCGAGTGCACCACGCCGCTCTCGGTGACGATGGCGGTGATCAACGAGGCCGGCGTCACGTCGAACGCCGGGTTGTAGACCGGGCACTGTTCCGGTGCCAGGGGCTGGCCGCCCACCCGGCGCACTTCGTCGGCGGCGCGCTCCTCGATGACGATACCTCCGCCGTCGGTCATGGCCGGGTCCAGGGTGGAATCCGGCGCCGCGACGATGAACGGCAGACCGTGGTGACGGGCCAGCACGGCGAGCCCGTAGGTGCCGATCTTGTTGGCGGTGTCGCCGTTGGCGGCGATGCGGTCCGCGCCCACCACCACCGCATCGACGCGGCCCGCCGCCATCAACATGCCGGCGGCGCTGTCCGCCACCAGGGTGACGGGAATGTTTTCCTGCATCAGCTCCCAGGTGGTGAGCCGGGCGCCCTGCAGCCAGGGGCGGGTCTCGCCGGCGATCACCTCGCGCAGATGGCCGCCGCGCCAGGCGGAGCGGATGATGCCCAGGGCGGTGCCGTGGCCGCCGGTGGCCAGCGCGCCGGTGTTGCAGTGGGTATAGACGCGGGCGTCGTGGGGCAGCAGGGCGGCGCCCAGTTCGCCCAGGCGCAGATTGGCGGCCTGGTCGTCCTGGTGAATGCTCTCCGCTTCGCGGGCCAGGCGGCGGCCCAGGGCCTCGCCTTCCAGGTCGGCGCCGAGCCGCTGCAGGCGCTCCAGGGCCCAGAACAGATTGACCGCGGTGGGGCGGCTGGCGGCCAGGGTTTCCAGCGCCGGGCGCAGTGTTTCCAGGGACGCGCGCCGGCCCAGGCCCAGGGCTTCCAGCGCCAGGCCGTAGGCGGCGGTGATGCCGATCGCCGGGGCGCCGCGTACCGCCATGTCGCGGATCGCGCCGGCGGCGCCGGCGGCGTCGTGGATCGCCAGCCACTCGGTGCGTAACGGCAGATGGCGTTGATCCAGCAGCAGCAAATGATCGTCGAGCCAGCGGATGGCGGGACTATCAATGGGCATTCAGGGCCTCTCGGTGTCGCGGGGTGGGTTGAGCTCGGGCTTGTGGTAGCGGCGGCGAATCCAGTTGGCCGCGCGCAGCACCCTCGGGCGGCGCATGATAGCGCGTTCCATGCGGTATTTCCCCGGAAAAGTGCTGACCATCAGCGCGATCAGAATGGTCAGAATGCCCTGGCCGGGCAGCACCAGCATCAGGATGCCGGCGGCCAGCAGCACCAGCGCCAGGGCGTTGCGCACCAGCCAGAGGCACCAGCCCAGCGGGCCCCGGTAATGGAGCGGCCGGCTGGGGGTGTTGAAGTAATCCTGGGGCATGCGCACCAGCAGCCAGGGAATCGCCAGCATCGACGCCACGGCCATCACCACGCCGGTGACGGTGAGAATCGGCAGCAGGGGCTGGAGCTGTTCGAGCAGGGGTTGCCAGTCGCGCTGGAGGTTCAGATCCAAAGGCGTTGCCTCTCCGTGGGCGGCGTTGCGGTGGTGTTCATGGGTTGCTGATGCCACGTGCCGTACAATGGTGGCTTGTAGGTCGCAAATCAATCGCTTTAAGGATGCACCGGCATGGCTTGGAAGTTGGTACTCGTGGCCCTCATGGGGCTCGCCATAGGCGCGCTGCTGGGGATGTTGATCCTGCGCGCTTCGCGCAAACGTGAAGAGCGGCGCCGGCAGGCCGCCCGGCATCTCGACGTGCTGGAGAACCTGAGCATTCTCTGCCGCGCCCTGCTGCAGGAACAAGTGGACAGCGCCGAGGCCAGCATCCGCATCAGCGTGCTGCTGGACTGCCTGCCCCAGGGCATTGAGCCGAAAGTGGATCTGGCGGCGATCCACCGTCTGGCGGAAGACTGCGGTCACTTCACCCGCGGCGAGCAGCGCCGCGAGCTGGCGCCGGCGGAGCGCAACCGTCAGGACGTGGCGCGGCTGCGCCTGGAGGAAGAGCAGGGCGCGGCGGTGCGTGCCGCCGCCGAGCGCCTGGCCGGCGTGCTGGACTCCTGGCGTGCACGGGTCGCCGTCTGATCCGCTTCGACTGACCCCACAGACAAGGCCCGCAGTCGCGAAGGCGGACGTTTCCGGCGCGGGCTTGAATTATCATCCGCGGCTTCTGAATCGCAGTAAGCCGAGCCGATAATTATGAGCCAACCCACCCTTTACGTGGCCTTTCCGGCCTCCGACGAGTTGCGCGACCGGATCGACGCCTTCCTGGAAATTACCCGCGAAGAACCGGACAGCAACCATGTGCAGGAACTGGAAGCGATCATGGATCCCTTCCTCGACGAAGTGCTGCACACCTACTTCACCGGGCCCATCGACGCGGTCAACGCCAAGGGCACCGCGGTGAACGTGATCCTTGGTGCCATGAAGGTCATCAGTAAAGCCGCCCACGGCCTGGCCGGGCGCCTGATGCGCAAGACCAGCGTTGAAGAGCAGCGCGCGCTGGCCGAGCACTTCCGCAACCTGCGGCTGGAGAAGGACGGTCAGGTCTACATCGGTTACCCGCTGTCGCCGGCGCTGGCCGAGCGTGCCTCGCTGGTGTTCCAGGAATTCGCCGACGGCAACGGCCAGATGCCGCGCCTGGTGGAAGTGATGGACGGCATCAGCGCCGGCGCCATCGAGAACTATCTCGACAAAACCGTGGGCAATCTGGAGCTGGGCCGTATCAATCGCGGGCTGGTGTCCGGTGCCCGCGCCACCATCAAGAAGGCGTCCGCGTCCTCGGTGGAGAAGGGCATTCCGGCGATGGAAAAATCCCACCAGAAACCGGTGGTGGCGTATTTCGAGTCGCTGCTCCTGCAGCCGTAACCCGTTCAGCCGGCGTGAAGCGAAGCGGCCCGGGTGGTGATGCCCGGGCCGCTTTGCGTTCAGCTTGAGGGGGTGGCGCCGCCGGAGTCTCCGGAGCTCGCCGCCTTCTTGGCGGGCGCCTTGCGGGCCGCCTTCTTCTTGGCCGGGGCTTTCTTCACCGCGCTCTTCTTGGCGGCGCTCTTTTTCGCGGTGCTTTTCTTGGCCGCGGCTTTCTTGGCGGGGCTCTTTTTAGCCGCGCTTTTCTTGGCGGCGGCTTTCTTGGCCGGTGCCTTGCGGGCGGAAGGGCTGACCCGCTTCTCGATGTCCTTGGCGCGCTTCTCCAGATCCTTCTGGTACTGGTTGATCACCTTGGCCAGGCTGTTGGCCTGTTTGGCAGTGGCCTTGAGCACCTTCACTTCGGTTTCCAGAAAGCGCTTGCGGGCTTCGGAGTCGTCCACCCGTTTGCGGGCGTCGTCCACGGCCTTGCGGGCGCGGTCGAGCTGGCGCTGCACCGTGGCGTTGGCTTTGTCCCGGTACTCGTTCTGCAGTTTCTCCAGCCGGTTGAGGCTGTCGCGGCGTCGCTTCATCTCTTCGTTGACCCGTTGGCGGGCCTTATCGAGCTGAGATTCAAGCTGGGCGATCTGCTTGTCGCGTTCATTATCAAAGCGCTCGGCGAGCTTGCGAATCTGCGCCTGCAGTTCGTCGAGACGACCTCTTACCTTATTAACGGCCATGGATGACTCCCTTTCCCCGTGCTGATTTGGGTCCGCGGTGCGGACGTCCAGGAAACTGTATGTCACATTTTTAAGCTGGACAACCGCCAAGGGGGTTGGCTTTGCAGGCTTTCTGGTCAATTCCTGTAACACGGTGGTCGTGTTGTGGTTTTATCGGACAGCGGTGATACTGCGCCCAATTGAATGACGGTGGAAAAAAGGTGGGCTATGCCGGCGTCCTTTGACGGAAAATTGGTGGTGGCGATCAGCTCCCGGGCCCTGTTCGATCTCAGCGACAGCCACCGGGTGTTCGAGAAGGAAGGCCTGGACGCCTACCAGGATTATCAGATCGCCCATGAGGACGACGTGCTGCCACCCGGCGACGCCTTCCCTCTGGTGACCAAGCTGCTGGCGATCAACGAGCTGGAAGAGGGCGCCGGCCGGGTGGAGGTGATCCTGTTGTCGCGCAACAGCTCCGACACCGGCCTGCGCGTGTTCAATTCCATCGAGCATTACGGTCTGCCGATCACCCGGGCGGCGTTCGCCGGCGGCGAAAGCCCGCACCGCTATGTGTCCGCGTTCGGCGCCCACCTGTTCCTGTCCACCGATCCCGAGGACGTTCGCCAGGTTCTGGACGCCGGCTACGCCGCCGCCACCATTCTTTCCGGCGCCGGGCTGCAGCATAAGGACGACCTGCTGCGCATTGCCTTCGACGGCGACGCGGTATTGTTCTCCGACGAGTCCGAGCAGGTGTTCCAGAGCAGCGGGCTGGAAGCCTTCACCGCCAGCGAAAAGCAGGCCGCCCGGCAGCCGCTCAGCGACGGTCCGTTCAAGGCGTTTCTGGAAGCCCTGCATCAGATTCAGCGGGAGTTTTCCCCGCAACGCTGCCCGATTCGCACCGCGCTGGTCACCGCCCGCTCGGCGCCGGCCCATGAACGGGTGGTGCGCACCCTGCGCGGCTGGGGCATTCGCCTGGACGAAAGCCTGTTCCTGGGCGGGCTGCCCAAAGGGCCCTTCTTGAAGGCGTTCGGCGCGGATGTGTTCTTCGACGATCAGCAGGGCCATTGCGAATCGGCCCGGGAACATGTGGCCGCCGGCCATGTGCCCCACGGCATTTCCAACCCGCGCCCGGAAGACGCCTGACGCGCCCGCCGGCTTCCCGTTGCCAGCGTCTTTGCTTGCCTCTATGCTTGGAATGCATAATTTCGGCTATTCTTATAACTCCGCGTAAACGGCGGGTGTCGCCGGCAAGGAGCATTCGATGAAGCTGCAGCAGCTACGCTACATCTGGGAAGTGGCGCGCCATGACCTCAACGTATCCGCCACCGCCCAGGCGTTGTATACGTCGCAGCCGGGCATCAGCAAGCAGATCCGCATGCTGGAGGATGAACTGGGCGTGGAAGTGTTCGCCCGCAGCGGCAAACACCTGACCCATGTGACGCCCGCCGGCGAGGCGATCCTGCGTATCGCCGGGGAAATCCTGCAGCAGACCGAATCGATCAAACGGGTGGCCCAGGAATTCCGCGACGAAACCAAGGGCGACCTGAGCATCGCCACCACCCACACCCAGGCGCGCTACGCGCTGCCGCCGGTGATCCAGCAGTTCACCAAGCGTTTTCCGGACGTATCCCTGCACATGAACCAGGGCACGCCCATGCAGATCGCCGAGATGGCCGCCGACGGCAGCGTCGATTTCGCCATCGCCACCGAAGCGCTGGACCTGTTCTCCGACCTGGTGATGATGCCCTGTTACCGCTGGAACCGGACCGTGGTGGTGCCCGAGGGGCACCCGCTCACCGAGGTCAAACCGCTCACCCTGGAAGCCCTGGCGGACTACCCGCTGGTCACCTATGTGTTCGGTTTCACCGGGCGCAGCAAGCTCGACGACGCCTTCGCGCGCAAGGGCCTGGAGCCGCGGGTGGTGTTCACCGCCGCCGACGCCGACGTGATCAAAACCTACGTGCGCCTGGGCATGGGCGTGGGCATCGTCGCCCACATGGCGGTGGACCCGGTGCAGGACAAAGGCCTGGTGAATCTGGACGCCGGCCATCTGTTCGAACCCAGCACCACCCGCATCGGCTTCCGCAAGGGCACCTTCCTGCGCGGCTTTATGTACGAATTCCTGCAGACCTTCGCCCCCCATCTCACCCGCGAGCGGGTGGACGCGGCGGTCCGCGCCAGCACCCGCGAAGAGCGGGAAGTGCTGTTCGCCGACCTGGACCTGCCGGTGCGCTGACGCGCCCGGCGGCGGCCCCTGGCCGTTGCAAAGCGCCGGGCGCGCGGCTACATTGTGCCCGCCTTCAACGACCTAGGGGATCATCGTGGAATTGCTTTGTCTCGATTTGGAAGGGGTGCTGATTCCGGAAATCTGGATCAACTTCGCCGAGCGCACCGGTATCGACGAGCTGCGCGCCACCACCCGGGACATTCCCGACTACGACGAGCTGATGAAAATGCGGCTCGGCATCCTCGACCAGCACGGCTACGGCCTGCCGGACATCCAGAAGGTGATCGACACCCTGGACCCGCTGGACGGCGCGGTGGAATTCGTCGAGTGGGCCCGCGAGCATTTCCAGCTGATCATCCTCTCGGACACCTTCTATGAGTTCGCCCGCCCGCTGATGCGCAAGCTCGGCTCGCCGACCCTGCTGTGCCACCGCCTGGCGGTGGACGACAACGGCCGCATCACCGACTACATCCTGCGCCAGAAAGACCCCAAGCGCGCCTCGGTGAAAGCCCTGCACACCCTCAACTACCGCATCATCGCCGCCGGCGACTCCTACAACGACACCACCATGCTCAGCGAAGCGGACCAGGGCATCCTGTTCCACGCCCCCGACAACGTCATCGCCGAATTCCCGCAATTCCCCTCAGTACAAAGTTACGAAGACCTCAAAGGGGAGATAGTTAAGGCGAGCGAGCGGGATATTCCGCTTAGCTGACGGCTTCGTTGAGAGCAGTTAATAGTTAACAGTGAACAGTTAATAGCGCGCGGTCAGGGTGGTAGCGGCACCGAAGGCCGTGCCCGCGTACATTGCGTTTGAGCAACGCCTGTCTTGCTAGATCGCAAACCTCGCAGCCGCGCACTGTTTTCCGCTGTTAACTATTAACTGTTCACTGTTCACTGTTAACTGCTGTCATTAGTTTTCGGACCTTAAACCAGCTCTCCGCGTATTCCTCGTCCGGATCGGAGTCGTAGACGATGCCACCGCCGCCGTGGCAGTGGAGGCGGTCGCCGTCGGTTTGCAGGGTGCGGATCAGGATGTTGCTGTCGAAGCGGCCCTGGTCGTCCTGCCAGAACAGGCTGCCGCAGTAGGCGCCGCGCGGGGCGGGTTCCAGTTCCTGGATGATCTGCATGGCGCGTTTCTTGGGGGCGCCGGTGATGCTGCCGCCGGGGAAGGCGCTTATCAGCGCGGCGAGCGGGGCGACGCCGTCGCGCAGCCGGCCGCGCACGGTGGAGACCAGGTGCTGCACGTTGCTGAAGCGGCGCAGTTCGAACAGCGGGTCCGCCTGGATCGAGCCGGCGTCGCAGAAGCGGCCCAGGTCGTTGCGCAGCAGGTCCACGATCATCAGGTTTTCGGCGCGGTCCTTGGGGTGGCGGAGCAGGGCGCGGCCCAGGGCCCGGTCTTCCACCTCGGTGGCGCCGCGGGGCCGGGAGCCCTTGATCGGCTCGGTCACCACGTCCCGCCCCTGAACACTCAGAAAGCGCTCCGGCGACACGCCGAACACCGCATCCTCCCCGTCCCGGAAGAAGCAGGCGTGGGGCGCCGGGTGCGCCGCCACCAGCCGCTGGAAGCCGCCCAGGGCGTCGCCGTCCCAGCGCGCCTCGAAGCGTTGCGCGTAGTTGACCTGATAGCAGTCGCCGGCGCGCAGGTAGTGCTGAATGCGCGCCAGCGCCTGTAGGTAGTCGGTGGCGCTTTGCTGGGCTTCGAACTCGCGGCGCAGCTGAAAGGGCGCGCGCTGTTCCGGCATCGGGCCGGGCGGGTGATCGAACAGGTGCACGGTGATGCCGGTGCGCTTCCCGGCCACCGGCAGCCCGTGCAGCAGGGCGCCGGTTTCGTAGGGCACCAGGCCGCAGGCGAACCGGCAGCCTTCGGCGAGGGCCTGCTCGACGCGGGCGGGCAGGGCTTCGATGTCCGCCGCGCTGTCGGCGCGCAGCGTCAGCGCCGGCGGCCCCAGGGCCTGGAGCTCGCCGTTTCGAGTCACCACAACTTGCACAGGTTGCACGCTTTCGACCCTGAATTCTCTGAGCGATGGCGGCGGGGCGGGCGCCCGGCCGCGGGGAGCGCGTAGTGTAGCGCCCGTGGCGGCGGCCCGCGAGCCCGGCGCCATTGTCGACAATAACCATTGAAAGGTCGGGGCGGTGCGGGTAGAGTGCCCGCCACTTAGAACAATTGTCGACAATGGCCGCCGCCGAACGGTGACCCGGCCTATCTGAATGAGCGCCCCCATGAACGAAGTCCTGGTAGACAGCTCGCGCACCCTGGCGGATCGGGTCTTCAGCCGGCTCCAGGACGATATCGTGCGCGGCGTGATCGCCCCGGGCAGCAAGGTCAGCGAAACCGACCTGGCCGGCCGCTACGGGGTCAGCCGGGGGCCGCTGCGCGAGGCGATCCGCCGGCTGGAATCGCGCAAGCTGCTGGAGCGCGAGGTGCACGTCGGCACCCGCGTGGCGTCGCTCAGCTTCGACGACCTGATCGAAATCTACCATGTGCGCGAGGCCCTGGAAGGGCTGGCCGCCGGCCTCGCCGCCCGGCTGATGACCGCCGAGGAGGTGGCCGGCCTCACCGAGCTGCTCGGCCAGCATGAGCAGCAGCAGGACCTGCGCCACGACACCGCCTATTTTCAACGCGAGGGCGACCTGGATTTTCATTACCGCATCATCCAGGGCAGCCACAATCGCACGCTGATCCGCATGCTGATCGGCGAGCTCTATCACCTGGTGCGCATGTACCGGTACCAATTCAGCACCGTGGCCAACCGGCCGCAAAAAGCCCTGCACGAGCACCGCCGCATTGTCGAAGCCATTGAGGCGCGTGACGCCGAAATGGCCGAGCTGCTGATGCGCCGGCACATCAGCCGGGCACGGGAAAACATCGAACAGCAGGCCCAGCAAAGGAGTCCACAATGACCCAGTCGAACAGTGCCGGCGCCCGTTTCCGGCGCGCCCTGGCCGAGGAACAGCCCCTGCAGATCATGGGCACGATTAACGCCTACACGGCGATGATGGCCGAGCAGGTCGGCTACCGCGCCATCTACCTGTCCGGCGGGGGCGTGGCCAACGCCTCCTACGGGCTGCCGGACCTGGGCATGACCACCATGAACGACGTGCTCGAGGACGTGCGCCGCATCAGCGCCGCCACCGACGTGCCGTTGCTGGTGGACATCGACACCGGCTGGGGCGGCGCCTTCAACATCGGCCGCACGGTGAAGGAAATGATCCGCGCCGGCGCCGGCGCCGTGCACCTGGAAGACCAGGTGGCGCAGAAGCGCTGCGGCCACCGCCCCAATAAGGAAATCGTCTCCAAGGCGGAGATGGTGGACCGCATCAAGGCCGCCGCCGACGCCCGCACCGACCAGGACTTCTTTATCATCGCGCGCACCGACGCGTTCCAGAAAGAGGGCCTGGACGCGGCGGTCGATCGCGCCCGCGCCTGCCTGGAAGCGGGCGCCGACGGCATCTTCGCCGAGGCGGTGCACACCCTGGAAGACTACAAGGCGTTCGCCGAAGGCCTCGGCGGCGCGCCGCTGCTGGCCAATATCACCGAATTCGGTGCCACGCCGCTGTTCACCCGCGAGGAGCTCAGCGACGCCGGCGCCAGCATGATCCTTTATCCGCTGTCCGCGTTCCGCGCCATGAACCAGGCGGCGCTGAACGTGTACCGCACGATTCGCGAAGAGGGCACCCAGAAAAACGTGGTGGACACCATGCAGACGCGCATGGAACTGTACGACTTCCTGGGCTACCACGACTACGAACGCAAGCTTGACGAACTGTTCGCCCAGCAACGCGGCGAATAAATCAACCCGCTGCCGGCCGGTGACGGCACCTGGTGCCCGGTCACGCCGGGCCGGCAGTGTTTCACTTCTTGAGCAGAGGAAAACGACGATGGCAGAGAAGAAAGTTGGCGGCGCCGGCCTGCGTGGCCAGGTAGCGGGCAAGACCGCGCTCTCCACGGTGGGCAAATCCGGCTCCGGCCTGACCTATCGCGGCTACGACGTGAAGGATCTGGCGGAGAACTGCCAGTTCGAAGAGGTGGCGTACCTGATCCTCAAGGGCGAGCTGCCCGACCAGAGCGAGCTGGACGCCTACAAAACCAAGCTGAAAGGCCTTCGCGGGCTGCCCCAGGCGCTCAAGGAAGTGCTCGAGCGGATCCCCAAGGACGCCCATCCCATGGATGTGATGCGCACCGGCTGCTCCATGCTCGGCAACCTGGAAACCGAAACCAGCTTCGACCAGCAGGACGACCAGGCCGACCGCATGCTGGCCGCGTTCCCGAGCATCATCTGCTACTGGTACCGGTTCAGCCACGACGGCGTGCGCGTGGACACCGAGACCGACGACGATTCCATCGGCGCCCACTTCCTGCACATGCTGCGCGGCGAGAAGCCCAACCAGTTGCATGAAACGGTGATGAACGTATCGCTGATCCTGTACGCGGAGCACGAGTTCAACGCGTCCACCTTCACGGCCCGCGTCTGCGCGTCCACGCTCAGCGATATCCACAGCTGTGTCACCGGCGCCATCGGCAGCCTGCGCGGCCCGCTGCACGGCGGCGCCAACGAAGCGGCGATGGCCATGATCGAGAAGTTCAGCGACGCCGACGACGCCGAAAAAGGCATGCTCGGCATGCTCGAGCGCAAAGAGAAGATCATGGGCTTCGGCCACGCCATTTACACCGAGTCCGATCCGCGCAACGCGATCATCAAGCACTGGGCCGAGAAGCTGGCCGAGGACGTGGGCGACACCACCCTGTACCCGGTGTCGGTACGTTGCGAGGAAGTGATGTGGCGCGAGAAGAAGCTGTTCTGTAACGCCGACTTCTTCCACGCGTCCGCCTACCACTTCATGGGCATCCCCACCAAGCTGTTCACGCCGATCTTCGTGATGAGCCGCCTGACCGGCTGGGCCGCCCATGTGTTCGAGCAGCGCGCGGACAACCGCATTATCCGTCCCAGCGCCGACTACACCGGCCCGGAACTGCGCAAGGTCACGCCCATCGCCGAGCGATAAGGCACGCCTTGAACGAGAACGGACGGGCGTTCGCGTCGCCGAACGTCCGCCGTGCTCGCCCCGCACTCCCCATTTTCTACTCAGGTACTCCCAGGCATGAACACCGAATACCGCAAACGCCTTCCAGGCACGGATCTGGACTACTTCGATACCCGAGCCGCGGTGGACGCGATCCAGCCCGGCGCCTACGACACGCTGCCGTACACCTCCCGCATTCTCGCCGAGCAGCTGGTGCGCCGCTGCGAGCCGGCGGCGCTGACGGATGCCCTGAAACAGCTGATCGAGCGTAAGCGGGATCTGGATTTCCCCTGGTACCCGGCGCGCGTGGTGTGCCACGACATTCTCGGCCAGACCGCCCTGGTGGATCTGGCCGGCCTGCGTGACACCATCGCCGAGCAGGGCGGCGACCCGTCCAAGATCAACCCGGTGGTGCCCACCCAGCTGATCGTCGACCACTCCCTGGCGGTGGAACACCCGGGCTTCGAGGAGAACGCCTTCGAGAAGAACCGGGCGGTGGAAGACCGCCGCAACGAGGACCGCTTCCACTTTATCAACTGGACCAAGACCGCCTTTGATAACGTGGACGTGATCCCGCCGGGCAACGGCATCATGCACCAGATCAACCTGGAGAAGATGTCGCCGGTGGTGCAGGTGCGCGAAGGCGTGGCCTACCCGGACACCTGCGTGGGCACCGACAGCCACACCCCCATGGTGGACGCGCTGGGCGTGATCTCCGTGGGCGTGGGCGGCCTGGAAGCGGAAAACGTGATGCTGGGCAACCCGTCCATGATGCGCCTGCCCGACATCGTCGGCGTGGAGCTCACCGGCAAGCTCAAGCCGGGCATCACCGGCACCGACCTGGTGCTGGCGATCACCGAGTTCCTGCGTAAGGAGCGGGTGGTCGGCGCCTATCTGGAGTTCTTCGGCGAAGGGGCGGACAGCCTGTCCGTGGGCGACCGCGCCACCATCGCCAACATGACCCCGGAATACGGCGCCACCGCCGGCATGTTCTTTATCGACGACAACACCCTGGATTACCTGAGACTGACCGGCCGCGAAGACGAGCAGGTGGCCCTGGTGGAGAAGTACGCCAAGGAGACCGGCCTGTGGGCGGACGCCCTCAAGGGCGCGGACTACGAGCGCGTGCTGAAGTTCGACCTGTCCTCGGTGGGCCGCAACCTGGCCGGCCCGTCCAACCCGCACGCGCTGCTGCCGGCGTCGGACCTGGCGGCGCGCGGCGTGGCCGGTGCCTGGGAAGAGAAAGAGGGCGAAATGCCCGACGGCGCGGTGATCATCGCCGCCATCACCTCCTGCACCAACACCAGCAACCCGCGCAACATGATCGCCGCCGGTCTGATCGCCCGTAACGCCAACCGGCTGGGCCTGATCCGCAAGCCGTGGGTGAAGTCGTCCCTGGCGCCGGGCTCCAAGACCGTGAAGATGTACCTGGAGGAAGCGGAACTGTTGCCGGAGCTGCAGCAGCTTGGCTTCGACGTGGTGGCGTTCGCCTGCACCACCTGCAACGGCATGAGCGGCGCCCTGGACCCGGAAATCCAGAAAGAAGTGATCGACCGGGATCTGTACGCCACCGCGGTGCTGTCCGGCAACCGTAACTTCGACGGCCGTATCCACCCCTACGCGAAGCAGGCGTTCCTGGCCTCGCCGCCGCTGGTGGTGGCCTACGCCATCGCCGGCACCATCCGTTTCGATATCGAGAAGGACGTGCTCGGCCATGACGCGGACGGCAAGCCGATCATGCTCAAGGACATCTGGCCGGACGACAGCGAGATCGACGCCATCGTTAAATCCAGCGTCAAGCCGGAGCAGTTCCGCCGCACCTACATTCCCATGTTCGAGAAGAAAGAGGGCGGCGCGAAGGCGGTGAGCCCGCTGTACGACTGGCGCCCGCAGTCCACCTACATCCGCCGTCCGCCGTACTGGGAAGGCACCATGGCGGAAGCCCGCGCGCTCAAGAACATGCGGCCCCTGGCGGTGTTGCCGGACAACATCACCACCGACCATCTGTCGCCGTCCAACGCCATCCTGCTGGACAGCGCCGCCGGCGCCTACCTGCACAAGATGGGCCTGCCGGAGGAGGACTTTAACTCCTACGCCACCCATCGCGGTGACCACCTCACCGCCCAACGGGCCACGCTCGCCAACCCGAAACTGTTCAATGAAATGGTGCGCGACGAAGACGGCAATGTGATCCAGGGCTCGCTGGCCCGGGTGGAGCCGGAAGGCGAAGTGATGCGCATGTGGGAAGCGATCGAAACCTACATGGAACGCAAGCAGCCGCTGATCATCATCGCCGGCGCTGACTACGGCCAGGGCTCGTCCCGCGACTGGGCCGCCAAGGGCGTGGCGCTGGCCGGCGTGGAAGCGATCGTGGCGGAAGGCTTCGAGCGCATTCACCGCACCAACCTGATCGGCATGGGCGTGATGCCGCTGCAGTTCCAGGAGGGCACCACTCGCCACACCCTGGGCATCGACGGCACCGAGGTGTTCGACGTGGAAGGCGAGCCGTCGCCGCGCGCCGAGCTGACCCTGGTGATGCACCGCGCCAACGGCGACGTGGAGCGTATCCCGGTGATCTGCCGCCTGGACACCGCCGAGGAAGTCTCCGTGTATTCCGCCGGCGGCATTCTGCAGCGCTTCGCCAAGGACTTCATGCAGGCCGCCAGCTAACGCAATCGCGAGGATCCGTACCATGGCTCACGCAGCCCAGATCAAAATCCCCGCCACCTACATGCGTGGCGGCACCAGCAAGGGCGTGTTCTTCAGCCTTAACGATCTGCCGGAAGCGGCACGCGTCCCCGGGCCCGCCCGGGACGCGCTGCTGCTGCGGGTGATCGGCAGCCCCGACCCCTACGGCAAGCACACCGACGGCATGGGCGGCGCCACGTCCAGCACCAGCAAGACGGTGATCCTGTCGAAAAGCGACAGCCCGGATCACGACGTGGACTACCTGTTCGGCCAGGTCTCCATCGACAAGCCGTTCATCGACTGGAGCGGCAACTGCGGCAACCTGACCGCGGCGGTGGGCGCCTTCGCCATCAGCAACGGCCTGGTGGCCGCCGACCGCATCCCCGATAACGGCGTGGCGGTGGTGCGTATCTGGCAGGCCAATATCGAAAAGACCATCGTCGCCCATGTGCCGATCACCGACGGCCGGGTTCAGGAAACCGGCGACTTCGAGCTGGACGGGGTGACCTTCCCGGCGGCGGAAGTGGTGATCGATTTCATGGACCCGGCGGACGGCGACGGCGCCATGTTCCCCACCGGCAACCCGGTGGACGACCTGGACGTGCCCGGGCTCGGCACCATCAAGGCGACCATGATCAACGCCGGCATCCCCACCGTGTTCGTCAACGCCGAGGACGTGGGCTACACCGGCGCCGAGCTGCAGGGCGACATCAACGAGGACGCCCGCGCCCTGGCCATGTTCGAAACCCTGCGTGCCCACGGCGCCCTGCGCATGGGGCTGATTCAGTCCCTGGAAGAGGCGGAGCAGCGGCAACACACGCCCAAGGTGGCGTTCGTGGCCGGCCCGCGCGACTATGTGGCGTCCAGCGGTAAAAAAGTGGCCGCCGGCGACGTGGACCTGCTGGTGCGGGCGCTGTCCATGGGCAAGCTGCACCATGCCATGATGGGCACGGCGGCGGTGGCCATCGGCACCGCGGCGGCGATTCCCGGCACCCTGGTGAACCTGGCCGCCGGCGGCGGCGAACGGGACGCGGTGCGTTTCGGGCACCCGTCCGGCACCCTGCGCGTGGGCGGCGAAGCCCACCAGCAGGACGGCGAATGGGTGGTCACCAAGGCCAGCATGAGCCGCAGCGCCCGCGTCTTGATGGAAGGCTGGGTGCGCGTACCCGGAGACGCATTCTAGACAGAAAGGAGGCCCCATGAGCAGCAACGTCGACCAGAACCTGCGCCCGGATTACGATCCGGAAATCCAGGCCATCGTGGACTATGTCCTCGACTATCGGATCGACTCCGAGGAGGCCTGGGACACCGCCCGCAACTGCCTGATCGACACCCTGGGCTGCGGTTTGCTGGCACTGCGTTTCCCGGAGTGCAGCAAACATCTGGGGCCGCTGGTGGAGGGCACCCAGGTGCCCCACGGCGCCCGGGTGCCGGGCACGCCGCACCGGCTCGACCCGGTGAAGGCGGCCTGGGACATCGGCTGCATCGTGCGCTGGCTGGATTACAACGACACCTGGCTGGCGGCGGAGTGGGGCCACCCCTCGGATAATCTCGGCGGCATTCTGGCGGTGGCCGACTACCTGTCACAGAAGAATCTCGCCAACGGCAAGGCGCCGCTGACCATCAAGGACGTGCTCGAGGCCATGATCATGGCCCACGAGATCCAGGGCGTGCTGGCGCTGGAAAACTCCTTTAACCGGGTGGGCCTGGACCATGTGCTGCTGGTCAAGGTGGCCTCCACCGCGGTGGTGGCGCGGATGATGGGGGCCAACCGGGAGCAGCTGCTGTCGGCGGTGTCCCACGCCTGGGTGGACGGCCAGGCGCTGCGTACCTACCGGCACGCTCCCAACGCCGGCTCGCGCAAATCCTGGGCCGCCGGCGACGCCACCAGCCGGGCGGTGCGCCTGGCGGACATCGCCCTGCGCGGCGAGATGGGCATCCCCGGGGCGCTGTCCGCGCCCCAGTGGGGCTTCTACGACGTCCTGTTTTCCAAGACCAACAAGGACCAGAAGCTCAAGCCCGAGGAAGACCGCAAGTTCAAATTCCAGCGTGACTACGGCAGTTACGTGATGGAGAACATCCTCTTCAAGATCAGCTTCCCGGCGGAGTTCCACAGCCAGACCGCCTGCGAAGCGGCGGTCACCCTGCACCCGCAGGTGAAGGACCGCCTCGATGAGATCGACCGCATCGTGATCACGACCCACGACTCGGCGATCCGCATCATTTCCAAGCAGGGGCCGCTCGCCAACCCGGCGGACCGGGACCACTGCATCCAGTACATGACGGCGGTGCCGCTGATTTTCGGCAACCTGGTGGCGGAGCACTACGAGGACGAGTTCCACGAGGCGCACCCGCTGATCGACGAGCTGCGCGACAAGATGGAGATCGTCGAGGACGAGCGCTATTCCAAGGACTATCACGACCCGGAAAAGCGCTCCATCGCCAACGCCATCCAGGTGTTCTTCAAGGACGGCTCAAGCACCGACCAAGTCGCGGTGGAGTACCCCATCGGCCACCGTCGGCGCCGGGAAGAGGGCATTCCGGTGCTGGAGCAGAAGTTCAAACGCAACCTGGCGACCCGTTTCCCGGCCGCCCGAGTGGCGGAGATCATGGACCTGTGTCTGGACCCGGCGCGGCTCAACGACACGCCGGTGAACGAGTTCATGGACCGGTTCGTGATCTGAACCGGCCGCCGGCGGCGCCGGTTATTGCAGCCGGCGCTGCAGCCCGGTGGTGGCGAGGATGCGGGTGCTGATTTCCTCGATGGACAGCTCGGTGGCGTCCAGGTGGGGAATATTGAACTTGTTGTAGAGCGCCTGCAGGGCGCGCACTTCCATATCGCACTGGCGCGGTGACGCGTAGCGGCTGCCCGCCTTGCGTTCGCTGCGAATGGCGCTGAGCCGGTCGGCGTTGATGGTCAGGCCGAACAGCTTGTGTTTGTGCGGGGCCAGCGCATCGGGCAAGCGCAGATCGTCGAAATCGTCCTCGGTGAGCGGATAGTTGGCCGCGAACAGGCCGAACTGCAGCGCCAGATAGAGGCAGGTCGGCGTCTTGCCGGAGCGTGACACCCCCACCAGAATCAGATCCGCCTGGTCGTAATAGCGGGTGCGCGCGCCGTCGTCGTTGTCCAGCGCGAAGTGCACCGCGTTGATGCGGATGCGGTACGCCTGCTGATCGCGGATCGCGTGGCTCTGCCCGACCTTGTGGTTGGCGGTGACGCCGAGCTCGTCTTCCAGCGGCTTCTGGAAGGCGGTGAACAGATCCAGCACCTTGCCCTTGCAGGTGTGCAGGATGGCGCGGTGGTCGTCGTTGACCAGGGTGGAAAAGACGATGGGTTTGGCGCCGTCGGTCTGCGCCGTCCGGTCAATTCGGGCCACCGCTTCCCGGGTCAGGTCATCCGAGGCCACATAGGGGATCGTCACCTGGTCGAATTTGATGCCGCCGAACTGGCTCAGCAGACTGTGACCGAGGGTCTCGGCGGTGATGCCGGTGCCGTCGGAGATAAAAAAGGCGGTTCTGGCCATGGGCTCGATGCTCCTTCCACAAAAGTCGTAACAGATTGCCCAATCCGGGCGGGCAAAGCGCTGATGTTTTGGGTAGAATGGCGCCTCCATTCATTCCGGTAAAGTTAAGAGAGCCTCGAAACACCCCCCGGCGACCTGAAGCGTAAAGCCAGAGCGCGCCAAGAGTGGGTCGGAGGCTCCCCAGGCCAGCAATACTTAAGGAGACGACCTTGGCGGAATACGTAGTCTGGTTTCAGGATCTGGGCAAGGGCGATGTCGAGCGCGTCGGTGGCAAGAACGCCTCCCTTGGCGAGATGATCAGCAACCTGGCGGCGGCCGGCGTGTCCGTCCCGGGCGGTTTTGCGACCACCGCGGAAGCCTTCCGCGACTTCCTCGAGCACAACGATCTGACCACCAAGATCAACGAGGCGCTCGGGGCGCTGGACGTGGAAGACGTGGTGGCTCTGGCGGAAACCGGTGAGAAGATCCGTAAATGGGTGGTGGACGCCCCCTTCCAGCCGGAGCTGGAAGCGGCGATCCGCGACGCCTATGAGAAGATGGGCGGCGGCGACGGCGAACTGCCGGTGGCGGTGCGCTCTTCCGCCACCGCCGAAGACCTGCCGGACGCCTCCTTCGCCGGTCAGCAGGAAACCTTCCTCAACATTCGCGGCCTGGACCATGTGATGGTGGCGGTGAAGGAAGTGTTCGCCTCCCTGTTCAACGACCGCGCCATCAGCTACCGGGTGCACCAGGGCTTCGACCACAAACTGGTGGCCCTGTCCGCCGGCGTGCAGCAGATGGTGCGCTCCGAGACCGGCGCCGCCGGGGTCATGTTCACTCTGGACACCGAATCCGGCTTCCGCGACGTGGTGTTCATCACCGCCTCCTACGGCCTGGGCGAAATGGTGGTGCAGGGCGCCGTGAACCCGGATGAGTTTTATGTCCATAAAAAGACGCTGCTGAACAAGCGCCCCTGCATTTTGCGCCGCAACCTGGGCAGCAAAATGCAGAAAATGGTCTACGGCAGCGAAGCCAGCGCCGGCAAATCGGTGCAGACCGTGGACGTGGACAGCGCCGACCGGCTGCGTTTCTGCCTCACCGATGCCCAGGTGGAAGACCTTTCCCGCCAGGCCATCGAGATCGAAAAGCACTACGGCATGCCCATGGACATCGAATGGGCGCTGGACGGCGACGACGGCAAGCTCTACATCGTCCAGGCCCGTCCGGAGACCGTGAAGAGCCGTTCCGACGCCTCCGTGATGGAGCGCTACCTGCTCAAGCAGACCGGCAAGGTGCTGGTGGAAGGCCGCGCCATCGGTCAGCGCATCGGCGCCGGCCCGGTGCGCATCGTCTCCAACATCAAGGAAATGGACCGCGTGCAGCCCGGCGACGTGCTGGTCACCGACATGACCGACCCGGACTGGGAACCGGTGATGAAGCGCGCCTCCGCCATCGTCACCAACCGCGGCGGGCGCACCTGCCACGCGGCGATCATCGCCCGTGAACTGGGCGTGCCGGCCATCGTCGGCTGCGGCGACGCCACCGACCTGCTCAAGGACGGCCAGGAAGTCACCGTCTCCTGCGCCGAGGGCGACACCGGCAACATCTACGAAGGCAAGCTGGACTTCGACATCCAGCGCAACTCCATCGAGTCCATGCCCAAGCTGCCGTTCAAGATCATGATGAACGTGGGCAACCCGGACCGCGCCTTCGATTTCGCCACGCTGCCCAACCAGGGCGTGGGCCTGGCCCGTCTCGAGTTCATCATCAACCGGATGATCGGCGTGCACCCCAAGGCGCTGTTGAACTACGGCAGCCTGCCGCGCGACGTGAAACAGGCCGCCGACAAGCGCATCGCCGGCTACGACGATCCGGTGGACTTCTACGTCGAGAAACTGGTGGAAGGCATCGCCACGCTGGCCGCCGCCTTCCATCCGGAAAAGGTGATCGTGCGCCTGTCCGACTTCAAGTCCAACGAATACGCCAACCTTATCGGCGGCAGCCTCTACGAGCCGGACGAAGAAAACCCGATGCTCGGCTTCCGGGGCGCCAGCCGCTACATCAGCGAAAACTTCCGCGACTGCTTCGAACTGGAGTGCCGCGCGATCAAGAAAGTCCGTGAGCAGATGGGCTTCACCAACGTGGAAGTGATGGTGCCGTTCGTGCGCACCCCGGGCGAGGCCGAGCAGGTGATCGATCTACTCGCCAAGAACGGGCTCAAGCGCGGCGACGAAGGCCTGCGGGTGATCATGATGTGCGAGCTGCCCACCAACGCGCTGCTCGCCGACGAGTTCCTGCAGTACTTCGACGGCTTCTCCATCGGCTCCAACGACCTGACCCAGCTGACGCTGGGCCTGGACCGGGACTCCGGCATCGTCAGCCACCTGTTCGACGAGCGCGACCCGGCGGTGAAGGCGCTGCTGAAGATGGCCATCGACGCCTGCAATGCCCAGGGCAAGTACGTGGGCATTTGCGGCCAGGGGCCGTCCGATCACCCGGATCTGGCGCGCTGGTTGATGGACCAGGGGATCTCCTCCGTGTCCCTGAACCCGGATTCGGTGATGGGCACCTGGTTCTACCTGGCGGAAAACCTGGTCGACTGACCCTCGACCCGGTTTCCACCCCTAAAAAGCCCGGCCTTCGCGCCGGGCTTTTTTATGGTGCATCGCGTTTTGGCCGGGCGGGGTCTCTCCAGCCGGGGGCGCGTGTCTGTGTTATGCCCTTCCGGGAACGCTGTGAATACGTCCCTGTACGCTCCCTGTCGGACGTCCTGTCCTCCAGGGTCCCGGAAGGGCATAACACAGACACGCTCCGGAGTGAGATTCCGGTGTTCCGGGTTATCGCCGGCGCCGAACCTTTCTACGAAGCTGGGGGGGTGTGGGATTAAGCCTTGTGGGAGCGGGCCATGCCCGCGAAAGGGAGCGAAGCTCCCGGCAGGATGCCAGAGGCTCTTCTAACGGCAGCACCAACAGCGTCTCTGGAATCCTGCCGGCCGGCAAAGCCGGCCTTTCGCTTGCGAGGCAAGCTCCCACAAACCGAGCTTCTTAGAATGGTTCGGGCGGTTTTGGGACCCGTGGCGGTGCCGCTGCAAAGTGAGCGGGGCAATGGTGGTGCCTGGAGGGAGCTGTTTGGCCAGGGATGGCCAAACTAACAGCGGCCAGGGATGGCTTGAGCGGTCCCGGAAGGCACCACCATTGCCCCGCGTCTCGGATACGGAGCGCCGGACACCGGAACACAAAAGGCCTCTGGAATCCTGCCGGGTGGCTAAAGCCACCCTTTCGCGGGCGGGGCCCGCTCCCACAGTCCGACACCCCGGCCCGGGACGATCCGGTAATCGCATGCTAAGGTTGGCGGCATCGCAGGGGGAGGAGAGCGCGGAATGTTCCATCGCCTTATCCGCACGCTGGATCTGTACGACGGGCTGCGGCTGCCGGTGCAAATCGGCCGCGAGGAGTTACTGCTGATTCATGAGGACGGCGCCACCTGGCTGGTGCAGCGCCGCTGCCCGCACGGGGAGTTTCCATTGGAAAGGGCCTCGGTGCGCGGCGAGGTGCTGCGCTGCCCCGGGCACGGGCTGGAGTTTTCCCTGAGCAGCGGTCAGTGCCGCGGCGCCCAGGGCTATTGCCTGAAACGCTACCGGATTGATTACGACGGCCCCTGGATCGGGGTCAGCGACCTTTAGCGGCTGGCGACCGCGTCTTCCTTGGCCAGTTGCAGCTGATAGCGCAGCCGCAGCTGTTTGACCTTTTTCACGTAGGCCTGGGTTTCCGGAAACGGCGGGATGCCGCCGTAACGGCGCACATTGCCTTCGCCGGCGTTGTAGGCCGCCAGCACCTGGTCCAGGGTGCTGAATTTGTTCTGCAGGTAGGCGAGGAAACGGGTGCCGCCGTGGATGTTGGCGCTGGCGTCGAACGGGTCGGCCACTTCCAGGTAGCGCGCGGTGCGCGGCATCAACTGCATCAGGCCCTGGGCGCCGACCCGCGACACGGCGGTGCGGTCGAACAGGGATTCGGCGTGGATCACCGCTTTCACCAGGGCCGGTTCGACGCCGAAATCGTCGGCGGCGCGCGCGATCACGGTGTCGTAGCGGTCACGCCGGGCGGCGCTCAGGGTGGTGGGGGTGTAATTCCAGCCCTTGCGCACGGAGAGCAGGGTATAGCTGGCGTCCACCTTGGCGCGGGGCTTATCCGTGAACAGGATCTCGCCGCCGTCGCCACGGTAGGTGTAGATGTTTTCCGCGATGGCCGGCATCGACACCCCCAGTGCCAAAACCAGGCCGCAGACCCCCGGTAATTTCATTGTTTTGTCTCTTACTGATTTTACATCCCGATTCCAGTTGAAGTGATACCACAGTATTAGCGGTCGGGCTAGGTGCCCTGTGCGGATTATTAGTCCGGGTTCTCACCTTTTCGCATCAGACGGTGATTTTCAGCGGCCAACCCGGATGGCGGGGCCGGGTTATAGTGATAGCATGGATTCGGGCGATTAGAGGAGGTCCTATGCTCTCCGAGCAGTTGCATGCCTGGGTCAATCTACTGACCACCTGGCTGGCCCTGGGCCTGCTGTTGATGGTGTTTCTGGTGACGGTGGCGGCCATGGTCCTGTGGGTGCAGGACCGCTATTTCCAAAAGGCCCACGCGATTCGACGGAATTACCCTCTGATCGGCCGTTTTCGCTACTTTTTCGAGCATATCGGCGAGTTTTTCCGTCAGTATTTCTTTGCCATGGACCGGGAAGAACTGCCGTTCAACCGCGCCCAGCGCAGCTGGGTCTACCGCGCCGCCAAGGATCTGAGCAATACGGTGGCGTTCGGTACCACCAAGCAGAACGCCGCCGGGCGCATCGTTTTTCTCAATACGCCTTATCCGACCCTGGAAAAGGACGCCGCCGAAACCCTGCCGTTGATGATCGGCCCCCACGCCGACCAGCCGTTCGTGGCACGCAGCTTCCACAATATTTCGGCGATGAGCTTCGGCGCGCTGTCCACGCCGGCGGTGCGGGCCCTGTCCCGGGGCGCCGGCCAGGCAGGCTGCTGGCTGAACACCGGCGAAGGCGGCCTCACCGAAATGCACCTGGAAGGGCATTGTGATCTGGTGTTCCAGATCGGCACCGCCTATTACGGCGTGCGCGATCAGGAGGGCAACCTGAGCGATGAAAAGCTGCGGGAGGTGGCCCGCCTGCAATCGGTGAAGATGTTCGAGATCAAGCTCAGCCAGGGCGCCAAGCCGGGCAAGGGCGGCATTCTGCCGGCGGAGAAGGTCACCCCGGACATTGCTCGCATTCGTGGCATTCCGGTGGGGCAGGCGTCGGTGAGCCCCAACGGCCAGCCCGGCATCCGCAGCGCCGGGGATTTGCTGGACATGATTGAGCGGGTGCGCCGGGTGACCGGTAAGCCCACCGGCATCAAGACGGTGATCGGTTCCTGGCAGTGGCTGGAAGAGCTGTTCATGGAAATCCATGAACGGGGCCTGGAGAGCGCGCCGGACTTCATCACCGTGGACAGCGGCGACGGCGGCACCGGCGCCGCGCCCATGTCGCTGATGGACGACGTGGGGCTGAACCTGGCCGAGTCGTTACCGCTGGTGGTGGACCTGCGTGACGGCTTCGCGCTGCAGGATCGCATTCGGATCATCGCCTCGGGCAAACTGATCACGCCGTCCATGGTCGCCTGGGCCATCGCCATAGGCGCGGATTTCTGCGTCTCCGCGCGCGGCTATATGTTCGCGCTGGGCTGCATCCAGGCGATGCAGTGCAACCGTAATACCTGTCCCACCGGGGTCACCACCCACAACCCGCGCCTGCAGCGCGGTCTGGTGCCCAGCGAGAAGGGCGCGCGGGTGGCGCATTTCCACGCCAATCTGGTCAAGGAAGTGGAGACCATCGCCCACGCCTGCGGGGTGGGGGAGCCGCGACAGCTGCGCCGCCACCATGCCCGCATGGTCAACGCCAACGGCGACTCCATGCCCCTGGAAGAGCTGTGGCCGCCGATCGAGCCGGGGCTCTATCTGCGCCAGGGGCGGCCCAGCCTGCACGCGCCGTTCGCCCGTTTCCGGGTCGGCGCCTGAGGGCGTGGGCGCGGCGGCATAAGGGCACGCTATCAGGGTGATTAACCGCCTGGCCTTGTTCTTCACCGGGTGGCCGCCACAATAGCGGCCATCCCGCAGCGGTCTACGATTAAGGAGAGTGTTTTGTCTGACGAATTCGATCTGGTGGTCATCGGTGCCGGTTCCGGCGGTGTCCGCGCCGCGCGCATGGCGTCCGGCCACGGCGCCCGGGTGGCGATTATCGAGGAACGGTTCTTCGGCGGCACCTGCGTCAACGTGGGCTGCGTGCCGAAGAAGCTGTTCGCCTACGGCGCCGGCTTCCCGGAAGAGTTCGAGCTGGCCGCCAGCTACGGGTACCAGTTGGACGGCTGGCGCTTCGACTGGAACACCCTGCGCGACAACAAGACCCGTGAGATCGAACGGCTCAACGGCATCTACAACCGCATCCTGGATAACGCCGGCGTCACCGTGTTCGAAGGCCACGGCCGCATTGAGGGCCCCGGCCGGGTGTCCGTGGACGGCGACCGCGTTCTGGAGTGTAAGCACATTCTGATCGCCACCGGCGGCAAGCCCCATGTGCCGGAACTGCCCGGCGACCATCTGGTGCGCATCTCCGACGATCTGTTCTATCTGGATAAATTGCCGGAGCGCGTCGCCGTGGTCGGCGGCGGTTACATCGCCTGCGAATTCGCGTCCATCCTCAACGGCCTGGGCGTGGAAGTGCATCAGCTCTACCGCCGTGACCTGATCCTGCGCGGTTTCGACGGCGAAATCCGCGAGTTCGTGGCCGAGCGCATGGCCGCCGCCGGTATTCATATCCATGTGAACACCGACGTCAGCGCCATCGAAGGCGAGGCCGACGGCGAGAAAACCCTGCGCCTGTTGAACGGCGACAGCCTGGTGGTGGATGAGGTGTTCTACGCCACCGGCCGGGTGCCGAAGCTGGACGGGCTGTTCGCCGACGGCGTGAGCGTCCAGACCCGCGACAACGGCGCGGTGATCGTGGACGACGCCTTCCAGACCAGCGAGCCGGGCGTCTATGCCCTGGGCGACGTCACCGACCGCCTGCAGCTGACGCCGGTGGCCCTGGCCGAAGGCATGTGGCTGGCGGCGCACCTGTTCGGCGAGCACAAACCGAAGGCGCCGCTGGACTACCGCGATGTGCCCACCGCCGTGTTCTGCCACCCGAACATCGGCACCGTGGGGCTCAGCCAGGAAGAGGCGCTGGCCGAGTACGGCACCATCCGGGTCTATAAAAGCCAGTTCCGGCCGATGCGCTACACGCTCAGTGACATCCAGGAGAAATCCATGATGAAGCTTATCGTCGACGACGCCAGCGACCGGGTGGTGGGCCTGCACATGGCCGGCGAAGAGTCCGCCGAGATCACCCAGGGCTTCGCCGTGGCGGTGCGCATGGGCGCCACCAAGGCGGACTTCGACGCCACCGTGGGCATTCACCCCACCTCGGCGGAAGAGCTGGTGACGCTGCGCGACGGTGAGACCGTCAGCGGCTGATCGCGGCCGCGGGTAAGCCCTCCTCTGGAGCGGTCACAGCCGTTCCAGTGTCACCGGCAGGCCGTCCTTGGGCACCGGCAGGCTGGTGGTGTCCACCGGCATCACATAGTCCGCCGGCACCCGCCAGCGGTACTTCAACAGCACCTGGTGGAGGATCGCCTTCACCTGCATGTCGGCGAAGTGCAGGCCGATGCATTTGTGCGCGCCGCCGCCGAAGGGCACCCAGGCATAGGGGTGCACCTTGTCTTCGCGGCGGTGCTCGGCGAACCGCTCCGGATCAAAGCGCTCCGCGTCCGGCCAGTACTCTTCCATATAGTGGGTGAAGTAGGGCGCCATGGTGATAAAGCTGCCCTTGGGAATATGGAAGCCGTCGTATTCCACGTCACGCACGGTGCGGCGGGGCAGCGACGGCACCGGCGCGCACAGGCGCAGCGCTTCCTTCATGGCCAGGCCGATGCCCGGCAGCTTTTCCAGGTCCTCGTATTCCAGTTGGGTTTTGCCCAGCGCGCGGCTTTCCTCGCGCAGGCGCTCCTGCCATTCCGGCGCGCTGGCCAGGTGGTAGAACAGATTGGACAGGGTGATGGTGGTGGTGTCGTGGGCCGCCATCATCAGGAAGATCATGTGGTTGACCACATCGTCGTCGGAGAAGCGGTCGCCGTCCTCGGTGGTGGCATGGCAAAGCGCGCTGAACAGGTCGTTGTCCTCCTGGGCCCGTTTCGTCGGGATCTCATCGCGGAACAGTTGCTCCAGCACCCGCCGGCCGCGCAGCCCCTTGGACCAGCGCAGCCCCGGCACCGGGAAGCGCAGCAGCGCGGTGCCGGCGCGCACCGTGTCCACGAACGCCCGGTTGACCTGTTCGGAGCGCGGGCCCAGTTCCTGGCCCATGAACACATCGGTGGCCAGGTCCAGGGTCAGCCGCTTGACCCGGGGCAGCACCTTGATGCCGCCCTCCGGCCAGGTGTCCAGGCCGGCGGCGATGCGCGGCCCCATGCGCTCCAGATAGCCGCGGAGCGCGTTTTTGGTGAACGCCTGCTGCATGATGCGCCGGTGCCAGCGGTGCTCCTCGAAATCCAGCAGCATGATGCCGCGATGGAAAAACGGGCCGATGAAAAAGTCCCAGCCGCCGTGGTTGGAGAACAGGTCGCCCTTGTTCATCAGCACGAACTGGTTGGCGTCCGGGCCCAGCATCTGCACCACCCGCAGGCCGAACAGCCGGGTCCAGGACACCGGACCGTACTGGTCGTAACGTTGTCGCATCAGGCCCACTGGATCACGCATACTGGTCAGAGTGTGCCCGACCAGCGGCCAGCCCGGATCTCCGGGGACCGCCTTGAGGGGGCTGCCGGTGGGAACGGGCGCAAAGGGGGTAACGGCGCTCATGGATCACTCCGTGGTAAACATGGTGTATATCTATACTGAGCGCAAAACGGGAAGCGGGACAAGGGGGGGTAAATGTCTTTCTGCCGCGCATTTACCCCGCACTGGCCAGGGAACGATCAATTCGTCGGAGGCGGCATGGTGTCGGCGCCGCCGCCACTCTTCAACGGCTTGTTAACGGGGTTATCCACAGTTTTTGTGGACGAAGGATGACAACCGCCCACGTCGCTGCGGCCTGGGAGCCGTTCCGGCCCCTGTGTATCATTGCGCCATTCAGGTAAGGAGAACCGTGCATGCGAACCGTGGTGTTTAATCAGAAAGGCGGTGTGGGTAAATCCAGTATCACCGTGAATCTGGCGGCGATCAGCGCCGCCCGGGGCAACAAGACGCTGGTGGTGGACCTGGATCCACAATGCAACGCCAGCCAGTACCTGCTGGGCATGGGCGCGTATCAGCAGGAGCAGGGGCCGACGCCCAACATCGGCACCTTCTTCGCGCAGACGCTGTCGTTCAAGCTCAAGGAAAAAGCGCCCCGCGATTATGTGCATCTCACCAGGTTCGAAAACCTGTACGTGTTGCCCTCCGACGGTGAACTGGGCGAGGTGGAGCACCTGCTCGAATCCAAGCACAAGATCTACAAGCTGCGCGGCCTGCTGAAAAGCCTGGCGCGGGAGTTCGACGCCATCTACGTGGACACGCCGCCGGCGTTCAATTTCTACACCCTGTCCGCGCTGATCGCCGCCGACCGCGTATTGATTCCCTTCGATTGCGATGCGTTTTCCCGCAAGGCGCTCTATTCCCTGCTGGAGAACATTCAGGAGACCCGCGAGGACCACAACGAGGACCTGCGCGTGCAGGGCATCGTGGTGAATCAGTATCAGCCGCGCGCCCGCCTGCCCAAGGAACTGGTGGCGTCGCTGGTGGAGGAGGGCCTGCCGATCCTCGACAGCAAGCTGTCCGCCAGCGTCGCCATGCGCGAATCCCACGAGTGCGCCACGCCGCTGATCAACTGGAGCCCCAAGCACAAGCTCACGCAGGAATACCAGGCGCTCTATACGGAACTCAGCAGGCCCGGCCGCTGACCCGGCGCAATATTGCGCATTGGTAAAAGGCGGCGCTATGTACTATCTTTGCCGCGTTTGTCCTCGGGCTGGGCAACAAAAAGAAATGCAATAGGAGATGCTATGCGAACCCTTTCCAGGGGCGCCTTGGCGGTGGTGTTGTCGATAACCGGGCTGGCGGCCCCGATGGCCGCGAGCGCGGCCCTGAGCCGCGCCCAGTTGGAGGATCTGGAGCACCATCTTTGGCAAGTGCGCACGGATTACCACATGTATGCCGTGATGGACGGCAACGACACCTACCGGGTAGCGCTCAACGAAGCCGCTCAGCAGGCCGCCGAAGCGCTGGATGAACTGCGCGCCGCCAGCGAGTCCGACGCGGAGCGGGCCCTGGTCGCGGATCTCGCCGACCAGTGGCAACGCATGGCCGCCGACCAGGCCCTGCCGGCCCCCGGCGACGCCGAGGGCGAAGCGGCGTCCGGCGACCCGCGGCGGCTGGACGACCTGCCGGCGGAAATGGCCGCCGGCATCGACGACTTCGAAGGCGCCGCCGACGGCGACTACGACGACGTCCACGGGCTGATCAGCGAGCTGCAACAACTGACCTCGTCCTACGTGGCGATCATCGCCGACAACAACGACGGCGACGATGAGGCGCAACAGGATCGCGGCGCCTTCGAGCAGGCGGTGCCGGCGTTTTCCGACCGGCTCAAGCGGGTGCAGGCCGCCCACCGTGGCGACGGCAACCTCAACCGCACCCTGGAGCAGGCTGCCCTCAAGTGGGGGTTCATCCGCTCTTCCATGCTCAAGTTCGGTGACGACGCGGTGCCGTTCCTGGTTTACCGCTATACCTCGCAGATGACCAGCAGCCTGCAGCAGGCGGTGGAGCTGGCCACCTCCGAGGTCGCCAAGCCCACCATCGGTCCGCCCGAGTAGCGCTCAGTCGGCGCGCGCCTCCAGCCAGTCGGCGATCACCCGCCAGCACTGGCCGGGCGCCTTGCTGCCGGCGAACACCCCGGCGTGGCCGCCGGGGGCTTCCTCGAACCGCTTCTCGCGGCTGCCCACCACTTTGAGAATCTCCCGCGCGGCGCGCAGGCTGACGATGCGGTCGGTGCGTCCGCCGAACGCCAGCAGATCCTGGGTGATGGCGCCGAAATCCACCGGCCGCCCGCCGATGCTGAGACGGCCGTCGGCCAGGCTGTTGGCGAGCACCATCTTCTCGATCACTTCGCGCACCACCGCCCCCGGGTAATCGACCATGTCGTTGAACCACTGGCCCATGGTCATGTACTCGGTGAGGTAGTCCCGGTCGCCCATATTGCGCAGCAAATCCACGTAGGACTGCACCAGCCCCGGCGGGTTGGTCATCTTGAAGCCCAGCGACAGCAGCCGGGCGGGAATGTGGAACAGCTTGCTGTCGAGCGGCTCCAGGCGCACCTGGAACCAGTCATGGGCCTGCATGGCGGGAATCGCCGCGAGGCTGAAAATCTTGCCGAACGGCCCGCTTTTATGAAAATTCACCGGGCTGGCGATGGTCGACAGACTGCGCACCGGTGCCCCCGGGTGGCTGCCCAGATAGAGCATGCACAGCAGCCCGCCCATGCAGTAGCCGAGCAGATTCACCTGGTCCGACCCGGTGTGCTCGCGCACCCGCTCCACCACCTGCGGCAACCACTGGTTCACGTAGGTGTCCAGGTCCAGGTCGCGGTCGGCCTGGGACGGCTGGCCCCAGTCGATCAGATAGACGTCGTGGCCGCGCGCCATCAGGTAACGGACCATGGACCGGTTGGGCATCAGGTCGTAGGTCCAGCAGTGGATGCCCAGCGCCGGCACCAGAATCAGCGGAATACGATGTTTCTCCCGCCGTACCGGTATCTCCTCGTCGCCGACCGGAATCCGCGCCATCGGCGGCAAACTGTAATGACGCAGCGCCATGATGCCGTTGCGGTAAATTTCGTCCCAGGGCGTTTTGTCGGTCTGAATGAAGCGCCGCGGATGACGGCGGCGCTCCACCATATGGCTCAATGCGCGCAGTGATGATTTCACGGAAGGACGTGGTGCCATGGAGGCTCCGCTGATAGCAATTGATCCGGAGTAAGGGTAGGCGGTAATCTTGCCGGGCCCGCAGTAACAGAGCATTGGCCCCCGTGACAAATTCAAAGCCCCCTTACACCCGCATGGACGTCTGTAACCGGTCCCTGGAGACCGTGCGCCATTCCCGCAACCTGGGTATGGAAGTGCTCAGCGCCGAAGAAGACGGCGTCCGTGTGCGCCTGCCCTGGCGCGAGGACCTGGTCGGCAACCCGGACACCGGTGTGCTGCACGGCGGCGCCATCTTCGCGATGATGGACCAGGCCGGCGGCATGGCGAACAGCTGCCGCCTGTACCCCAACTTCGAAATCACGCCGACCATCGATTTCCGCGTCGACCACCTGCACGCCCCGACACCGGGCAAGGCGGTGATCTGCTACGCCAGCTGCTACCGGCTCACGCCCAACGTCACCTTCGTGCGGCTGACCACCTGGGAAGAGGGCGAGGAAGAGGGTGAGCCGGTGGCCACCGGCCTGGCCACCTACACACGCATGAAACTGGATAAGAACGGGCGGGTGGTGTCCTGATGACCGATTCACTGAAAGCCTTGATCGAAGCCTGCCGCAACGGCGAAGCCAATTACCAGGACCTGGTGGACCGGGTGCCCTATGCCCGTTTCCTGGGCATCGAGCTGCTGGTGCAGGGCGAAGAGCTGACCTTCATTCTGCCGCGCAACGAGGACAATATCGGCAACCCCACCTTGCCGGCGTTGCACGGCGGCGCCGTGGCCGGCTTCATGGAGCAGGCCGCGATTATCTTCATCCTGCTGGAAATGGGCGAGCCCAAGGTGCCCAAGACCATCGATTTCACCATCGACTACCTGCGCGCCGGCCTGTTCCGCGACACCTTCGCCGAATGCCGCATCACCCGCCTGGGCCGTCGCATCGCCAATGTGCACATCAGCGCCTGGCAGAAACGCCGGGAAGAGCCGATTACCATTGCCCGCGCCCACTTCCTGCTTTCCGAAGAAAACAACTAGCGGCGGCGATAGGGCAACGAAGGTGATATATTAGCGGGCCCGATAGGAGGCCCTCTTTGTCATTATCGCCGGTTGCCAGATCCTCGACCTTTACCCAAAGCCTGCTGCTTGCCGCGGTGGGCGTCACCGCCCTGGGCCAGACCCTGGTGTTCACGCTGCTGCCGTCCCTGGGCCGGGCCACCGGCCTGGCCGAGATCCAGGTGGGGCTGATCATCAGCTGCTCGTCGCTGGCCTTCGCCCTGGCCAGCCCGGTGTGGGGCTACCTCAGTGAACTCTACGGCCGCCGGCCGATCCTGATCATCGGCCTGAGCGGCTACGCCACCGGCACGCTGCTGTTCGCGCTGGTGTTCCAGGCCGGGCTGGCCGGCTGGGTGAGCGGCGGCGTTCTGGTGGCGCTGCTGGTGGCCGCGCGCATGAGCCAGGCGGTGATCATGGCCGCCACGCCACCGTCGGCGGCGGCCTACACCGCTGACATCACCGCGCCGGAGGCGCGCACCCGCGGCATGGGCCGCATCGGCGCCGCCAACAACCTGGGCACCGTGCTGGGCCCGGGCATCGGCGGCATGCTGGCGGCGGTGGCGCTGGTGCTGCCGCTCTATCTGGTGGCCGGTCTGGTGGCCTTGATGGCGGTGTTTATTCTGTTTTTCCTGCCGCCGTCGCCGTACCGCGGCGAGCCGCCGGTGCAGCGCCGGCGCACGGTGCTGGCCACCGGCCTGCGCGCCTATACCGACCGCCGTTTCCGCGATCTGTTGATCACCGGGGTGGTGCTGTTCATGAGCTTCGCGCTGGTTCAGCAAACCCTGGGCTTTCTGTTTCAGGACGCGCTGAACATGTCGCCCAGCGAAGCGGCCGGCGCCCTGGGCACCGCCATGATGGCGGCGGCGATCACCTCGCTGACCGGCCAGATTCTGGTGGTGCAATGGCTGCGCGCGCCGGCATTGGTGTTGCTGGCCCTGGCGGTTCCGGCCATCGGCCTGGGCGCCGGCGTGCTGTGGCTGTTCGACAGCCGTCTGGGGATGACCCTGGCGGTGATGCTGGTGGGTATGGGGATCGGTTTCGGCATGCCGGCGATCATGTCGCTGGCGAGCCTGAGGGTGGACAGTTCGGAGCAGGGCAGGGTGGCCGGGCTGGCCAGTGCGTGTCCGTCGCTGGGGTTCGTGCTCGGGCCGCTGGTGGGCACCGGGCTGTACACGCTCGACCACCGTTTCCCGTACATGCTGGTGGTGATGCTGATGGTGCCCCTGGCGGTGCTGGTCTGGCGGCTACGCCGGGCCGGCACCGCCTGAGGCGGTGGCGCGGAGCCCTGGATTATTCCTCGTAGGGAATCAGGGTCAGTTCCACGCGGCGGTTCTGCTGGCGGCCTGACGCCGAGCCGTTATCCGCGATCGGCTGGGTTTCGCCGAAACCGACCACGTCCATGCGCACGGCCTGCACGCCGTAGCCGCTGAGCACATCGGCCACCGCCTGGGCGCGCTGCTGGGAGAGCAGCAGGTTGTAGCGGTCGCCGCCGGTGCTGTCGGTGTGGCCGGCGATCTGCAGCATGGTGGAATCGTATTCCTTGAGGACTTCGGACACGGAGTCCAGCACGGAACGGAACGAGGATTTCACCTGGGTGCTGTCGGTGTCGAAGGTCACGTTACCCGGCATGTTGAGAATAATGTTCTCGCCGTCACGGGTAACGGAAACGCCCGAGCCTTCCAGTTTCTGACGCAGCTTGGCTTCCTGGACGTCCATGTAGTAGCCCACGCCGCCGCCGGCGATGGCGCCGATACCGGCCCCGGCCAGGGCCCGCTCTTTGCGCTCCTTGGCGCTGTCCGAGGTGGCGATACCGATCAGCGCGCCGCTCACCGCGCCGATGGCGGCGCCGCCGGCGGCCTTGGAAGTCTGTTTTTCCCCAGTGTAGGGATTGATGGTGCTGCAAGCGGACAGGGACAAAGCCCCGGCCAGTAAGAGGCATCCGGCAGTGCGTTTCATCATTACTCCTTGTTATCCATTGTTCCTGAGTGGCTCAACAATAAGCGATCAGGGAACCGAAACCATAGCGGTGCGGTAAAAATCGGTAAAGTAGGGTAGCACCGGGATGCGATCGCGGTCTCTTAAAGCGGCGGCGGGCGCCACATCAGCCAGATCGGAGGACCGTCGGCGGTGACCCGGTCCTCGCGGATCACCTCGAAACCGAAGCGGCGGTAGAGCGGCAGGTTGTCCGGCTCGCAGGTCTCCAGGAACGCACCGTGGCCGTCCCGGTCGCACAGGGCGAGTACCGGCGCCAGCAGGCGGCGGGCGTGGCCGCGCCCCTGCTGGTCCGGCGCCACCCCCAGCACCTGCAGGTACCAGTGGGGTCGCTTCGGATGCAGTTGCTGAATATGCTGGATGCCGCCCAGGCGGCCGGGCAGGCGGGTGAGCCCGGTAATCGCCGCGAAGTCGGGCAGGAAGCGAAGCTGCTGCCACAGCCCCAGACGCCACTGGCCCGGTGGCGACCACAGCGCCGCCCCCACACCGGGTATATGATCGACCCGTCCGGGCAGGGCCAGGTGGCGCAGCTGCGCGGCCATGCCGCGCCGCAGGCGGACCTGGAAATCCTCCGGTCGGCACAGCCAGCGCCAGAACGGATCGTCGACGAAGGCGCGGGCCAGCACCTCCACCACGGCGCCGAATTCGGCGCGGGTGCAATGCGGCTGCAAAAGAACCGGGGATAATGAGTAGGATGAAGGCATCCGGCGTTTGTAGCAGACTGACCGCGAAAAAGGAACGGTCGTGCCACCCGGAGGCAAAGCGTTCACACAATCCAAGGAGACACCATGCTGGCGAAGCGTGCGTCATTGGCCGAACTGGCCGGGGAACAATGGGACCTGATCGTGATCGGCGGCGGCATCACCGGCGCCGGCGTGTTGCTGGAAGCGGCCCGCCAGGGGCGCAAGGCGCTGCTGCTGGAACAGCAGGATTTCGCCTGGGGCACCTCCAGCCGCTCGTCGAAGATGGTCCACGGCGGGCTGCGCTATATCGCCCAGGGCGAAGTGCGCCTGACCCGCGACGCCCTGCGCGAGCGGGAGCGGCTGCTGCGCGATCTGCCCGGCCTGGTGGAGCGGGCCCAGTACCTGTTCCCACTGCGCGACGGCCGGTTCCCGGGGCGCTGGCCGATGACCGCGGTGCTGTCGCTGTACGACTTTCTGGCCGGCATTCGCGACCACCGTTTCGTGCCCCGCGCCGAGGTGCTGATGCGCGTCCCGGGGCTGGATACGGCGGGCCTGAACGGCGCCATGAGCTACACCGACGCCCTCACCGACGATTGCCGGCTGGTGGTGCGCTGCCTGCTGGAAGCGGCGCGGCATGGCGGCCGTTCGCTCAATTACGCCCGCGCCACCGCTATCCGCACCGAGAACGGCCGCACCGAGAACGGCCGCGCCCGGGTGGACGTCACCGATCTGGAAAGCGGCGATAGCCTGACCCTGAACGCCGGCGCGGTGATCAACGCCACCGGCGCCTGGGCCAACCGCCTGGGCGGCGCCGGGCAACGCATCCGCCCGCTGCGCGGCAGCCATCTGTTCGTCGACCCGGCGCGGCTGCCGGTGGCCGACTGCCTGACGCTGATCAACCCCCGCGACGACCGGCCGGTGTTCGTGTTCCCGTGGGAAGGGGTTACCTGCGTCGGCACCACCGACCTGGATCACGGCGACAGCCTGGACCAGGAGGCCCGCGCCAGCGGCGCGGAGGTGGACTACCTGCTGGAACTGATCAACGGACAGTTCCCGAAGGTGAACCTGGGCCGCGAGGACATCCTCTCCACCATGGCCGGGGTGCGCCCGGTGATCGCCTCCGGCGACGGCAAGGATCCCTCCAAGGAGCGCCGCGACCACGCGGTGTGGGAAGAGAACGGCGTGGTCACCGTGAGCGGCGGCAAGCTCACCACCTTCCGGCTGATCGCCCTGGACGCGCTCTGCGCCGCCGGCCTGCTGGGCCCGCGGGAGGCGCGCCGTGCCCGGCGCAGCAACGCGCCCTTGTTCCGGCCGCTGCCGGACGCGCCGGAACAGGTGGACCAGTTCCTTCATGGCGTCCAGGACGACGAGGCGCTGTTGCGCTGGGTGCTCAGCCACGAGGCGGTGGTGCATCTGGACGACCTGCTGCTGCGCCGCACCCGGCTGGGTTTGCTGCGCCGCGACGGCGGCGCCGGCCTGGCGGAGCGGCTGCGCGCGCTCACCGGCGAACTGCTGGGCTGGGACGCGGCCCGCTGGGAACAGGAGTGGGCCCGCTATGAAGAGATCCGCGAGCGCTTTTACGGCGTGCCGCCGGCGGACCGGGACCGGGCCGCCGCCTGAGCCCCGAACGCTACCTTTGCATTACCGGAGTCGATCTTTATGCGCGTTACCGACCTGGCCCGGCGGGCCGACACCACCGCCGAGACCGTTCGCCACTACACCGATCTGGGCCTGCTGACCCCGCGTCGCGACCCACACAACGGCTACCGCCAGTACAACGGCGTCGACCTGTCGCGGCTGCGCTTCGCGCTGAAAGCACGCAGCCTGGGCTTCACGCTCGGCGACGTGCGTGAACTGATCGAAGAGTCGGAGGGCGGGGAAACGCCGTGCCCGAGGGTGCGGTCGTTGATCGAGGCGCGCCTCGCCGAAGTGGAAGCGCGCATCCGTGAACTGAGCGAGTTGAGCGCGCGCATGCGCGCCGCCATGGACGACTGGTCGCGGGCCCCGGACTGCCATCTGGGCGACGGCAGGGTGTGCGGCCTGATCGATTCCTTCAACGCCGAATCGGCGGCGCCCCGCTAGGACGCCTGGTCGCCGTTCTCTTCGGCGCTTTGCTCTTCCTTGATCAAACCGATCACCGACCAGCCGGCCCGGGGCTCCGGCTGGGACTCGGACGTGAACACGTGGATCCGGTCCTTGCTGTCCACCGCGAACAGCGGCCAGACCTGCCGGTTCTCCACCGCCAGATAGGCCTTGAAGTCGAACTCCTCGGTGATCCGCGTCTTGCGGATGTCCGCGCCCTGGCTGAGCAAGCTGGCGAGCCGGGCGTAGGTCATGTCCGGGCCGAACAGGGTGGCGCCCCGGTGGTGCGCGGCCACGTCGTGCTTCTCTTCCTTCTCGCTCTGCCAGGGCAGGCTGTAGACATTCGGTTCGCCGAATTCCAGACGGTAGCGCATGGTCGCCATGGTGTTCAGTTCCCGGCGCGGGCTCAGGCCCAGCAATTTGCCGTAGCCCACCAGGTCCAGGTACTGATCCGCGTGGCTGGACACCGGGTTGCCGTAGAAGGTGGGCAGCCCTTCCATGCGCGCGGTGCGGATGCTCTCCCAACTGGAATCGGTGAGGATCACCGGGAAATTGTTCTGGCTCAGGGTCTGGCCGATGGCGCGGGCCACCGGATTGGCGCCGATGATCAGGAAGCCCCTGGGGCCCGGCTCGGCCACCTTGAGCAGCCGCGCCAGCGGCCGGGCGGTGACGCTCTGCAGCGCCACCGTGCCGATGATCACCATGAAGGTGAGCGGCACCAGCAGCTCGGCGCCGGCCACGCCGTTTTCTTCCAGACGCTGGGCGAACAGGGCGGACACCGCCGCGGCGACGATGCCGCGCGGCGCGATCCACGCCAGCAGCGCCTTCTCGCGCCAGTTCAGGCTGCTGCCCAGGGTCGCCACCCACACCGACAACGGCCGCGCCACCAGCTGGATGATCGCCAGCACCAGCAGGGCGGTGGCGCCCAGGCTGAGCAGCTGCTCCATTTCCAGGCGCGCGGCCAGCACGATGAACAGCACCGAAATCAGCATCACCGACAGGTTCTCCTTGAAGTGGAGAATGTCGTCGGTGCGCACGCCCTTGCGGTTGGCCATCACGATGCCGGCCACGGTCACCGTCACCAGGCCGGATTCCTCGCTGATGCTGTTGGACAGCACGAAGGAGCCGATCACCGAGGACAGCACCAGGAAACTGCGCAGATACTCCGGCACCAGGTGGCGGCTCAGCAGGGCGCTCAGCGCCAGCGCCACGGCGCCGCCCATGGCGGCGCCCACGGCGATCGCCTGGAAGAACAGCCACAGCCCGTGCAGCAGGGCACCCTGCTGGCCGGTGGCCACCACCAGCTCGTAGGCGAGTACCGCCAGGATCGCGCCCAGCGGGTCAATTACGATGCCTTCCCAGCGCAGCAGCCGCGCCACGCTCGCCTTGGGGCGCACGCTGCGCAGCAACGGCACGATCACCGTGGGGCCGGTGACCACCACCAGGGCGCCGAACAGCAGCGCCAGCTCCAAGGGCAGATTCAGCAGGCCCCAGGCGGACAGCGTCACCACGCCCCAGGTGATCAGCGCCCCCCAGGTGACCAGCCGGCGCACGGTTTTTTCCAGGCCGCGGATCTCGCTGAAGCGAAGGGTGAGGGCGCCCTCGAACAGAATGATCGACACCGCCAGGGACACCCCGGGCAGCAGCAGATCTCCGAATAACTGCTTGGGTTGGATCAGACCGGCCACCGAGCCCAACAACAGGCCGGACAGCAGCAACGGTAAAATGGCGGGCAGCTTGATGCGCCAGGAGGCCCACTGGCAGACAAACGCCACCACGGTGATCAGGGCCAACTGCAAAGGTACGGAGAGTTCCATGGGCTTCCTTGTCTGAGAGTGCGGCTATAGTCCCAGCGAACCCGGAGCGTCGCAAGCCCGATTTTTTCATCCCGCTAACGGCAAAAACGACGGTGATAATGATAGGCTTGCCGACCTCCGTTGTACCGCCCAGGGATTCCCGATGCCTACCGTTTCCCCCGTACGCCTGGCGATCATGCTCGGCACTCTGGTGGCCCTCGGGCCGCTCGCCATCGACACCTACCTGCCGGCACTGCCGACCATGGCCGACGACTTCGGCGTGGCGGTGCACCGCATTGAACTGTCGGTGAGCGTCTATGTGCTGGGTGTGGCGCTGGGCCAGTGGCTGGGTGGGCCGCTGTCGGATCATTTCGGCCGCAAACCGGTGGCCTATGTGGGCCTGTCCGTTTTCATCGTCGCCAGCCTGGCGATCACGGTGTGCTCGCAGGTGGGCTGGCTGTACGGTCTGCGCGTGCTTCAGGCCCTGGGCGGCGGCGCCACCGTGGTGATCGCCGCCGCCTCGGTGCGCGACCATTTCAACGGTCGCGAAGCGGCCCGGGTGCTCACCAGTGTGGGCCTGGTGCTTCTGCTGGCGCCGCTGGTGGCGCCCGCGGTAGGGGCCTTCCTGCTGCACCTGGCCGGCTGGCAGAGCATCTTCGTGATGCTGGCCGGCTACGCCGTACTGGTGGCCCTGATGCTGCGCTTCGCGATGCCGTCGGTGGCCCCGCAGGTGGCGGAGGAACCGCTGCGCCACCGCATGTTCGCGGCCTACGGCCGGGTGCTGCGCCAGCGCCGGGCGATGGGCTTCATCCTCGCCAACGGCCTGATCTTTTCCGCCATGTTTACCTTTATCACCGACGCCGCCTTTCTCTATATCGAATACTTCGGCATCGACGAGGCCCGCTTCCCGCTCTATTTCGGCGCCAACGTGGTCGCCATGCTGGGGCTCAACCGCCTTAACGTGTTGCTGCTGCGCCGCTTCGACAGCGCCGCGATCATGGCCGTGGCGGTGGTGCTGCAAAGCCTGGCCGCGCTAACGCTGCTACTGCTCACCCTGAGCGGTTACCTGACGCTCTGGAGCACGGTGCCGCTGATCATGGTGGTGGCCGGCATGGCGGCGCTGGCGATCCCCAACGCGCTGGCCAGCTTCCTGGCCTTCTTCGAGCGCGACAGCGGCGCCGCCACCGGGCTCAACGGTTGCCTGCAGTTTCTGATGGCGGGGCTGATCGGTTCCGGGCTGGGCCTGATCCACAACGGTACGCCGCTTCCGATGACCGCCCTGATGGCGGCCAGCGCCGTGGGCGGCATGCTGTGCTTCTTCCTGCTGGCGCGGGAAAAGCCGGGCCTCAGGCAGTAGCCGTCAGGACATCAGGCGGGCCAGCGGCGCGCTGTGGCGTCGTGGCTTGAGCCACTGGGTCGCCAGCATCGGCAGGATCAGCACCCAGGGCAGCAGGATCCACCAGGACAGCGGCATATCACCGTCGAACAACTTGGCGCCCAGCGGCCAGAGCGCCACCAGGTGCAGCAGGTGCGCGAACAGCGCCGCGCCGCCGAGCAGCAGGGCCTGTTCGAGCACCGCCACCCGGCGCAGCAGGGCGGAGCGCGCGCCCAGCACCCGCAGCAGCGCCTCGTCGCGGCGCCGCTGCTGGCTGCCCGCCAGCCAGGCGGCGGCCATCACCAGCACGCTGGACGCCAGCAGCAGCACCGCCAGGGCCAGGGCCGCGCGGCTGGCGCGGGCGATCAGGTCCTGGGCCTGGTCGAGCAGGGCGTTGACGTCCAGCAGGGTGATCTGCGGGAACTGACGGATCAGGTCCGGCAGGTCCGCGCCCTGGCCTTCGGGCAGGTAGAAGCTGGTCAGCCAGTAGCGGTTCAGTGATTCCAGGGTGCCGGGGCTGAACATGAAGTAGAAATTCGGCTCGAAGCTTTCCCACTCCACCTCCCGCAAGCCCACCACGGTGGCGGTGACACTGCCCGAGGGCGCGGTGAAGCCGAGCTCGTCCCCCACCTTCAGGCCCAGGGATGCCGCCAGTTCCGATTCCACCGACACTTCGCCGGGGGCATCGGCCACCCAGCGCCCATCGGTCACCCGGTTACTCTCCGGCAGGGTGTCGGCCTGGGTCAGCGACAGGTCGCGGTTGAGGGCGCGCTGGCCCTGGTCGTCCTCGTCTTCCTTGGTGACCGCCTCGCGTACCGGCTGGCCGTTCACCTCGGTGAGGCGGGCGCGCACCACCGGATAGAAGCCGGGCACCTCGGCGTCGTGGGAGTCCAGCCAGCTTCGGAACGCGTCCATATCCTGGTCGAACAGGTTGAGCACAAAATAGTTGGGCGCCTTCTCCGGCAGGCTGGCGCGCCACTGGCCCAGCAGCTGCTGGCCCACCTGGCTGGCCAGGGACATGACCGCCAGGGCCAGCACCATGGCGGCCAGCATCGGCAGGGTGGTCATCGGGCGCCGGGCCAGGCGCCGCAGCGCCAGACGCGGCGCCAGTGGCAGACGCGCGCCGCCCTTGTCGGCAAGGCGCAGCGGCCCCCACAGCAGCAGCGGCAGGCCCACCGCCACGGCCACCATCAGCAGCAACAGCTGCCCCAGGGCCACCAGCGAGCCGGACAGCATCATCGCCACCAGCACCGGGGCCAGCAGGGCGCCGAGCAGATTACGGCCGGTGCGCGCCGCCGGGGCCTCCAGGCGGTCGGCGAGGATCAGCCGCGCCGGCAGATCCGCCAGCCGCCACAGCCGGGGCAGGGCGAAGCCGGCCCAGATCACCACCGGCGCCAGGGCCAACAGCAGCCAGGTGAGCACGGACGGCCGCCAGGTGAGGGCGTCGCCGAGCCATTGCTGCAGCAGCAGAAAGCCGCCGCCGGCCAGCGCCAGGCCCACCAGGATGGACGGCAACAGCGCCGCCAGTTCGCGGCCCAGTATCTGGCCGAGGATAAGGCGGCGGCCGGCGCCGAAGGTTTTCATCACCGCGCAGCGGCGCGCCTGCTCGGCGCTGCGCACGCCGGCGGCCAGATAGACGGCGCCGCCGCACAGCAGCACCACCATCATCACCGACAGCTGGCCCCACAGGCTGAGTTGCCGCATCGGCCCCATGGAGCGCATCGCGGCGTCCTCGCGGGTGTCGACCTCCTGATGCGGCGCCAGGGTGGGTTCCAGCCGGTCAAGGACGCCGGCCATTTGCTCGCCGGGGGCGGCGATGCGCAGTTCATATTCGACCCGGGTGCCCGGCGCCAGCACGCCGGTGGAGTCCACGTCCTCCAGGTTCATCAGCACCCTGGGGTTCATGCTGTAGAAACCGGCGCCCTGGTCCGGCTCGCGGACCAGCACTTTGCCGATCCGCAACTGGCGCTCGCCCACGGTGACGGTGTCGCCCACGTTCTGTTCCAGGCGATCCAGCGCCGGCCCGGCCAGCCACACCTCGCCGGGCGGCGGGCCCTGGTCCACGGTGCCCGGCGTGGCGAAGCGCTGGTCCGCCACGGTGAGCTCGCCGTACAGCGGGTAGGCGTCGTCCACCGCTTTGACGCTGGTGAGTACGAAGGTGTCGCCGTGCACCAGCACGGTGCTGAAGGCGCTGATCCGGGAATGGGGCAGGGCGGCCACCTGCTCGCGCTGGGCCCGGGTGGCCGGCTCGCTGCCTTCCAGCACCAGGTCGCCGCCGATCGCCTCGGCGGTGCGGTTGGCGAAGCGGTGGTCCAGCTCGCCGCGCATCAGCACCACGGCGGCGATCGCCAGGGTGCACACCAGCAGCGCCAGGGCCTGAATGCGGAACGCGGACGAACGCCAGGGACGAAGCAGCAGTCGCGGGGACAAATCAGGCACTCAGGCGGCCCTCCACCAGTTCGTGATGGGTGCCGCAGTGCCGGGCCAGGGCCGGGTCGTGGGTCACCAGCACCAGGGCGGTGCCGTGGTCGCGGTTCAGATCGAACAGCATCTCCGCCACCTGATCGCCGTTGGCCCGGTCCAGGCTGCCGGTGGGTTCATCGGCGAACAGCAGCGCCGGCTCCATGGCGAAGGCGCGGGCCAGGGCCACGCGCTGCTGCTCGCCGCCGGAGAGCTGCGACGGGAAGTGCCGCTCGCGTTTGCCCAGGCCCACCCGGGCCAGCCAGTGCCGGGCCTTGTCCCGGGCGCGGTCGGCGCCGGCGATTTCCAGCGGCAGCATGACGTTTTCCAGGGCGGTGAGGTCGGCGACCAGATGAAACGCCTGGAACACGAAGCTGCAGTAACGCCCGCGCAGCGCGGCGCGGGCGTCTTCGTCGAGGCCGCTGAACGGCTCGCCGGCGAGGCGCACGTCGCCGCCGGTGGGCACGTCCAGGCCGGCCAGCAAACCCAACAACGTGGATTTTCCGGAACCGGACGGCCCGGTGATGGCCAAAGTGTCTCCCCCTTGGACGGTGAGGTCGATATGCTCCAGGAGGGTCAGCTCGCCTTCCGGGGCGGAGACCGTTTTGCTAAGTTGTCGCGCGACAAGCACGGGAGTCGAGGCCATATGTGGGAACGCCTGATCGTTTTGGTTTTACTGGTAACGCCGTTTTGCGCCCGCGCCGAGGGCGTGCTGGTGCTGGGTGACAGCATCAGCGCGGCCTATGGTATCGAGGAAACGCAGGGATGGGTGCACCTTTTACGACAACGGCTGGAAACGCAATGTTCCGGGCTGCCGGTGAACAACGCGTCGGTGAGCGGTGATACCAGTGACGGCGGTCTGGTGCGGCTGCCGGATCTGCTCGAGCGCCATCAGCCGGACACGGTGGTGATCGAGCTGGGCGGCAACGACGGGCTGCGCGGTCTGCCGCCGCAGCGGCTGAGCGACAACCTCACCCGCATGATCGAATTGAGCGAAGCGGCCGGCGCCGAGCCGGTATTGCTGGGCATGCGTATCCCGCCCAATTACGGCCAGGCCTACACGCGACTGTTTGAGCAGGCCTTCAAAAAGGTGGCCGGGGAAACCGGGGTGCCGTTCGTGCCTTTCCTGCTCGACGGCGTGGTGGAGGCGGGCCAGTTGCAACGCGACGGCATACACCCCACCGCCGAGGCCCAGCCGGGCCTGCTGAAAAACGCCTGGCCGGCGATTAAACCGGCGCTGCCGGACCATTGCGACCTGTAAAGGAAGAGCACCATGGACTTCACCATCCCGTATCGGGATATCCTCGACTTCTGGTTTGGCGACAGCGGCGGCCTGGAAGGGGAGACCGACGATACCCGGGGCTGGCCGCCGCAATCGCTGCGCCGGCGCTGGTTCAAGAGCAGTGACGCCCAGGACGCGGAGATCGCCGAACGCTTCGGTGACCGGGTGGCGGCGGCGCTGCGGCGTGATCTGGTGGACTGGGAACGGGAGCCGGGCCCCAGACTGGCGCTGATCCTGCTGCTGGACCAGTTCACGCGCAATATCCATCGCGGCACGGCGGACGCCTTCGCCGGCGACCACCACGCCGCCACGCTGACCCTGGAAGGTTTATCCACCGGCATGGACCGGCGCCTGGGCTGGGCCGGCCAGGTGTTTTTCTATATGCCGCTGATGCACGCCGAGGACGCCGACCTGCAGGACCGCGCGGTGGCCTGCTACCAGGACCTGCACGCACGGGTGCCGGCGGCGCTTAAGGACGATATCGCCAACAACCTCAAATTCGCCGAGGAACACCGCGACATCATCCAGCGGTTCGGCCGTTTCCCACACCGCAACCGGGTGCTGGAGCGCACCGACAGCGCCGAGGAACTCGACTTCTTGCAGCACGCGCGGCGCTACGGGCAATAGCCGGCTTGTAGGAGCGGGCCCCGCCCGCGAAAGGGTGGCTTTAGCCACCCGGCAGGATCCCAGAGACGCTGTTGGTGCTGCCGTTAGAGATGTCTCTGGTATCCTGCCGGGGCTTCGCCCCTTTCGCGGGCGGGGCCCGCTCGCACAGGCTGGATTAGGGGCGCGGTTCCAGGGCTGTCAGGGCGGTTGTCATTCGGGAGGCCAGGTCCGGTTCGAGCGGCGTGCCCACGGGCCGTTCGTCGACCAGCGCCAGGGCCTCTTCCAGCGGCGTGAAGCCGCTCGATTTCATCGCTTTGGGCAGCCGCTCGAGCTGCCAGGCCATGCGTTCCTCGCGGGCGTGTTCGGGGCTGTCGACGCCGGCCAGGGCTTCCAGCGCCGCCGCCAGGGCGCGGTCTTCGGCGCGCTCCTCGCCGGACGGCGCGCCGCTGACACGGTCGCGGGCCGCCTGCCAGCGCTGCCACCGGGGCAGGTCCTTGCGCAGCGCGCGCAATTGCTCCTGCAGCCGTTGCAGCTGTTGCTGCAGGCCGCGGCCCAGCGATGCGCCGTCCACCGCCTGCAATTCCTCGGCGAGGGCGGCGAGGGTGGCGCCGTCCTGTTCCGGCAGGGGCCGGGCGGTTTGCTGAGCGGCCCGTTCCAGCACGGTCTGGGCCTGTTCGGCGGCTTCGGCGCGCTGCGCCTGCTTTTGTTCGGTGTCGGCCTGACGCGCGGCGAAGATGGCGTCCATGGTACGGCGGAAACGCTTCTGGAACGGCCGGTGACGCGCCGGCGGCAGCCAGGGCGCGGCGCGCCATTGCTTCTGCAGCGCCTGGGCCTCGCGGGCGGCGCCACGGACGTCGACGGCCTGGTCGCCCTGGTCGGCGGCCACGCTCTCGGCGAGGGCGGCGGCGCGCTCAAGCAACGCTTGGCGCGGCTGCTCGGCCTGCCGCCAGGCCTCTTCCAGGCGCTCATCGAGTTCGCTCAGCAGCGCCGAAAAGCGCTTTTGCACGTCGCGGGCGTCGGTGAAGCGCACCGGCGCGTGGCTCTTCCACTCCTGTGGCGCCTGCCGACGGATTTCCCACACCGCCTGCCAGTCCGCGTTCTGCCAGTCCTGGGCGGCGACGAAATCGGCCAGCTGCCGGCACAGCGCCTCGCGGCGCCGCAGGTTTTCCTCGCGCTGGGCGTCGAGCTCGGCGAAGTGCGCGCGGCAGGGTTCATAGGCCCGGTCGGAGGCGGCCTTGAAGCGGTCCCAGAGCGCCTGGTCCTGATCCTGGTCGGAGCTCATCAGCGCGCGCCACTCTTCGTGCAGGGCCTGGACGGCGCTGGCGCGCTCTTCGGCGTCCATGTCCGTTTCGGCGAGCGCTTCCATGCGCTCACAGAGCTGTTCTTTCTTGGGCTGGGCGGCGAACGCGTGCCAGTCGCGCAGCTCTTCCCGGCGTGGCGTGAGGCGCTCGAGCTGCTGTAGCAGCCAGGGGTCGTTCTGCTCGGCCAGCACCGCCTCGGCTTTGTGCCAGAGCCGGTTGGCGTGCTTGAGATTGCCCTGTTGCAGCTCCCGGCGCAGGGCCACCACCAGACCGCGGTGCTCACTGTCGGCGCCGGTCCGCGCCGGTGCCTGCCGGGGTGTCCGTTCCGGCGTCGCCGCTTCCTTCCGTTCCGGCGTCTCCGGCGGGCGGGCCGCCGCCAGGGTGGAAGGCGCGGCCACCTCGGCGGGCCACTGTTCGGCCAGCTCGCGCCGCTGTTCGTCGTCCTCGGCGTCCAGGGCCGCTTCGGCCAGGGCGATCAGCCGGTGCCATTCGCTCAACCGCGAGTGGAACATCAGGTCGGACTCGTCGTCCGCTTCGAGGAGTTCGCCGGCGGCCTGCCAGCGCCGCTCCTGGGTGGCCACCGCGGAGCGCAGCTCGCCGAGCTGCTGGTCCCAGGTCTCCGCGCTCAGGTCGCGGTACAGAGAGCGCAGGGTGTCCAGGGCGGCGCGGCGCTCGTGGGCGGCGGATTCCAGCGCTTCCTGGCGGGCCGCCGCTTCCTGCTGCTCGCGCCGATGCGCGTGGCACTGCGCCAGGGCACTTTCCACGCGGGCGGAGCGGGCGTCATCGGCGTGTTCGGCCAGCGCCTGCCAGCGCTGTTCGAGCTGCTGCAGGCGGCCTTCGAACAGCGGGTCGGCGCTGTGTTGGGCCAGTTGTTCCAGGGCGTCGATCAGGGCGTCGAGCTGTTCCTCGTGGCGGCGCGCCTCGGCGTCCCGGGCTTGCAGCGCCTTGACGCGGTCGCGGGCGATGCGCACCACCTTTTTGTCGCGGCCTTCGCGGCCCAGCTGACGCAGCAGGGTGGCGTCCTCCAGACGTTCGGCGGCGGCCAGACGCAACGCGGCGTCGGCGCCTTCCAGGGCCAGCCGGTAGAGCGATTCCGGTTCCTCGATGGCGGCGAGGGCGGCGTCCCGGCACGCCTGGTCGGGGCTGTGGCGGGCCACATGCAGCAGCACCCCGGCATTGCCGGTGTGCTGGATCAGCCGCAGCCGGGTCTCCACCGCCGGGGCGCCGTCCACGGTGCCGGCCAGCAGCGCCACGAAGCGCTCCGAGGCGGCGTCACGCACGCCGGCGTCGCCGTCCGCTTCGATCAGCCGGTCCAGCAGGTGCAGGTCCAGCAGGGCCGACACGGCGGCGGCGCGCACCCTGGCGCTGTCGTCGTCGCGGGCGAGTTTCGACAAAGTTTCCTGATCCTGGCGCGGATCCAGGGTCGCGACCGCCTGGGCGCGAACCTCGGCGTCGCGGTGTTGCCACCGGGGTTTGAACAGTTTGCCTAGCATGGCCATCCCATTGGATTTGCTTTGTATTTATGCGGCGCGAGGGGGCGCCGGGCCACTACTATAGGCAACCCTCGGATAGGATCACAGACGTGACTCGATAAGAGCGTCTTTTTCCGCCCAGATTTCGCTCACCCACTCCTGAATGCGGCGCCGGAATTCCGGGTCGTTTTCGTAATCGCCCTGCGCCGCCCAGTCCGGGATCGGCCGGCGCCGGGCGATCACTTCCACCCGGTCCATGTCGCCGCCCAGGAAGCCGAGCAGGGAGCGGCTGGTGCCCGGAGGATAGACAATGGTGAAGTCGAGCAGGCAGTGCAGCTGGCCGCCCATGGCTTTAAGGGTAAAGGCGGCGCCGCCGGCCTTGGGTTTGAGCAGGTGCCGGTAGGGCGAATCCTGCTGGCGGTGTTTTTCCTCCGTGAAGCGGGTGCCTTCGAAGAAGTTCATCACCGAGACCGGATAGTGCGCGTATTTCTCGCAGGCCTTGCGGGTGGTCTCCATGTCCTTGCCTTTGAGCTCCGGGCGTTTTTCCAGCTGGGCGCGGCTGTAGCGTTTCATGAACGGAAAATCCAGCGCCCACCAGGCCAGCCCCAGCAGCGGCACCCAGATCAGTTCCTGCTTAAGGAAGAACTTCAGCGACGGCACCCGGCGGTTGGTGACTTTCTGCAGCACCAGAATGTCCGCCCAGGACTGGTGGTTGGAGGTCATCAGATACCACTCATGGCGGGCCAGGCCGTCCATGCCTTCCACCCGCCATTCCACCTGACTGAACAGATCAATGATCGCGTTGTTGATCGCCATCCAGGTTTCGGCGATCACCACCAGCACCCGGGACAACCGAACCTGGGCGGCGTGGAACGGCAGCAGCAGCCGGAGCAGGGCGAACAGATACAGGGGGGTGACCAGCAACAGGGTGTTGATAAAGATCCCCACCAGCGCCAGCACGCCGCGGATTTTTGTTGAAACGTTCATCAGCGTTACACGGTTGCGGAGTAAGCGCGCATGCTAGCGCAGATGGCGGGCCGGCCCCATGTCAGTTTCGGTCACTCGGGCGACCAGGGCTGCCATTGGCGAGGCTACCGCGAGCGGGTAGGGTCGGGTTTTCGAATTGAAGGAGCGGTGTTCATGAGTGGTCCCCTGGCGTCTTTGAAAGTTCTGGATTTTTCCACCCTGTTGCCCGGTCCGTTCGCGACCCTGATGCTGGCCGACATGGGGGCCGAGGTGCTGCGCGTGGAATCACCGACCCGCCCGGACATGGTGCGCTTGCTGCCGCCGTCCGAGGACGGCGTGTCGGCGGTGCACGGCTATATCAACCGCTCCAAGCGGTCGATCGCCGTGGATCTGAAGAAGCCGGAAGGCAAGGAGATCATCCGGCGTCTGGTGGCCGAGTACGACATTATCGTCGAGCAGTTCCGGCCCGGGGTCATGGACCGCCTGGGCGTGGGCTACGAAGACCTTAAGGCGATCAACCCGGGGCTGATCTACTGCTCGATCACCGGCTACGGCCAGGACGGGCCCTACCGGGACCGGGCCGGCCACGATCTGAACTATCTGTCGATCGCCGGCATGACCGCCTACAACGGCCGCAAGGCCTCCGGCCCGGCGCCGATGGCGTTCCAGGTGGCGGACATCGCCGGCGGTTCCTGCCATGCGGTGATGGGCGTGCTGGCGGCGGTGATCCACCGCCAGAGCACCGGCGAGGGCCAGCACGTGGACATCTCCATGACCGACGCCGCCTTCAGCCTGCACGGCCTGGCCGCGCCGCCGGCCCTGGTGGGCGGGCAGGACCCGGACCTGGAGACCACCCAGCTCAACGGCGGCGGCTTCTATGACTGCTACCGCACCCGCGACGGACGCTTTATGTCCGTGGCCGGCCTGGAGCCGCAGTTCTTCACCCAGTTCTGCCAGGCCATCGGCAAGCCGGAACTGACCAGCAAGGGCATGACCCTGGACCCGTCCGTGGTGGCGGAAGTGAAAGCGGAGATCGCCGAGGTGATCGGCGGCCAGGACTACGAGCACTGGTGCCGGGTGTTCGCCGATCTGGATTGCTGCGTGGAGCCGGTGCTGAGTTTCTCCGAAGCCACCGAGCATCCGCAGCTGAAGGCCCGCGACATGGTGGTGGAGGTGCCGCGCCACGACGGCGGCAAGCAGCGCCAGGTGGCGTCGCCGTTCAAGTTCTCGGCCACGCCGGTGGGCTACCGTTTCAGCGGTGCCCGTCTCGGCCAGCACAGCGATGAAGTGCTGGCAGACCACGGCTTCAGCGACGAGGACATCCAGGCCTTCAAGGATTCCGGCGCGGTGGGTTGATCGGTAATTCCCGCCGCCTCCGGGCGGCGCTATGCTGTCGTCATGAGGCGACTTTCCGGGCTGTTGATACTTTGCATGGTGGGGCTTCCGTTACCCGGGACGGCGGCCCCGGCGACCTCCACGGATCCCTGCACCCAGGGGCCGCGTGCCCTCTGGGTGGACCGCACCCACGACTGGCTGTCCCGCGGCCTGTGCTGGCCGAGCCGCTGGGTGGACGGCTTTTTCGCCGACCCGCTCAGCACCAGCAACGAGCCCGCCGCCAGCCTGGTGCGCATTACCGGCGAGCGCACCTGGCGGGACGACGGTCTGGACGACCGCGACCTGGATGTGGACGCCCGGGTGTGGCTGCCGAGCGCCGAGCGACGGCTGTCCCTGCTGTTTCGCAGCAACGAGGACGACACCGTGGCGGACGGCCCGCAGGCTTCCGAAGTCACCGGCATCGGCGAGGACGACAGCGGCTTTCGCGGCGCCCTGCGCTGGGTGATCAACCGCACCGAGGCCATGGACCTGGACCTGGACACCGGCGTGCGCTCCGACCTGACCACCTTTACCCGGCTGCGTTACCGCAGCGTCCATCCCCTGTTCAACGAATGGGCCTGGCTGCGGTTCACCGAGCGGGTCGAATGGCGTGACCCCAAAGGCTGGCGCAGCCGCTCCCTGTTCGAGGTCGACCGCGCCTTGAGCGATACCGCCAGCGTGCGCCTGGCCAGCGAGATTCAGTACAGCGAGGAATTGAACGAGGACGGGCGCGGGCTGGGGCTGTTCCAGGGCGCCAATCTGTTCCTGCGCCAGAGCGACAAGGCGGCCTGGAATCTGGGTGCAGGGGCCGCCGGCTTCACCAAGCCGGAGGCGCGGGTGGACAGCTACCGCTGTTACGTGCGCTACCGGCGCCAGGTGTGGCGGCCGTGGCTGTTCGTGGAAGTGGAGCCGTTCGTCCTGTGGCCCCGGGACCAGGGCTATCAGGGGGTGAACGGCGTTACCGTGCGGCTGGAGACGCTGTTCGGCCGCCTGGACGGCTGACGCCGCTCAGTTGGCCCAGGTGCTGCGGCGGCGGCCCGACTTGGATTTCAGCAGCAGGCCGGCGATGGCGCCGAGAATCAGAATGCCGACCCCGGTGATCCATTGCTGGGAGGTGTTATTACCGCGCAGCATGGCGTTTTCCGCTTTCACCTGGTCGAGCTCCGAGCGCAGCATGCTGAGCTCTTCGTTGAGCCGGCGGTTGGCCTGATCCAGGCGGATCGGATCGGCGGCCACGTCGCGCAGGTTTTCCAGCTCGTCGCTGCGGCTGCTCAGCGACCCCTTAAGCTCTTCGTTTTCGGCACTCAGGCGGTCGCGCTCCGCTTCCACGCTGCTCAGGCGCTCGCGCATTTCGGTCATGCGGCTTTCCATTTGCTTGCGGTCGCCGCTGATCTGTTCCAGACGAATGGCGGCGGTGGGGGAACGGCTGATGTACTGCTTGCCGATGTAACCCTCGGTATCGCCGAAGCGGATGTGCGCCCAGTCACCGTCTTCCCCCAGAAATTCCACCCGGGTGCCGCTTTTCAGGCCGCGATGGACGATGCGGTAGCCGGAACCGGCGCCGGAGCGCACCGGCACGTAGATTTCATCGTCGATCCAGGCGGTGGCGGCCAGCGCCGGTGTGGACAACAGGGCAATCAGCACGAAGCAGAGCCAGCGAACGAGCATTAAGAGGTACTCCTTAGAATTCAAGGCGCGAAGTTTAGGCAACCCTCGGCGGCAACGGCGCCGAAATAGTCACATTTTCCGGCGCTTCGCGGGTCGATTTTGTAAAAACTCAGGGCAGGACGGCCTTGAAGGGCTTCACCTGGACGTGCGCGTAGACGCCGGCGGCCACATAGGGGTCGGCGTCGGCCCAGTCACGGGCGGCTTGCAGCGATTCGAACTCCGCCACCACCAGCGAGCCGCTGAAGCCGGCGTCGCCGGGGTCCTCGCTGTCCACCGCCGGCAGCGGCCCGGCCAGAATCAGGCGGCCCTGATCACGCAGCCGCTCCAGGCGGGCGATATGGTCGGGGCGGGCGGTCTTGCGCAGCGGCAGGGAGTCGGCCACGTCTTCACTGATTATCGCGTACAGCATCGTCGTCCTTTTTCTTCGGTTCCTCGGCGGATTTTTCCTGATGGAACAGTTGTTTGCGGTCTTCCTCGGAAATGTGCCGGTAGAAATACAGGAACACCGCCACGTAGAACACCATCTGGATGGCGGTGAAGCCGAACAGTTTGAAATTGACCCAGAAGTCGGTGCTGAACGTATAGGCAATGAACAGATTGAGCCCGCCCAGGGCCATGAAATAGAGCACGAAGGCCAGGTTAAGGCGGGTCCACTGGGCGGCGCCCAGCGCCACCACGCGGCCGAAACCGCTGATCATCAGCTTTTCGCACAGCCGCTGCAGCAGGTTGCGCTCGCGCAGGAAATGCCCGCCCAGCAGCACCGCCGCCAGCACGAAGCTGATGATCGACGGCCGCCACTTGATGAACACATCGTCGCGCAGCAGCAGGGTGAGGCCGCCGAACACCAGAGTGACGGCCAGCACCATCAGGTGCAGGCGGTGCCAGCGCCTCCAGATCAGGCGGCCGGCGACCACCTGAAAGCTGGTGGCGGCGATGATGCCCCAGGTGGCGAGCATGATGTCGCGGCCACTGAGAAAATAGAGGCCGAAAAACACCACCACGGGGAGATAATCAAACAATTGCTTCATGGACACGCATCCTTACCGGGACCGCCGATGGTAGCGGGAACGGCGGCGCAAATCATCCCGCCGGGGCAGGTTGTGTGATACCTTGCCCGCCATGACCGATACCACCCGTTTCCAGCGCCCCGATTTCCACAGCCACAGCCTCGCCTCGGACGGCGTGCTGTCGCCCGCCGATCTGGTGGCCCGCGCCGCCGATCACGGCGTCGACGCCCTGGCGCTCACCGACCACGATACCCTGGCCGGCCTGCCCGAGGCGCGCCGCGCCGCGGACCGGCACGGCATCACCCTGGTGCCGGGCATTGAGCTGTCGGTGCTGTGCGGCAGCCGGGAAATCCACGTGCTCGGCCTGTGGGTGGACCCGGAAGCGCCGGTGCTGGTGGAGCGGGTCAACCGTCAATTGGAGGCCCGCCGCGAGCGGGCGGTGCGCATCGGCGCCCGCCTGGACAAGGCGGCCCGGCTGGAACACAGCTACCGCAAGGCCTGCGAGCTGGCCGACAGCGACACACCCGGGCGGCCCTGGTTCGCGAAAATGCTGGTGGAAGCGGGCGTGGTGCGCGATCAGCGCCACGCGTTCAACCGTTTCCTGAAGAAGGGCCAGTCCGGCTTCGTGTCGACCCCCTGGGTGAGCCTGGAGGAGGGCGTCTCTGAACTGCTGGCCGCCGGCGGCATTCCCGTGCTGGCCCATCCCCAGGCCTACGGCCTCACGCGCAAACGGCTGCGTGAGCTGGTGCGCGATTTCCGCAATGCCGGCGGCCTGGCCCTGGAGGCGATGATGCCCGGGCTCAGCCCGCAGCAGGCGGCGCTGATCGAGGAGTGCTGGCGGCATTTCGACCTGGCGGTGTCCGGCGGCAGCGATTTCCATTCCCCCCAGCAGAAATGGCTGGCGCTGGGCGGCCTGCCGCCGTTTCCGGCGGACGGCACGCCGGTCTGGGCGCTGCCCCAGGCGGGTGTTGCGCCGACCGGGGCGCGGGTGGAGAATGCGGCCCCATGACCGATGTATTGCATATCCACCCCGAAACACCCCAGCCGCGCCTGATCCGCCAGGCCGTGGACGTGATCCGTGGCGGCGGGCTGATCGCCTATCCCACCGACACCACCTACGCTCTGGGTTGCGGGATCGGTGAGAAAGACGCCCTGGATCGCCTGATCCGCCTGCGTCGGCTGGACAATAAACACCAGTTCACTTTGTTGTGCCCGGACCTGTCGGTGCTGGCCACCTACGCCAAGGTGGACAACCCGGACTACCGGCTGCTCAAGGCCCACACGCCGGGGCCCTACACCTTCATTCTCAGCGCCACCAGCGAGGTGCCGCGGCGGCTGATGCACCCCAAGAAGCGCACCATCGGCATCCGCGTGCCGGATCATCCGATCTGCCAGGCGCTGCTCAACGAGCACGGCGGGCCGATCATGACCTCCACCGCCCATCTGCCCGACGACGAGTTCCCGCTGACCGACCCCCAGGACGTGCGCGACTTCCTGCAGGGGCAGGTGGACCTGGTCATCGACGGCGGCTTCTGCGGGGTCACCGAGACCACCGTGATTTCGCTCGCCGACGGTAACGGCCCGGAGGTGGTCCGCGAAGGGGCCGGTCCGCTGGACGCTATCTTCTGAGCGGGTTGCGCCCAGCCCTGTCTTTACACCGTCTCTTCCCTTTATAATCGCCGCTTTCCGCCGTTACGACAGGAGTCGGCTTTTGAGTTCCGTGGTTCCCTCCCAAAGAGTGGTATCGGGCATGCGCGCCACCGGGCGCCTGCATTTGGGGCATTACCATGGCGTGCTTAAGAATTGGGCGCGCTTGCAGCATGAGTACGAGTGTTTCTTTTTCGTCGCGGACTGGCACGGTCTGACCACTGAATACGAGGATCCGCACGGTATTCAGGGCCACGTCTGGGACCTGGTGACCGACTGGCTGGCCGCCGGGGTGAACCCCGGGTCCGCCACGCTGTTCATCCAGAGCCAGGTGCCCGAGCACGCCGAGCTGCATCTGCTGCTGTCGATGATGACGCCGTTGTCCTGGCTGGAACGGGTACCGACCTACAAGGACCAGCAGGAAAAACTGCGCGAGAAAGACCTGAGCACCTACGGCTTTCTCGGCTACCCGCTGCTGCAGGCGGCGGACATCCTGATCTACCGGGCCGGCCAGGTGCCGGTGGGCGCCGACCAGGTGGCCCATGTGGAGCTGACCCGGGAAGTGGCGCGGCGCTTCAACCACCTCTACGGCCGCGAGCCCGGCTTCGAGGAGGCGGTGACCGCGGCGATCAAGAAGATGGGCAAGAAGCAGGCGCGCATCTACGCCGATAACCGCCGCAAGTACCAGGAGCAGGGCGACGAATCGGCCCTGGAAGCGGCCCGCGCGCTGGTGCAGAACCAGCAGAACATCACGCTCGGCGATAAAGAACGCCTGAACGGGGACCTGGAAGGCGGCGGCAAGGTGATCCTGCCGGAGCCGCAGTCGCTGCTCACGCCGGCCTCGAAGATGCCCGGCCTGGACGGTCAGAAAATGTCCAAGTCCTACGGCAACTTCATCAGCCTGCGCGAGGAGCCGGACGACGTGGACGCCAAGATCCGCCGCATGCCCACCGATCCGGCGCGGGTGCGCCGCAGCGATCCGGGCACGCCGGAGAAGTGCCCGGTGTGGGAGTTCCACAAGGTGTATTCCGACGAGCGCACCCGCCAGTGGGTGCAGGAAGGCTGCACCTCCGCCGGCATCGGCTGCCTGGAGTGCAAAAAGCCGGTGATCGAAGCGGTGCAGGCGGAGCTGGAGCCGATCCGGCGCCGCGCCGAGGACCATTTGCGTAATCCGGATCTGGTGCGCACGATTGTTTCCGAAGGGTGTGAAGAGGCCCGCGAAGTGGCCCGCGCCACCCTCGACGAAGTGCGCTCGGTAATGGGCCTTCAATACCGGTAACGGTGAACCATGGGACGCCAGGGCAGATGAACGAAGTGGTCAAGCAACAGGTCCCGAAGGCCGGTAACCCGCTGGCGCCGCCGGCGCCGCACCAGGCGGAGATGCCGTTCGGCCTGATGTACGGCCAGGCGATCACCAAGCTGCCCGACGATCTCTACATACCGCCGGACGCCCTGGAAGTGTTCCTGGAGGCGTTCGAAGGCCCGCTGGATCTGCTGCTGTACCTGATCAAACGGCAGAACCTGGATATTCTCGACATCCCCGTGGCCCAGATCACGACTCAGTACATGGAGTACGTGGAGCTGATGAAGGCCATGAACCTGGAGCTGGCCGCGGAATATCTGGTGATGGCGGCGATGCTGGGCGAGATCAAATCGCGCACCCTGCTGCCGCGACCGGTGCACGATGAAGAGGACGAGGCGGAGGACCCGCGCGCCGAGCTGATCCGCCGGCTGCAGGAATACGAGCGTTTCAAGCAGGCGGCCGAGGACATCGACAACCTGCCGCGCCAGGAGCGGGACTTCCAGATCGCCGCCGCCCGCCGCCCCGAGTACGTGCGCGAAAAGGCGCAGCCGGACGTGGATCTGCGCGAGCTGCTGCTGGCCTTCAAGGAAGTGCTGTACCGGGCGGACATGTTCGAAAACCACCAGGTGTCGCGGGAGAAGCTGTCCACCCGGGAGCGCATGGCGAACGTGCTGGACCGCCTGAAAGGCCGGGAATTCGTGCCCTTCGTGGAATTGTTCGAAGCCAGCGAAGGGCGCCTCGGCGTGGTGGTCAGCTTCCTGGCGATTCTCGAACTGGTCAAAGGGTCGCTGATCGAGCTGGTGCAGAGCGGGCCCTTCAGCCCCATCCATGTGAAGGCCAGAACCCTGGTGCTGGAAGAATCGGAAGCCCTGGCGGCGCTGGAACTGGATGACGAACCTTACGAGGCTGACGAGGATGAGTAACCGTGGAGCCGGATAAGATAAAACAGATCGTCGAAGCGGCGATCTTCGCCGCCGACGGCCCGCTGGACCGGGACGCCCTGTTGTTGCTGTTCGATGAGCAGGAGCGCCCGGAGAAAGCCGATCTGTCCCGGTCACTGGAACAGATCAGCGAGGACTACGCCGAGCGTGGCATCGAGCTCAAGGAAGTGGCGTCCGGGTTCCGCTTCCAGGTGCGCAAGGATCTGGGGCCCTGGGTGAGCCGCCTGTGGCAGGAAAAGCCGCCGCGCTACAGCCGCGCGATCCTCGAGACCCTGGCGCTGGTGGCCTATCGGCAGCCGATCACGCGGGGCGAGATCGAGGAGATCCGCGGCGTATCGGTGAGCTCGCACATTATCAAGAGCCTGCTGGAGCGCAACTGGGTGCGGGTGGTCGGCCACCGTGACGTGCCGGGCCGGCCGGCGATGTTCGCCACCACCCGGCAGTTTCTCGACTATTTCGATCTGAAAAGTCTGGAAGATTTGCCGCCGTTATCGGAAATCAAGGACCTGGACAAGCTCAACGAGGAACTGGCGCTCAGCGACGCGCCGGATCCCGACAGCGGCGACCACGCCGATGACGACAACGACGCCACGTCCGCCTTCGGTGCCCGCACCGAAGGGGAGCGCGAAGCCCGAAACGAGGAAATTTTCGCCGCCCTGGACGAAGAACCGGAACTGGACGACTCCACCCTGATGAGCATCGACAAGGTGGATTCCGTCAACGCCGGCTTCGAAGAGGAATTTCGCCGCAAACCGGCCCCCGCCGAGGGGACCGGCGAGCAAGCCGCCAAGGCGGCCGACGAGGACGAGCAATCGCCCCATGAGTGAAAAGTTACAGAAAGTTCTGGCCCGCACCGGGCTGGGATCACGCCGTGAGCTGGAAACCTGGATCGCCGATGGGCGGGTTTCCGTGAACGGCCAGGTGGCAACGCTGGGAGACCGGGCGGAGCCGGAAGACACCATCAGAGTCGACGGCAGGATCATTCGAGTGAAGGCGGAAGAAGACATAGTTCGGCGCGTGATCATTTATCACAAGCCGGTCGGGGAAGTGTGCTCGCGGAACGATCCGCAGGGCCGCCCCACCGTGTTCGATAACCTCCCCAAGCTGCAGGGCATGCGCTGGGTGCAGGTGGGCCGTCTGGACATCAACACCACCGGGCTGATGCTGTTCACCACCGACGGTGAGCTGGCCCACCGGCTGATGCACCCGTCCAACGGCTTCATCCGCGAGTACGCGGTGCGCGTCCACGGCACCCTCAGCGAGGACAAGCGCAAGGCGATGCTGGACGGCGTGCTGCTCGAGGACGGCGTGTCCAGGTTCGACAGCATCGAGGACGCCGGCGGCGCCGACGAGGGCGCAAACCACTGGTACAAGGTGCGGCTGACCGGCGGTAAGTACCGGGAAGTGCGCCGCCTGTTCCAGTCCCAGGATCTGGAAGTGGCGCGGCTGATCCGCATCCGCTTCGGCGACCTGACGCTGCCGTCGTCGCTGCGCACCGGGCGCTGGCAGGAACTCAGTGAGCAGGAGATCAAGCCGCTCACCGAGCGCGTGGATCTGAAAGGCAAGAAATACACCGGCCTCTACGGCCGCGCCCGGCTGCGCCACCAGCGCGGCGACAAGCCGCCGCGCAAGCCGCGCCGCAACCCCTACCGCCGCTAAGGCAGCCGCATCAGCGCGCCCACCAGGGCGGGCAGGGCGGTCTCCACACGCAGGATCCGGCTGCCGAAACGGTGGCAGCCGAAGCCCTGCTGCTCCAGCAGCGCCACTTCAAAGGGCGTCCAGCCGCCCTCCGGGCCGATCGCCAGGGTGGCGGGCTCATCCAGGCCCCGCGGCAGCTCCGGAAACGGACCCGGGTGAGCCAGCAGGCGCCGCCCTGGGCCGGCCCACTGATCCAGTTCATCCTCGATGAAGGGCCGGAAGCGCGGCGCCAGCCGCAGCCTCGGCATCACCGGGTCGCCGGCCTGTTCCAGCCCCAGCAGCAATTTTTCCCGTAGCAGGTCGCCCTTGAGATTGGGCGTCTGCCAGTAGCTCTTGTCGACCTTGGCGGCGTTCACCAGCACGATGTTCTTGATGCCCAGGCTGGCGGCGTCCACCAGCAGGCGCTTGAGCATCTTGGGGCGGGGCAGGGCCAGCAACAGGTTCAGGGGCAGGGTGGAGACCGGCTTCGAATCCACTTTAAAAGATATCTCTATCTCATTGTTTTTAATGGATTCAATCACTGCTTTCCCGGTGCCTTCGTCGAGCAGGCCGGCGCGGCAATGGTCGCCCTCCGCGAGCTTGAGCACGGAGCGCACATGGGTGGCCTGGCGGTCGTCTAGACGCCAGCGGTCGCCGTCGAGGCGCTGGTCGGGGTGCAGCAATAACAGATTCATGGCGGCGGATTATGCCACACCCGGGGCGGCCGGCTGACGCAAACCGACTGCAACATGGCCATTCTGGCCCTTTGCCCGGGGTGCGCGGGTTGCTAGAGTGCGCAGCGTTATTCTCGCTGATGGGAGAAACTCGCATGCAGTTTCAGGGCACTGAACAGTACGTTGCCACGGAAGACCTCAAAATGGCCGTTAACGCGGCCATCGCTTTGCAGCGTCCGCTGCTCATCAAGGGTGAGCCGGGCACCGGTAAAACCCTGCTCGCCGAACAGGTGGCCGAATCACTGGGCATGCCGCTGCTGGCCTGGCATATCAAGTCCACCACCAAGGCCCAGCAGGGCCTGTACGAGTACGACGCGGTCTCCCGCCTGCGCGACTCCCAGCTCGGCGCCGAGGGCGTCGAGGACGTGTCCAACTACATCAAGAAGGGCAAGCTCTGGGAGGCCTTCCAGGCCGACGACCAGGTGGTGCTGTTGATCGACGAGATCGACAAGGCGGACATCGAATTCCCCAACGATCTGCTCCAGGAGCTGGATCGCATGGAGTTCTTCGTCTACGAAACCGGCGAAACCGTTCGCGCCGAGAAGCGCCCGATCGTGATCATCACCTCCAACAATGAGAAAGAGCTGCCCGACGCCTTCCTGCGCCGCTGCTTCTTCCATTACATCAATTTCCCCGATGCCAAGACCATGATGCAGATCGTGGACGTGCACTTCCCGGAAATTAAGAAGGAGCTGGTCACCGAGGCGCTGGAAATCTTCTTCGACCTGCGCAAAGTGCCGGGCATGAAGAAGAAGCCCTCCACCAGCGAGCTGATCGACTGGCTCAAGCTGCTGATGGCTGACGACATCCCCCAGGACATCCTGCGCAACCGCGACACCAAGACCGCGGTCCCGCCGCTGTACGGCGCCCTGGTCAAGAACGAAGCGGACGTACAGCTGCTGGAACGGCTGGCTTTCATGAGCCGCCGGGAACGGTAGATCCTTTAACCGATAGAGGTTTCTATGCTGATCGGTTTTTTCGAGGACCTGCGCGCCCATAAGGTGCCGGTGACGCTGCGCGAGCTGCTGGACCTGTTCGGCGCGCTCAAGCACCACGTGGCGTTCGGGTCCATCGAGGACTTCTACATGCTGTCGCGGACGGTGATGGTCAAGGACGAAAAGTACTATGACCGTTTCGACCGCGCCTTCGCGCACTATTTCGAGGGCCTGGAAAGCATCGAGCCGGGCTGGCTGAGCCAGACCATTCCCGAGGAATGGCTGCGCAAGCAGATGGAAAAGACCCTGTCCGCGGAAGAGCGCGAAAAACTGCAGGGGCTGGGCAGCCTGGAAAAGATCCTCGAGGAGCTGAAAAAGCGCCTGGAAGAGCAGGAAAAGCGCCACCAGGGCGGCAACAAATGGGTCGGCACCGGCGGCACCAGCCCGTTCGGCGGCTACGGCGAGAACCCGGAAGGGGTGCGCATGACCGGCCCGTCGCGCAACAAGAGCGCGGTGAAGGTCTGGGAAAAGCGGGAATTCCGCAACCTGGACGACTCCGTGGAACTGGGCATCCGCAACATCAAGCTGGCCCTGCGCCGGCTGCGCCAGTTCGCCCGCACCGGCCGCGACGAAGAGCTGGACATGGACGACACCATCCGCTCCACCGCGCGCAACGCCGGCCTGCTCGACATCAAGATGCGCCCGGAACGCGAGAACCGGGTCAAAGTGCTGCTGTTCTTCGATATCGGCGGCTCCATGGACCCCTATATCAAGCTCTGCGAGGAGTTGTTCTCCGCCGCCCGGCTGGAGTTCAAGCATCTCGAGTATTTCTACTTCCACAACTTCGTCTACGAGTACGTTTGGAAGGACAACCGGCGCCGCTGGGACGAGAAGTTTTCCACCTGGGACGTGCTGCACAAGTACGGCAGCGACTACAAGGTGATCTTCATCGGCGACGCCGCCATGAGCCCCTACGAGGTGAACTCGGTGGGCGGCTCCGTGGAGCACTGGAACGACGAGCCCGGCGCGGTCTGGTTCCAGCGCATCAAGGAGACCTACGAGAAAGTGGTGTGGATCAACCCGGAGCCGGAAAAGGCCTGGCAGATGACCACCTCCACCCAGTGGATCAAGCAGCTCAACGACCACCACATGTACCCGCTCACCCTGGACGGGATCGAGCGGGCGATGCGCTACCTGAGCAAGTAAGCGCCACGTAGGCAAGAGCTGGGCAGGCCGGCCGGGATCCCCGGCCGGCCTTGCTATTTATCCCGCTTCAGGAAGCTGTCGATCATGTCCATCGGCAGCGGGAAGACCACCGTGGTGGTGCGCTCGTTGGCCACCTCGGTGAGGGTCTGCAGATAGCGCAGTTGCAGCGCCTGGGGCTGTGACGACAGGGTGCGCGCCGCGTCCAGCAGGACTTCCGAGGCCTCTTTCTCGCCGTTGGCGTGAATCACCTTGGCGCGCCGCACCCGCTCCGCTTCCGCTTGCCGGGCGATCACCCGCACCATGTCCTCATCCAGGTCCACGTGTTTGATTTCCACGTTGGCGACCTTGATGCCCCAGGGGTCGGTCTGCTCGTCGAGGATTTCCTGGATGTCCCGGTTCAACTCGTCCCGGGAGGCGAGCATTTCATCCAGCTCGTGCTTGCCCAGCACCGAGCGCAGGGTGGTTTGCGAGAGCTGGCTGGTGGCGTCGTAGAAATCCTCCACGTTGATCACCGCCCGTTCCGGGTCGACCACGCGGAAGTAGAGCACCGCGTTGACCTTCACCGAGACGTTGTCGCGGGAGATCACGTCCTGGCTGGGCACGTCCAGCACCCGCACCCGCAGGTCCACCTTCACCATCTGCTGAATCACCGGGATCACCAGAATCAGCCCCGGCCCCTTCACTTTGTGATAGCGGCCCAGCATGAAGATCACGCCGCGCTCGTACTCGCGGAGAATGCGGAACATGCTGACCACGAAGCCGACGACTAGAATCCCCAGCGCAATCCAGAAATATTGGAAGATCATGGTTTGTCTCCTTTGCGGGACACATGAAGAGTGAGGCCGTCCCGGCGGCGGATGATCACCGTTTCGCCTTCGCGGACAGCCTCGTCGCTGGTGGCGCGCCACAACTCGCCGGCGGCGCGCACCTGCCCGGTACGATCATGACCCGGGCCGAAATCCTCCACCGCTTCGGCGTGCTGCCCGACCAGCGTGTCGCCGCCGGTGACCACCGGGCGGCCGTGGGCCTTGAAGGCCAGGCGCACCGTCAGGCCGGTGAGCGCCAGGCTGCCCACGCCCACCGCCGCAATCACCGGCACCGCGACCCGGAAGGCGGGCAGGTCCGTGTCCATCAACATGATCGAGCCGATCACCAGGGCCACGGCGCCGCCCACGCCGAGGACGCCGAAGCTGGGCGACAGCCCCTCCGCCACCATCAAGCCGATGCCGAGCAGGATCAATCCCAGGCCCACATAGCTCACCGGCAGCATCTGCAGCGCATACAGCGCCAGCAATAGGCAGATGGCGCCGAGCACGCCGGGGATGCCGAAACCGGGGTTGGAGAACTCCAGAATCAGCCCGTAGATGCCCACCAGCATCAGAATGTAGGCGATGCTGGGGTTGGTGATCACCGCCAGGAAGCGGGTGCGCCAGTCCGGCTCCAGCTCCACCAGCCGGTAGTCGGTGAGCGCCAGGGTGCGCTCGGCGTCCCCGTCACGGACGGTAAAGCCGTCGAGACGGGCGAGCAGGGCGTCCAGATCCGGCGCCACCAGGTCGATCACCTGTTGCGCCTGGGCCTCGGTGGCGGTCAGGCTGACCGCCTCGCGCACCGCGCGCTCGGCCCAGTCCGCGTTGCGCCCGCGCAATTCCGCCAGGCCGCGAATATAGGCCACGGCGTCGTTGACCTGCTTGCGGCGCAGCGCCGAGGCATTGTCTTCGACTTTGTCATCGGCTTGCGGCTCGGCGTCGTCGCCGGCCGGGGAGGGCGCGCCGCCACCGCCCAGCTGCACCGGCGTGGCGGCCCCCAGGTTGGTGGCCGGGGCCATGGCGGCCACGTGGGAGGCGTAGAGCAGGTAGGTGCCGGCGCTGGCCGCGCGGCTGCCGGACGGTGACACATAGGTGGCCACCGGCACCCGGGAATCAAGAATCGCCTGGATCATAACGCGCATCGACTTATCCAGACCGCCCGGTGTGTCCAGGCGCACCACGAACAGCGCCGCGCCGGCGCGGTTGGCCTCCTCCAGGGCACGCACGAAACCGTCGCTGACCGCCGGGCCGATGGCGCCCCGGAGGTCCATGACCCGCACTTCAGGCCGGTCTTCGCTGGACGGCTGGGAAGGGGTTTGCGCCTGGCCGTTGGCGGCGAGCAGCCACAGGCCGGCGAGGGCGATAAGGCATCCGCCCAGGCAGCGCCCAAGGGGCCGCTTCCCGGGTGAAAGGTGTCGATCGCTGCCGGCTACAGAGGTCATGCGCGTCTCTTCGCTGCTCTTCGCTGCTTGGTGGCTGCTGTTTCCATGAAAACGCAGTTCGCCGGTCCCGGCAATGGAAACCGGCGGTGCCCCCTTTTCGCCCTGCGCGCTATGCTGCATAGTACGGCGGTGTTCCGCCCCGCCATGCATCGGCCCTGACGTACCGCGATGACCGCCTCCAATATCCGCCAATATCTGATCCGGACCCTGATGCTGGCCGTGCTGGTCCAGCCGGCCGCCGCCGCGGGCCTGTTCCAGGGGCTCACCAGCGTGGAAGCCGGCCCCCGGCTGGACGACGACGGCGTGATCCGCCAGCAGGTGGAGCAGGACGAGATGTTTCTGGAGGCGGGCTCCGGCGCGCGTATCCAGCTGCCCACGCAGTGCGTGTCCTCGGCGCTGGTGGCGCGCAGCCACAGCCGCTTCAACGCCCTGTTTCCGGACACCGAGGGCATGGTGGGCAGCGGCACCATCACCAACGAAGCCGGCCTTACCGTGGAGCGTCTGTTCGGGGCGCCCGGCGGCGCCTACCGTCTGGAGACCGCGTTCAAGGCCCACCGCATCGACCTTTACAGCTACGAACTCAGCCACCAGGAGACGTTCGGCTCCGCCTTCGACAGCCCGGTCACGGTGAGCGAGCAGCAGGGCTTTAACGTGGATACTCGGCTGAGCCGGTCGTTCGGGGACCTGGATCTGGCCCTGCGGGTGGAGAACCTGTTCCCGGACCGGCGGCCGGGCATGGTGGCCAGCCCCTATACCGTGAAGGCCCACGCGGAACTGGCCACCGGTTTTCAGTACGCCGGCCGGCCGACCCGCCTGAACCTTAACCTGGACCGCTTCGAGGCCCTGGAGCGCGAGCTGGACGCCCGTTACGCCGGCGCCCGCCTGCAGTGGGGCGCCGCCGACCGCACCCGGCTACGGCTGGGCTACCGCCACGACCTGGTCGCCAATCTGGATTCGGTGGCCACCCTGGGGCTGGTGTTTCCGCTGTTCCATGTCTTCGATCTGGACATCTCCGGCACCAAGAACCCCGGCGACGCCTACGGCGTGCTGGCGCGGCTGGCCGCGCCGTTCCCGTTCTAGGCCTCGGCAATGCGGAATGAAGTCACCAGCGACTTCAGATGGCTGGCCTGGTCCTCCAGCGAGCCGGCCGCGCTGCTGGATTGCTGCACCAGTGCCGCGTTCTGCTGGGTGACCGCGTCCATCTGCGTGACCGCGGTGCTGATCTGCTGAATGCCGCCGATCTGCTCGGTGGTGGCGGACGCCACGCCGCGCATCAGTTCGGCCAGCTTTTTGATCGACTCCACGGTGCCGTTGAGCGTTTCACCACTGCGCTGGGTCTGATCCGCGCAGGTGGCGATCTGCGCACCGGTGCTTTCCAGCAGGGCACGGATCTCGCCGGCGGAATCCCCGGCGCGGCTGGCCAGCAGCCGCACCTCGCTGGCCACCACCGCGAAACCGCGGCCTTTTTCGCCGGCCCGGGCCGCTTCCACGGAGGCGTTCAGCGCCAGGATATTGGTCTGGAAGGCAATATCGTCGATGGTGGCGATAATGCCGTTCATCTTCTTGGAACTGGCCACCACCTTTTCCATAAGGTCGATGTTGGCGCGCATCTCCTCACCGCCGTGCTGGGCACTGCGCGACGCCGCTTCCGCGAGCCGGTCGGCCTCGCGGGTGTTCTTTTCGTTGTGCTCCGAGGTGGCGCTGATCTCCTCCATGCTGGCGGCGGTCTCCTGCAGCGCGGCGGCCTGCTCCTCGGTGCGGGAGGAGAGGTCCTGGGCGCCCAGGGCGATCTCGTTGGCGCCGATATAGACGGTCTCACTGGCGCCGCGCAACGCGGACACCAGCTTGACCAGGGAATCGCTCATTTCCGCCATGGCGGCCAGCAATTGCGCCGGCTCGTCGCGCCCGCGGGCGACGATGCGCTCGCGCAGGTCCCCTTGAGCAATGCGGCGGGCCACGCCCAGGGCGTCGGCGAGGGGCAGGGTGATGCTGCGGGTGATCACCACCGCCAGGACCGCCGACACCAGCAGCGCCACGGCGGCGAACACCACCAGACCGAGCAGCGCCTGGGTGACCAGCGCCTGCAGCGTGGCGCCCAGACCGCCGAGATTCTCCATGGCGATGTCATGGATGCCCTGGGCGGCGTCCTCAAGCTGGTAGATGCCCTGCTTGTTCTCGGAAAAGGCCGCGTTGGCGGCGGCGGTGTCCTGGTAGGTGCCGTCCATGATCGCGCCGTAGATGCGGGTGAAATCCGACTCGTAGGCGCCCAGCCCCTCGCGGGCGTCCCGGTAGCGCTGTTGCAGCGCCGGCGCCACCGCCAGTGCCTCACCTTCATCAAGCACGCTTTTCAGCCGGGTGACGGTGTCGCTCCATTTGCCGAAATAGCCGTTCAGGGCCTGGAAATCCGCCAGATTGATAAAGACGTCCTTTTCATAACGGCGCAGCTCCAGTGCCAGACGCCGCACCACGCCGGCATTGGACGCCAGGGCGCCGTCGGTCTCCAGCGCCTCGCGGGTGGTGTCCGCGATCCGGGTGACCGAGAACAGGCCGGTGCCCGAGGCGGCCAGCAGAAGCAGCAAAATAACAGCGAAGGCGCCGCCGAGACGGGCGCCGATCTTGAATTGACTAAGCATGAGGGGAGACCAGGAATGGCTGTGACAAGGTTTGGGGGTTGTCGGCCCGGCGGGGAAAATCTTTAGCCTTAAAAGAGCGACGTGACCCGGGCTTGAGTCCCGGCCCGGGAATTGGCATGGTTCGTCCACCTAACCGGCCCCGAGCACCCTATGTCCATTGATCTCGATTTCGACCGTGACCACCTCTGGCACCCCTATACCTCCACCTCCAAGCCGCTGCCCACCTACCCGGTGGCGCGCGCCGACGGAGTCCGCCTGGAGCTGGAAGACGGCCGCACGCTGATCGACGGCATGTCGTCCTGGTGGGCGGCGATCCACGGCTACAACCATCCGCGTCTGAACCAGGCGGCCAAGGACCAGATCGACAAAATGGCCCACGTGATGTTCGGTGGCATCACCCACGAGCCGGCGGTGGAGCTGGGCAAGCGTCTGGTGCGGATGACGCCGGAACCGCTCAACAAGGTGTTCCTGGCCGACAGCGGCTCGGTGTCCGTGGAGGTGGCGATCAAGATGGCGCTGCAGTACTGGCTCAGCCAGGGGCAGCCCGAGAAGCACCGGCTGATCGCCCTGCGCAACGGCTACCACGGCGACACTTTCGGGGCCATGGCCACCTGCGACCCGGTCAACGGCATGCACCATCTGTTCAGCAAGGTGCTGCCCAAGCACCTGTTCGCCGACGCGCCGGCGGTGGGCTACCACGACGACTGGGACGAGCGGGATCTGGATTCCTTGCGCGGCCTGCTGGAACAGCACGGCCACGAAGTGGCGGCGGTGATTCTGGAACCGATCGTGCAGGGCGCCGGCGGCATGCGCTTTTACCACCCGGAATACCTGCGCGGCGCACGCCGTCTGTGCGACGAGCACGGCGTACTGCTGATTTTCGACGAAATCGCCACCGGCTTCGGCCGCTCCGGCGAACTGTTCGCCATGGACCACGCCGGTGTCTGCCCGGACATTCTCTGCCTGGGCAAGGCGCTCACCGGCGGCTACATGACCCTGGCGGCGACCCTGTGCAACGACCGCGTGGCCGCCGGCATCTGCGACGGCGAGGCCGGCGTGCTGATGCACGGGCCCACCTTCATGGGCAACCCGCTGGCCTGCGCGGTGGCCAACGCCAGCATCGACGAGCTGCTGGAGAGCGACTGGCGCGGCCGCGTGGCGGCGATCCAGTCGCAGCTGCGCCGCGAGCTGGAACCGCTGCGCGGCGCCCCCGGTGTCGCCGACGTGCGCGCCCTGGGCGCCATCGGCGTGCTGGAGCTGGAAGAACCCTGCGACGTGGCCGCCACCCAGAAGCTGCTGGTGGAGCAGGGCGTGTGGATCCGGCCGTTCGGTAAGCTGGTCTACATCATGCCCCCCTACGGCATGGAGCCGGACGACCTCAGCCAGCTGACCCGTGCCATGGCGGCGGTGGCCGAACTTTAGGCGTTGACACTTTAAGGGGCAGGACGATGACGTCCGTAACAGCGATCCAATTCCAATCCAAGGGCGTAACCTGTCGAGGCGACCTCTACCTGCCCGACACCGCCGGCCGCGCACCGATCATGGTCATGGCCCACGGCCTGGGCGGCACCCGCAACATGCGACTGCCGGCCTTCGCCGAGCGGTTCGTGGCCGAGGGCTACGCCTGCCTGTTGTTCGACTATCGTCATTTCGGCGACAGCGACGGCCAGCCCCGCCAATTGCTGGACATCAAAAAGCAGCTTCAGGACTGGAAGGCCGCCATCGAGCACGCCCGTGGCCTCGCGCAGGTGGACCCGGATCGGGTGATCCTGTGGGGCACGTCCTTTTCCGGTGGCCATGTGCTGGCCACCGCCGCCGACGATCCGCGCATCGCGGCGGTGATCTCCCAATGTCCGTTCACCGATGGGCTGGCCTCGACCCTGGCCACGGAACCGCTGGTCTCAGCGAAACTCACGGCCAAGGCACTGCGCGATCGCCTTGGCGCCTTGGTGGGTGCCGCCCCGGTGATGGTCGCCGTGGCGGGGCGCCCCGGTGACACCGCGCTGATGACGGCGCCGGACGTCTGGGACGGCTACATGAATCTGGTTCCGGACGGCGCCCGGATTCGCAATGAAGCCGCGGCGCGCGTCGCCCTGGACATTATCCGCTATCATCCGGGCCGTAAGGCCGCCGGCATAAGGGCGCCGGTGTTCTTCTGCGTGTGTGACAACGACACCGTGGCGCCGGCCAAACAGACGCTCCGCCACGCGAGCCGCGTGCCGCGCCATGAGATCAGGCGGTATCAGGCGGGGCATTTCGAGATCTATGTGGGCGAGGCGTTCGAGCAAGTGGTGGCGGACCAGATCGAGTTTCTGAAAGCGCATTGCCCGCCAAGGGGAACACCGGGAGCCTGAGCGAGCCCGACGAATGGAAGCCCCGGATGCAAAGGGAAGGCCCTGGGGCTTGGATTCATACCTGTTCGATTCGTTATCTTCTATTTAACATAACATACATTACACGTATAACAACAGAGTGCCCGCCTAACTTGAGCGTCCAAAGAACCTACTGTAACGGCAAAAATGCACCGCTATCTTTCAAAGCTGTTGGGCTGCCTGCGGCTCGCACTGAAGCGCTCGGCGATGAGCTGGGACATGTTGAAAATCCAAAGCATTTAATTTGCCATAAAACATGACAAAGAGTTATGGAAACAGCCATCCATATAATCCCAAACTTTCATTTCGGGGATCACTTTGGGCAAGACACAGCGTCCCAGCTCTACGGATAGAGACGCCGGTAATGCGGGGAAGATGTGTAGCTTAGAGAGCTTCCCATATCGCTCATGAATTTCGCCTTGGAAGGAGCGCCATGCAGATACGAATGATCGTTGCACTTCCGGGCTATCAACAACTGAATGGGAAGGAGATGGCACTTGAAAATTTGCAATTTTGGCGTCAGGAAGAACACGCTTAATTTGATCGCACTCTACCGATCCAGAAATGCTGAACTGTACAGATAACTCATCAAGTGGACCTTCGTGTTCTGGTAAAAAGTAGGTTACGGCGGGCGGCGGATCCGCCTTTTCAGGCGGCCAATGCCACTTATCAAAGGGTTCTCTCTGCGGTTGGTGAACTGTGACTTGAACCCGATCGCCAATCTTAGAACCGATATATATTAATGCAGGTATAGGGGCTAGCGCGAATATATCGATGTGTTGGATCTTGCGCTCTGTAATGCGCCGGAGTATACCGTCAATCGCATCGTCTATACTGCGCTTAACGGTGACCCAATAGGTTGGATCGTTTTCAATGAAAGGGATTGAATTTAAATCTAACACTTCTTCAGAATAGGACGGAAAGCGTGTGTACTCAGTCTTCCGAAGGACGGCAGCGCGTGCTATGTCGACAGGGATAGCGGTTGGCGTCCCCCGAATCCTGCCCGTGACGATAAGTGGTATGCTGCGCTCGACGTTGGTAGCATCATAAAGGCGTTGCACATGCAACTCATGCTCGCGCTTCATATCAACCAAGATTTGCTCAGGATACTCAGACGCTAACGCCTTATCATCGATAGTTTTGTGGCACTTAGCGCAACACAGAATAAGATTGCTCGCACTGCTAGCGAGCTGACTGGAACGTCCCTGCTCACCCCGCGGACCATGCGCACTATCCCCGACAATATGGCAGTATTCTCCAACGACTACTTTCTGGTCGGTCAAGAAGTTCTTATCAATTCGAGCATTGCACCCGCGGAACTGACACCTTCCACCAGACAGAACCCAAAGATCTTTGCGTACATTCGTCGGAATATAGGTTTTAGACATATTTAAGATCCCATTTCCAGCGACCGATGAGGTCAGGTTCTTGTCTCACTCCCCCACTCCATATACCCAGCTCATCTGTACCCACGATTGCGAATATCAGCGCTGGCGCTGAATACCGATCGCGCTGTATAGCTTTTTGCCAGTCAGAGATGTCGGTCATGGAAGGTGTAGGCTTCGCCTCAGGGTGGGTGTGCCACAGGCCAAGGTAGGTACCGGTCTTATTGGTGCTCTTCCAATACCGCCGAACCTCGTTATTGTGCCGCTTTGAGCGAAAAAAGGAGTAACGAGTTTGGCGATCGCCGTCTCCGGGTTCAGTCACGTTTTCGACACTCCCTACTTGGTCGGGTTGGAGCAACCTACCCATTAACACCCCACCAGCTTCGACGTCCGAGTTTGAGACTTGTCGATAATGGTAAAGAACACTTAAAGTAGGAAAAGTGATTACCAGTTGCCAGCCAGTTGGTGTACTGACCACGAGTCGCTGTGACGTGGCTAAGAACTGCAGCATGGACATGCCTCATGCGCAACATCACCGCTAGGCTTTCCCTCCCGGCATCGTTCGTACCAAGATGTTAATTCCAGCCCTTCTGACCTAGAACTGGACGCATCCCCTGCCCAGCAACTGTATCCACTTTTTTGGCCAAGAGCGGCCTCGCAGATGAGAAGAGCAGTTCTAGCCGCATGAATAGATGAATAAGGCATAAACCGTCCTCCGCAGCCGGTGATATTGCGGCTAACTGACTGTCCTGGTTTAAGAAACGACACTCTCATTGACGGGTCTGATCCTCCCCAGTCGCTATACAAGCACTCCAGACACCCAGCTTGCCCGTATTGACTCACCATGACATGCCCGCCAAGTCCTAAGGGTTCCAACCACCCCGATATCAACCGGTGTGGCCAACGATTTGCGAAGGCTTCACGATTTATATGCCTTTCTAGGCCGGGCTTCCCTGTGGTTAATACCAGAGTATCGCAGTTATTAACCTGGGTGGTTCTGGAGAGCCAGGTCTCGGCGGACACTGGTTCTGCTGTTATCTTCAAACCAGGACACTTAGATGAGAGATAACGCCTTAAGGCTTTGGATTTGTTAGTTCCGGCGCTGCCCTCCCCAAGGACATGCCGGTATATGTTATCGTACGTAAAAACATCATCATCAACTAACGTCAACTCATCAACGCCAGACATAGCCAAATGTTCTGCGACGCGGCCGCCCACGGCGCCGCAACCAATAACCGCAACATGATGCCGGGCCGAGATTTGCCCGGTCCGTTCGAGTAGGTAGTCTCGCCAGCACCGTTGAACGGTGAATGGCGTAATACTGCGAAACTCTTTCTTATTTTTCCCAAGAATCTTCGTCTCGAAAAGCACGCCGAATAAGCTCAGTCCCTCTGATCGCGGCTGCGAAAAAAGGAAAATATGGAGTCCTTTCTTGACACTTTCTTTTTGAGCCTCAATCCCACCCTCTTTAATTAAGTATATTAGCCATTCGTTTGATATTGCTTGGCCGTTCTTTGGCGGAAGTATCGGTGAAAAGAGGGGGAAATAATGGGCTTTACGATTGGGCGCTTTCTGATCTTTCGGCGAGCCGTAGTTTAGAGCCAGTAAACGCAGGCTTACTTTCCCTAATCCAGGCCGATTATCTTTATTCACTTGTCCATAAAGTGCTCGATCAGAAACTGGCGGTGCTGTCAAATTTGCTCGGTGACAGCCCGGTATGGATTGCCAATAGCCTTCAAACTCATCAGTCAACGCTCGGAAATCACGTTTACTTCTTTTTTTTGATGCTTCTTCAAGGACAGAGCACGCGCGCTGGAAGGCGAAGGCTGTAACCCTAGCCAAGTCCGTTGGGTCGTAGCTTTCACCTTCCTGGTCGGAATAACAAACTTCTCCTTTGTGATCAACATGAGCAAGACCAAAACCATCCTCTGCGTTGGCGAGAAACACCTTGGGCATGTTCGTCAGAGGAATAGGAACACATATCTCCAGATTCCAGCGCCCGCCCTCACGAGCAGCAGCATTGAGTTTCAGAGTCCCGTTCTCCGTAGACACCTCTGACACGCTCGCACCAACGGCTCTTAGAGCTTCTAGAACTTCTGGCTCCTGCATCACACACATTAAGCCGAAGAACCGGTATTCACGACAGACGCATCGACCTGATGAGCTTTAGCTTCGTCATGCTCTGGTGTGGGGAAATCATTCCCGAAGAATTTCGAGAGTGAATGGCAGGCAGCCACCTCATCGGGATCGTTTAGCGCGTCCTTCAAGGCGCCTCGTAGGTCTCTCAGGCTGGACTCAAGGTCTTCCATTTGCTTATCGGTCATCTTCTCCAAGAGATTGGCCCAGGGCATGACAGGAAGCTTAACTTTCAGCCGGAAACCAAAATTTCTAAGAGAAAGCTCCCAACTGTCCAGCATCTTATCAATCAACTCAACTAGTGCTTTGGGGTCGTTGGCCTTTTCGTTAATCCAATCTTTATATGGGCGAAACCAATGATAAGCAGCTACCGTTAGAGCAATGCTTGGCAGCCCTCCATGGCTGATGCAGTGATCTCTCCAACACTTTAAATAGCGTATAACACGGCGATACTGGGCTCGGTCGTCTCCTTCATGTCGATTAACAATCGCATTGCATAGCCCTTGTGGGTCAGATTCCTCCCAGAAACAGAGATCTGGCGATGACTGCTCTTTGCCTTTTGCCAAGTAGAGATTGCCACTTGAGTCTTCAACGTAGACCGCCAAGTCAACGTGATACTGAATATCCTCGCCTTTCAAATAGCTCACCGTCACACAGCTGCGCCGAATGTCTACAGTTCGGTTTGGATGGCTGAGAGCGTCTCTTACGGTCTTCTTAATACTGATAGGTGATTGGCTTTCGAGACCGCAATCAAAAACGACTGCAACATCGATGTCGTAGTCCCCATCCCTCGGCCGGATCCCAGTTCCCATCGCATAACTGCCTTGATTGAAGGTCCGAAGGATTTTGGGCGCTTCGTCCGGCAGATTATCTCGCAAGTTCTGAATTAGAAGGTTCCGCTTTTCTCTAAGGCCGGCGTTCTCATCAAGATCGCCCAGTTTTGTGGCTTCGTGAAATTCCACAAAGTGCTTATGCAGCTTAGCCATGTCCAGGCTCCTTTTGACAGGAAGTACACAATATATAGATCATTTCAGTGACATTTATCACAATATATAGACGCAGTGATCAAAATACAAGCAAACACTGTCTTTCTGGTCAGTCCTGTTATGGTCGAAAAAATTGAGACGTATTACTCCTATTCTGTTCCTGGCCCTGATCGATGCTGTTAGCACCAGGAACAAGCTGGTTAGCCCTAAAAGAGGAACGATCGAGAGCAGAAAGCAAATGTTAGCGATGAGGCTTGGTCGTCACTACCATTATCATATAAAACAAAAAGTTATGGGTTATACTTAGCGTGCTTTATTAATCCCACCCAGATATCCAACCCCAGCCTTCGCGGGTCTTTCATGGCAAACCATTAGGCTTGGGCTGTCCGTTTGACCTGGTTCCGGCGGGCTGCGTTAATGCGGCCGCCGCCGATAAAGGGAATCATTGTCGTTTATGATGGTCCACTCCCAGGGCGACTCACCACACCGAAATCATTGGGGGTAACGGTACGGATGCGCGATTGCGATACTGCAGGGCTGGCCGGCGTTCTGGACGCCCGGCGTCTATTTTTCGGGCTGGCCGGGATGCTGGCGCTGCTCGCATTCGAGTCGGCGGCAGCCCGGGAGCCGGTGTCTCTGGTGACGGTGGAATCCCGCCAGCTTGAAGAGCGTCTGCCGCTCACCGGTACCCTGACGGCCAAGCGCGCCGCCCTGCTTTCCACTTCGGTGTCCGGCCTGGTGACCACCCTTAATGTGGACCTGGGCGACCGCATGGAACAGGGCGACGTGCTGCTGGAGCTGGATTCGGAGCTGAATCGCCTGGCCCTGGAAGGCGCCCGCGCCGCCGCCGCCGAGGCGGAAGCCACCCTGGCGGACGCCCGCCGGCGTCTGGAGGAAGCCAGCACCCTGGCGGCCCGCCAGAGCATCGCCGCCACCCAGGTGCGCGGCCTGGAATCCGAGGTGGAGGTGGCCCGTTCCTCCCTGGCCGGTGCCCGCGCCGAGGCGCGCCGGCAAAGCGCCCTGCTCGCCCGCCATTCCTTGAAAGCCCCGTTCGACGGCGTGATCAGCCAGAAGCAGACCGAAGTCGGTGAGTGGGTGACGCCGGGCACCTCGGTGCTGGAGCTGGTCAGCCTGGAGGATCTGCGCGCCGATCTGTCGGTGCCGCAGGAGTATTTCCCGCGGGTGTCCAAGGACGACCGGCTGGAAGTGCGGCTGGGCGGCGACAGCGGCCCGGCCTACCCGGCCACCATTTCCGCCATCGTGCCGGTGAACGATCCCAGCGCCCGGACCTTCCTGGTGCGCGCGCAGCTGGAGTCGCCGCCGGCGATGACGCCGGGCATGTCGGTGCGCGCCACTCTCTTCCTGCAGGGCGATGAGGCCAGCCTGGCGGTGCCCCGGGACGCTCTGGTGCGCTACCCGGACGGCCGGGTGTCGGTGTGGCTGGCGGAGGAAGGCGACGACGGCCTGGTGGCGCGCGAGCAGCGCATCCGCATTGGCGACGGGCTGGCCGACCTGGTCACCGTGAAGGAAGGGTTGTCCGCCGGCGACCGGGTGGTGGTGCGCGGCAACGAAAGCCTGACCGACGGCCGCGCGCTGCGGGTGTCCGAATGAGGTCTCGCCGTGTTTGAGAAGATTGTACGCAACGGCACCCTGATGACCGTGGTGGTGCTGATCATCACCATTCTCGGCGTGCTGGCGGCGCTGCGCATTCCGGTGCAGATGATTCCCGATCTGGAAGTACGCACCATCACCGTCCAGACCAGCTGGCCCGGCGCCACGCCCCAGGACGTGGAAAAAGAGATTCTGATCGAGCAGGAAGAATACCTGCGCAATATTCCCAATCTGCGCCGTCTCACCGCCACCGCGCGCAGCGGCGACGCGGAGATCGAGCTGGAATTTCCGTTCGGCGTGGACATCACCGAGACGCTGATCCGGGTGAACAACGCGCTCAGCCAGGTGCCCTCCTACCCGGACAACGTGGACCAGCCGCGCATTCTGTCCACCTCGTTCTCCGCCAACGCGTTCATGTACTACCGGGTCTCGCCCCAGGAGGGCAATCCCAAGGACCTGGACATGGACATGATGCGGGACTTCATCGACGACAATGTCCGTACCCGCATGGAGAGTGTCGACGGCGTTTCCCAGGTGGAGCTTCGCGGCGGCGCCGAGCGGCAGATCCGCGTGCTGCTGGACCCGCAAAAGCTGGCGGAGCGCGGCTTCACGGTGACGCAGGTGCGCGAGGCGCTGCTGAGCCGCAACCAGGATGTGTCCGGCGGTGAAGTGGACAGCGGCAAACGGCGCTATCTGCTGCGCACCGTGGGGCGTTTCGACCAGGTGCCGCAGTTGCTGGACCTGATTCTGGAGCGCCGCGAGGACAGCGTCACCCGCCTGCGCGACGTGGCCACCGTGGAGCTGGACCATTTCCCGGTGCGCGCCGAGTCGTTCGTCAACGGCGAGCCGGTGATCAGCCTGGCGGTGCGCCGCGAGACCGGCTCTAACGTAATCGACATCAAGTACGCCATGTTCGATCAGGTGGACCTGATCAATAAGGAGGTGCTGGAACCCGCCGGCATGCGCATGTCGCTGATCTCCGACGACGTGCGCTATGTGGAAGCCTCGGTGGCCAATGTCTGGACCAACCTGGCGATCGGCGCGGCCTTCGCCACCCTGGTGATGTTCCTGTTCCTGCGTTCGGTGCGGGTCACCGCCGTGGGCGTCGTCGGCATTCCGATCTGTACCATCGCCGCCTTCCTGGGCCTGTTGCTGGCCGGGCGCACCATCAATGTGATCTCCCTGGCCGGGGTGGCGTTCGCCATCGGCATGACACTGGATAATTCCATCGTCGTGCTGGAGAGCATCGAGATCGAGCGGCGCAAGGGGCTGGACCGGTTCCGCGCCTCGGTGGAGGGCATCCGCAAGGTGTGGCCGGCGGTATTCGCCTCCACCATGACCACGGTGCTGGTGTTTCTGCCGGTGGTGTTCATCTCCCAGGAAGCCGGGCAGCTCTATTCCGACATCGCCATCGCCGTGTCCGCGTCGATCCTGATCTCCATGCTGGTAGCGATGACCGTGATCCCGACCCTGGCGGCGCGGCTCGATTTCGGCGCCGTGTTCGACCACGACGGCCAGGACAGCGGCTGGCTGCGGCGCGTGCACGGCGTCTCCCACTGGCTCAGCGCCACCGCGCCCCGGCGCCTGGCCACCATCGCCGCCACGGTCACCGGCGGCGCCCTGGTGCTGGTGCTGCTCACCCCGCCGGCGGAGTACCTGCCCGAAGGCGAGGAAGCCAAAACCTTCGCCTCCATGAACGCGCCGCCGGGCTACAACCTGAACGCCATGGTGGAGATCGGCAAGGAGGTCCAGGCCCACTTCCTGCCGCTGGTGGACGCCGACCCGGCCGCCTGGGAGCGCGGCGAACTGCCGGCGCCGCCGATCCGCTACCTGAACCTGTCCATTGAGGCCCAGAGCCTGCGCATCATCGCCGAGCCGGTGGATCCGGATCATATGGAAGCGCTGATGGACTCGCTCACCGAATACTACGAGCGCTACCCGGGCATGCGCGCCTTCGCCGCGCGCGGCTCGATCATTTCCAGCAACGATGGCGGCACCCGCAGCGTCAATCTGGATATCTCCGGCAACGACCTGGCCACTCTTTATGAAGTGGCGCAAACCGCCTACCGGCGCGCCGAGGAGGTGTTCGACAACCCGCGCATCCAGAGCCAGCCGGCCAGCCTGTCCCTGGCCCAGCCGCTGCTCGAGGTGCGCCCGGACTGGGAGAGAGCCGCCGAGCTGGGCATGGGCGCCGGCGACATCGGCTTCACCGTGGCGGCGCTCACCGACGGCGCCTTCATGGACGAGTTCTTCCTCGGCGACGACAAGGTCGACATCTACGCCTACAGCAACGCCGGCGTGGATCCGGACCTGGCCGCCCTGCCCTCGCTGCCGGTGCACACGCCGCAGGGCGCCACCGTGCCGCTGTCGTCGGTGGCGCGGCTGGTGGAAACCGTGGACACCAGCAGCGTGCGCCGGGTCAACGGCCGCCGCACGGTGACCCTGAACATTATTCCGCCGCGCTCCGTGGCGCTGGAGACCGGCGTCGCCATGGTCCGCAACGACGTGATCGGCGCCCTGCGCGAGGCCGGCGAGATCCCGGCGGAGGTCAACGTGGATATCTCCGGCGCCAGCGACCAGCTGCAGGCCACCCAGGAGGCCCTGGGCGGCAACTATGTGGTGGCGGTGTTGCTGGTCTATTTGCTGCTGGTGGCGATCTTCACCCATTGGGGCTACCCGCTGCTGATCATGACCACCATTCCGGTGGGCATCGCCAGCGGCATCCTGGGTCTGGCGCTGTTGAACGGCCTGGGTGAATTGATGCCGCTGCTGGGCCTGCCCGGCTTCAGCCAGCCGTTCGACATGATCTCCATGCTCGGCTTTTTGATTCTGATGGGCACGGTGGTCAACAACCCGATTCTGATCGTGCACGAGGCGCTGACCAATCGGCGCGGCGGCATGGCGGTGGCCGAGTCGGTCAGCGAGGCGGTGCGCTCGCGGCTGCGGCCGATCGCCATGACCACCATCACCACGGTGTGCGGGCTGGCGCCACTGGTGCTGATCCCCGGCGAAGGCACCGAGCTGTATCGCGGCGTCGGCGCCATCGTGCTGTTCGGCCTGCTCGGCACCGCCATCGTCACCGTCACCTTCCTGCCCGCGCTCACCGCCACGGTGTTGCGCCTCACCGAGCGCCGCGCCGCCTCATCTTGATGCAGGTCAATAGACCGCCCCTTCCGCGCTGCTACCTTTGCAGCCGCCTGAAACCGGAAGGGAAACATCATGCGAGATGGCAACGGCACGCCGTACCACTACCGAGTGGTACGGCAATTCACGGTGGCCACCGTGGTCTGGGGAGTGGTGGGGATGCTGGTCGGCGTGTGGATCGCCGCGCAGCTTGCCTGGCCCGCCCTTAATTTCAATCTGCCCTGGTTGAGCTTCGGCCGCCTGCGGCCGCTACACACCAATGCGGTGATCTTCGCCTTCGGCGGCTGCGCGCTGATCGGCACCTCGCTGTACGTGGTGCAGCGCACCTGTGAAACCCGGCTCGCCTTTCCGCGCCTGGCCGCCTTTGTGTTCTGGGGCTACCAGGCGGTGATCGTGCTGGCGGCGATCACTTTGCCGCTGGGCTTCACCAGCACCAAGGAATACGCCGAGCTGGAATGGCCCATCGACATCCTCCTGGCGGTGGTGTGGGTGGCCTACGCGGTGGTGTTCTTCGCCACCATCGCCCGGCGGCGCACCAGCCATATTTACGTGGCCAACTGGTTCTACGGCGCCTTCATCATCACCATCGCGCTGCTGCATATCGTCAACAGCGCCGCCATCCCGGTGTCGCTGACCAAGTCCTATTCCGCCTACGGCGGCGCCATCGACGCCATGGTGCAGTGGTGGTACGGCCATAACGCGGTGGGCTTTTTCCTGACCGCCGGCTTCCTCGGCATGATGTACTACTACGTGCCGGTGCAGGCGCAGCGCCCGATCTACTCCTACCGGCTGTCGATCGTGCATTTCTGGGCGCTGATCGCCGTGTACATGTGGGCCGGCCCCCACCATCTGCACTACTCCAGCCTGCCCGACTGGGCGCAATCCGTGGGCATGGTGTTCTCCATCGTGCTGCTGGCGCCCAGCTGGGGCGGCATGATCAACGGTGTCATGACCCTCTCCGGCGCCTGGCACAAGCTGCGCACCGACCCGATCATCCGCTTCCTGATCGTCGCCCTGTCGTTCTACGGCATGAGCACCTTCGAAGGCCCGATGATGTCGATCAAGACCGTCAACGCGCTCAGCCACAACACCGACTGGACCATCGGCCATGTGCACTCCGGCGCGCTCGGCTGGGTGGCGATGATCACCTTCGGCGCCGTCTATGTGATGACGCCGCGGCTGTTCGACCGCCGCCGGATGTTCTCGGTGGGCTGGATCAACGTGCACTTCTGGCTCTCCACCATCGGCACGGTGCTCTACATCGCCGCCATGTGGGTATCCGGGATCATGCAGGGGCTGATGTGGCGGGCGGTCAACGACGACGGCACGCTCACCTACAACTTCATTCAGGAGCTCTCCGAACGCCAGCCGTTCTACATCGTGCGGTTGCTGGGCGGCGTCATCTTCCTCGCCGGCACCCTGCTGATGGCGGTGAACGTCTGGCGCACGGTGCGCGGCGACCGTGACGACAACGGCGACCTTAATGTCCTCCGGGAGGCGGCGTAACCATGGCCAATCACCACGCGGTTATTGAAAAGAACATCGGCCTGATGATCGTTCTGATCCTGGTGGCGGTGAGCTTCGGCGGCCTGGCGGAAATCGTGCCGCTGTTCTGGCAGAAAGCCACCACCGAACCGATCTCCACCCTGCGCCCCTACTCCGCCCTGGAGATGGCCGGCCGGGACGTGTACATCCGCGAAGGCTGCCACGTTTGCCATACGCAGATGGTACGGCCGCTGCGCGCGGAAACCGAACGCTTCGGCGATTACACCGTGGCCGGCGAGGACGTCTGGGAGCATCCGTTCCTGTGGGGTTCGAAACGCACCGGGCCGGACCTGGACCGGGTCGGCCTGCGGCCGATCACCGAACAGTGGCACCGCGAGCATCTGCGTGATCCGCGCGCGCTGGTGCCGGAATCCAACATGCCGGCTTACCCCTGGCTGCAGCACGCCACGGTGGACTGGTCGACCATGGCGCGCACGCTGACCGTGTTCCAGCGCCATTTCGGGGTGCCGTACAGCGACCAGGACATCGAAGAGCAGATGGCCAAGGTCAATGGCGAGTGGGCGGACGCCACCGAGGAAGACGCCCTGGTGGCCTACCTGCTGTCCCTGGGCCAGGCCCGGCGGGAGCAGCGCCAATGAACTACCACGCCGTGATCACCGTGATCTTCTTTATCGCCTTTATCGCCCTGGTGGCCTGGGTGTACCGGCCCGGCCGCAAGCGCGACTACCAGAAACTGGGGGAGATTCCGCTGCGCACCGACAGCCACGGTCGCCGGAACCCGAAAGGAGACCGCCCATGAGCGACTTCTGGAGCGTTTACATCATCGCCATCGTGGTGCTCAACCTGGTCGGTTGCGCCTTTCTGTTGTTCGCCAACCTGCGCATGACGCCGGAGGAAACCCGCAGCGACACCACCGGCCACAGCTTCGACGGCATCCAGGAACGCAACCAGCCGCTGCCGCGCTGGTGGCTCTACCTGTTCGTGCTGACCCTGCTGTTCTCGGTGGTCTATCTGGTGCTGTACCCGGGGCTGGGCCGGTTCGGCGGGCTGCTTAACTGGAGCAGCGTGGGCCAGTGGCAGGAGGAAGTGGACTGGGTGGAAAAACAGACCGCGCCGCTGTTCGAACAGTTCGCCAAGGTACCCATCGAAGAGCTGCACGCCTACCCGGAGACCCGCGACGTGGGCGGCCGCCTGTTCGCCAACAACTGCGCCTTGTGTCACGGCTCGGACGCCCGCGGCGCCAAGGGCTACCCGAACCTGACCGACGACGACTGGCTCTACGGGGGCAGCGCCGACGCCATTCTCACCAGCATCCGCGACGGCCGCCACGGGCAGATGCCGCCCATGGCCGCCGCCGTCGGCGGCACCGACCAGGCGGTGCGGGACATGGCGTTGTACGTGCAGAGCCTGAGCCGCCCGTCGATGACCGACCAGCCCGAGGTGGCCGCATCGGTGGCCCGCGCCGAGCCGCGCTTCGCGGTGTGCGCCGCCTGCCACGGGCAGGACGCGCGCGGCAACCAGGCCCTCGGCGCCCCCAATCTGACCGACGGCATCTGGCTGCACGGGGCGCGCCTGGAGGACATCGAAACCACCATCCGGGAAGGCCGCAGCGGGCGGATGCCGCCGCATGAGTCCGTGCTCAGCGAAGAGCGTCTGCATGTGCTGGCCGCCTACGTTTACGGGCTGTCGCAACCATGAATTCCGGCCGTATTCCCAGCCAGGATCTCAGCCCGGACGGCGGTTCCGGGCTGTACGCCAAGCGCCGGCGCATCCAGATCAAGGATGTGAAGGGGCATTACCAGCGCCTGCGCGACACCAGCGTGCGTCTGGTGGTGGCGCTCTATCTGGTGCTGCCCTGGCTGACCTGGAACGGGCGCCAGGCGATCCTGTTCGATCTGCCGGAACGCCGTTTCCATATCTTCGGCGTCACCTTCTGGCCGCAGGACTTTTTGTTCCTGGCCTGGGCGCTGATCATCGCCGCGCTGGGTCTGTTTTTCGTCACGGTGTTCGCCGGGCGGGTCTACTGCGGCTATGTCTGCCCGCAAACCGCCTGGACCCGACTGTTCATGGCCATCGAACAGCGCTGCGAAGGCGACCGCCACCAGCGTCTGAAATGGGACCGCGCGCCCTGGGGCGCGGAGAAACTCCTGCGGCGCGGCCTGAAACACGTGCTGTGGCTGGCCCTGGCGCTGGCAACCGGCGTCACCTTCGTCGGCTATTTCACCCCGATTCGCGAGCTGCTGCCGGCCCTGGTGAGCGGCGAGGTGGGCGGCTGGACGCTGTTCTGGTCCGGCTTTTTCACCGTCGCCACCTACGGCAACGCCGGCTTTATGCGCGAGCAGGTTTGTCTGTACATGTGCCCCTACGCCCGCTTCCAGAGTGTCATGTTCGACCGCGACACCCTGGTGGTGTCCTACGACCGGGCCCGGGGTGAACCGCGCCGGCGCGGCGCGCGCAAATCATCCGGGCAGGAGCCGGCCGGCGACTGCGTGGACTGCGGGCTGTGCGTGCAGGTCTGCCCCACCGGCATCGATATCCGCGACGGGCTGCAGTACGAGTGCATCACCTGCGCCGCCTGCGTGGACGCCTGCGACCAGGTGATGGCGCGGATCGGCCGGCCCCGCGGGCTGATCGACTACACCACCGAAAACACCCTGAACGGCCGTCGCAGCCGGGTTCTGCGGCCGCGCCTGATCGGCTACGGGCTGGTGATGGTGCTGATGATGGGCTGGTTCGCCGCCGGCCTGGTCCAGCGGGTGCCGCTGCAGGTGGACGTGCTGCGTGACCGCAACCAACTCTACCGGCTCACCGCCGACGGGCGCATCGAGAACAGCTACCGGCTGGAGATTCTCAACAAGGACCAGCAGGCCCACGACTACCGGCTCAGCCTGGACGCGCCGGAGGGCCTCACCCTGGTGCAGGGCAACCCCACCTTTACCCTCGCCGGCGGCGAGCACCGCAGCCTGCCGGTCACCGTCAGCGGCGACCCCTACGCCGGCGAGGTGCGCTCCGCCACCGTTCGCTTCCGGGTACGCAGCAGCGAGCCCCGTTCCACTATGGAGACCACCCATGAGGCACGTTTCATCGCGCCCTGATCCCGAGCGCCCCTGGTACCGCCACGGGCTGGTATGGCTGGTGATCGCGCTGCCGGCGGCGTCGGTGGTGGGCGGCCTGGCCACCCTGGCGATCGCCATCACCCACGCCGACGCCACCGTGGCCGATCACTGGTACCAGGACGGCAAGGCGATCAACCGGTCGCTGGAAGAGGAGCGGCGCGCGGAATTTCTCGGCCTGCGGCTGGAAATCGACCGGGCCCGGGGTATCCGGTTGCGCAGCGAAACCGCCCTGCCCTGGCCGGACCAGCTGGACGTCGTCCTGCGCCATCCGGTGTTCGCCGAGCGCGACCGGCAGCTGCGCCTGGGCCATAGCGGTGACGGCGGCTACGGCCCGGCGGACCCGATCCCCGCCGGCGGCGACTGGACGGTGACGGTGAGTCCGCCGGACGGCCGCTGGCGGCTGAGCCGGCGGGTCGATCTGGACGCCGGGACTATCCACATCGGCACCCGGGCGGGCTCCGGATGAGCAGCGCCTGCGCCCACTGCGGCGAACCGGCGGCGCCTGAGCTTTACGTGGAACAGGACGCGCAACGGCTGCCGGTCTGTTGCCCGGGGTGCGCCGGCGCGATGACGCTGGTCCATGAGCTGGGCCTCGACAACTACTACCGCCTGCGCACCGGCCGGGCCCGGCCCCACGGCGGGGACGAGCCGGGCGAACGGGAGCGCAATCTGGCGCTGTTCCGAATGCCGGAGCTGCTCGCCGAGCATGAAAGCGTGACGCCGGAGGGACGGCGCCTGACGCTCTCCCTGTCCGGCCTGAACTGCGCCGCCTGTTGCTGGTTGATCGAAAAGGCGGCGGCGGACATCCCCGGGGTGGTATCCGTGGGCACCGACCTGGCGGCCATGGAACTGACCCTGGTGTACCGGCGCGCGGACGCCCCCGCCGCCGTCGCCGAGCGTCTCGACCGGCTCGGCTACGGAGTGACTCTGCCGGGCGATCCCCGTGGCCGGGCGCTGCGCCGCCGCGAGCAACGCCGGCTGCTCGGCCGCCTGGCCCTGGCGGGCATCGGCGCCATGCAGGCGATGATGTACTCCGCCGCCCTCTACATCGGCGCGTTCGACGACGGCGACCAGGTCTATCAGTGGCTGTTCCGGCTGGTGGGCCTGCTGATCGCCACGCCGGTGGTGTTCTACGCCGGCTGGCCGTTCTTTCAGGGCGCCTGGCGCGGCCTGCGCGCCGGCAGCCCGGGGATGGACCTGCCGGTGGCACTGGCGTTGTCGCTGGCCTGGGGCGGTTCGGTGGTGAACATGGCGCTGGGCGGCGAGCACGTGTATTTCGATTCCGCCGCCATGTTCGTGTTCTTCCTATTGCTGAGCCGCTGGTTGGAGCAACGCCAGCGCCACCGGGTCGGCGCCGCCTGGCAGCAGCTCAAGGACGCCCTGCCCCTGCTGGTGCGTCGAAGCACGGACGGCGACGAGCAGTGGGTGACGAGCCGGCGGGTGGTGGCCGGCGACCTGCTGCGGCTCGGCCAGGGGGAAGTGCTGCCGGTGGACGCGGTGGTGGTGGAAGGCCAGGGGCAGGTGGCGCAGGCCGCGCTCACCGGCGAACCGCTGCCCTGCCGCCGTGGCCTCGGCGACGCCGTCCAGGCGGGCGGGCGTCTGTTGGAGGGCACGCTGCTGGTGCGCGCCGCCGGGCCGGTGGGCGACAGCCTGGTGGCCCGGATCGCCGACCAGGTCGCCCGGGCCCGGTCCGAGCCGCCCCCGATGGTGCGGGACTGGCGCCGGGTGGCGCCGCTGTTCACGGTGGCGGTGCTGGCCCTGGCGGCGCTCACCTTCGGCCTGCACTGGGCCGCCGGGCCGGCGCGGGCGTTCGAGCACGCGCTGGCGGTGCTGGTGGTCACCTGCCCCTGCGCCCTGGCCCTGGCGGTGCCGCTCAGCGTTTCCGGCGGGCTGGGCGCGGCGCTGCGCCACGGCGTTCTGGTGGCGTCCCCGGGGCAGCTGCTGGCCGTCACCGGCCTGCGCGGCGTGCTCTTCGACAAGACCGGCACGCTCACCAGCGGTCACTTCCGGGTGATCCGGCATCAACCTCTCGGCGACGGCGGCCACAGCGAGGCGGTGTTGCTGTCGATCGCCGCCGCCCTGGAACGCCACCACCCCCACCCGCTGGCGCGCGCCTTTGACGCCTACCCCGACGACCCGGCGCTGGCGGATGCGGAGGTCCTGCATCAGGGCGCCCGGGGACGCCGCCTCGGCGTACTCTGGCGCATCGGCCCGGACCCCTTCGACGAGGCCGGCAACGCGGCCACCCGGGGCGCTACCCGCCTGCTTCTGTATGAAAACGAGCAGCCACGCCTGCGCCTGTGGCTCAGCGACGAACCGCGCCCGGAAGCGGCGGCGGTGACCCGCGCCCTGGGCGCGCAAGGATGGCGCCTGCGCCTGGCCAGCGGCGACGGCGAAGGCGCCGTGGCCACGCTGGCCGACACCCTGGGCCTGGACGACTGGCGCGCCCGCCAGACCCCGGAGCAAAAAAAGGCCTGGCTGGAACGGCTGGCCGCCGAGGAAGGCCCGCAGATGATGGTCGGCGACGGCATCAATGACGCTCCCGCCCTGCTGGCGGCCTCGGTGTCGGTGGCCACGGCGGACGCCAGCGCCCTGGCCCGTAAAGCCGCCGGTCTCTATCTGCTCAAGCCGGGCCTGGCGCCGTTGGCCGCGCTGCCGGCCCTGGCCCGCCGCGTGCGCCGCGGCATCCATCAGAACCTGACCTGGGCGCTGGCCTACAACCTGACCGCCGTGCCGCTGGCGGTGGCCGGGTTGGTGCCGCCCTGGGCCGCCGCGCTGGGCATGTCGGCCAGCTCGCTGCTGGTCACCGTCAACGCATCGAGGATCGCCCGATGGCAATCATCATCCTCCTGATCCCGCTCGCCTTGCTGTTCCTGGGCTTGGCGCTGTGGGCGCTGTTCTGGGCCATCAACCGGGGCCAGTTCGAGGATCTGGAGCACCAGGCCTGGCGCGTGGTGTTCGAGGACCGCGACCGTGATTGAACTGATGCTGCCGCAACTGAGCGCCGCCGCGCTGCTGGCGGTGGCCGGCGCCGCACACTGCGTGGGTATGTGCGGCGGCATCGGCACCGCCCTCACCTTCACGATGCCCGCCGCCCGGCGTGAGGGCCTGCGTCTGTGGGGCTGGCAGCTGCTGTTCGGCGTCGGGCGCATCGGCGGCTACGCGGCGTTGGGTGCGGTGGCCGGCGGGCTGGGTAACGGGCTGCTGCGCGTCCTGCCGTGGCAGGGCCCGGCCTGGCCGGCGCTGTTTTCCGGCGCCCTGATGCTGCTGCTGTCGATCCACTTTCTCACCGGCGGCGGGCTGCTGCGTCGGCTGGAGCGGCCCGGCGCGGCGGTCTGGCGCCGATTGCAGCCGCTGGTGCGGCGCCTGTTGCCGGTGGATCGCCCCGCCAAGGCGTTGATGCTGGGCGCGCTGTGGGGCTTTCTGCCCTGTGGCTTGGTTTACTCCGCGCTGCTGCTCGCGGCCAGTAGTGCCAGCGTGGTCGGCGGGCTACTGGTGATGACGGTCTTCGGGGTGCTGACCCTGGCCCCGGTGGCCGCCGGCGGGGTGCTGGGCGCCCAGATGCGCCGTTTCCAAGGGGTCCGTGGGCGCCGGGTGGCCGCCGCCCTGGGCCTGCTGCTGGGGGCGATGTTCCTGGCCCAGGGGCTGGCGCCGGGGTCGCTGCACCGCTGGGCGGTGTTCTGCGGCCTGGCCTGAATCACGCCGGGCGTTGATCCATATCAATATTGGCGGGCGGCAACACTGAGACCATACCCCGGTCTACGTTTGGAGCAGCCCCCATGACCGTCTGGAACCCGGACCTGATTCGCCAATACGGCGGCCCCGGCGCCCGCTACACCTCCTACCCGGCGGCCACCCGGTTCCATGAAGAAGTGAGCCTCGGCGACGTTCAGCGCTCCGTGGCGGCGGGCAACCGCGCCCACCGCAACCTGTCCCTGTATTGCCATATTCCGTTCTGCGCGTCGGTTTGCTACTACTGCGCCTGTAACCGGGTGATCACCGCCAACCGTGAGCGCGCCCTGCCCTACATCGCCCATCTGAAAACCGAGATCCGGCAGAAGGCGGCGCTGATCGACCGTCAAAGACCGGTGGTCCAGATGCACTGGGGCGGTGGCACGCCGACGTTTCTGAGCGACGCGCAAATCACCGAGCTGGTCTACGAGCTGGCGCGCTATTTTCACCTCCTCGAAGACGACCGCGGCGACTACGCCATCGAAATCGATCCGCGCACCGTCGACCGCGCGCGGCTGGGGCTGCTGCGCGGGCTGGGCTTCAACCGCCTCAGCCTGGGGGTGCAGGACCTCGACCCGCGGGTGCAGCAAGCGGTGAACCGGGTACAGCCGGTGGCGATGATCCGCCGGGCGTTCGAGGACGCACGGGCCTTCGATTTTCATTCCATCAACGCGGACCTGATCTACGGCCTGCCCTGGCAGAGTGAAACCAGCCTGGCCCATTCGCTGGAGCAGTTGATCGCGCTGCGGCCGGAGCGCATCTCCCTGTACAACTACGCCCACCTGCCGGCGCGCTTCAAAATCCAGCGCCAGATACCGGAGCGCACCCTGCCCAGCCCGGAAGAGAAGCTGGCGATGCTGGTGCGCGCCGGCGGCATGCTGCAGGAGGCGGGCTACGAACTGATCGGCATGGACCACTTCGCCCTGCCCGACGACGACCTGGCCCGCGCCCGCCGCGAAGGCACCCTGCACCGCAACTTTCAGGGCTACACCCTGCACGGCGATGCCGACCTGATCGGCTTCGGGGTGAGCGCGATCAGCGATCTGCACGACCTGTACGCGCAGGCGCCGAAACGCATCGAGGACTGGCAGGACAGCGTCGCCAAAGGCGACTGGCCCCTGGAGCGCGGCTATCTGCTTAACCGCGACGACCGCCTGCGGCGCTGGGTGATCATCGGCTTTCTCTGCCAGCTGCGCCTGGATCTGGCCGAGTTCCGGCAGGTGTGGGGGGTCGATTTCGTCGATTACTTCAACGACGTCCTGCCGCAACTGGCGGTGTTCGAAAAGCAGGGGCTGATCGCCATGCAGGACAGCGCCCTGGTGATCACGGATGCGGGGCGTCTGGTCGCCCGGGCGTTAGTGATGCCCTTCGATAATCACCGGGACCCGACGGCCGGCGAGCGCTTCAGCCGGATTATCTAATAAATTTTATAGGCCCTATAATGAACCAAGCCGCTTCCTTGCTACGTAGCCCGCCCGAAGGGGGGATCATGACACGCAGTGTATCCTGCAACCAATGCAGCCTGAGCCCGATCTGCCTGCCGCTGGCCGTCGCGCCGGATCAGCTGGAAGAGCTCGATCGCATCATGCAACGCGGCCGCCCGCTGAAGCGCGGCGAGCATCTGTTCCGCGCCGCCGACGACTTCCACGCGGTCTACGCGGTGCGCTCCGGCGCCCTCAAGACCTACGCGGTGTCCGACGACGGCGACGAACAGGTGACCGGCTTCTATCTGCCCGGCGAGATCGTCGGCATGGACGGTATCAGCACCGCCCGCCATCTGAGCAACGCCAAGGCGCTGGAAACCGCCACCGTTTGCGAGATCCCCTTTCACCGGCTTGAAGACCTGTCGCAGCGCATCCCGTCTCTTCAGCACCACTTTTTCGGGCTGATGAGCAACGAGATCCGCGCCGACCGCGAGCTTCATATGCTGCTCAGCAAAAAGAGCGCGGACGACCGGGTGGCGTCGCTGCTGCTGTCCCTGGCGGCCCGGCAACAACGCCGGGGCCTGAGCGCCAAGCGTTTCCGCCTGCCCATGTCGCGCTACGACATCGCCAACTATCTGGGGCTGGCGGTGGAAACCGTGAGCCGGATTTTTACCCGTTTTCAGCAACAGAAAACCCTGTGGGTCGACGGCCGTGAAGTGGAAATTCTCGACCGCGAGACGCTGTGCGGCAGCGGCCGCCTGGGTGTGGAGGCCTGATCATGAGCAATGCTATGGACGGTAACGGTATTCTGGTTTTTCTCGACCGCGATCTGAAAGCGCCGCAGCCGGCGCTGACCAAGGGCCTGAAGCTGGCGCGCGCCGCCGGCCTGCCGTTGACGGTGATGGTCAACAGCGACTCGGCGGCGATGCGCCGGGCGGTGGGCCTGGACGAGGAACGGCGGCAGGCGGCGGAGAAACAGATTCGAAAGGCCTGGGACAAACGCATCGACGCGCTGTGCGGCGACCACCAGGTGGACAAGCGCATCGTCTCCTCCCGGGACAGCGAACAGGCGCTGCGGGACACGGTCCGCGACTGCCGCCCGGTGCTCAGCGTGGTGCACACCAGCGAGGAAGGCCGGCTGCGCCGCCACTTGTTCACGCCCCGCGACTGGCTGCTGATTCGCCATGCCCCCGGCGCGGTGCTGTGCGTGCATTCCGACCCCTGGAACGACACGCCCCGGTTCACCGCGGCGGTGGAGCCGGAACAGTATGAAGGCGGTCTGGACGACCGGGTGATCGGCGCCGCCGGTTATTGGTGCGAGCAGATGCACGGCGAGCTGGAGGCGGTGCATGTTCTGGAGCACCCGGACGAAACCCTGCTGCTGGTGGCCGGCGAAGCCCTGCCGGAATACGCCGCCAGCGCCGCCAACATTCGCGATTACCACCAGAAAGCGCTGGACGCGTTCGCCGAGCGCCACGCCCTGCCCAAGGACCGCGCCACCCTGCTGGAAGGGCCGGTATCACGGACCCTGGCGGGCTACTGCGAGGAACAGGGCAGCGACTGCCTGGTGGTCGGCACGGTGCGCCGCAACCCGGTGGAGCGGCTGCTGCTGGGCGCCACCGCCGAAGGGCTTCTTACCCGGGCCGGCTGTGACGTGATGGTGGTCAAGCCGGACGACTTCGAGTCCGACTGGTTGTAACCCTCCGGCGGCCAAGGGAGGGGCTCAGGCGGCCCCTTCCGCGCGCCGGAACACCGGCTTGGTGTCGGTGGAAGCCGCCTTGTCGTAGCGGTAGCCGGCGACCCGGAACTTGTTCAATTGCGCCGGCGTTTCAATCCCTTCCTGCAGAATCCAGGCGGCCATCAGCCCGCGCGCCTTCTTGGCGTAGAAACTGATCACCTTGTATTTGCCGTTCTTCTCGTCCTGAAACACCGGTTCGATCACCGGCCCGGGCAGCTGCTCGGTGCGCACCGATTTGAAGTACTCATTGGACGCCAGATTCACCAGCACCTCGGTGCCGGCCGCCTTCATGTCTTTTTTCAGCTGTGCGGTGATAATGTCGCCCCAGAACTGGTAGAGATCCTTGCCGCGCTCATTGTCCAGGCGGGTGCCCATTTCCAGCCGGTAGGGCTGCATCAGATCCAGGGGGCGCAGCACGCCGTACAGGCCGCTGAGGATGCGCAGGCGGCTTTGCGCGGCTTTCAAATCGTCGCCGTCGAAGCGGCTCACGTCGAGGCCGGTGTACACATCGCCCTTGAACGCGAACAATGCGGGCCGGGCGTTGTGTTTATCAAAGGGGCGCGACCATTGCGCGAACCGTTCCACGTTCAGGTGGGCGATCTTGTCGCTGACCTTCATCAGGCTGGCCAGATCCGCCGGTGACAGCTTGCGGGCACGCTCCACCAGTTCGGCGCTGTGTTCCAAAAGGCGCGGCTGGGTGGCGCGCAGCGACGGCAGCGGCGAGTCGTAATCCAGCGTTTTGGCCGGCGATACCACGATCAACATGCGGTTCTCCTTTACAAGATGCAGACCCGATTATAAGAACACCGTCGAGAGAAGAAACAGGCTTTATACTATGGGCCCCTTGGCGAGATGCTATCGTAACCTCAACCGAACCGGGGAGTGATCCAGTCCGATGCGCTTTTTGTTGGTGTTAACCGTGACCGTCGCCGTTGTCGTGCTGCTTTGGGGCAGCTGGCAAGCGGGCCGCAAGCCTTTTTACCTGGTCCTCGCCGGCGTCGCGCTGGCCGGCTCCATTTTCCTCGGCGCCATGCTGCTCACCGACCAGGAACGCCGTGTGCCCACCGACCCGGAGACCGTGGAGACCAGCATCTCCAGCGTGCACGAAACCGAAACCACCTTTCGCCTGCGCGGTGAAATCATCAATCGCGGCGAGAACGCGGTGGCGCGCACCGAAATCATGGCGGAAGCGCTCAGCTGCCCGCCGGCCAAAGCCTGCGAGGTGTTGTACGGCGAGCGCATGACGCTTTCCATGCACATCCCCGCCGGCGGACGCTACCCGCTCAATCTTTCCGTGCCCCGCCCCGACCGGGAGATCCAGGCCGAACGCTGGCGCGCCCGGGTGTTGCGGGTGGAAGCCTACGACCGCTGATCACCGGGCCGTGGCATGGACCACTAGGCAATCGCCGACTAAATGGTCACAATGCCGGCTCCTCGAAGCACAGCAACGGCTGTAGGAGAGATAATGGCAGCGCTCATTCCTGGCCACCCTACCCCAATCGCACCCAACGCCTGGCGGGTACTCGGCCGCAACCCGGGAATGATGACCGGGCCCGGCACCAACTCCTATCTGGTCGGTGACCGCGCGCTCACGGTCATCGACCCGGGCCCGGTGGACCATGAACACACCCAGGCGCTGCTGCACGCGGCGGAAAAGATCGGCCGCCCGATCGAACAGATTCTGGTCACCCATACCCACCGCGACCACTCCCCCGGCGCCCGCGAACTGGCCGAGGCCAGCGGCGCGCGCCTGCTCGGCCCCGACGTGCCCGACGACGGCCTGCAGGACGAAACCTGGGCCCCGGAACGGCGCCTGCGTCACGGCGAACGGGTGGATTGCGGCGGCACCGAACTGGAAGTGATCGCCACGCCCGGGCATGTCGGCAATCACCTGTGTTATCTGATGGTGGACCAGAACCTGCTGTTCACCGGCGACCACCTGATTCAAGGCTCCACCGTGGTGATCGCCCCGCCGTCCGGCTCCATGGCGGCCTATATGGACTCCCTGGCCCTGCTGCGCGACTACCGCATCGACCTGATGGCGCCGGGCCACGGCGACGTGATCGACGACCCCATGGCCACCGTCGACAAAACCCTAGCCCACCGCCGCGACCGCGAACGCAAGGTCGTGGAAGCGCTGGACTCGGACCCGATCACCGTCCAGGAACTGGTCACCCGGGTCTACGAAGACGTCCCCGCTTTCCTGCACGGCGTCGCCTGCCTCTCCCTGGAAGCCCACCTGATCAAACTCCGCGACGAAGGCCGCGTCAGCCACACCAGCGGGAAATGGGCAGTCTGAAACTGCAGTTAAGAGTTAACAGCTAAAAGACGCGTCCCGGATCTTCTTGAGCGGCGAGGCCGTGCCCGCGAAGTGGTGACGCGGGCACGGCCTAGCCGTTTATCCGGACCCCCGATCGCGCAACTATTAACTGTTCACTATTAACTATTAACTGCTCCTCACAGCCATCCTTTGCGTTTGAAGTACCAGTACGGGGCGATGCCGGAGAGGATCATCAGGCCGAGTACCGCCGGGTAGCCGAACGCCCATTGCAGTTCGGGCATGACGTCGAAGTTCATGCCGTAGATGCTGGCGATCATGGTGGGCGGCAGGAACACCACCGCGGCGATGGAGAAGATCTTGATGATCTGGTTCTGTTCGATGTTGATGAAGCCCTGGGTGGAGTCCATCAGGAAGTTGATCTTCTCGAACAGGAAGGTGGCGTGGGACATCAGGGTGTCCAGGTCGTGCTGGATTTCCGAGCAGGTGCGGCGGCGGTCCTTGTCGGTGCGCACGTAGCGCTGGATAAAGGAGATCGAGCGCTGAGTGTCCATCAGGCAGAGCCGGATCTTGCCGTTGCTGTCCTCCAGGTGGGCCAGCTTTTCGATGCCGTCTTCCAGCTCCGCCTCTTCGTCTTCCAGCACCAGGTAGCTGACTTCCTCCAGGTTGCGGTGGATGTCCTCCAGGCTGTCCGCCATGTTTTCCACTTTCTGCTCGAGAATGCTGAGCAGAATGTCCAGCGGCGCCTGGGCCTGTACCCAGCCGCGGCGGACACGCAGGCGCATGAGGCGGAAATCCGGCAGCCGTGAATCGCGGAAGGTGAGCAGCCGGCCCGGCTGCAGCACGAACGCCACGGTCGAGGTGCGGTGGCGGCCTTCGGCCTGGTAGACGAACAGCGAGTGCACATGCAGGCCGTATTCGTCGTGGAAGAAGCGGGCCGAGGCCTCGATTTCCTCCACGTCGTCGGATTCGGGCAGGTTCTGGCGAAACAGGTGCTGCAGCTGCTCACGTTCCTCGTCGGACGCGTCGACCAGATCGATCCAGCTGGCCGCGTCCGAGGTGCCGGGGGTCAACTCGGCCACGTCCCTTTCGCGGAGCACTCCTTTTTCGATGTCGTAAACGTGCAGCATGCTAAGCTCCTCGCGAACAAGATGGGCCGGCGTCAGGTATCAACCCGGCTTAGATAGAGCAGCGCATGATGACTGTCAACTCCACGATAACACGGCTGAACCAGCGCACCGCGCCCATCGACCTGGGGCATGAGGCGCGCCTGTGGCTGATTCCGGGCGTTCTCGGTGACGCGGCGACCGCTCTCTTTCACACGCTTTGTAACCAATTGCCCTGGGACCGGCCCCGGGTGCGGGTGTTCGGCCGGGAGCATCCTGTGCCCAGGCTGACCTGCTGGGTGGCGGACCAGGGTATCTCTTATCGGTATTCGGGGCTGACCCATGAGGGCCGGGGCTGGCCGCCGGCGCTCGACGCGCTGCGGCGACGGGTCACCGAACTCACCGGCCGCACCCCCAACGGGGCCCTGGCCAACCTCTACCGCAACGGTGACGACAGCATGGGCTGGCACCGCGACAACGAGCCGGAGCTGGGCGCCCACCCCTGGGTGCTCTCCTATAATCTCGGCGCCGCCCGCGACTTCGCCTTCCGACCCTACGGCAGCGGCCGCCAGAGCCGGGTGATCGCGCTGGAACACGACAGCCTCCTGATCATGTCGCCGGAGGTGCAGACCCACTTCGAGCACGCCCTGCCCCGCCGCCGGCGAATACAGGATGCCCGGCTGAATCTGACCTTCCGCGAGATTGTAGGAGCGGGCCCTGCCCGCGAAAGGGAGCGAAGCTTCCGGCAGGATCCCAGAGCGACTTCTTAACGGCAGCACAAACAACGTCTCTGGTATCCCGCCGGGTGGCTGATGCCACCCTTTCGCGGGCAAGGCCCGCTCCCACAGCCCGCTCCCACAAGTTCCCTCTAACCGAAGAAAACGTAGCTCAGGAGGATCGCCGCCAACAGCCCGGCGGCGTCGGCGGCCAGGCCGCACCAGAGCGCGTAGCGGAAGTCGCGGATGCCGACGCTGCCGAAATACACCGCGAGCACGTAGAAGGTGGTTTCCGTGGAGCCCTGCATCACCGCCGCCATGCGCCCGGCCAGGGAATCCACCCCGTGGGTCTGCATTACGTCCAGCATGGCGGCGCGGGCGCCGGAGCCGCTCAGCGGTTTCAGGAAGGCCACCGGCAAGGCGTCCACGAAGCGGGTGTCCCAGCCCAGGGCGGCGGCGCCGAGGCGGATCGCCGACAGCACCGCTTCGAGCACGCCGCTGGCGCGCAGCATGGCGATGGCGGCGAGCATGGCCACGAGATAGGGAATCAGCTTCACCGCCAGGGTGAAGCCTTCCTTGGCGCCTTCCACGAAGCAGTCGTAGCTGTCGATGCGGGCGCGCCAGGCGGCGAAGAAGAACAGCCCGATCACCGCCAGAAGAATGCCGTTGCCGAACAACCCGGACAGGGTGTTGCCCAGGTCCGGCGGCGCCAGATAAACGCCCAGCGCCAGCACCGCAAGCAGCGCCAGCCAGCCCAGCGCCACCGTGATCAGCAGCGGGTCGCGCAGCGGAATGCGCTGCAGCCGGGCGGTGAGTATCACGCCGATAAAGGTGGAAATCGTGGTGGCCATCAGCATCGGCAGGTAGACCGCCGCCGGGTCGGCGGCGCCCTGCTGGGCCCGGTACAGCAGCACCGTCACCGGCACCAGGGTCACCGATGAGGTGTTCAGCACCAGGAACATGATCTGGCTGTCGGTGGCCCGGCGCGGCTCCGGATTGTGTTCCTGGAGCGATTCCATCGCCTTGAGGCCCAGCGGCGTGGCGGCGTTGTCCAGGCCGAGCATATTGGCGGCCAGGTTCATGGACACCCCGGCGCCGGCGGCCGGGTCCCGCCGCAGCGACGGCATCAGCCGCGCCAGCACCGGGCGCACGCCGGCGGCCATGCGGTCGGCCAGGCGGCTTTGCTCGGCGAGGCGGAACAGGCCGCTCCACAGCGCCAGCACGCCGATCAACCCGAGGCTCACTTCCACCGCCAGGTCCGCCGCCTCCCAGAGCGCCGACACCACACGGGCCGGGGCCTGCAGGTCGCCGCCCAGCAGCTGCACCAGGGCGCCGAGTATCCCGATCAGAAAGAAGGCGGTGAAAAGACGATGCACGGGGGCCTCATGAAGTCCGGCAAAGCGCTCAGTATGTCGATGATCGGCGCCTTTGCCTATCCATCCACGCTTGCCCCCGCCCGGTGATTTGGGCGACCCTGTTCCAAGCGGTGGTTTCCTTTATACTGCCCTGGAACCCTTTAAAAAATGCAGCCGAGTAAGTTCATGTCCGTATTCCGCAAGCTGTTTGGCGTGCTCCTGGCGGCCCTGTTGTTGGGCGGCGCCCTGAAAGTGGGCGGCGACCTGGGCAACGACCCCGCCATCGAAGGATCGCTCAAGCCCGAGAAGGTCCACCGTGAAGCCGCCGAGGAAATCGTCGAGCGCCTGGAGCTGCACTACCGGCGCCTGAAGTTCGACGACGCGCTTTCCGCGCAGGTGCTTGAGCAGTATTTGCAGGACCTCGACCCCAACCGGCTGTATTTCACCCAGCAGGACGTGGACGACTTCCAGCCCTACCGCGATCAGCTCGACAACCAGTTGCGCGACGGCGTCCTGGAGGCCGGTTACTCCATCTTCAACCGCTTCCAGAGCCGTCTGGAAGACCGCCTCACCGAGATCCTCGCCACCCTGGAAGGCGGCTTCGAGGACTGGGACTTCGACGGTGACGGCAAGGTGCTCGTGGACCGCAGCGAAGCGGACTGGGCCGAGGACCAGGACGCCCTGGACGCGATCTGGCGCGGCCAGCTGCGCAACGCGGTGCTGTCCATGCGCCTCAACGGCACCAGCGACGAGGAAATCAGCAAACGGCTGACCAACCGCTACGAAAGCCAGCTCAGCCGGGTTCGCCAGAACACCCCCGAGGACGTGTTCCAGACCTACATGAACGCCCTCGCCCAGACCTTTGATCCGCACACCAACTATTTCACGCCGCATAATTCCGAGAACTTCGACATCAGCATGAGCCGTTCGCTGGAAGGCATCGGCGCGGTGCTGCAGTACGAGGACGGCTACACCAAGGTGGTGCGCCTGGTGCCCGGCGGCCCGGCCGCCAAACAGGGGCAGCTGAGCCCCGCCGACCGGGTGATCGCCGTGGCCCAGGGCGACGAGGAGATGGTCAACGTCATCGGCATGCGCCTGGACGAAGTGGTCGACAAGATTCGCGGGCCGAAGGGGTCCAAGGTGCGCCTGGAAGTGATTCCCGCCGGCCGCGCCAGCGAGCACGACACCCGCACCATCGCCATTACCCGCAACAAGGTGGTGCTGGAGGAACAGGCCGCCAAGAAGGAAGTGATCGAGGTGGAGCACGGCGGCGACACCATGAAGCTGGGCATCATCGAGATTCCCGCCTTCTACATGGATTTCAACGCCTTCCACCGTGGCGATCCGGATTACACCAGCACCACCCGGGACGTGGCGGAACTGCTGGTGGAACTGCGTAAAGAGAATGTCGACGGCCTGGTGGTGGACCTGCGCAACAACGGCGGCGGTTCCCTGCTGGAGGTGAACAAGCTGGTCAGCCTGTTCATCAACCGTGGCCCCACCGTGCAGGTGCGCGAGGCCGGCGGTCGCGTCAGCGTGGAAAACGATCAGTATCCCGGCATGCTCTATTCCGGGCCGCTGGCGGTGCTGGTCAACCGCTACAGCGCCTCGGCGTCGGAGATTTTCGCCGGCGCCATGCAGGACTACGGCCGCGCCCTGATCGTCGGCGACCAGACCTACGGCAAAGGCACCGTGCAGACCCTGCTGGACCTGAACCACGGCAAGCTCAAGATGACCAACGCCAAGTTCTACCGGGTGTCCGGTTCCAGCAACCAGAACATGGGCATCGTGCCGGACGTCACCATGCCGTCGCTGGTGGACAAGGAATCGATCGGCGAAAGCAGCCTGCCCAACGCCCTGCCCTGGGATGAGATCGACCCGGCCAAGTACCAGCGTTATCAGGACCTGGTGCCGCTGCTGCCGGGGCTGCGCGAGCGGCACGACGCGCGCATCGGCGACAATCCGGAATTCGTTTACGTGAACCAGCTGCGCGATCTGCTCAACCGCGCCAACGAACGCCAGGAACTGTCCCTCAACGCCAAGCAGCGCAAGGCCTGGCAGGAGGATTTCGACCAGCGCCGCCTGGACATCGAGAACGCCCTGCGCAAGCACCGTGGTGAAGAGCCGATTGAGAAGATGGAAGATCTGCGCGCCCTGGAAGAACAGCGGGCGCTGGACCCGGACAGCAACGACGAACCGCTGGACGAAGACCCCTACCTGCGTGAAACCGGGCACATCCTCGCCGACATGGTGTCGCTGCTCCGCGAGCAGCGGGTGGCCGACGAACGCGCCTCCTGAGCGCCCCGCCCGGCGCCGGGGTCAGGCCATCGCCTTGAACCCCCAGCGCGCCGGGTCCTTCCCCAGACCCAGTTTCAAGGTGCGACGCCCCAGGTCGTGGTTGAAGTCCTCCAACCGCCGCTTGGCGGCCTCCGGCAGCAGCCGCTGGCCGAGGCTGGCGGCGCCGAACCCGGCCCGGGCCAGGCGCACCGCCGCGGCGGACGATACCCGGCTGTGCAGGTTCAGGTCGTCGGCCATGGCGTCGCCGATCAGAAAACGGCTCACCGCCACCAGCACGTCATAGGAAAGATGGAACGGCGGCTTGCCCGCCATGCCGGCCAGCAGCGACTTGGCCAGCTTTTCGCTGTCCTCGGTGGGGTCGTAGAGATGGGAGGTGAGCTGCAGCGCCAGCACTTTCTGCTCTTCCACGGTGGCGGTGAGCAAGGCTTCGTCCACGCCCAGCAGGTAGCCGGCGTAGCGCCAGAAATAGTGCATCGCCTCGTGCTCTTGATGGCTGATATAGAGGCCCATCCGGCGCAGCCCCCGCACCACCATGTAATCGAACTCGAGCACCGTGCCGGCCATGTCCTCCTGATTGATCGGCAGGTCGAAGCGGTCGCTGTCCCAGCGCCCGCTTTCGCTGAGAAAGCGGCGCACCGCCGCGTGCAGCAGCCGTACCTCCATCAGCGTCCGGTGGCCCAGGCCGCCGGGACGCAGGCCGTCGGTGGCGGCGATGTTGTGCAGCATCTGGCCGGTTTCATAAATCCGCCGCGACACATCCTTCTGCAGGCGGCCGGTGGCGACCAGCACCTGGGACGGTTTGTTGTGGGCGTAGCCCTCCACCAGGCTGGAGCACATCAGCACCAGGCCCTGCAACGCGCCGTGCCGGCGGTACATGCGCCGCCCCAATTCCATGCGCTCGAAGTCCACCCAGCCGGGCACCGTGTGGCAGTGGTCCAGGAACGCCTGGTACACCCCGCCCTCTTCGGCCGCGCGCCGCTCCACTTCGTCGAGCAGGCCGGAGGGCCGTTGAAACGCGATGTTTTCCAGACAGCGGTCGGCCAGCGGGTCCTGGACCCGGCGCCAGGCTTCAAGCCGGTGGTGGGCGTAGCGGTCGAACCAGATCTGCTCCCGCGGCGTGCGCGGGCCGTCGCGTAGCTGGTTTAATTCCTGCGGTGTGGCCATCAACGTCTCCAACATGGGCTCGACACAGAACCCGTGAGTTCTGTGTTCAAGCTAGAGCGTCGTGCCACGGGGGTCAATCGTCAAAAGCCGCGGTTTTATTTAGTCCCGGCCGGGGTCGGCCCCAGCCCAGTCCGCCAGGGTGTCGGCGAGCCAGCCCGGGTCGTCCAGGGACAGATCGTGGCCGCCGTCCGGGTGGACCGCCCGTTGCGCCGACCACCGTCGGGCCAGCGCCGCGGAGCAGCGCGGGTCCACCAACCGGTCGCCGGCGGCGCTGATTACCAGCACCGGACGCCCTTCGGGCAGCGTCTTCGGCGCGCGAAACCGCGCCGCCGCCCACAACTGCCGCACGGTATTGGCGGCGGACACCGGGCGGGCCTCGTCGATCCGCTGGAATTGCCGGGCGATGCGGTCCTTGTCGGCGTCCGACAGCCGGTTGGTGGTGATCTCCAGAATCATGCGCTCGCGCTTGAGGCGGTCGCGGCCAAGCAGGCCGTGGCGGACAATGGCGCCATAGTTGGCCGGTTTGAGGCGGTGCCAGAACGGGCTCACCGGCGCGGCGCTGGAATTGATCAAGGCGGCGGCGGCCACCTGCCGCGGATGGCGTTGCAGCCAATCCATCGCCACCATGCCGCCCAGGGACAGCGCCACCAGGTGTATCGGCCCGTCCACGCCGCGCCCGGCCAGGTCTTCGCGGGCCGCGTCCACCATGGCGGCGATGCGGGTCGGGCTGCGGTCCCGGTGGCGGAGGCCGTTGCCGGGCAAATCCATGCACATCACCCGATGGTCCGCGCCCAGAGCCCCGGCCAGGCGGTCGGCGAAACCGTTCCAATGTGCTTGTTCACGAACCAGTCCGCGCAACAGGATCCAGGTCGTTGGCATATATCTGTGCTTCCTTAATCAGCTAGAATGCGAGGCTGCAGTTGGCCCGCGCGAGGAACTATGGCACGAAAAACCGTAAAACGGGTGAAAACAGGCTCCCTGGAACGCCGCTTTTCCATGGCCCGGGCCGGCTTCCTGGCCGGTGCCCGCTACGCCACGGCCAGCGCCGGCGGTCTGTTCGCGGCGCCGGACCAGCGCGAGGCGCGGCGCCGGCGCAACCTCTCGCAACGGGCGGAAGAGCTGGTCGAGGAACTCGGCCAGTTAAAGGGCTCGGTGGTGAAAATCGGCCAGATGATGGCGCTGTTCGGCGAGCATTTCCTCCCCGAGGAGGTCACCGAGGCGCTGCACACCCTGGAAAACAGCACCACCGCCCTGGAATGGCCGGCGGTGGAGAAGCACCTCAGGCAGCAGCTGGGCAGCGTCAAACTGGCCGAGCTGGAGGTGGACCCGCAGCCCCTGGGCGCGGCCAGCCTGGGCCAGGTGCATCGCGCCCGGCGCAAGAGCGACGGCGCCGAGCTGGCCCTCAAGATCCAGTACCCGGGCGTCGCCAACGCCATCGATTCGGACATGCGCGCGCTGGTGCGGCTGCTCAAGCTGAGCCGCCTGGTGCCGATCACCGAGCAGTTCAACCAATGGCTGGATGAAGTGCGCGACATGCTCGGCCGTGAGGTGGACTACGACCTGGAAGCGCACACCACCCGCCATTTCCGCGAAGCGCTGGCCGACGACCCGCGTTTCGTGGTGCCGGAAGTGTACGGCGACTACTCCACCCACAACATTCTTTGCCTGTCCTATGAGGAAGGCGTGCACATCAGCGATCCGTCGGTGGTGTCGCTGAGCCAGGAGCGCCGCAACTTTCTGGGCCGCGCCATCATGGAGCTGTGCTGCCGGGAAGTGTTTGAGTGGAACAAGATGCAGACCGACCCGAACTTCGGCAACTATCTGATGCGCGTCGGCGACGACGGCAAGGATAAGATCGTGTTGCTGGATTTCGGCGCCATCCGCGATTTCGACGATGAGGTGCTGGGCCCCGGCCGCGAGATGATCCGCGCCGCCTGGCTGCACGACAGCGAGCGTCTGTTCGGCGCCATGCGCGCGCTGGAATTTCTCGACGGCGAGGTGCCGCGCCGGCTGCTGGATGATTTCGCCGCGCTGTGCTTCGAGGCCATCGAGGCGCTGCAGGACCCGGACCGCTTTCCGCCGCCCAAGTCCGTGGTCAACGACAAGGGTGAATACCTGTGGGGCGAGAGCAACCTGCCCAACCGGGTGATGAACCGTGCCAGCCGCACCGCCCTGTCGGTGCATTTCGACGTGCCGCCCAAGGAATTCATTTTCCTGTTCCGCAAGCTGCTCGGGGCTTACACTTTTTTACACGTGATCAAGGCCCAGGTGCGCGGAAATACCATTCTCGAGCCGTTTATCCACATGCGTGAAGACGAGGATCGCGAGCGTGTTGCTCAAAAAATAAACGGGCAGGCGGCGGATAGTTGACCTTTCCGGTCAATTATTGACCGTTTATGGGCGCAATAACCATTTCTTATTTGCCAAGCTGTCGACTGCACAATAAGGTTAGCAGCCTGCTCAGCGGCCGGTTTGAATAAACCGGCCGTTTTTCGAGGTTCCCCTGAAAACCCGTCATCCCGACCGGCTTTCAGATGGACCTGTTTTTACGAACCATAAAATGGGGGTAACGCAGGTGATTATCGGTGTACCCAAGGAAATTTGCCCCGGCGAAGAGCGCGTCGCACTGACGCCCGCCAACGTCGGTGCATTGCTCAAGAAAAACGGTGTCGAGATCCGCATCGAACGCGGCGCTGGCGAGGCGGCCGGGTTTACCGACGGCGATTATGAAAACGCCGGCGCGAAACTCACCGACCGGGACGACATCTTTTCCAACGCTCAGGCAATCCTGCAAGTTCAGACTCCGGGCAGCAATACGACCAATGGCCAGGAAGATCTGGACAAGCTGAAAGCCGGTCAGTTCCTTATCGGCATGACCGACCCGCTGGCCAACGCGCAGTTCGCGCAGGCTCTCGCGGAGCGCAAGGTCACCGGCCTGGCCCTGGAACTGATTCCGCGCATCACCCGGGCTCAGTCCATGGATGTGCTCTCTTCCATGGCCATGATCGCCGGCTATAAATGTGTACTGCTGGCGGCGAACGCCTCTCACCGCATGTTCCCCATGAACATGACCGCGGCGGGCACCATGAACGCGTCGCGCGTGTTCGTTATGGGCGCCGGCGTGGCGGGCCTGCAGGCCTGTGCCACCGCCAAGCGGCTCGGTGCCATCGTGGAAGCCTACGACGTGCGCCCCGCCGCCCGTGAACAGATTCTGTCGGTTGGCGCCAAGCCGGTGGAACTGGACCTGGACACCGGCGAAGCGGAAGGCTCCGGCGGTTACGCCAAGGCCCAGGGCGAGGACTTCCTCAAGCGTCAGCGCGAGCTGATGAAGGAAGTGATCAAGGAAATGGACGTGGTGATCACCACCGCCGCGGTCCCCGGCGCCAAGAGCCCGATCCTGGTCACCGAGGAAATGGTCAAGGCGATGAAGCCCGGCTCCGTGATCGTGGACCTGGCGGCGGAACGCGGTGGTAACTGCGACCTCACCAAGGCCGGCGAAACGGTGGTGGAAAACGGTGTGCTGATCATCGGCCCCACCAACGTGCCCTCCTCCGTGCCGTTCCATGCCAGCCAGATGTTCGGCAAGAACATTGAGAACCTTCTTAACCTGCTGCTCGACGACAACGGCGACCTGCAGTTGGATTTCGAAGACCAGATCGTCACCGACACCGTGATCAGTCACGACGGTGATGTCCCCCACGCTCGCCTGCGCGAGATGCTGGGCCTGCCGGAACTGAAGAAAGCCGAACCCGAAGCGCCCGCCGATAACGGCGACGACAACGGGCAGGAGGAAAAGTAATGGACTTCGTATCTCAGCTTACCCTCTTCGTGTTGGCGATTTTCCTGGGTGTGGAACTGATCACCAAGGTACCGCCGACGCTGCACACCCCTTTGATGTCCGGCTCCAACGCGATTTCCGGCATTACCCTGGTGGGCGCGCTGATCGCCGCCGGCTCCGACGCCGGTCTGCTGATCAATGTCCTCGGCTTTATCGCCGTGGTACTGGCGACCATCAACGTGATTGGCGGCTTCATGGTCACCAATCGAATGCTGGCGATGTTCAAGAGGAAGTAACCCATGCAGATTTCCGATAACTGGATTGATATCGCCTATCTGATCTCGGCCGTACTCTTCGTCCTGGGCATCAAGGGTCTGACCAAGCCGAAGACCGCCGTGCGGGGCAACCTGCTGGCCGCCTCCGGTATGGGCGTGGCCTGTGTGGTGACCCTGCTGCACCGCGATATCGTGACCTACGAGATCATCATCGGCGGCGTGATCGTCGGTGGCATCATTGGCGCCATCCTGGCCAAGAAAGTACAAATGACCGCCATGCCGCAGCTGGTGGCCCTGCTCAACGGTTTCGGTGGCGGCGCCTCCTTCGCCGTGGCCGGCGCGGAGTTTTTCCGTGGCGGGCACCCGGACACCGTGGGCATCATCGCCACCGGTATCGCGGTTCTGATCGGCGCGGTGACCCTGACCGGTTCCTTCGTGGCGTTCGCCAAGCTGCAGGAACTGATCGACGGCAAGCCGATGGGCTTCCCGGGCATGAAGCTGGTCAACGCCATCCTGCTGCTCGGTTCCGTGGCCGCCATCGCCTACCTGGTGATGAACCCGGGCGTGGAGCCGGTGTTCTGGGGCCTGGCCATCGCCGCCGCGATTCTCGGTATTCTGCTGGTGTCCCCCATTGGTGGCGCCGACATGCCGGTGGTGATCGCGCTGCTGAACTCCTATTCCGGTATCGCCGCCTCCGCCGCCGGCTTCGTGATGGGCAACAGCGCCCTGATCGTCACCGGTTCCCTGGTGGGCGCCTCCGGTCTGATTCTGACGCAGATCATGTGTAAGGCGATGAACCGCTCCCTCACCAACGTGCTGTTCGGTGTGATGGCGGAAGCCGGCGAAGCGATGGATCAGGATGAGGTCTACGAAGGCAAGATCAAGTCCACCTCCGCCGAGGAAGTGGCGATGGTGCTGGAAACCGCGCAGCGCGTGGTGATCGTGCCCGGCTTCGGTCTCGCCATGGCGCAGGCGCAGCACGCCGTGCGTGAAATGGCCGACACCCTGGAAGGCATGGGCGTTGAGGTGGAGTACGCGATCCACCCGGTCGCCGGCCGTATGCCCGGCCACATGAACGTGCTGCTGGCCGAGGCGGAAGTGTCCTACGACAAGCTCAAGGACATGGACACCATCAACCCGACCTTCGAGCAGACCGACGTGGCCATCGTGCTGGGCGCCAACGACGTGACCAACCCGATGGCGCGCGAGGACAAGGGCAGCCCGATCTACGGCATGCCGATCCTCAACGTGGACAAGGCCAAGACCGTGGTGGTGGTAAAGCGTTCGCTGAGCCCCGGTTTCGCCGGCCTGCCCAACCCGCTGTTCGCCAAGGACAACACCCTGATGTTGTTCGGCGACGGCAAGGGCGCGGTGGTGGACATCACCACTGCTCTCAAGGAAGGCTGATCGCCCGCGATCACCGACCCATAAAAAAGCCCGGCTTCGTGCCGGGCTTTTTTGTTGCGGGTCTGCTTAACCCGAACGGCGTTACTCGGAGTAGCCGCCGCCCTCGCCGGGCGAGGATTGCTCCTGCTGCATGGAGCCGCCGCCCTGTTGCATGGAGTCCTGCATGCCGCCCGGCTGCTGACCGTCGCCGCCCTCGGGCGGTTCGACCGGATCACAGGCGGCCAGGGCCGCGCCGCCGGCGACCAGAGACACCAGGCCGGTGGCCAGTAACAAGCCTTTGCGTACGTCCTCTACAGACATTCGATCCTCCTGTTTCGTACCGTTTCGAAAGTCAGCGGGCCTCGCCCGCTATCCCACCAACAGCCCGCGCTCCGGATTGGTTCCAAAAAAAATCCGGAACCAAACCGCCCTGTGTCTTGTTGGTACTGGTAACACCGCCGCTGACAGGGCCATTGAACAGGATGAGTTTCGAGCAGCAGATCTGCGACCAGATACCCCACCTGAGACGTTATGCCACGGCGCTGTGCGGCGATCCGGGCGCCGCCGACGACCTGGTCCAGGACTGCCTTGAGCGGGCGCTGCGCAAGCGCCACCTGTGGCGGCCGTCCGGCCGTTTGCGCTCCTGGCTGTTTCGAATGCTGTACCGGCTGTACATCAACCAGCGCACCTCGGCGCCGGTGCGCAAGGAGCAACCGCGCGCGGACGCCGGGCTGGATCAGACCGTGGCCGCCGACCAGGAGGATCACGTCGAGTGCCAGCAGGCACTGGAGGCGCTCGACCAGTTGCCCACCGAGCAACGCGCCGCCCTGCTGCTGGTGGCCCTTGAGAATCCGGGTTACCGTGAGGCGGCACGGATTCTCGGCGTCCGTGTCGGCACGCTGCGTTCACGCCTGTCACGGGCACGGGAAACGTTGCGCCAGGAACGGGACAGGCCCGCGGTCCGGCGACGGACAACGGCGTTGAAACGGGTCAAGTGAGGAGGGACCGATGATCTCGCTCGGCAATCGCAATGCGAAACATGCGGTCACCGATGAAGAGCTGAGCGCCTTCGCGGACGGCCAGCTGCCGCCGCACCGCGCCCGCCGGGTGGCCGCGGAAATCCGTGCCCACCCCCGGTTCGCCGACCGCATCTACGCCTACTGGCGCCGCGAAGCGGCCCTGTGGCGGGCGCTCGACCCGGTATTCCAGGAATCGGTCCCACAGATCGAGGCGCCCCGTGCCCGGCGCTGGCCCGCGGCGGCGGCGCTGATCGTGGCGGCGCTGCTGGTGACCGGCGGCGCCCTGCACATGGCGGGCTCCGGCCCGGCGCCGGCGCGCTTCGCGGACATGGTGCTGCAAGCCTACATGCAGCCCGCCCGCGCCTCCGGCGAGGTGAGCGGGCCACGGCTGTTCAGCGGCCTGGGCCTGCAACCGCTCTCGCAGAAGCAGCTGCAGCTCGCCGGCCGGGAAATCACCGAGTATCGCTACCACGATGCCGGCTCCAACCGTCTGGCGCTGTATGAAATGGACCACCACACCGCCATCCAGGACGGCTGGTTTCATGTGATGTCCGATAAAAGCGTGCCGCTGGTGCGTTGGCAGCAAGGCGGCAAAAGCTATCTGCTGGTGGGCGATATGGAGCTTGCCGAGCTCACCCGGACCGCCATGGCCATGCAGCAGAAAATCAGCGGCCCGCGCGGCACTTCGGAACAAAGCGTGCCGGCCCCCACCGGCGCGCCCTCCTCCGCTCCCGCCAACGGCACCCCGGCGCCCCAGGACGCCGGCACCTCCCGGTCCAGCCGCCCGGCCGCGGCGGGTAATAATTTCTAGATGCGGCCTTGGTGGGAGCGGGCCCTGCCCGCGAAAGGCTGGCTTAAGCCAGCCGGCAGGATCCCAGAGACGCTGTTTGTGCCGCCGTTAGGCATGTCTCTGGCATCCTGCCGGGAGCTTCGCTCCCTTTCGCGGGCTGGGCCCGCTCGCACAAAAAGTGCTCCGTAGCGGCCGTGATCGCGAAGCCGGTTAATCCTTTAGTGGCCAGTTCTGGAGCACCCGGTAATAACCGTCCGGGGGACTCTCATAAAGCATGACGGAGTTTACCGGGAGGACCCAGGGCCCGGGCGTCGGCTCCGCCTGAAGCGGAGCGGCGGCGCGTGCCAGGGTTACGTGGGGCAGGAATTGCAGCGGTTCGGCTTCGATCCCGGCCTGGCTGAGTACACTCCAGACCTGTTGATGCAAATCCAGCAGCGCGACGTCCCGGCGCGCGTGGGCGGCCCAGATACGGCCGCCCGGTTCGGGAAACGCGTCCACGGTGCTCAAGGTCACGGTAAAGGCCGGGAACCGGGCTAGGGCGTTGTTCAGCGGCGGCAGCAACGGCTCCAGTTGCGATCGCGAGCGCTCGCCGAGAAACGCCAGGGTCAGATGCAGATTGGCCGCCGGCACCGGCCGCGCCGTCGGCGGGACCGGGTTGGCGGTGAGTGTCGCCGCCAGCGCCGGCGGCACCGGAATACCGATAAAACAACGCATGCGTCCTCCCTTCAAAAATGGCCAGGACGAGGCGCCGACGTTAGAATGCCGCCCCCACCCACGGCGTTGGACGCCCTCTATGATGACGCTCCCATGGCGATGATCAACGTTAGCCGCCGCGCCTGTCGTGGTAGCCGGCGGTGAAGCCCGACCAGCCTTTTAAAGGCGCGCTTCTGCTGGTGCTGGGCGAAGGTCTGCTGGCGGTCATGGCGGCGATGATCAAGCATCTCGCCGACACTCTGCCGGTAGAAATGATCGTGTTCGGTCGTAATCTGATCGGCCTGGCGGTGCTGTTGCCGGTGCTGGTGGCCAGTGGCGGTATCCGCGATTTGCGCACCAGCCACCTGCGGCTGCACTTTATCCGCGGCTTCACCGGCGTCACCGCCATGTTCTGCTTCTTTTTCACCATCGCCCATATTCCGCTGGCGGAAGCGGTGCTGGTGAAGATGACGGTGCCCTTCTTTCTGCCGCTGGTGGCCTGGCTGTGGCTGAACGACCGTATCAGCGGGCACACCTGGGCGGCGATTGTACTCGGCTTTGTCGGCGTCGGCGTGATCCTGCGCGCCGATGAGGGCGTGGTGGATCCGGTGATGCTGGTGGCTCTGGCCGGCGCCGCGATCATGAGCGTGGCCAAGGTGAGCATCCGGCGCATGGCGGCCAGCGAACCCCCGCACCGGGTGGTGTTCTACTTCTCCCTGTTCGCCACCCTGCTGTCGGCGCTATTGCTGCTGCGCGTGCAGCAGATGCCCACCGGCACCGAAATGCTCTGGTTGCTGGCGATCGGCAGCGTGGCGATCGCCGGGCAGTTCGCCATGACCACCGCCTACCAGCTGGCCCGCCCCGGCCAGGTGGGCGTGTACAACTACTCCGCGGTGGTGTGGGCGGCCTTTCTGGGCTGGCTGTTCTGGGGCGAGACCCTGGTGCTGTCCACGGTGCTCGGCACCCTGTTGATCATTGGCGCCGGCATCTGGAATCTGAAGTCGCGCTAACAATATTTGACCTTCACGGTGGTGCCAAACGGAAACCGAGCAACTAAGCTGACTTTCCGTCTTGAACGGAACAATAACAACCCGGAGGAAACGGAATGGCCATCCGACTGTTAATGCTGGCGGCGACGCTGGTGCTGCTGGCCGGCTGCGAAAGCAGCCAGCGGTGGGTTTACCACCAGGGAATGGATTTTGAAAAATGGCGCGCCGGGCTCGAAGAGCACACCGTCTCCACCGACGACGGCCTGCGCTGGCGGGTGCTGCAATCCAGCGACGCCGACCAGGCCCCGGCGGTGCTGCTGATCCACGGCTTCGGCGCCGATTCGCGCAACTGGGTGCGCTTCGCCAACGAACTGGAAGGCGACTACCGTTTCGTGATTCCCGACCTGCCCGGCCACGGCAACACCGAGCCGCGCACCACCAATATGGATTACGGTATCAGTGAGCAGGCCGAGCGCCTGTTCCGCCTGCTTGACGCCCTGCAGGTGGAGCGCGCCCACGTGGCCGGCAACTCCATGGGCGGCGCCATCGCCATCGAGATGGCCCGGCGCCAGCCGGACCGGCTCCGCTCCCTGGGCCTGGTGGATGCCGCCGGCATCACCCTGCAGACACCGGAATTTCTCAATGTGCTGGAGCAGTCGGACAGCAACCCGCTGATTCCGCACAGCGCCGAGGATTTCCGCACCACCCTGGACTGGGCCAGCGAACGCTCCGTGGGCATTCCCGATTTCGCCATCACGCTGATGGGCGAGGAGAAAGCCGCCAACGCGGACGTGGCGGAAAAGGTGTGGCAGGACATCAACCTGGACCCGGCCATGCGCCTGCAGGGGCGCGGCGTGCTGCCGGAAATCAAAACCTCGACGCTGATTCTGTGGGGCCGCGAGGACGCCCTGCTGGGCGTCGACAATGTGGAGGTGTTCCAGCGCGAGCTGCCTAACAGCCGCGCGGTGATCCTCGAAGGCGTCGGCCATGTGCCGATGGCGGAAGCCCCGGAGGAGAGCGCCGAAGCGTTCCGCGCCTTCTGGCAGGACATCGACGGCTGAGCCGGAGGCGGCGCACCGGCCTTGAACCGCCGGCCGCGCCGCCGTAGTGTTTGCGCTTCCCCTTTCGGCGCCGGAAAACTCCATGCCCCTTGATACACCCCAGCCCCCGCGTATCAAACGCGGTGAAGCTCACACGGTTCACACCCGCGGCCTGACGTTGCTGCGCAGCGGCCACCGTGAAATCAGAAAGCTGAAACGCGCCAACCACGTGCCCACCATCCACGGCAATAAGGTGTGGAACTCCAGTTTTCTGATCATGGATCAACTGACACGGGAAAAAGGTCCACTGCGGCTCACCGCCGACAGCCACCTGATGGACATCGGCTGTGGCTGGGGGCCGCTGGCGATTTTCGCCGCCAAGCGTTTCCGTTGCCGGGTCACCGCCGTGGACGCGGACGCCGACGTGTTCCCCTACCTGGATCTGCACGCCGCCATCAACCGTGTTCAGGTGGACACCCTGCGTTGCCGCTTCGAGCGGCTTACCAAGCAGCGCCTCGCCGACGTGGATATGATCACCGGCGCCGACATCTGTTTCTGGGACGAGCTCACGCCGGTGCTGTTCAATCTGATCCGGCGCGCCCTGGACCAGGACGTGAAGCGAATCATCATCGCCGACCCCGGGCGGTCGCCGTTCTATGATCTGGCCGAGCGCTGCCAGGCCCGTTTCAACGCCCGCGTGGTGGAGCGCCGCACCCGGACGCCGCGCGCGCTGAGCGCCGATCTTCTGATCGTCGACCGGGATTGAAAAGCGGCTCACTGGCGCCACCTTAGAGTCAGGTTGTTTTCAGCTTTGCAATGAGTCGAGCCCATGAGTCAGGAAGAACATCAAACCACGGTTGACGAAGGAACTCCGCAGGGCGCCCTGGCGCTGCCCGATCAGAATCTGCCGCAACGGGTGTATTTGATCCCGGTCCGGGACCGTCCGTTCATGCCCGGTCTGGTGCAGCCGCTGCTGCTGGACCAGGAGCAGTGGCGCGCCACCCTGGAGCGCGTCGGGCAAACCCCGCACCACGCGCTGGGCCTGATCTACATCGGCGACCGGGACCCGGACGACGTGAGCGTGGAGGATTTCCCCGAGTACGGCTGTCTGGTCAAGGTGCACGCGGTCAATCATGAAGACCAGCAGCTGCAGGTGGTGGCCCAGGGCCTGGCCCGTTTCCGCGTGCAGGGCTATCTGAGCCGCAAGCGCCCGTTCATGGCGGAAGTGACCTACCCCACCTCCCGCGATGAGCTGGACGACAGCCTGCGCGCCTACGGCATGGCGATCATCAACACCATCAAGGAACTGCTGCCCCTCAACCCCTTGTACAACGAAGGGCTCAAGCACTACCTGCAGAACTTTTCGCCCCGTGATCCCTCGCCGCTGACCGATTTCGCCGCCTCCTTGACCAGCGCCAGCGGCGACGAGTTGCAGGGCATTCTGGAAACCGTGTCCTTGAAAACACGCATGGAGCGCGTGCTGACACTGGTCAAGAAAGAAGTGGAAGTGGCGCGCCTGCAGAACCAGATTCGCGAGGAAGTGAACGAAAAGATCAGCAAGCACCAGCGCGAATTCTTCCTCAAGGAGCAGCTCAAGGTGATCCAGCGGGAGCTGGGCCTGGAGAAAGACGACCGCACCGCCGACGCCGACGAATTCCGCGAGCGGCTCGAGGCGTTGAACCCGCCCGAGGCGGTGACCCGGCGCTTCGAAGAGGAGCTGCGCAAGTTCAACGTGCTGGAATCCGGCTCGCCGGAATACGCGGTGACACGCAATTATCTGGACTGGCTGACCAGCGTGCCCTGGGGCCAGTACTCCGAGGACAACCTCGACCTGGGCCACGCGCGCCGGACGCTGGAGGAGCACCACAGCGGCCTCAACGACGTGAAGGACCGCATTGTCGAGTTCCTGGCCGTGGGCGCCATGCGCGGCGAGGTGAAAGGCTCGATTCTGCTGCTGGTGGGGCCGCCCGGCGTGGGCAAGACCAGCATCGGCAAGTCCATCGGTGAAGCCCTGGGGCGGGAGTTCTACCGTCTCAGCCTGGGCGGCATGCGCGACGAGGCGGAGATCAAAGGCCACCGCCGCACCTACATCGGCGCCATGCCGGGCAAGCTCACCCAGGCGCTCAAGGACGCCGGCACCAGCAACCCGGTGATCATGCTGGATGAGATCGACAAACTGGGCCAGTCCTTCCAGGGCGACCCGGCGTCGGCACTGCTGGAAGTGCTGGACCCGGAACAGAACCAGGATTTCCTGGATCATTATCTGGACCAGCGGCTCGATCTCAGCCACTGCCTGTTCGTGTGCACCGCCAACACGCTGGATTCGATTCCCGGCCCGCTGCTGGACCGCATGGAAACCATCCGGCTGAGCGGCTACATCACCGAAGAGAAAGTGGAGATCGCCCGCGACCATCTGTGGCCGCGCGCCCTGGAGCGGGCCGGCGTGAAACCGTCGCAGCTGAAGATCAGCGACAGCGTGCTGCGCCAGATCGCCGACGGCTACGCCCGCGAGGCCGGCGTCCGCAACCTGGAAAAGCAGCTGAATAAGATCATCCGCAAGGCGGCGGTGCGGCTGCTCTCCGGCGAGAAGAAGATCAGCATCACCGGTAAGAATCTGGAGGATTTCCTCGGCCAGCCCTACTTCCAGAAAGAGAAAGCCCAGCGCGGCGTGGGCGTGGTCACCGGTCTGGCCTGGACCGCCATGGGCGGCGCCACCCTGTCGGTGGAAGCAAGCCGGGTGCACAGCCAGCGGCGCGGCTTCAAGCAGACCGGCCAGCTCGGCGATGTGATGAAGGAATCCGCGGAGATCGCCTACAGCTATGTGGCCGGGCATCTCAAGACGTTCGGCGTCGACGAGGATTGGTTCGACGAGTCCTTCGTGCATCTGCACGTGCCCGAGGGCGCCACGCCCAAGGACGGCCCCAGCGCCGGCGTCACCATGGCCACCGCGCTGGTGTCCCTGGCCACCGGCAAGCGCCTGCCGCGCAAGCTGGCGATGACCGGCGAGCTGACGCTGACCGGCCAGGTTCTGGCGGTGGGCGGCATCCGCGAAAAGGTGATCGCCGCCCGGCGCGCCGGTATCCGCGAGCTGATTCTGCCCAAGGCCTGCGAACGGGATTACCAGGAGCTGCCCGACTACATCAAGGACGGCATGACGGTGCACTTCGCCCAGCGCTACCAGGATGTCCATGACGTGGTCTGGGGTTGAACCGGGCCGGCGGCGGCTGACCCGCGCGGAGCAGCCGCCGCGCTATCTGGTGCCCGAATGCCGGGAGTCGATCGGCGTGATCCACCGGGACGACGACATCCTGGTGATCAACAAGCCGGCGTTCCTGCTCAGCGTGCCCGGCCGCGCGCCGGAAAACAGCGACTGCGTCACCCGCCGCTTAAAGCAGGCGTACCCGGATTTGCGTCTGGTGCACCGGCTCGACCTGGACACCTCCGGCCTGATGGTGCTGGCCCTGCACCGGCGGGCGCAAAGCAATCTCAGCCGCGCGTTTCAGAAGCGTCAGGTGGAAAAGCGGTATCAGGCGGTGGTCGCCGGGCAGGTGGCCGAAGACAGCGGCGAGGTGGCGCTGCCGTTGATCGCCGACTGGCCCAACCGTCCGCTGCAAAAGGTGTGCTTCGACACCGGCAAGCCCGCCCTCACCCACTGGCGGGTGCTGGCTCGCTACCCGGACCGCGACGCCACCCGGCTGGCCCTGCGCCCGGTCACCGGCCGCACCCACCAGCTGCGCATTCATTGCCGCCAGATCGGCCATCCGATTCTCGGCTGCGACCTGTACGCGCCTTCGGAGATTCTCAATCGCAGCGACCGTTTATTACTGCACGCCGAACGTCTGGCGTTCAACCATCCGTGTACCGGTCTGTGGCGGGAGTTCTATTCCCCGGCGCCGTTCTAGTGTGAACCGGCGCTAGGCCCAGTCGTCGCCGTAGTCGTGCAGCAACTCCTGGCCGGCCTTGATGTTCTTCAGCGCCACCACGGTCAGGTCGTCGTAGTAAGCCACATTGGGTTTCTTGGCGTGGTTGATGAAACGCAGATCGCAAAGCACGCGGTAGCGTTCCTTGCCTTCGTCGTCGAGCCATAGCACGTAGGGGCCGTCGCCCTTGGCGGCTTGTGTCTTCAATACACCCAGCACGGTGTCGCGGGAAATCGGTGCCCGCGCGAACAGGCCGCGTCCGTGCACCGGGCTTTCCTTCACTTCCACCAGATCCTTGCGCACAAAGGGTTTATCCATACCGTTCACGCTTGCAGTAGTCATCGGGGCCGTGGCATCTTGCCAGAAAAGCCGCCCGGACGCATGGCATGGGATTCGCCGATTACCCCTTCACTTCGCGCTACCTGACCGTCGACGGTCACCGCCTTCACTACATCGACGAGGGCCAGGGCCCGACCCTGCTGTTCCTGCACGGCAACCCCACCAGCAGCTACCTGTGGCGCAACGTGATCAAGCCGCTGACCGCCCACTACCGTTGCGTGGCGCTGGACCTGATCGGCTTCGGCAAAAGCGACAAACCGGATCTCGACTACCGCTTTCTTACCCATTATCACTTTCTGCACGAATTCGTCGGCGCGCTCGAGCTCAGCGATATCACCCTGGTGCTGCACGACTGGGGCGGGCCGCTCGGCTTCCGTCTCGCCCAGCACCAGCCGGAGCGGGTCAGCGCGCTCTGCTTCATGGAAACCTTCCCCTTCACCTTCGACTGGCACGAGTTTCCGCCGGCGGCGCGGCCGCTGTTCTTCGCGTTCCGGCAGCGGCGGCTGAGCTACTGGCTGCTGCAACGGCAGAACCTGTTCGTCGATGTGGTGCTGCGCTTCAGCACCCGGCGCCGGCTGCCGCGCAGTGTGCTGGCCGCCTACCGGGCGCCGTTTCCGGACGCGCGCAGCCGCTACCCGATCCGGGTGTTCCCCGGCGAGCTGCCGATCAACGACCGGCGCACCGAGACCTGGGCCGCCATCCAGGACATCGAGCAGCGCCTGGAGCGCATGCCGCAGCCCATGCTGCTGCTGCAGTTCCACCCCGGCGCGGTGCTCAGCCGCACCCGAGTGGCCTGGCTCAGCCAGCGCATCCCCCATCTGGACGTGGTCGATTGCGGTCGCGGCCTGCACTATGTGCAGGAAGACAACCCGGACGCCATCGCCAGCGCGCTGGCGGACTGGTGCCGCCAACGGACACCGTCGGCGGCCACCGGCGCGCCGGTGGTGGCGGTGGAGGACAAAACCTTCAGCGGCACGCTGCACTGGGCCTTCGCCCGGGCCCGTCCGGCCGACCGCGACGAAGGCCTGGTGGCGGCCTGGTCCGACCGGGGCCTGGTGATGCTGAGCTTCGCCGACGACGCGGACGACGGACAACGCCAGGTGTCGGAACGCTTTCCCGCCTGCCGGCTGGAGCGCACCGACGACGCCCGCATCGCCGACCTGTTCACGGCGTCCGGCCACACCCCGCTGCATTTGATCGGCACCGATTTCCAGCGCCGCGTGTGGCGCGCCCTGCTCGAGGTGCCCGCCGGCACCACCAGTGACTACGCCGCCCTCGCCGCCCGCGTGGGCAGCCAGGCGCGGGCGGTGGGCGGCGCCGTGGCCGCCAACCGGATCGCCGTGCTGGTGCCCTGCCACCGGGTGGTGCCGCGCGCCGGCGGCGCCGGCGCCTATCACTGGGGCCAGGACCGTAAACGGGCGCTGCTGACCGCCGAAGGCGCGGCGCCATAACCGCGTGCCCGGGTCGGGAATCCTGATATTATTGGCTGGCGGCGCCCCGAACACGGGGTTACCCTGGGCCGCCCGGTGCCCCCGCATCAGTGGGCGAACGCCGTGAACGGATTTTCGAGCAGTTTTACTAAGGAGTAGCTCTAGCATGAAACGCCTGTCTCTGCCCGTGGTGGCGGCCCTGGTCCTCACCGCCTGCGCCACCTCCCCCCTGGGACGCCAGCAATTTCTGTTTTTGCCGGCCGCGGAAATGGATCAAATGGGCGCCACGGCCTACAACGAAATGAAAGAGCAGCAGCCCACCGTCACCGGCACCGCCGAATCCCGCTATGTGGAATGCGTGGCCGAAGCCATCGTCGCCGTGGTGGATTCCGACCAGCAGTGGGAAGTGACCGTATTCGAGGACGACAGCGCCAACGCCTTCGCCCTGCCCGGCGGCAAGATCGGCGTGCACACCGGCTTGCTGAAAGTGGCCGATAACCAGGACCAGCTCGCCGCCGTGATCGGCCACGAAGTCGGCCATGTGCTCGCCCAGCACTCCAACGAGCGCATGTCGATCCAGTACGCCACCCAGACCGGCACCCAGCTGGTGGCCGCCCTGGCCGGCGGCGACAGCGCCGAGAAGCAGACGCTGATGGGCCTGCTCGGTGTCGGCGCCCAGTACGGTGTGCAGTTGCCGTTCAGCCGCAAGCACGAAGCCGAGGCCGACGTGATCGGCCTGGATCTGATGGCGGAAGCGGGCTTCGACCCGCGCCAGAGCGTCAACCTGTGGCAGAACATGGCCGCCAACAGTGGCGGTTCACCGCCGGAGTTCCTGTCCACCCACCCCAGCAACCAGACCCGCATCGAGGGCCTGCAGGCGCGCATCCCCGAAGCCATGCCGCTGTACCAGCAGGCGCAGTCCGCCGGCCGCACGCCCAACTGCGGCTGACGCCGGTCTTACAGGCATAAAAAAAGGTTCATCGCGCTTTAGCGGGAACGCTTCCCCTCCATCTGGTGAGCCGCAGCGCCACGGGCCACTTCAGAGATCAGTAAACAGGGGAACTAAGAGGTAGGGGCGGACAGTGAACCGCGTTAAGTTGT